>ENA-UPTA01006027-UPTA01006027.1-activated-sludge-metagenome-genome-assembly--contig:-NODE-6027-length-10853-cov-63.953325_pt1 | contig 10853 bp, 7 predicted proteins | sample MGYA00238184_ERZ773361 | MGnify/ENA primary metagenome ERZ773361 (study PRJEB29100, sample SAMN05720205) | activated sludge metagenome | isolation source: anaerobic digester from wastewater...
AATGGCGGTAGTCAATCCGCATGGTTCGGTCGGCAAAGTAGGTGTAAAAATCACTCCCGGCCACACTAACAGGAGGGAAACAACTTACAGGCGTGTTAACCCCAACAGAATATTGCTGCACCAAGCACAGCAAAATGATTAGGAAGGCAAGAAATTTTTTCATTTTTAGAAATGTTAATGACTAAGTTCTATTAATTTAAGGCAGCATTTTATGGATAGAAGGGAGGTAAAATAAATACTTTTTCAAGACAAAAGGGGAAAAAAGTAACTTTTTCCTGCCCAGATACTGGTAGAGCTATCACCTTAACCTTCCCTCTCCATCAAAAATGTTGCATTGATGAAGCCTTAAATGTTAAACAAACTCAATTGAGCATCCTTTTTTGGATGAAAAGTGCCAATTATTATAAATGGGTTTGGGGCTATTAAATGGAATTCTCTGGTTGTTCCTAAATAGAAATATAAATCTTTGGTTTTAGAGAAATCATCAAAATACTTTTGTCTAACATCGGCGCATGCTTTTTGCTCATTACCCTCGTGTTTTTTTAGGCAATTCCAATAAAGTTGACCAGTTTCCCAATCTTCAATCATCAAAGTACTTCTTTTTCCTGAATCATCTGAAAAAACGAAGGAAAATTTATATGGTAACTTTTTTACCACCTCAAAAGGGTTCTCAGCATTTTTAAATAGATTAAGCTGAAGCGCTTTTGCTTTTAATTTGTCAAGTTTTGATTTGTCCCACTCCCTTTCAATGGGTTCAAAAATAAAATCATGTATTGATGTAGGCTTGAAAACTGCTAAGGAAGTATACTTGTTTTTATCTTTTGCATCTGCAATTAGTATGTCGAGATTCGTATAAACATTTTTTAATACAATCTTTTTGCGAAGTAACCAGTTATTATCTGTATTTAAATGACCAACAATACTAATTGATTCGTCAATGGAGTAAGGGCGAAAACTTTCGGGTCTGAAATCAGATTTGTTACGGACTAAATCTATTTCAACCCAATCATATTTTTTGTATTGCTTATCATAATCGAGTTTGCGAAAAGGGATAGGATAAATTCGCACCCAAGTTCCGTCTTCACGAAACCCTGCTGTACATACTAATTCATCATATTTGGAAGCTAGCGTAGGGTAGGTTTTAACAGCAATAAGTACTTTTGTTTTAGCCATTTTAAATATGCTTCAGTTCGTAATTAAAGTCTGAAAGATTTACTATTGCATCGGCTAAGTGTTTACGGTGGCACTGATTTATGTTGGCCTCAAAGCAGGTTAGCGCAATACGTTTCTTCTCTTTAAGTAAAGTTATCAGTTTTAATTGATAATCCAACGTTTGCGTTAACATTTCGGAACGGTACAACGAAAAGAGCTTATCGTAATCGGATTGGGTATTCAGTACTTGGCGTTTATCGGACTCAATGCCTAACTCTGGAATGTGGACATATTCAATTCCTACTCCTTGACAGGCTTTTTGTAACTGCGATTTGCTAAAGCCAAATTTCATGCTTAGCGGATTACGCCGAACATCGCAAAGCACTTTAATGTCGCTTAGTATTAATTTGTTCAGGTACTCTTCAAGGCTTAAGCCCTCGTAACCGATAGTGAATAGAATTGTTTTGTCGGATTTTGGCTTTGCTTGTAAAACTTTGTCGAATTCATCGGAACTTAATTTATCCTTTGCTACAGTGCTATTAATGGCCAAGTATGGGTATTTTATGTAGGTTATCCTAATTAGCTCATTGGATGTTTTTGCACCGTATAGCTGCTTGATTAACTTAATTGCTTGCCTATCTCGCTCTTTTAGGCTTAATAAGTATTTTTCATTATCAATTTTAACCCACTCGTTACCCTGTAGTATAACCTGATTGTACTTTGCCATTGTGCCAAGGTCAGAGTTGGCCTGAAAGGAATAACAGCCATACTTGTAGGGAACAAAATGGAAGTCGGGCTTTTGCTGTTGCTTTGTAACAAGCATTAGCAGTTTCTGAAGCTGTATCTTTTCGAGCCTATTGTCAAAGGCTTCGAGCAATCCTAGTAATATTTTGCGGCGGTAGTACATACGGCAAAATTAGTTTTTTTATTAGCAGCTAGCAACTCTCTATAATCTTTATTTCGTCTTCGGTTAGGTCATAAAGTTGGTAAACGAGTTGGTCGATTTTAAATACTAAATGCGTGATATCTGAATCTCGGTTATTCGTTTTAATAGCAATTAAATCAGACATAATTTTTTTTAATTCAATAGACTCAAACAGCATAGGGCTAAAAGGTAATTTGAGAAGGTGAATAATTTTTGTTTCGACAAAGGTATTGCCTAGCGATGGTGCAATGATTCTTCTAATATAGTAGTTTGCAAATTTTGAATTAAGTAAACCAAGTATAGGCAAAAGATTATCTATACTATTCAATTTGTAGTTTTTGAATTGAATGGAAAAGAAGTTATTAGATGCATAATTGTATTCATCAATAAATGCTTTAAATGGATTCCCAGTTCTTGTTAAATATATTTTTGGTTTATTAAAAATATTTACATCTCTTAAAGATGCGTATTCTCCCTTGGCTTTGTCAATAATACTTTCTCTGTAATCAACATACCAACCAGAAACAAAAGATATGTAATTTTCTATTCTGTCTCCATTTTTTGCTCCCAGAAACATTGATTTTTCATCACCAGTAGTTTTTGTTCTTAAAAAAAGTTTTTCTCTTATATTGCCTGAATGAATTCCTTCATGACATTGGAGAAAGTTATCTAATGTTTGAAATCCTCTAAGTTTGTTTAGAATACATATGTCTTCAGTAGTTAACAGAATATTATATGTGCTGTCATATTCCTTTAGAATGAAGTTTGTCTTATGTGAAATTCTCTCATTTTCTATTAACTCAGAGTTGTTATAAAATCTTGTATAGATTTTTGATTTTTCTGACGAATTTATTTTATCAATAAACAATATACAAACATCATGTTCTACATCTATAAATGGTCTAAAAGTATCTGGGATTGCAGTGTTTTGATACCAAGATAAATTATACAAGCCATTCATGCACAAACATCTAGTTTTTTCAAAATCTTTAACAAGAATACTGTCAGGTAAAATTTGAGTAATAAAAGAATGACTAATTTTAAAAGAGAGACCTATAAAATAGGCATAGGTGTTTGGAGTTGAACTATCAATTTTATCAAACCTTATTTTCAAAAAGTCTTTTTGTTCTTTCGATAATGAAGCTCCCCATGGCGGATTTCCAATCACCACATCAAACCCCACAAAATCGCCCTCGTTATTTAATACTTCGGGGAACTCGAAACGCCACTCAAAGGCATTCTCGTAAATCTTGCTGTTGCGGATTTCCTCCAGCTCGGTTTCCAGGTTCTTTACTGTTTCGGTAAGGGCTTTTACCTGTTTTTCCCACGCTGCCTTTTCGGCCTTTGTGCGGTCGAAAAGCGTTGTTTGGGTGGTAAGTGTGAGCAATTCGCCTTTTGCCTTGCTAAGTTTAATCAGTCGTTTATCGTTTGCGGCAATTTCGCTTACGAAATCACTCTTAATTTGGTCAATCAGGCGTTCCATTGCCCTTTTCTCGTCCTTGGTTTGCGCATTGCGGTAGGACATCACGGCAATGCGGTAGCTATCTATGCTCCACTTGCTGCGCTTAAGGGCGGCTTTAATATCGGCATCGAGGGCGTAACGGCTAATGAGCGAGTTACCGCACTTAATGTTAATATCAATATTGGGGAGCGTTTCCAGCTCGCCCGATTCCTTGTAGTATGCGTTTTTAAGCAGCTCAATCCAAAGGCGCAAACGGCAAATCTTAACCGAGTTGGGGTTTATGTCCACACCAAAAAGGCAGCTTTCAATAATGGTCTGCTTTTCGTGGAAAAGGGTTTCCTGCACCCTTTGGCTCTCGGGGTTGCGTGGGTTGTACTCTAAGAACTCGCCGTCCTCGTCGGTAATCATCAGCTCGTCGTTCTCCACCTCCACGTGGTACTCCTTTAGCCGTTTGCCGTTGCGGTCGAGTAGTACACGGAGCTCGCTTTTAACTGCAATTATCTCGTTCAAAGCCGAAACAAGGAAGTGACCAGAACCCACTGCGGGGTCGCAAATTTTAATGCTGTTTATTATTCGGTTCGCCTCGGCGTTGTCGTCAATTTTGTTGTAAAGGTCATCGATGGTTTTACACTCCCAGCCCTTAACCTCGTTGAACTTCTGAACCACGGCACGGCGAATAGTTTCACGACACATGTACATGGTAATGAAGCTGGGGGTGAAGAATGAGCCGTCCTTGTAGCCGTTAATCTTCTCAAAAATCAACCCTAGAACCGATGCGTTGATAAGTGTTTTGTTATCCTCCTGTATTTCCTCCTGACCCTCGCTGGTAAAATCGTAGGCGTCGAGGAACTCAAAGAAATACTCCAGCGAATCAATCTCGCCTGTGCGCTTTTTACCCATTGAATCCTTTAAAACGGTTGTGCTAAGAATGGGTAGCTTTTTATCGCTAAGCTGGCTAATGAAAAGGCAGCTATGCTCCACAGGCGTTGGCTCGAAAAGCGAGCTGTTAAGGTAGGGCACTTTGGCAAAAACGGTTTTAACCTCGCTGTTTCTTTCGCTTGGAATACGGGCTAAAACCTGAAAGAAAAGATTGTTAAGGTCATCGTAGTTTTTTACCTTTTCGATGTTCAGAAAGGAGTAGGATTTATCGCCCTTATGGTAAGAAATTAGCTGAGCTTCGAGCAACTTTAGGAATAGGATTCGGTTTACCCAAGTAATGGCTAACTCCAACGCAACGTTAAAAAGGCGTTCCTTGTTGGTTTCGCCAAAACTGTAGGGTTTTTCGAGGCGTGATAGTTTATCGAGGCTGTCGAGCTGGATAATGGCATTCTCGATGAGTGAACCCGTGTTGCGTTCGCCCTCCTTCTTTCGCTCAATCAGCTTCTTGCTTCCCTCCTTGGTTTCGGTTAACCCGATGATGTGTAGCAACTCACTGTAAAAACGCTTGTCGAGGCTGTTGCTATCGTTCACAAATGGGAGTTTGAGCAAATGCTCGGGCGAAAGTAGCTTGTAGAGCGTAATAAGTTTGCTGTCGTCGTGCTTATCGGCATTACGAATAATGCTGTTGAATTCACGAATATCGAAGTGGGTAAATGTTATCTCGGTTTTAATTTCGTTGATGAAGGGTTCTGCAATTTCCTTGTAGAACGATTCGGTTTTGTGGATTGATAAACGGTTTTCCTCGAAATCGTTAAACTGGTTCACGAATGCTTTGTTGTGGGTAAAGAGTTTATCGAAAAGCTGGGCGTCGAATATAAACCACTCGTAGATATTTGTGGCAATAAGGTACTTAACATCGAGGTTCTTGCCTGTGATTCTTTCCCGAAGGTAGTAAAGCACTAATTCCTGAAAAGCCTTTGTGTTGATATTGTCGGTTTTCAGCATTTCGGCCTTGTTGGTTGGCTTTTTTGCCTCAATGATTACTCCAACTGTGCTTTTTGCATCCTTGCCGTTGTGGATTACAAGGTCGTTACGGCCTTTGGTATTAATAAAATGGTTTTCCTTGTAGTAGGTGTCTTTCAGAAAAGTGGAAACAATATTCTTGTGAAACTCCTCCGTTTCGGCTTCGTTGATATGGTCGATAAGCTTGGCAAGGTTCTGCTTGAAACTTTCAATTTCGGTACGGTTGGGTTTAACTTTAAGAAAAGCTTTATTTAAAGATTGACGAGGTTTTAAAATATTCAATTTCATATAATAATGTATTATTTACACATGCTAAAAGTACATATAAAATTTTAAAAAGTGATATAAATGATTGGCATGGTGAATATGTTATTTAGTCGGAAAGTTGTTTGGGAAAATTAGGTCGGTTGCGAAAGGAAAGTTCCGCATATTCCAATAAACCTTGTTGGCTCTGTTATCCATAATGTCATCTGTGATTAACTCTATATATTGATATGGACTAACATACACTATTGAAAAAGGAATAGAAACGAAATCTTCCTCTACAATCAACCAAATTTTTCGATTGAAACATTCTGTTACTCTACACATGCAAAGTTCAAAACCATTGAAGTAATTATTACCATTACCAATTTTATTTAGCATTATTTCTCCAATTCTTAACCGTTTTAAAAATGGGCTATTCCTTTTGAAAGAGTTCTCTTTAATCATTTTGGTAACGAGTTGTTTCGTATCAATTATTCTTGTAGGGTTTATTCTGTAAAGTTTTTCATCCTCATCAATAATTGAATATTCAAAAATTTGTGAATTAATGAATGAGTTGTAAAAATCGAATTCTTGTTGTTTTATTGTTGGCTTTTCAATAAAGTTTATGCAATCGCTTGCCCTTGAAGAGTAATACTGAAAACTTTTAGAGGGTATAATACCTAGTTTTACTTTATCCTTTGGGGAAGTAGTTAAATGCGATTTTCGGTATTCGAATTCTTTGCCTTTAACAAGCTTGTTTAAGTTAAAGAGTCCAATTTTATTACTATCACTATCCATCTGATTGAGTTTTAAAAAACATAAACGCTTTTTAAAGATAAATAAATATTAAGCCCTTTACAAAATGTTAATATGTAGGAGTGCTTAGGCTAAATTGCAGTTCTTTTGCAAGCAAGTGGTTTGGGAATGGGTTTGTGCGTGCTTGCGAAAGTACTGCAAAGTACATAGAAACTTGAATAAAATTGAAAACGGTTAAGAAAAAATACTAGCGCTGTAGAACATTAGCTAAACTCAGTAGAACCCCTTGGTAGCAGCTATTTTGATATCAAATAGTTTTGGAATAGGCTTGCGTTTCGTTTTACTGTTCTTTAGTAGATCCATATTACCTTAACAGTCATGTGTTCTTGTCGCCAGTGATAGCAGGCTACAAAAGTTTCAACTTTTACTAGTCTTGATATTTGGTTATGTACTTCATCTTTTTCTGCTTCTCATGGTTGAAATTTTTTCACCGCTTTCGGTAACCATTTCACCCATGGTATCGAGCGTTAGGCAGCTGTGGACAGGTAGAATGGCAACCAAATCACCTACATGAAAAGGAAAAGGTTGTCCCGACGCACCAAAGGAGATGATCCCGTGTTCCTGGCTCAGGGAGGTTACATAGGCTCCCTCTACTGGCGCTCCCCACCTTATACCATTATAGGGACAAACCAGGCCGTAGCACCTGTTGCTTTCCGGGAAAAGAACGAAATCTTTCGACAAGTGTACGGCTCCACAGTGGACAACTGCCTCCTCTCTTTCGGGATAAACATCAACCACCGGACAAATCAAGGCCAGGGCAATGTCATCCAGGCTGCACGAGCCAATCAAGTGCTGCATAATATCGTAAAAAACGAAGTTACCGGGGCGAATTTCGTTGACACCCCAGAAATCATCGGCCAACGAACAGGTGGGTGTGTCGCCGTATGATATGACAATTTCAGGGTACTGCTGGCTCCAGAACGACTTTAGCTTAACCAGCTCGCCCATGGCCTGGTTATGAATAGCTAAAACATTTTTTTCACCTGTTACGCTGTAGGACTGGCCAGCATGGGCAATAAATCCGCGAAAAGCCAGCTTAGGGTTCTCCGCAACTTGATTCACCATTAGAGCGATTTGTCGAGTATCCGAAATATTAACACCCGTACGATGATGGCCAACATCAACCTCGATGAGTACACCCACATTTTGGCTAATCAGGGGTAGCGCATCCAGCAAATTACGAATTGATGAAAAGGTGATATTCATGTGTATATCCTCAGCAAGACGATTTACAGCTTCTACATGGAAGCGGGATAGAGGAAATGCTATGGTAATATCGTTCCATCCGTCCTTGGCAAAATATCCGGCCATTTCAGCCGATGAAACGGTAATTCTGTTAACCCCTACCTCGCGAAACCAGCGGCCAACAGCGTGGCTCTGATGAGTTTTAAAATGTGGCCTAAATACCAGACCATTAGTCCTAGCCTTTTCTTCCATGCGGGCAATATTTTGCCTGCATCGGGCACTATCCAGAAGTATGAATGGACCGCTACTCATCATTCAACTTTTTCAGAACCAACCTCATAGCGCCTATCATTTCTAAGCTGATTTATCAGGGTAGCTGATTTTCGCTTAAGCATAGTAATGCCAACAGCCTGTCCCTTTACCTGAATTATAGGCATATCGCTACTAACGCATAAGGCTCTCCTAAAAGTATTAGAGCGTTTGAAGGTAAACTTTGAACTTTCCTCAGCAGCTGGCAGGTAGTTACTCTTGAGGAAGAATTCCTTCAGCTTTGCAAGATTTACGCTTGATGCTGGAGTAAGTATGATTTCGACCCGTTTGTATGAAGATGCAGCTGCAATTCCCAGAATCAACGGAAGCACAACAGTAATTGGAATAAAGATTATGAAGTAGCTAAAAAAATCTTTCCAGCTAAGCTCCCTACCCACTAAAAGAATAACAAAAAGGAAAAAAGAAGCAGCTAGCAGCGCAATAAAAAAGTGAAGTAGGAAAATTTTAACAAGACCTGAGCCTGTTGCTTTTTTGGTTTCTATATTAAGCGCCATAATATCTGTTTAAAATTTTATAGGTTACTGATTACAATCCTTTGGCCCACATCTTCTAGGCATCTGAGCTAAGCGTATGGAACACCCAATTCGTTTTCATGTGTGTTTATACAAGCTATCCTAAAAAGGTGTTTCATTCAATTATCAATTATTAAAAATCCATCCTCCAAAATTTACTCTCCATCTCTTTTTTAAGAGGCATCATAAAAAACACTAAGATCTAAATTAATGCGAGGCAAGCAATCGGCAAGGCAAAATTCCAAACTACTAACCGTATAAATTTTAGCATTTCAGGTATTCTAACTATTTTTACCATTGCCCACGCTTGGTGATGCCTTCAACTTGGTGCAAGAAATTTTATCGCCTCATCGGTAATCAGGAAATTGGGGATGTTAAAAAAGTATCACCAGTAATATTAACGCTTATCGAAAATGTAGCATAGGTCTAAAGCAAGAAAATCGTTATTCTTTATAATTTAACCTACTTATTAAACACAGCTACACCTTCTTGACCATCCGACTTGGCAAATGCCCTAAACATACCGGAAGTATTCATCACCATACATATATTCCCTTGACTATCAACACCTATTACTCCACCACTACCGCCAGCTTTAACAAGTTTACTATTAACAACCATTAACGCAGCTTCGTTGAGGCTTAAACCCTTATACTCCATTAAGGCAGAAATATCATGGGCTACAGTGTAGCGAATAAAATACTCGCCATGTCCGGTAGCTGAAATTGCGCAGGTTGCATTATTAGCATAGGTTCCAGCGCCAATGATTGGGGCATCTCCTACCCTTCCCCATCGCTTGTTGGTCATTCCTCCTGTGGAAGTTGCTGCCGCAAGATTTCCATTAACATCGAGTGCAACGCACCCCACTGTTCCCATTTTTTCATGCTCCAGCACACGTTGGAGGTCATCCCACCTGGGTTTAGTATAAAAATAGCCGCTATCGACCATAGTTGCACCATGCAGGCGAGCAAATTCCGAAGCTCCCTTCCCTACCAATAATACGTGGGGAGATTTGAGCATTACAAGCTTGGCTAATGATATTGGGTTCTTCACATCGCCAACACCCGCAACAGCGCCAGCAGCCAAGTTGCTACCATCCATAATTGCAGCGTCAAGTTCATTATGCCCATCATGGGTAAAAACAGCCCCCTTACCGGCGTTAAAAAGTGGACAATCCTCAAGGTACCTGACTACTTGCTCAACCGCATCAAGGGATGAACCGCCGCCAGACAAAATGCGTTTACCTATATCGAGCGCATTCTTTAATTCATTCTGATAGGTTGCGAGCTGTTCAGGAGTGAAATCTGCTGGTTCCATTCCACCTGCACCGCCATGCAGAACAATACTCCAGTTCTGGGAAAACCCAATGGATGACAGTAAAAGTAAGGCGGTAGCAACAAGTAAAACTTCGCATTTCTGTTTCATACTTATAGAAATTATTGCCTTGCATTCATCAATACAAATTTCTCTTCATAAAAAAACATACAAAATTTAAAAAATATAACTCCACGTCACCCAATTTCGTGTTTACTACCAAGTTATAAATTTTTACCGTAAGGAAATTATCACTCTATCTCTATCGAAAAAGGCACCAGCTAAAATGGTTAATCACCTCATCAATGGTCTAGGAGCTTCAATCAAATTGGAAACATCTGAAACTTCCAGACCTTGTAAATGTAGTAAACTTTAAAAATTTTAATCTAAACCATTTGAAGAATACAGCTAAAAACGAAAATATTAACCTAAAAATAGCTAGTAATTTGATGCCTAGAAGGTAAAAAATTAATTGTGCCTTGAGCCTGTAGGATGGTAAATTCTTCCTTATTAAATTTTCTATAATTATGCTTCATTGAGTCCTAGGTAGTAAGAAATTTCCTCGGGGAACAAAGTAATACAAGAATTGAAATTATAGAAAGAAGCATAAAAAAATGGAAAAATTAGCATCAGTTGACAATTTTGGCCGTTGTTACAACTGGTACATCGAGTCAGGAGAAAACTAAATATTAAATCCAGCAGGTTGAATTGTTTGCACCAACTTTGCCGATAGGGAAATTGAAATTTTAATAGTTTTCTAAGCTATTAAGTCAAGGCAACCTATGGAATAGTTTGCTCTTGGGTTTATAATTTATATTACAGTCAAAATAAGACGTAGGAATGTTTTAGCAAAATTACGTAAGAATCAATAATTAAGGTACAAGTTTTTACTATCAAATCGATAAATGCAGCTGGCATTTAAAACGTAATAATTTACTTAAAAAAGTAACTCATAAAAGTAATAAAAAAAGCCCCGGTCGGGGTAACCCGGCCGGGGCGGAGGTGGGGC
>ENA-UPTA01006028-UPTA01006028.1-activated-sludge-metagenome-genome-assembly--contig:-NODE-6028-length-10851-cov-7.849111_pt1 | contig 10851 bp, 6 predicted proteins | sample MGYA00238184_ERZ773361 | MGnify/ENA primary metagenome ERZ773361 (study PRJEB29100, sample SAMN05720205) | activated sludge metagenome | isolation source: anaerobic digester from wastewater...
CTTTATTAAGATCTTTCCATAGTGATTTTACACACTGCGGATCATATTCATCAGGTGTATCGCATGGACGACAGAAATGGATCGTGCCATCCCTGCGGAAATATGGGTAGTTGGCGTTAATTGCTATCGGACAATACATATCTACATCAGGGGTTTCATCCGACTCCGCCAAGGCTTCGTCGGACAAGTCATCAGAAATGTCGGGATCAGAAACCAATGTGTCAATGTCGGGCTGAGTGTTGTCAAGATCATGCAAATCCTGCTCATCCTGTGAATCATGGTTCTGGCTTTTTGAATTACATGAAATCAGAAAAAGTGTGAAAATAAGAATCGTAATCTTCATAAAACCCTAAAAATTCAAATAATTAACAAATTAGATTATCAAAAATTCCAAAATTAATCAAGTGACTGGATACAATTGAAAATAAAGTTTTCTCTCCCTCTTGACATTTTTGAATCTTTGAATATAAAACTTTTTGACTTTTTTTTGTTTTTTGTTCAAATGTTTGAAAGTTGGAGGTGATCAGTCATGCGCAAATTCTTGATTTCTTTTTTGTTTTTTGTCCCTTTTCTGCTCTTCTCAAGTGAACTGTCGCTTGATGAATGTATTGAAAATTCTGTCAAGGAAAGCGAAAAGATCAAATCTATTGAAGCAGGAGTACAAGCCGCAAAAGCCGGAAAGAATGCTGTTATCTTTTCATTTCTGCCCACAACAAAACTTGAAGCAAGTTATCAGTGGCTGAAATTCGATCCTGAACCGGAACCAGTGACAATGGACCTGACAGCAATGGGTATGGGCGTTGTAACATTCGGTGAGATCCCTGACAAAAGCAGAACTATCGGGATGACTATCGTCCAACCCATAACACCTCTTTGGAGTGTTTTCAACGGATATATGGCGGCAGACATCGGGCATGACATATCAAACCTTCAGAAAGAACTTTCCATTGAACAGATAAAACTTGAAGTCATGAACCTGTATTACAACTATCAGATGCTTTCCGAATCTAATAAACTTCTTTCCGAAACTAAGGAACAACTTAAAAGATATTACAATCAGGCCTCAAATTTCGTCAATGCGGGATTAAGTGATAAAAGAGCGGTTCTTAAAATAGATATCGAGATAGCACGACTTGACCAGCAAATTCAGATAGTTGAAGGAAATCTTGATCTCATAAAGAAGAATCTCTCAATATTTATGAACATGCCGGTTGATTCTTTTACTCTCAAAACCGTTAAGCCGGTTGAAGCCGCATTGTCATCAACTGCATCAGAGCTTGAGAATATGATGATTAACAACAGAATCGAACTGAAAATGATCGAAAAAAGCTCTAAGATAGCTAAGCACATGGAGTGGATGTCCGCACAGCCGTTCATCCCTACACTCGCCATTGCAGGCGGTTTTAAAAAGACATGGGATGATTCTCAGTTCCAGCCCGCAATGACAATGTTCATAGGCGGATCGTTGAGCTGGAATGTCGGTTTTGACTGGGGTAAGGCCGGTTTTGAATACTACAAAGCAAAAAAAGAGCGGCTGAAAACCGATCTTGACAACATTAACACGAAAAAGATGCTCGGACTTCAGCTCATTCAGCTTGAAAATGATGTCGAAACCAAATATCAGGCGATTGAAGTTGCAAAACGGGAGATCGCTTCAGCAACTGAAAATTTAAGAATTGAGGAAGACAAGTACCGTGAGAAAATGACCACCGAGACCGACCTGCTTGATGCATCAATATCGCTCAGATCGGCAAAACTCAAACTGCTTACTTCAATGTATGAGCATCTGGTTGCGCTTAACCGGCTTGCGATAACTGTCGGAGTTGACTATCAGACGATCGTTTCAGGAGGTGAATAATGGCTCGCACCAGTGAAGAAAAAAAGGAAATGATCATCATGAACTTCGTGTCGCTTGTTCAGCAGCACGGGATCAGCAGAGTGACACTGAACGATGTCGCTGAAAAATCGGGACTGACAAAATCGGCACTTTATTACTATTTTGAGTCCAAGGAGGCGCTCTTAATCGAAGGGTTTGAGCATTTTAATAAGAAGATTCAGGAAAAACTCATTCCTCTCATTGAAAAAGCAGAAACACCGAAAGATATCCTTTTTATCTACTGCGATTTTCAGTTTAAAGTGTTTTTCGGAGGTTATGAAGAATTTAAACCTTTAATGGAAATATCAACAGAAGTTTTTCTTGAAATACAGAAATACATGTTCAATTCTCCGGATATAGCAAAAAAGATCATGAATCATCGTGATACTGAGCTGAGCTGGCTTAACGGCGTGATAGCAGATTACATCGGCAAAAATACCGAAGATGAAAAAACAAAGAAAATAACCCTTATGTTCGTAGGATTCCTTCATTCATTTGTCACAATGTCCTGTAACATAACAAAACAGGCAAAAGCGATGGAAACATCATCAATAATTTCAAATTTTCCATGGCGTCTTGACAATATTGACAACAACGATGTCTTTGAATTTCTGATAGGCGGCGTTGACAAATTAAATACCAGATTGTTTAACTGATAACCGGAGAATACAATGAAAACTAAACACTTTCTGACCATTGCAGTAATTATTTTTGTTTCAACAATGATTTCAGTTTCGTGCTCAAAGAACGGCCTTGACGAGACCGCCGCTCTTTCACAGGCCGTTACTATAACAAAACCGGAAATGAAAAAATTCAGCCGTTCCTTTGATACTGCTGCAACCGCTGTTGCATATAAATCAGCATACATCAATCCGAAAGTTGCAGCGACAATATTAAAATTCCATGTAAAAGAAGGAGATGCTGTAAAAGAGGGTCAGCTCATGGCAAAACTTGATGACAGTGATTATGCTGTGGGAGTCCAAGCATCCCGTGCTCAGCTTGAAGCGGCTGAAGCCGGTGTAATGCAGGCAGAAGCGGCATATTCAAAGATCAGTGCTGATTATGAAAGATTTCAGACACTTAAAGAAAGCGGATCAATATCTGCAAGTGACTACGAACAGGTTGAGAGCGGATATAAGCAGACTGCGGCAGGACTTGCAGCGGCAAAGGCACAGAGAAATATGGCAGCAGCGGCACTTGAAGGGAATCAGAGACAGTTGAATTATACATCAATAATCGCCCCTTTTTCAGGTTTTGTAGCTTCAAGGAACGGTGAAATAGGAGAAATGGCTTCTCCTGCAAGCCCAAGACCGATGTTTGAGATAGTTCAGAGCGACAAACTTAAAATCAATATATTTATAAGTGAACTTGAGATCAGCGGCATTACCAAAGATACCGTTGCAAAAATTACATTCGATGCCTTTCCTGATAATCCTGTCGAAGCAAAAGTAACTTTAATCAACAGCAAAGTCGATCCTACGACTAAGAGCGTCAAAATAGAGCTGATGATTGATAACTCCGCTATGAAATTCAAGCCCGGAATGACAGTAAGAGTTAATTTTACCTTCCCGGAAAAGGAATATCTCGTTATTCCGAGAAATGCCGTATTTACAAGAGATAACGAAGCGGGTGTCGTTTATGTAAAAAATGAGGCGGAAAGAGTTTTCACCAAAGAAATATTCATGGGGGGAAATGTTGAAGGATATGTAATTATTGAAAGCGGTCTTGAAGGCAATGAAGACATCGTTGTCGGAGGAGGAAGACGACTTGAAGAAGGTCAGAAGGTAACTGTTGTTGAATCTCAAGATCTGAAAAAGTGAGGTGACCTATGAATTTCCCGAAATTTGCAGTCAAAAGACCCGTAATGGTCTCTGTTATATTTATAATAATGGGACTTTTCGGAATATATTCCCTTTTCGACCTTCCCATTGATCTTATGCCTGAAATTGAGGCCCCGTCTATTTCAGTTATTACTGTATACAAAGGTGCTGGTTCTGAGGAAGTCGAAGAAAAAATAACAAAAGTTGTTGAATCCGCCCTTTCATCAACTTCAGGTATGAAAAACATCTACAGCACTTCAGTCGAAAATGTCTCAACTGTCACATGCGAGTTCGAATACGGTACAGATCTTAGTGAGGCGACAAATGATATAAGAGACATTCTGAATCTTGCAAAAGGATTTCTTCCTGACGATGCAGAAGATCCGCTGATATTCGAATTTGATACCAGTATGATGCCGATAATGTTTCTTTCAGTAACTTCAAAAAAAGAGAATATCAGATTTAAAACGGAAGAGATCGAAGACACACTTACCGATCCGATAAAAAGAATCCCAGGGGTCGGTTCTGTTATGAACTTCAACAAGATGGAAAAGAAGATCATCATTTCAGCTGACAAACAACGGCTTGCGGCACTGAATCTTTCGGTTTCAGACATAACGAACACAGTCAGATCTGAAAATCTTTCTCTGCCCGCAGGCAATATTGAGATCGGTGATTTCGATTATACGATAAGAGTTCCAGGTGAATACAGCAACATAGATGAAGTTGCTGAAACAATTGTGGCTAGCACTCCTTCCGGGCTTATAAGAATAAAAGATGTCGCCAGAGTTTTCTGGGGAAGCGAAGACAGCAGACAGTTCGGCTTGAAAAACGGTGAATACATGGCTTTTCTCATGGTACAGAAACAGTCAGGAGCGAATACTGTTGCTATTGCAAAAGCCGTAAAAAATAAGATCGAAGAGATAAAACCGAGACTTCCTGACGGATTTGAGGTGGATGTTCTTCTTGACACATCAGATTTCATTGTGAATATGGTTGGTAATCTTTCAAATTCAGTCTTAACCGCCGGCTTTTTTGTAATTCTTGTCGTTGTGTTCTTTTTAAGGAGGTTCCGTTCAAGTTTCATTGTGCTCCTTTCCATACCGGCATCGCTCATAATTGCTTTTGCATTTCTTTATGGCTTCGGATATACGCTCAATATGGTATCACTCATGGCCCTTTCACTTGCAATAGGAATGGTCGTTGACAACTCGATCGTTGTTCTTGACAACATTACAAGACATCTTGAGAGCGGGAAAGGAAAAATGGATTCAGCCGTTGACGGGACAACAGAGGTCGGAGGTGCGATCCTTGCATCAACGCTGACAACAATAGTAATATTTGCACCTCTTTTCTTCATATCAGGACTTGTCGGTATTCTTTTCGGGCAGCTTGCCGGAGTTGTCATCCTTACCCTTACAGCATCTCTCCTTGCCGCAATGCTGCTGACTCCGATGGTCAGCTCAAGGATACTTACCCTTGAAAAAGAAAAGAAGAAGAACAACTGGTTTTTCCGTCTCGGAGAAAGATTCCTTCTGATCGTTGAAACAGGTTATACAAAAATAATTGAATTCACACTGAAACACAAAAACAAGACTATTATTACTGCAATGAGTCTTTTTTTTGCATCACTTTTTCTTGTTCCTTTCATAGGACTTGACTTCATTCCTGAAAGTGATGAAGGTATGATACTGGTGGAATATGAACTTCCCCTTGGAACCAAAGTTGATAAAACTATGGAGACCGGACAGCACATCGAAAGAATTATCAGGGAAGAAATACCGGCAAAATATCTTCTGAGAACTTTCATGCGTGGAGGTCCTGACAGTTCCGGTTTTTCCCAGAAAGTTCAGGACACAAACAGTGGAACCACCGGAGCCATGCTTACCTCTCAGAATTTTAGAAAAGTCGGCGTAAAATACTATGTAAATAAGATCCGGGCAAGGGTTATAAAAGAAGTCCCAGGCATAGAAAAAATGGATATTAAGACTTCTGCAGGCGGAATGACAGGAAGTAATGAAAAACCGGTTACTGTAAAATTTGCCAACAAGGATTTTAAGAAATCGGCTGCCGCCGCTGAAAGATTTCAAAGAGAACTTGAGAAAATTGAAGGGCTTAGCGATATATCAAACGATGCTGATTCGCTGAAACCTGAGATCGAGGTGAACATAGACCGCATAAGGGCAAGTCAGGTAGGACTTAAAACCGCAATGATAGCATCAGCGGTCAGAAGTGCTTTTTACGGTGATACCGCATCAGTCTACAGAAAGGACGGTGATGAGTATGAGATAATGGTCAAATATAAAAAAGCTGACCGTACAAATCTTGAACAGCTTAAAGAACTTCAGTTGAAGACTATGTTCGGCACAACAGTCAAATTAAAAGATGTTGCCGATGTTAAGGAAGGGCTGACGGCACTCGCGGTAAACAGACAGAACCGTGAAAGAATCGTCACCGTAGGAGCAAGGCTCACCGATAACACTGCAATAGGAAAAGTAGGCGTTGATGTCGAAAAAGCACTTAAAAATGCAGAAATACCGACCGATATCGAAATCATCTACGGAGGCAGTTTGAAAGATCAGAAAGAGACAACTGTTGATCTTGTAAAACTTCTCCTTCTTGGAATAATCCTCGTTTATCTTGTCATGGCGGCTCAGTTTGAATCTTTTGTTGATCCGTTTGTCATAATATTTTCAATACCTTTTGCTATAAGCGGTGTTCTGATCGGACTTCTTGTGACAGGGCATACTTTGTCTGTCCCTGCATTTTTAGGGATGATAATCCTTGTCGGAGTAGTCGTAAATAATGCCATAGTTCTTATTGATTATACAAAGATCCAGAAGGAAAACCTCAAAATGTCAACTGATGAAGCACTGATATATTCCGGCTCAAGACGACTCCGCCCCATCCTGATGACCGCTATGACAACTATTTTCGGCATGATACCTCTTACATTGATGAGAGGAGAGGCACACGAAATATTCAACCCCATGGGAGTTGCTGTTGTTTTCGGACTCACATTCTCAACACTTGTAACACTTGTACTTATCCCATGCATGTATTCAGCAGTTGACTCATTCTTAAGGAAACATCATTTAAGAAAGGGCTGATCAGCCCTCTTTCGGGTTTATAACCGTTCTGGGTTTGGCTCCGTCAGCCGGAGAAACTATCCCTTGCGCCTCAAGCACTTCAACAGCCCTTGCGGCTCTGTTATACCCTATTTTGAACTTTCTCTGAAGCATACTGGCACTACATTTGCCGGTAGAAAGAACATAGGCGAGTATTTCATCGTACATCGGATCCTTTTCATTTTCTCCAAAACTTGCCCCTTCTGATTCATCTTCAAGAAAGTCAAGCGGTGAAGACCCGAGAATGGAATCATCAGTAACAATCTCGTCACCGAACTGTTCCCTGATATATTTTACAATTTTCTTAATTTCATCTGTACCGACAAAAGCACCGTGAACTCTTTCAGCTTCCGATGATCCCGGCGGGATATAAAGCATATCACCGTTTCCAAGAAGCATTTCGGCACCGTTGGAATCGAGTATCGTTCTTGAATCAAGTGCTGACGCAACCCTGAAAGCAATTCTTACCGGCAGATTTCCTTTGATAAGCCCTGTTACAACATCCCTTGTCGGTCTCTGTGTCGCTATAATAAGATGTATTCCGACAGCCCTCGCCTTCTGTGCTATTCTTGAAACAGCGATCTCTACATCCTTTCCGGCAACCATCATGAGGTCGGCAAACTCATCAATGACAACAACAATATAAGGCATTTTCTTCATATGGTGTTCGACATTGGCAAGATTCTTGTTTATATTATCAATTTTTTCGTTATACGCTTCAATGTCTCTGACCATATTCTCTGCAAGACGGTGGAATCTCTCTTCCATTTCATTTACAGCCCATTGAAGTGCCTTCGCCGCCTTTTTGCTGTCTACAACTACAGGAAGAAGAAGGTGCGGAATTCCTTCGTAGATATTGAACTCGTTACCTTTCGGATCAACCATGATGAACTTAACTTCGTCGGGTTTCAAACTGAAAAGCAGAGAAACAATAAATGTATTGATACCGACCGACTTTCCGCTCCCTGTCGTACCTGCAACAAGAAGATGGGGCATTTTCACCAGATTTGCGGCGAACGGCTTGCCTGCCACATCCTGACCAAGAGCAATGGGAAGTCCTGTTTTGCTCTGTTTAACGAACATATCGCTTCTTAATATCGTTTTGAGCCGGATCATCAGCCGGTCATCATTGGGAACTTCTATGCCGATGTAAGGTTTCCCCGGAAGACTTGAAACCACCCTTATCTTTCGCCCTCCGACAGCGACACCGAGATCAGTCTCCATTGCCATTACCTGGTTCACTCTCACACCTTCACCCAGCTCCACTTCATACATTGTAACAACAGGTCCCACTGTTGCTCCCTGAACTGCAACCTTGAGCTTGTGCTCAAGAAGCTTCCTTTCAAGAAGCAGTGCTCTTTCCCTCACCTTCTTTTCTCTGTCATTTTCAGCTTTCACTTTCTCTTCGCCTTTGAGAAGATCAAGCGGCGGGAATTTATAGCCGGTGTAATCAACATGTGTTCTTACTGTCTTCCTTTCTTTTCCTGTTCCGTCCTGCTCTGCAATACTTATCGAAATATCATTTTTTTTCTTAGTATCTTTTTTTTCTTCAACAACTTTTTCAATCTTTTCTTCGATCTCTTCCGGAACAGGCGGCGGCTCAAAACTGAACTCTTTTCTGTCATCTGAATTTTCTGTCAGTCCTTCTTCAACACCGTCATTTTCATCAATATCATCTTGCCCCGGATCATCTCTATCTATAAGCTTTGTCTCTTTAACCTTTTCAAAGAACCTGCTCCAGAGCCACGCCATCTTTCTGAAAATGAAAAAATAGCTTACATTGAATGAAAATATTGAGAAAATTATCATCCAGCATGTTGCCAGAAGAACAAACCCAGTTTTACCCAGATATAAATGGAAAATGTTTTCATACATGAGCTTTCCGAGAAAATTTTCATTTTTGATCCCGTAAAAGCGATAATAACCTGATATCATCCAGAACAAAGGGAGAAGAACAAAAAAATTCAAGTAGTTAAGAATCGCATGCCTTATAAACCCCCTCTTTATGAAACAGAGTATTGTAAGAGCAAGCAGTAAAGGGATGTAAAACGAAACTACTCCGAATAAGTTTATCAGAGAGTGTGCGGCATCATACCCCAGAGTACCTGTAAAGAACCCGCTCCTTGCCGACTTTGCCGAAAAATTGGCCAGAGAAAACCACAGGAATATGGCAGAAAGAAAGACAAACGCGGCAGATATTTCAATAATGATCAGTTTTTTTTCGTTTGATCCTTCACCGGAGCCCTTTTTCTTTTTTTTAACAGCATCATTCTTCTTTTGCGACACGGTAAACTCCGATTGACATTGTGTTGTTTAATAATTTAAACTTTTTTTCATACAGGTCAAGGATCTTCTTTTCACTTTTTTTATCAACAGAAACAGAGACCGATCCCCATGCATCATTCAATGAGACCTGCTCAAACAGAAGATGAAAAGGATCAAAGCCCTCTTTTTTCAGATCATCCCCTATTCTGCCGGTAAGCACTTCCGCATTTGCCGATCTTACGACAAACGAGATTATGGAGCGGTCACTGTTTTCGGGTGAACCGAAAAGAGCTTTCACTCTTGCCGCCTTCTGCATTTCTATCAAATTGGAGAACTCGCTGATAATGTCTCCGTTATAAAGGTATAGCGAGCTGCTGATGGAGCCGAAAACAGTCACATTTCCTGTGTGAAAAAGCATCTTTGCAATATTTTCAAAAGGGACTGCCGTAGTTTTGTTCACAAGCTCAGATCCGCCCAGAAAAGAAGGAGTGCCTGTATAAAGCTTCCTTGCAATTTTAAGTGCAAGAAGATTTGCGTAGAAAGAATCAGGAAACTGTTCAAGCTGGGTTTTTACTGAAGAAACCCACATATATATCATCTCGGGAGAAATAATATATTCCCCCGATATGGCAAGTTCCGATGAAAAAAGGAGAACTGTCGGGCTTACACTTGAACCTTTAAAGTTAGGTGAGTAGTAAAGTCCGCTCGAAGGAGGAAGAAGATAACTCTTTGAAAGTGAATAAAAATACTTCAGCAGTGTCTCTTCATCAAACGGAAGCGACATCGAGCTGACAGAAAAGACCAGGGCATCTTCATTTACGACACCTTTGTCTTTTGCAACAGGCACAGAAGAAACCGCCCATGCGGGTATGCTGAGCTTCAGAGAGACTTTTTCCTCCCTGCATTCGTTCAGAACCGCATAATCACCAGGCAGAAGTGACACAAATTCATCGAGATTGAGAAGATCGAAAAGGAACGGTATCATCTTCCACCTCTCTGATTCGTCAGATCTTACACTGATGACCATTCTCCCTTTGTCATTGAAACCGAATTCATTCTCTATCTCAAGGACATCCAGATACCTCGCCACAAAAAGCATTTTTCTGTTAGTACCTGATATTACAAGACCTTCCTTTTTTTCAATATATATCGGAAGTTTTCTTAAAAATGGTATGTTATCGGTGATCTTTTCCGATCTCCTCTTCCCCGGGAAAACTCCGTAAAGTGAACTGTGCTCACTATTGAAATAGGCCGTGAGAAGATACTGTGAAATATTGTTCTCAAGCTCTATGCGGGGAAGAGAAAGATCTTTGATGGAATCTGTAAAGTAGCAGACAGAATCAGCCGTATACCTTCTTTTGAGAACCGTTATCCCGTTGCCGGTTAAATGTTCCTCGTATGCTTCAGAAGCTGTTCTTATGTCATTTTCGTTTGTATTTTCAGGCAGTTTGGGGAAACTGTAGCACAATTCATAAAAACCGGGTTTGAGAAGATCCTTTTTTATGACGGTATCGCTGCATCCGCTTATAACAGTCAGTATAAAAAAGAATAGTAAACAGGATCTATTCATAATCTCTAACAGTTATTTCTCCTTTTATGCCGTAATAGCAACCTTCCGCAAGAGCTGTCATTTCATCTTCACCCGGATATACAACAACTTCAGCAATGAAACTTACATGTTCCTTTATCCATGCAACGAATCCCTTGTCATATGCAACGCCGCCAGTGAGGATTATTGCATCGACTTCACCTTTCAGAACCG
>ENA-UPTA01006029-UPTA01006029.1-activated-sludge-metagenome-genome-assembly--contig:-NODE-6029-length-10850-cov-5.711255_pt1 | contig 10850 bp, 3 predicted proteins | sample MGYA00238184_ERZ773361 | MGnify/ENA primary metagenome ERZ773361 (study PRJEB29100, sample SAMN05720205) | activated sludge metagenome | isolation source: anaerobic digester from wastewater...
TCGTCGTCAACGACCGCTCGGCCGGCCAGTTCGTGATCAGCTCAGGTAGACGACGTTCCGTTTGATTTCTTTCTGCGCTTGCACATCACGCGTTGTTGAAGCGGGTCGAATGCGTCTCTCAATCGTGGAGGGGGGCTTCCTGTACTTTTCAAGCGGGTGTGGGATTGCTTTGGAACAGTCCGACGATGCCCGGCACCGGACTGAGGCCGTTCATATTCCAGTCGGGCGGCACAGGCAAACGAAACGGTGCCTGTGCCGCCCATAGACCGTGAATCAGGTCGAACTATGGCTCAACGAACGTCAGGGTCTGGAGTCCCTGTCCGGACCACGGCGCGTTGTCGATGCAGCCGAACCATTCGAGGCCGATGCTGTCGTAATCGATGCCCAGCAAGGAGAATCCGACAGTGCTCCCGACCGCAGGCGGGAAAAGCTCCGGGGTGAAGCTGCCCTGCAGGGCGGTCCAGGGGATCCGGACCTCGACCGTCCAATCGCCGGTGGTCGCATCCACGGAAGACGCATACTCGGTCCCGCTGCCGGCGGCGAAGAGATCTTTGCCGAGCCAGCCGCTGAAGACGTTCATCGCCTTCGGATGCCCCGACCCGTCATTCGGCGCGATGGTCGGAATGAGCATGGTTGCGGTGTCCACCGCGTCGACCGGTCCCAGCACGAATTGCAGACAATCCGCGCCGTTGGGCGCATCGGTCGCCGGGGTCACGAGATCGTCCTGGGCCGAGATCGCGGCATAGAAGTAGGTATCGTCCCACATGAAGTAGAACGTTCCCGAGTAATCGTCTGTTGCGTATTCAGTGGGTCCCTGGACGACGGTCCCCTGGTGGATGACGCCCGGGGAATAGGGGTCTTCATCGTCGAGCGTCTCTGCGTTGAGCACGAGCGCCTGGGCGCCGCTGTATTCGTCGGCGGAGACCTTGCCGTCGATGGCGATCTCCTGGCCCTGGGCCAGCCTGACGCAGTTCACCGGCCAGGCGCCCGTGACTTCAGGCTCAGGCGAAACCACAACCTCGACGAAGACATCGTCCACGTAGATCGGCGCGCCCGCGGGCAACTGCGAGAACAATTGCACGGACAGGTGTCCGCGCTGGGAGGGCTCGTACTTCGTGACGATGCTGCCCTCGAAAGGCGTCCACGCATCGAACACCGGCTCCGCGAGCGGGGCCGGATCGATGTTCTCTTCCGTCGTGCCGGCGAGCAGCTCATTGACTCTCAGCCACAGATAGGCGCCCTCCGCCCAGGAACTTGCGGGTACGTAGTAGGAGCCTCGGACTGTGACTTTTGCGCCCTTGGGGATGCGAGTGTCCCACCCGTCGAGACGCTGCTCCACGGCGTGCCAGTTCCCGATCCCCTGGCCCTCGATCTTGAGCGAGGTCTTGCCTGTCTGGACCTGGTCGGAGGCGAGAGAGAAACCCGTGCCGATCTGGCCCCAGGGGTCCAGCGTCTCCTCGAATTGGCCGTTCGCGACGTAGTCGCCGTAGGTCCGAATCCAGTCGATGTCCACCATCATGTAGTTCTGGTAGTGGCCCAGGTCGAAGCGGAAGTTGTTGATCCAGCTCGACCATCGCTCGGAGCAGTCCATATAGGCGATGAACCACTCCTCTGCGGCCGGGATCTCGAACTGGGGGCCGTTGCCGTGCCCGCCGGCGGTGTAGAACCAGTAGACCGTGTGCTGGCCGCCGTCGGACGGCTTGACCATGTCCGTCGCGGTTCCCTTGAATCGCATCCGTGCGGCGATGCCTGTGATGCGACTGGAGTAGTAGGGACCCGCCGGACCGTTGATGAAGGGATCGAACGTGCCGGCCGGAAGGTCCAGCAGCAGGGCGCCGACCGGAGCGCTGTTCGTGTCCACTTCGTTGACGTCGAAGAAGGTGATATCCGTATTGTTCTTGGCGGACCAGCCCTCGGTATCGCCAGGCGTGTTGAACTCCCAATGCGTCTTGTTGAAGGGCGAGTACAGGTCCTCGTCGGGATGCTCCACCTGCCCGATCTCGACGAAGATGTCGTCGAAGTAGAAAAATGCGTCCTGGGCCATGCGGCCGTAGAGTTGCACGTCCAGGGCCTGTCGCTCGGTCGGGCTGTAGACCAGTTGCAGCGTGCTGGCGAATTCGAACCATTCGTCAAATACGGTTACTTCGATCGGATCGCTGAGTCGCTCCGTCGTGCCGTCGAACTCCCGGATGCGGAACCAGATGGAGGCGTCGGCATCCCATGAATCCGCCGGGATCTTCAACGCGCCGTGCAAGGTCACCGGTGTTCCTTCTTCCAGTTCCAGCCCGCCTTTGATCGATTGCGACAGGGCGTGGTACTCTCCGGTTCCCAGGTGCTTGACGGACCAGTCGAGGGATCGCACGTTGTTGGGCTCGGTGGTCACGTTGACGTTGGGGTCGTAGAGGTCTGCGAAGTCGCCTCCGACGACAGTCCAGCCGGCGACGATGTTCTGCTCGTCGTCCCACAGTTCGAAGCTCTCATTGTTCAGGTAGAGTCCCATGTAGCGGATCCAATCGAACTCCACGGTGTACTGCTCAGGCACGCCGTCCGCCAGGTCCACGCGGATGTTGCTGATCGTGCCAGTCCAGTTGGTTTCGCCGGTCATGTCGACGAGAACGCTGGACCACACGCCGGGCTCGGGCAGCAGGAATCCCTTGGCAAACGGATTCGGATTGAAATAGTAGATCGCCGGGCCTGCGCCTCCGGAGTAACCGCTGACATCCGCCGAGGCCCTGACCCGCAGGAGGATGCCGGCGATGTCACTCGCGTTCCACGAACCATTGGGACCGTTGATGTACGGATCGGTGATGTTGGGCGCGACGGTCGCGCTGAGAATCCCGTCTTTGGCTTCCAGGCTGTCGATCGCATTCGTAACCACCCAGCCGTCCTTGCCGGTGTTGAATTCCCATCCCCATCCTGGAGCGCATATCATCAAAACGACAACGATCAATACGGCGTTGAATACGTGCCTCATAAGACAATGCCTCCTTCCTGGGTGTGAAATATCTTCCCGAAGCGACCTGCTTCGGACTGATCTATATCATAAAGAGTCGGTATCTCCGAGTCAATCCGAGATTGTGGATATTCCTGCCACGCCTGTCGTGTATAATCGAAGAAGCCCGGTTCGAGGACCGAGCGTGTGAGAATGCGGGTGGAATATGAAGAGTATCGGCGTGACAACCGTGATTGTGAGCCTCCTGGCCGTCCATTGGGCCGCTGGATTGGCGTTCGCCGATATCGTTGCGCGTTGGGATTTTGCGAACGGGCCGCAGGGTTGGGTGGGCAATCACGACGTGAAAGATTTGACGTGGTCGCGCACCGGCCTGTCGTTCCGATCCACCGGAGTCGATCCGTGGATCGAAGGGCCGGCCATCGACCTGCCGGGCGACCGGCTCACCCGCGTCACGGTTCGCATGAGGTCCGCGGCCGACAGCAGCGGCGAGCTGTTCTACGGTCCCTACTTCCGGGCAGGCGATTCCGTGCGGTTCATCGTCAAAAACGACAATTTCTGGCACGATTATGAGCTTGTCATCATGGACAAGCTGGGGGCCGGCACGCGGTTCCGTCTCGATCCGGCTACGACGGCCGGCGAGATCGGCGTCGCCTCCATCACGGTGGAAACGCTCGCGCTGCCCGATGATCCGCCGTATCAGAGGCCTTCCCGGCCCGAACAGATGCAGGGACGGGTCGCGCAGATCGAGTCCGGATCGCTCAAGATCAGCTACTTCGGAGGGGGAATAGGCGATCTCGTCGCAGAGGTGGCAGGGCAGGAGATGGCCTCGGCGTACGACCGGGAACTTCTTGGCGTGCTGTGCGACGACACGGTTGAGTGGCTGGATCTCAAGAATGCCAGTGTGAGCGTTGGCGACGAGGGCTGTATCGATCTGTTGGCCCAACTGGCGGACTCCCGCGGCGGTGTCTGGCAGATCCGCAGGACCCTTCGCCCCGGGCCGGTGGATGGGACGGCTGTCGTCGATGCCCAGGTCCAGGTGAACGAGGATCGGGAGATCGTGTGCCTGCCCTGGCTGACCCTCTTTCCCGGCCTGGGCACATTCGGGTCGAGCAAGAATCAGGGGCTCTTTGCCGGCCTGGAGTACCTCGAAGACGAGCCGAGCAGCAGCGAAGCGGATATCACGACCGTGGAACGTGTCCGCCGTGTGCCGGACCCGACCAAGGTCACTTTCCCGCTGATGGCGATTGCGGCCGAGGGACGCTACATCGGATTGATCTGGGAGCCGTCCGAGTGGGTCGGGCCGCTGTTCGATTCGCCGGACACGATCTTCGGCTCCGACGCCCATGTGATGGGTCTGACCGGTCCCGCCGTCGGGAAGCGCCGCTTCGAGAATGGTCTCGTCGCCCACACGCCGATTCAGTTGATGGCGAATACGCCCCTTGCCGCGAGAATGTGGATCGTGGCCGGCGAAGGCGCGACCGTCGTGCCTGCCGTGCAGCAGTACGTTCGCCTGCGGGGGCTGCCGCCTGTGCCGCAGATCGAAGGCGGACTTCCAGAGGCCGCCAGGCTGTTGGCGCATGGCTGGCTGGACTCTGCGATTCGCGAAGGGGGATTGTTCCGCCATGCGGTGTGGGCCGACCTGTTTGCCGCCGGGCCCGCTCCCGATGCGGCTATGTTCATGGATTGGCTTGCTGCCAGTCTCGACGATGACGACGCCGAGTTGATTGGCGAATTGTCCGTTGTCCGCGATCTGGCTCTGGCCGAAGTTCCCTCAAATCGACACTTCGATGGCGGGGTCTCCCATGTCCGACCGCCCACGCCGTCGCTGTTGTTTGGCGATGTTGCGGCGTATGTCGAACGCCGGCACAGCGCAGCGCAAAACGCCATCACGAATTTCGACCCTTGCGGCGTCAAGGTCTATCGGCCCGGGACCGTGGATTATGGAAAGACCCACTTCGCCAATCACGCCAACGGATACGGCGCCGACGATCTGGTCACTGCTCTGGAAGGAGCGACTCTCCGCGCCGACGGACAGTGGATCGAAGCCGCTCTCGAACTGCTGGACCAGCAGACCCTGCTCTATGCGAACACGGTCCCCCGCGGCGCCCAGACCTGGGAGATTCCCTTGCACACGCCGGACATTCTGGCCTCCGGCCTCCTCGTCAAGGCCTATACGCTCGGCTACCTCATTTCCGGTCGTGAGGACTACCTCGAACAGGCCCGCTACTGGGCGTGGACAGGCGTGCCTTTCGTGTATCTGGCCAATCCGACGGTGGGGGCGGTCGGTCCCTATGCCACGATTCCCGTCCTGGGCGCGACGGGCTGGCAGGGCTTGTGGTTCGGCCGGCCGGTTCAATGGTGCGGCCTGGTCTATGCCTCGGCGTTGTGCCAATTGAGTGAATACGATCCGCAGGGCCCCTGGCGGCAGATTGCCTCGGGAATTACCGCGGCGGGGCTCCAGATGGCCTGGCCTGTGGACGACGCAGATCGCCAGGGACTGCTTCCCGATTTCTTCCTGCTGGAATCGCAGCATCGCGACGGACCGGCGATCAACCCGGGGACCACGCAGGCGCATGTGCCGGAGCTGTTTGATGCAGGCGCGATCTACGATGTCCGGCGTCTGCCGGAGGCCGGTTGCTTCGTTCATGCGCCCTGTCGTATCCGTGAGATCGTCGAGGAAGGCGAAGTCATATCGTTCACGCTGGATGGCTGGGGCGCGCGTCAGGGGCTGAGATCCTACCATGTCCTGGTGTCGGGTTGGCCAAGGCGCCGGCCCGATGTCACTCTGTATGGACCTGACGAAGAGGCGGACACGCCGGGCGCGGGCGTCCCCGCCATTACAGAATACGATTCCCTCTCGAAGCTTCTCATCATCGATGTCGCCGGCCCCGTCGGAGTCCGCATTTCTCGTTGAGCACCCTCCGGCTTGCGGCCTGCGAATGCAAAAATCGAGTTTGTCGGGACGGCGGCCACCCTGTCACGATTGTGTTACCCATTCGAACCAGGACGCAGGGGATCAGAGGCTGCGCAGGATGAGAAGGAGGAGGAACAATATCGCGAGGCACCAGCCGACCACTGCGATCCAGAATAAGGGCGAGGCGATCAGGGACTTCTCGCTCAGGATCACCGTCGTGTCCCCTGCATCGGCGATCTGATCGGGCGCGATCAACATGGGATGGGTCCGGAGCTTGTGTGCCTGGGCCGGCGCGCCGCCGTCGGCCACGGACTGGAGGTCTTCGATCAGGGCTGTGGTGGTGGGATAACGTTTTGATGGATTCTTGGCCATGCACAGCTCGATGATTTCGCACATGCCGGTAGTCAGGGCGGGATTGACGCGATCGGGAGGGACGAGAGACTCGCGGAGGTGTTTTCGCAGCACGGCGGCGACGTCGGGTCCCTCGAAGGGGGGCTTGCCTGTCACCATGTGATAGAGCGTGGCCCCGAAGCTGTAGATGTCGGCCCGGTAATCGACGTCCATGTCGGCGCGAATCTGCTCGGGCGAGATGTAGTAGGGCGTCCCGAAGGCCCGGCCCGCCTCCGTTTCCACCGCCTCGCGGTCGCTGACGGCCCTCGCCAGGCCCATGTCCGCCAGCTTCGCCACGCCGGCCTTCGTGATCAGGATGTTCTTGGGTTTGACGTCGCGGTGAACGAGTCCGGCATGGTGCGCGTGCTCCAGGGCGGAGGCGATCTGAATGCCGATGGCCAGCGCCTCGGTTTCGCTATAGGGTCCTTCCTTGACCAGGTGCTCGTAGACCGTGTGGCCTTCGACGTATTCCATCACGAAGTAATGCGTGTCCCCATGGCGACCCACGTCAAGCGCCGCGACGATGTTGGGGTGGTTCAACTTTGCGGCGGCCCGACCCTCCGCGTAGAATCGTTCCACGAACTCGGGCTTCTGGCTGGAGCTTTTGGGCAGGACTTTCACCGCGACGATTCGATCCAGGCTGACCTGTCTGGCCTTGTAGACCGTGGCCATCGCGCCGGCTCCCAGCCGGCCCAGCAACTCGTAGCCCGGGATCTGTCGCGGCGGCGGGACCGCCTGGACGATCCGCACCGCGGCCGTCAACCGGCTGCGGAGAATCGCCATGTCCACGGGCTTGACGATGTAGTCGTCCGCGCCGGATTCCAGGCCGGCGACCATGTCTTCTCGCGTGCCGCGGCCGGTCAGGATGATCGTGTAGACGAAAGGCAGATTCAGGCTTCGCCGGATGCGGCGGCAGATCTCCACGCCGTCCAGTTGCGGCATCTGCCAGTCCAGAATCGCCACTCGCGGCGCTCCGGCCTCCTGGAGGAGCTTCCAGGCCTGCTGGCCGTCTTCCGCCGTCACCACTTCATATTCCCACCGGCGGATATTCTGCTCCAGGAGCTTTCGCCACATCGGATCGTCGTCGGCAATCAGCACCTTCATGAGGCCTCTCCATCTGCCAGTGTGTTTGACCTGTTCACGACTTCCGCAAATCAGACAACATCGCCATGAGCCGCTCGACCTCCTTCCCGAGCGCCGACCACGCCTGTTCCGCGCTGGCCAGATTTTCCTCCCTGCCCATCGTTTCGAGCCGCAGCGCCGCCTCGGCGGGACGTCGGGCTCCGAAGATCAGAAGGGAACCCTTGAGCGTATGAGCCGCCCGTTGAAGGTCGGAGGACGCGTTTCGTTCGATGGCTTCGCGCACCGCCTTCATCAGCTTTGGACACTCGACGGCGAACAGGTCCACCAACTCCTTCATTGCCTCGGCGCTTCCCCCTGCGTATTCCAGCAGGCGATCCCGGTCGATGACGTCTTCATCTGTATCCTGCGGACCGGGCGGTTGCGATTCTCGCACATCGGCGGCCATCCCCTCGACGATCTCATAGAACTCCCTGGCTCGGATTGGCTTGGCGATGTATCCATCCATCCCGGCGGCCAGGCATCGCTCCCGGTCTCCCTTCATCGCGTGCGCGGTCATCGCGATGATGGGAATATGTCGGCCTGTTCCCACCTCCTTCTGGCGGATGCGGGCGGTGGCCTCGAAACCATCCATCGTGGGCATCTGCACGTCCATCAGCACGACGTCGAATGCACCCCCATCCAATGCGGCGAGGGCCTCCTGGCCGTTGTTGGCGACCGTGACTCCGTGTCCTCGCTGTTCCAGGAGACTGACCGCCACTTTTTGATTCACGAGGCCATCCTCCGCGAGCAGGACACGCAACGGCGCGACGTAGTCGCGACGCTGCAGCGAGGCTTGCGGGACCGGTTCCTCGGCTGTGGCGACGCCGAGAGTCGCCACGATCGCATCCAACAACTCGGATTGTTTCACCGGCTTGATCAGGCAGTGGGCGATTCCGAGTGTCCGGCAGCGGGCGCTGCCCTCGGTATTGCCGGCCGAAGACAACACGATGAGCGACGTTCCCGTCAGGCCGGGGGTCCGTTTGATCTGTTCCGCCAGTGCCAGACCGTCCATCTGCGGCATCATGGCGTCCAGCAGCGCCAGGCGGAACGGCTCGCCGGCCTGCGCCGCCCGGGTCATTTCGGCCATCGCCGCCTCGCCGTTCGCGACGGCCGTCGGTCTCATTCGCCAGTTGCCGAGCATCTCGGCGAGGATCAGGCGGTTGGTCTCGTTGTCGTCCACGACCAGCACCCGCAGACCCTGCAACGTCGCGAGCTCGGGCGCCGCCGGCTTCGTCGGCCGATCCTTCTGCAGGGAAATGTCCGCGGTGAAATGGAACGTGCTGCCTTTTCCCATCTCGCTCTCGACCCAGATGCGCCCGTTCATCATCTCGACCAGGCGGGACGAGATCGCCAGGCCCAGACCCGTGCCTCCGTATCGCCGGGACATGGAGCTGTCCGCCTGGCGGAAGGCCTCGAAGATCATCTCCTGTTTGTCCGGGGGGATGCCGGGACCTGTGTCTTTGACGGTGAAATGCAAGAGCACGCGGTCCGCGGCGAGCGAGTCCATTTTCACGGCCACGCCAATTTCACCCCGTTCCGTAAACTTGATTGCGTTGCCTACGAGATTGACCATGACCTGGCAGATGCGCCCGGGGTCGCCCACCAGATTGTCCGGGATGTCGGGCGGGATGTGGTACGTCAGTTCCAGGCCCTTCTGGGAAGCGCGTCCTGCGAGCGTGCGCAGGGTGTCGCCCAACGTGTCGCGCAGCGCGAAAGCCACCGATTCCAGCTCCAGCTTGCCCGCTTCGATCTTGGAGAAATCCAGGATGTCGTTCAGCAGCCGCAGCAGGGTGTCGGCCGACTGGCCGGCCAGGCTCAAGTACATGCGCTGTTGCGCGGTCGGCTGGGTGTTCATCAGCAGATCGATCATCCCGATGATGCCGTTCATCGGCGTGCGGATCTCGTGGCTCATGGTCGCCAGAAATTCGCTCTTCGCCTGGCTGGCGACCTCGGCGGCCTTCTTGGCGGCCTGCAACTGTTCTTCGGCCCGCTTGCGGTCGGTGACATCCCAGAAGATCACCTGCTCGCCCACGATCGAACCGCCGGCGTCGCGCACAGGGGATTTCATCACCTGCACGTAACGGGTCTCGCCGTCCTTCTTGTTCTCTTCCACCGTGTCGAGCAGTTCGCCGCTGTTGAGCACGCGCTGGTCGTCCTGTCGGTATTTGTGCGCCAACTCTTCGGGATAGAAGTCGAAATCTGTCTTGCCCAGGATGGCCCCGGGCGGCTTGCCGAGCAGGTCGCAGAAGGACCGGCTGGCAAACGTGAATCGGCCCCTGCGATCCTTGCGCAGCACATGGACCGGCAGGTTGTGCACGAGCGACGAGTACAGCGCCCGCGAATCTTCGGTCTCCTTCTCCGCTCGTTTGCGTTCGGCGATCTCCTGTTTCAGTTCCTCGTTGGCCCGCGCCAGTTCCGCCGTTCGCTCCTGGACGCGGAGTTCCAGTTGTTCCCTCGCTTCCCGCAGCGACTGGTCCGTCTGCCTGCGTTGCAGGAGCCTCCACATGCCCTGCATCAGCAGGGTCAGTTGTCGCACGTCCGATTCGTCGTAGGGCAGGCTCTTGTTCCCGACGCCGGCGACCGCCACGATGTGCTCGCCGTCGAAGACCGGGATGTTCATGTGGCGGGCGACCTCGACGTGGCCTTTCGGATACCCTTTCTTCTTCACGTCCTGGGCGCCATAGTCGTTGGTGATGATGGGCTTTCGCTGTCGGACCGCCTCGCCCCACAGGCCGGTGGTCTCGACGGGATAGACGATTGGCTTGTCGATCATGGCGCATTGTTTCATGGCCGTCTTGGACCAGGAGTGCATGGTAAGGACCGTTTCGTCCTCGTTCATGAAAGCCAGGTAGCCCATCGTGCTCTCGGTGAGCCGGACCGCCCCTTCCAAAGCGAAGTCCGTGATTTCCTGCATGGAAGCGGCTGTCATCTGCCCGAGTTGCAGGAGTGCCTCCAGCCGGGATCGCTCCAGGAGAAGGGCCCGCTGGTCTCGCTGGCGTTCCTCCTCCAGTTGAAGGCCGTGCAGGGCGAAGCCCACATCCGAGGCGACCTCCTCGAACAGCGTCAGTTCCTCGCCTTCCGTTGTGCAATCGTCGGCAAGGGAGACGCCCATCAGGCCGAAGACGCTCTCTCCATAGGCCAGCCGGGCGGCCATAGTCTTGTGCCCCGCACATTTCGAGAGGAGCGGGCAGTCGGCACAGACGGAGGCTGGGTCCTCAACGAGCACGACTCCCATCCGTGAGAGGGCCCTCGGCGCACAGTGATTCGACTCGCCACGCCGGATTCGATCCGCCAGAGAGTCCAGGGGTTTGCCTATGCCCGCTTCGGCCTTATGGGTCGGCATGTAGGATTCATCCAGAAGCACGATCCAGCAACTTGGATAGCCGCCGGCTTCGCTGAGCTTGGCGCAGATGCCCTGGAGCAGGCGGTCGCGGTCCTTTTCCCTGGCGATGAGCTGATTGACGTTGCGGA
>ENA-UPTA01006030-UPTA01006030.1-activated-sludge-metagenome-genome-assembly--contig:-NODE-6030-length-10850-cov-4.818898_pt1 | contig 10850 bp, 9 predicted proteins | sample MGYA00238184_ERZ773361 | MGnify/ENA primary metagenome ERZ773361 (study PRJEB29100, sample SAMN05720205) | activated sludge metagenome | isolation source: anaerobic digester from wastewater...
CAGGTCCCGGGCTTTCTTGACGTCCGGGATGCGCAGCTCAACGTCGGCGTAGTCCTTGTAGACGAACTCGATCTTGGACTTTGAGTTCAGCACCCGAATCACCGTGTTGGCCAGGCCGTAGATCGTCGTCACCGCGCGCTGGTTGCCGATATTGAACGACTCGCCCACCGCCTTGGGATGCTCCATGCACAGCATCGTGCCGCGCACCATGTCGTCAACGTAGCACCAGGCCCGGATCTGCGTGCCGTCGCCGTTGATCCGGATTGTCTCGTTTTTAAGCGCGCGCTGGATGAAGGTGCGCAAGGCGCCTTCCCCCACCTGCCCCGGGCCGTAGACGTTGAAGGGACGGACGACGGACACCCGCAGCCACTGGTGCTGGAAATACGCGATGGCCAGATGTTCTTCGGCCAGCTTACTGACGGCGTAAGTCCAGCGCGCCTCGCCAATCGTTCCGATCGAGGTCTTATCCAGTTCCGACGATCGGAACGCATTGGTGCCGAACACCTCGCTGGTGGAGAAGCAGACCACCCGGTCGCAATGCTCCAGCTTGGAGGCAGCCTCCAGCACGTTAGCCGAACCCACCATGTTCACGCGCATCGTCGCGACCGGATTCTTGACCACCGTGTCGATGCCGGCAATCGCGGCGCAATGCACCACGATGTCGGCTCCCTCCATGGATTTGGCCACGTGGTCGTAGTCCAGCACATCGCCCACGACCAGGGTCAAGTTCTGGTGGTCCTTCCACGGCTTAGCCTGCAACGCATTGCGCGCCAGGTTGTCATAGGCCACGATCTGGTTGTTCTCGACCAGTTGCCCAATCAGCGTCGACCCGATGAAACCGGCCCCGCCCGTTATGAAGATCTTTTTGTGTTGTATCATGTGTCACCCTGCTTGCCGCCGGACCACGAACCGCCCGGCTGGTGTCATTTCCATCTGCATTTATCAAATCAGTATGCGCCCATTTCCCATGTCTCTTCAATCCTTTTGTGGAATGTCTGTGCTGGTACCGGGCCATCTGCGATTGACGGCAAACACCACGGCGGGCTCGGCGAGCCCGCCCTGCCCGCGAAGGGGAAAGGCAGGGCGCGTTGACCCAACTCGCTGCTTTAATCTCGATCCGGGGAAAGCAGGGTCGCGCCGAGCCTTGCTCCGCACTCCAAAATGGGTTCCTGGTCAATGAAACACAGTTGAGCCGGACTCCGCCCCGGAGCGCATATCCCTATTGCCTTACCATGGCAGGCGGGACTATCCTGCCGCCATGGAATTCATTGATCTAAAACGGCAATACCGCGAATACCAGGCGGAGATCGACGCGCGGATGCGCCAGATGGTCGAAAGCGCCCGGTTCATCATGGGCCCCGAAATAACCGAACTCGAGGGGCTTCTGGCAGGCTATGTCGGCGTGAAGCATTGCCTGACGGTGGCCAGCGGAACTGACAGCCTGGAAATCATCCTGCGGGCGCTGGGAATCGGCCCCGGCGACGAGGTGATCACCGTGCCCTTCACCTGGATCAGCACCGCGGAAGTGATCCTGCTGGTGGGGGCCAGGCCGGTTTTCGTGGATATCCGTGCCGCCGATTTCAACATTGACGCGGACCGGATCGAAGCGGCCATCACCCCACGCACCAAGGCCATTATGCCCGTGAGCCTCTTCGGCCAGATGCCGGACTACAAGCGGATCAACGCCATCGCCGAGCGGCACGGCATCCCGGTGATCGAGGACGGCGCGCAAAGCTTCGGCGCCACCCGCAACGGACGACGCAGTTGCGGCCTCACGACCGTCGCCAGCACCAGTTTCTTCCCGGCCAAGCCGCTAGGCTGCTATGGCGATGGCGGGGCGATCTTCACCTCCGATGATGCCTTGGCGGAAAAAATGCGTGCCATCCGCACCCACGGGGGGCACCGCCACCACCACCCCATACTGGGCATGAACGGGCGATTCGACACGCTGCAGGCCGCCGTGCTGCTGGCCAAATGGCCTCATTTTGCATGGGAAGTCGAACAGCGCGGGGCGATCGGCGCGCGCTACACGGAGCTTCTGCGCGGCACCGTGGGCGTGCCGGAAGTCATGCCGGGCAATACCCATGTTTATGCTCAGTACACCATCCGCGTCCCGGACCGCGACCGGCTGGGTACAACCCTCAAGGCGGCGGGAATCCCCACCGCTGTGTACTATCCCAAGTGCCTGCACGAACAGCCGGTGTTCGCCCCGCTGGGCCATCGCCCGGGAGATTTCCCCGAGGCCGAACAGGCCTCCCGCGAAGTCATCAGCCTGCCCATGCATCCTTTTCTGGCTGAAGACGAACAGGATTTCATCATCCAGGCCCTGAAAACCGCTTTGGAGTGAACCCTACCGGACGCTTGTCTGCCACATCCGTGGACAGGAGAGGAATAAGATGAAGAAAATCGCATTGGTTGGCTGTGGCCGCATCCTGGACCGCCACATTGAAGCCATCGGCACTGCCCGGGACCTGGAAATCGCGCTGGTCTGCGACACGGACGAGGCCAAGGCGCGCCAGACATCTGAGCGCCTCGGGGTGCCATATGTCACCGACTACCATCGGATCCGGGGTGTTGACGTGGCCGCCGTCCTGACGCCGTCCGGGAACCACCCGCAGCATGCCGCCGAAATCGCCGAATGCACGGATACCCCTTACGTCCTTTGCGAGAAACCGATTTCCCTGACGCTGCGGGAGGCCTATCAACTGTTTGCCCGCATCGATCAGGCCGGCAAGGTCCTGCTGCCGGTGTACCAGAACCGCTACAATCCGCTGGTGACCTTTACGAAGGAACTGATCGACAGCGGCCGCCTGGGCAAAATCCACCAGTTCATTTGCAACGTGCTGTGGAATCGCAACAACGACTATTTCAAGATTGATTGGCACGGCACGCGGGAACTGGACGGGGGCGTGCTCTACACCCAGGCCAGCCATTACGTGGATATGGTCCACTACTTTTTCGGAGATGTCGTGGAGCACAAGGGCATCGGCGGCAGTCTGCGTGGACTGGAAGTCTTTGACTCCGTCGCGGCCGCCATGAGTTTCAAGAGCGGGACCGTGGGCACCATCAACGCCACCGTCAGCACCTACCGCGCCAATTACCGCACCGAATTCACCCTGATTGCCGAAAAGGGTACCCTGCGCCTGGCCGGGACCAATCTCAACACCATCGAATTCTGGGATGTCCAAGGCCTGGAAAAGCCCAACATTGATTTCACTCTCGACCATGTCTATGGCAAGGGCCACGACACCCTGTACCAATACATCGCCGCGGCGCGCTGGGACATGTTTCCCTCCCGCAAGGACGTGCTGTCGGGGATTCGGTTGATGGAAATGCTTTCCTATTAGCAGGGGGGGTCATGGTTGATGGTTTGTGGTTGATGGGAAAACCTTGGAAACCAAAGGCTGGCAATTGAGCGATTACAAGGAACTGGAAGCCTGGCAGATTGCCATGGATCTCGCCCAAGAAGTCTATCGCCTTACGCGGGATTTTCCCAAGGAGGAGATCTACGGATTGACCAATCAGATCCGCCGGGCAGCTGTTTCGATCCCGTCTAATTTAGCCGAGGGAGCCGCGCGGGCGGGAAATAAAGAATTCCTGCATTTTCTCCATGTTGCCCGTGGATCTGCTTCGGAATTGGAAACCCAGTTGTTTCTAGCAATCAAACTTGGCTATCTTCGAGATTCAGTCGATTTGTTGGCACTGCTCTCCAGCACAAGGCGACTCATCAACGGGCTGATCCGTTCATTGAAGGAGAAACCATGACAGCACCATCTTCCTCCAACCAACAGCCATCAACCATCAACCATCAACCCTTCTTCGTCCATCCTTCTTCCTATGTGGACTCCGGTGCCATCGTCGGCGCGGACACCAGGATCTGGCATTTCTGCCATGTGATGAAGGGCGCGCGGATCGGCCGGAAATGCGTGCTGGGGCAAAACGTGAATGTGGACGCCGGCGTGAGCGTTGGCGACAATGTCAAGATCCAGAACAACGTCTCGCTGTATACGGGAGTCATGGTTGAAGACGACGCCTTCCTGGGCCCGTCCTGCGTCTTTACCAACGTCACCAATCCCCGCAGCCAGGTCAACCGCCACGCGCTGTACGAAAAAACCTTGGTCCGCCGCGGTGCCACAATCGGCGCCAATGCCACGATCGTTTGCGGGATTACGTTGGGCCGCTACTGCTTCGTAGGCGCTGGGACCGTGGTGACCAAGGACGTACCCGATTACGCCCTGGTCGTCGGCAACCCCGCCCGGCAAAAAGGCTGGATGAGTCGCCATGGGCATATCCTGAAAAACCCGGATGCCCACGGCATCATGATTTGCCCTGAATCCGGCTTCCGCTACCAGGAAACCGAGCTGGGCCTTCTGCGCTGCCTGGATTGCGACGAACAGGCCGCCCTGCCGGCCGGACTGACCCACGGCACCAAACCCTACGACGATTTCAAGTAAGTCGAGGGGCGAAGGGGGCAGGGGCCGGGTTCAACGGTAAGTAAAATCTGTTTCATTCTTTATAAACAGTGGAACCGTTTCATTGTTTATAAATATTGAAACAATAAGGGATGGGCGTTGCGGTCGAACCATCGCGATGGCCGGATTCGCACACCCCAATGCAGATGCGCCCAGTTAATCCTGTTGTGGAAAAACGGCGGTTCAAGCCCACCGCGGGCTTGTCTCACGGGTGAATCTCTGGTCAGGTAAACTGAGGATATGCGATTCCCTGTTAGGATCGGGGGGGGGCAATTCCCGGCAGGTTCGCGCTTTCAGCGTGACTAGCCGGCAGTGTACCCGGTGGGCCCTCCCAGCCTCTGGAGCGTCGGGACGTCCACCTTTCTAGTTCCGGTATTTCGGCTGAAATCCGACTTTTTTATTGTGGTTATGCCATGTTTTCTGAAGAACTGAGGCGGCGTTGTGATTGTTTTCTTCCAATCACTGTTTGCATACCATCGTTGATGCTCTGAGCGTTCGAATTTACCTCAAAGCCTCTTGCTAGGCCTCCGCAGACGACACAGAGGCCGTCCTTCACAATACAGTTTCATCTCGCGCGCCTCGCATCCGGACCAAACTTGGCGCGTGAATTATCCAGGCCGAGGCAATCGATCCGCTTTTGAGCGTGAGGAAAGCGTCTTGGCCATCCGCCAATCGTCCATCACGAAGCCGCGGCCGATATCCGTAACCAGCGGGTTCGTCTTGCGAAATCCCATGCGCTTGTAGAAGGCGATGGAACCGGCGTTGTTCCGGTTCACCGTCAGCCACAGCTCGCGGCATCCCAGTTCCCGGCCCCGTTGTTCCGCGTATGCCACCATGGCCCGGCCCAGCCCGGTGCCGCGCTTTTCGGCCCGCACGTAAATCTTGCTGAGGAGCATACTCCGGTTCGCCGCGTCCGGCACCAGCGCAAAATAGCCGCACGCCGGGATGAGATAATATTCATAGCCTTCGGCTTCGATCTGGCGCGCAATGGCCTCCACGCTCTGATATTTCTCGAGCATGTATTCCACCTGCGCCCGACCGATGATGGGCACGTAGTGTGACATCCAGGTTTCCCGGGCAAGAGCCGCCACCGTTTGGATTTGCTCAATCCCGTTGACTCGTTCTGGTTGCATGTTCATGCCTGGGCTCCTTGCCGCTCGGACTGGAATCGCTCGGCCCAGGGGCGGCAAAAAGGCCGGGGCATGCCCCGGCCTTGGCCACCCTGTTCGTGATGATTATTCCACCAGATCAATCAGGTTCCGCACCGTGCTGTTGTCTTCCGGCGATGCGGGAGCCTCGCCGGTGCCGCTGGATGCGGACGGGGATTCGGACGGACCGCTGCCCTGTGACTCTTCGCGCGGAGCGCGATTGCCCTCGCCAGATCCACCCCGGTCGTTCCGGTCCCGCCGGCGATCCCGCCCGCGCCGGCGATCCCGGTCGCCGTTGCCGTTGCTGCGATCGCGACGCTCCCCGCCGCCCGGCAGTCCGCCCTGCAGGAAGGCTTTGCGGAAAGTGCTGCTGCACAACACCGGAATGCCGGCTTCCGTGGCCCGGCTTTCCATGGTCACGCCCGAACTGACCAGCGCGCCATCCGCGCTCCGGGACAGTTTCAGCGCCATCGCCACCAATTGTTCGTTGTCCGGCGCATAGAAGACCTTGAGACCGTTGTACTCGCCACCGTGATCCACTTCACGCAGCGGGCGGTCGCTTTCAAACACCACTTGCAGATCCAGGTTTTCCTGCTTGGCCACGCGCGCCAGGGCGTTCAGGATCTGCACCTGATCGCGGGGCGCCAGGCGCCGCCCGGTCTTTTCATCCACCAATCGCGCTGCATCCACAATATAGGCCCGGGGGTTCCGCCGCGCGGATCCGCCAGCCGGGGAAAACAGCGATTTAATCGCATCCATGAAGCCCATTCGAACTTCCATCCTTACTTTCTACTCGTTGTCCCGGGACGACTTCTGCCGCGGCCGCAATCCGAAACCAGCAACGCCCCGATTCGCGCGTGTTTCCTCCCCGATGCCTGCGACCGGCCGTCGCAATGTCCTACGCTTTCCCTGACAAACTTGGATGTAAACGCTACACCTCCCCGCCAAACTCGGCAAGCATGGTTTTTTGGTGGCGGAGCCGCGATGGAACCAAGTCGTTACACTCCGTTCCGTCACGGGAATAGGGCTGCTGAGCGTAGCGCGGGGCTCCGGTCCCGCGCAGCTTCAGGAATCCGCACATGACGGGAGCCGTGCGGTCGGAATTTCTCAGCCGGCCAGCAACCGATTGATGGCGGCGGCGGCGCGGCGGCCTTCGCCCATCGCCAGGATCACGGTCGCAGCCCCCAGCACGATGTCGCCACCGGCAAAAACATTGGGAATGCTGGTGCAGCCGTTCTCGTCGGTCACGATGTGCCCGTATTTGTCCACGGCCAGCCCCGGTGTCGTCTGCTCGATCAAGGGATTCGACTCGTTGCCGATCGCGACGATCACGGCATCCATCGGCATCTGAAACTCGCTGCCGGGAATCTCCACCGGGCGGCGGCGGCCACTGGCATCCGGTTCGCCCAATTCGTAGCGGAGACATTCGATACCCGTCACCTTGCCGTTCTCGCCAAGGATGCGCTTGGCATTCTGCAGCAGGTGGAACTGCACGCCTTCTTCCCGGGCGTGGGCCACTTCCTCGACGCGCGCGGGCATTTCGACCTCGGTGCGGCGGTAGATCAGGTGCACTTCGCGAGCGCCCAGGCGCAGAGCAGTCCGTGCGGCGTCCATCGCCACATTGCCGCCACCAAGCACTGCCACCCGCTGGGCGGCGTGAATCGGCGTGACCGCATGCACCCGGTCATAGGCCTTCATGAGGTTCGAGCGCGTCAGGTATTCGTTGGCCGAATACACCCCCACGAGGTTTTCACCCTCGATGTTCATGAATTTCGGCAGGCCCGCGCCGGAACCGATGAAGACGGCATCAAACCCGTCCTTGGCCAGCAGGTCGGTCAGCTTGCGCGTGCGCCCCACCAGGAAATTCGTGCGGATCTCGACGCCCATCTGCTTGAGGGTGTCCAGTTCGGCCTGCACAATCGACTTGGGCAGGCGGAATTCTGGAATGCCATAGACCAGCACGCCCCCGGGCTTGTGAAACGCCTCGAACAGCACCACTGCATGCCCGGCCCGACGCACGTCCGCGGCCACCGTGATGCCGGCCGGTCCACTGCCGACCACCGCCACCTTTTTGCCGGTTGCCGGCGCCACGGCGGGCGGCGCGGCGCCCTGCGCCCGCTCCCAGTCGGCTACATAACGCTCCAAGCGGCCGATCGAAACCGCCTTGTCCACCCTTTTGTGGCTCTTGCCCACGGTGCAAGGCTCCTGACATTGCGTCTCCTGCGGACACACCCGCCCGCACACCGCCGGCAGCAGGCTCGTTTCCTTGATGATCGCAATGGCCTTGGCCATCTCCCCCGAGGCAATGGCCGCAATAAACCGGGGAATATCGATTCGCACCGGACAGCCGGCCACGCAGGGCGCGTTTTTGCACTGCAGGCAGCGCACCGCCTCTACCCGCGCCTGCTCCTCGAAATAGCCCAGGGCCACTTCCTGCATGTTCCTGGCGCGCGCCAGGGGCTCCTGCGCCGGCATTTCCTGTGGCGGGATCGCCAGCCGGTCCCTTGCCTTCACGGGTTGCGCCAGCGCCTGGATCCGCGCCCATTCCACGCGGGCCGTCGCCCGGAGTTCGTCAGGGGAGCGCCAACTCACTCCTGCAACCCCTTCCGGACCGCTTCGGCGTGCAGGTTGCAGCCTGCTGCCGCGATCCGCTCCTGCTCCCGGTACGATCCCAGGCGCTGGATCATCTGGTCGAAATCCACCTGGTGCCCGTCAAATTCCGGCCCGTCCACGCACACAAACTTCGTCTTGCCGCCGACGGTCACCCGGCAGCCGCCGCACATGCCCGTGCCATCGATCATGATGGTATTCAGGCTGACCACCGTCGGCACCCCGAACGGCCTGGTCGCCAGCGAACAGAACTTCATCATGAGGGGCGGACCGATCGCAACCGCCAGATCGGGTTTCGCCCCCTGCGCGCACAGTTCCTGCAGCGGCTCCGTCACCAAACCTTTCCGCCCGTACGACCCGTCATCGGTGCAGATAATCACCTCGTCGGCCAAGGCCCGCATCTCCGGCTCCAGGATGACCAGTTCCTTCGTCCGCGCCCCGATGATCACGATCAGCCGGTTTCCGGCCTCTTTCATGCCTTGCGCGATCGGATACAACGGCGCCATTCCGATCCCGCCGCCCACGCACACCACCGTCCCGAACTGCTCGATGTGCGTCGGCCGGCCGAGCGGACCCACCAGATTCGCGATCTTCTGTCCGGGTTCCATCCCGGCCAGCAGCTTCGTACTCTTCCCCGCCACCTGGAAGATGATCGTGATGCTGCCCTCCTGCACATCCGCATCCGCGATCGTCAGCGGAATCCGCTCCCCAAACTCCGTATCCAGCTGCAGGATGATGAACTGCCCCGGCTTGCGTTCCTCCGCAATCAGCGGAGCCCGCACCCGCATCCGGTACACCTCCGGCGCAAGCCGCTCCTTGAACAAAATCTGGTTCATCAAACTGTTCCTGCCACCATCAATCCCGGGTAAAATATCACAGCCCTCCCCCGGAGCCAAAAAATGGTGGCGAGAATCGGGATCGAACCGATGACACACGGATTTTCAGTCCGTTGCTCTACCAGCTGAGCTATCTCGCCACCCAAAGTGTTTCGCGTGTATAGCGGGTTTTCCCCACCCCTGTCAATCATGGGCTCGGATAAAACCGTCCATGCCAGAGACGCCGACGCTGCAAAAGATTGCCAGCGCCGATCAACGTCTTTCCCTTTTCAGGGTGCTGTGTTGGCGGTGCTTTTGGGCGTCCCGTGCGCTGTTGGCGTTACGGCTTTCCCTGTCTGCTGTCCGGTTTCCGGCTTTCCTGCCGGGACTCCCGGTATTATCTTCATTCCCATGAATCCGCCCTGTCCTTTCTGCCGGCTGCCCCCGGACCGGATCATCGCCCATGACGGCCCCTGCGTCGCCTTCCGCGACGGCTTTCCGGTCAGCGCGGGCCACACCCTCGTCATCCCCCGGCGCCATGTCGCCTCCTTCCGCGAGCTCACCCCCGATGAATGGGCTGCGGCCCATCGCTTGGCGCAGCAGCTTTCTGCGGAACTGCAGGCCGCGGACCCGTCCATCACGGGTTTCAATTTCGGCGCCAATGACGGCGAAACCGCCGGGCAGTCCGTTTTCCACTGCCACCTGCACCTAATCCCCCGCCGGGCCGGAGACCACCCGGCCCCCAGAGGCGGAATCCGCAGCGTCATTCCCGGCAAGGCTCACTATCCTTGCCCCCCTTCCCCCCGTTGAACTCCAACCTATTCCAGTCGCCGCAGAAACTCTGCTTCATCCAGGACGGGAATCCTCAGCTTTTGCGCCTTCTCCAGCTTGCTGCCGGCCTCGGCGCCCGCGATGAGGAGGTGCGTGGTCTTGCCGACCGTTTCCGCTACCGCCGCCCCCCGTTTCCTTAATTCCTCCTGGGCCTGCTCGCGGGTGAATTTCTGCAGCGTCCCCGTGATCACCACGCGCTTGCCGAAGAAAAACCCGTCCCGGCTGGCCCCCGCGGCGACCCGCTCCACGCGGTTGAACCGCACCCCCGCCATGCGCAGCTTCTCAATGACGGCCAGATTGCGTTTGTTGTCGAAAAACTCCACAATGCTTTGCGCCACGATTTCGCCCACGTCGCGCACCTTGGCCAGCACTTCCGCATCCGCGGCCATCAGCGCATCCAGTGAACCCAGTTCCAGGGCCAGCGTCCGCGCCAATCCTTCGCCCACGTTGGGAATCCCCAGGCCGTGGATCAGCCGCCACAGTTCATTGTTCTTGCTGACGGCAATCGCGGCACACAGTTTGCCGGCCAGTTTCATCTCCGCCTTCTTTGCGGTTGCGGCGCGGTTTGGCCGCCTCAGCTCGATCATTTCAGGCGTCAGGGCGTAGAGATCCGCCACATCGTGCACGACGGGCGGCAGCACTTTTTCCACCCTTGTTTTTCCAAACAAGCCGTCATCGGTTGCGTCCACCACCTGGGTTTCCGACGACAACGCCTCAATGATGGCCTCCCCGAAACCGTCAATATTCATCGCCCGGCGCGACGCGAAATGCTCAATACGGCCGCGGATTTGCGCGGGGCAATTCATGTTTTCGCAGCGCCAGGCGGCCGCTTGCGGATCGCGCACGATTTCCCCGCCGCATTCCGGACACATTCCCCCTGCATGGGCCCGGAGGTCGAAAGGCCTGGCTCCGCGCGGCCGTTTGTCCGCCACAACCTCCACCACCGCCGGAATCACTTCTCCGGCCTTTTCGAT
>ENA-UPTA01006031-UPTA01006031.1-activated-sludge-metagenome-genome-assembly--contig:-NODE-6031-length-10848-cov-6.230798_pt1 | contig 10848 bp, 7 predicted proteins | sample MGYA00238184_ERZ773361 | MGnify/ENA primary metagenome ERZ773361 (study PRJEB29100, sample SAMN05720205) | activated sludge metagenome | isolation source: anaerobic digester from wastewater...
ACGCGGCCCTGACGAAAATCGCCCCGCGATACATCATGCTCCTGACGCCCGGCGCGGGCGACATGCGGATCGAGAGTCTGACCTACACCCGTCGTCGCAAACCCCTGTTCCCGCTCGACCCTGGCGTGACCTTCGATCCCGAAGCCGCCCCGTTGACCTGATCTGCAATCGTTCAAACCATCATGATTTGGAGCATACAGCGTCGCTCATTGCGATATACGGGAGGGAGAACAGATCGGGCGTCAGCCGGTAGGGTGTGCTCCGCACACCGCATCAGAATTCCGACTTGCTCCGCCTTCCCCGATCAGGTCGTACTCCGCAAACTCAGAACCCACAATGTACTGGGCTCCGAGTCCGCGGCACGATTCTACCGCCAGAACGGCACAGAGACGAATCAGAGTCCGGGGTGAGTTCTTGATCCAAGCGGGAGTGCTTCCATCATTGTGAAATGCGCAGGTTCACTCCCACTCCGTTCAGGATACGACTCTGGGGCTTCCCTCTTCTCGGTTTCCTCGCATCACAAGCACGAGATTGATGAAGGCGAAGAGTCGATGGAACAGATAATCAATGTGTTCGTCGTATGCAATCTTCACTTGGCTCGTCTCGCTGTGACGTATTTGAAACGAGTTCCCGATTCGAGTGAGTGCTTGAGCCTCGGCATCCAGTTCACTACGCAGGGATTTGTCAGGTGAAGCGAGCGTCAGCATCCTCGCAATAGACTCCTTCTTATCTTTGCCTGGCTCAATTGTCTTGATTCTCTCCCATGCGTCCCAAAGTTTCTCAAGCGATTCTCGCCGTGTACCAGAATCTGGGCTGAGAAACTTCGATCGTGCCGCCTCCAACATGGCATCCAAATCCGCATCGCCGGTATCGAAAACCGCCGACATGAGACTCTCGCGTAAGATCGGAGGTGCAAGACGGATTGCATGTCCATTATCGCGAAGTTCAAAAGCGAGGCCATTGCGAGCCAGCAGCCTGTTAACCTCCTCCCGAAAGCTAGCACGACCGCGCGCTTGGTCAAATGACAAATGATGGTGCTCAAAGAAAGAATGGTAACTTCCTTGGATGGGATACGCCACATGTATGTGGCAAAACTCAATGAAGTCCATTATCACGGGCGAAGGTGGCATTTCATTATGAAGATCCTGGGGCATACCAGGTACTTCTGCTCGCAGCGCTGTCCAGAAGGTCATGAAATCTGTTCCGACAATCGCAGGTCCATCCAGACACTGCTGGGGAAAGTCCGCTCCAAAGGACCCGTTACTGATCAAGCGAGTTATCAGGGCAACCAGACCCTCCCACGCTGAAGAGGAAAACTCCTGTCCTGTTCTCGCTTGAGGCCCAAACTCACGATCAGTAAAGTACTCGTGCACTATTGCTCCTTTCTCCTTGTGATAGTGACATCCGCTGGCGTTCTTCCTTGAAGGCGAGGAGCTTGTGTTTGGCTGTGGCGACGCCACGGGGGGGCATCTTTCAGTACCTACTGGACTTGCTCCTTGGTCTGCTCGACACTCAACCCGGCACAGGCGTGAGATATGTCTTCGCGGCGATTCCGCATGAAGGCCACGGCATCAGATGTTCTCTTCCGCATATTGCCATCTCACAAGCCACAGAAGCTCCAGACGTCACGTGTTATTGTATGGGCAAGTCGGCAGTGATGCAAATGGAGAATCTCGCGGAGCGGGCGAGACTCAGCGGGATTGCGGAACCGGTCACGTATCCTTTGCTGCGCCGAACTGCCTTGCGAGGGCGGCGTTTTCAGCGATCTGGTCTCGGTAGCGCGGGTACATGCCTACGATTACGGCGTCGATGGGCTTGAGACGTTCGAAGGCGAACTGGAAGGCCGCTTGCACCGCCTGGGGCGTGTCGCACTTGCGGCCGGCCGCGAGGATCTTGAAGCCCAAGCACGGCTGCGTGACCTGCCGGACCACGTCGGTCATCGCCACGGGATCGGAGGCGTAGAATCCGTGACCCTTCGGCATCGCGTCGGCGGCTGGCATCTTGGCCAACTCCTCCTGGGACCGCGTCAAGTTGTGGAAGCAGGTCATGAAGAAATCGATCTTCCAGCCTTCGTCGGCGATTCGCTTGATACAGTCGGGATTGTGGGCGGATACCCCGGCCAGAACGCCTGCGTCGCGGACTCGCTTGACGAAATCGCGGACCTGGTCGCTCTTGCCCTGGCGAAACAGCGAGTCGGTGACTCCGCCGTGATGGACGATCGCGATGGGCTGCGTGTCGCGGACCACCTGCTCGATTCCTTCGCCGGAATGCAGGCAGATGAACTTCATCTGCGAGCCCTGTTCCCGCAGGGCGCGGATGGCGCCGGTCATCAATGCGGAGTCGTGGAACTGGTGCGTGTTGATCCCGGCGCGTTCGCACTGGGTGAGAAACTCCACGACTCGCTCCGGCGTGAAGTACTCGCGCATCTCCTGATCCATCGAAGTGCCCAGGTAGGAGTATCCGCCGATGGGATTGGCGCCGACGACCAGGCGGGTGACCTCATGATTGCCCAATCGAATCGTCGGCAGCGCCCCGGCTGATTCTGCGGTCGCCCGCGAGGCTTGACCGGCTCCGAACGCCATGCCGCCGGCCAGGGCCGATCCGGCGATGCCCGCCGAAAGCTGCTGGAGAAATTCCCTGCGTGAGGTGCTGTTCGCGTCGCATCGATCCGAGTGCATACCAGCCTCCTGAAAAGGGGTGAAGCTGTTGGGTGCAATACTTCGGCAAGCATATGCCGGGAAGGGCGAGAAAGCAAATGGAAAGCGTGCCGACTGACAAGGAGTGTCTGTGAAAAGAAACCGGTATTGGGGCATCTCGACCGGCAACATACCCTTAACGAAAGCTCGAAGCACGAATATCGAAATCCGAAACAATTCCGAATGACCCAAGCTCAAATTTCAAAACGGAGCGTCCGTCGGGCGGTAGCGTTTCGGTCCTTTGGGCTTTGTGCTTTGGATTTGTTTCGGATTTCGTGCTTCGGATTTCGAATTTGTCGGTCGTCGGAGGGATCCTTGATGCCCGAAAACTTGCACAGACACCCGACATCCTCTCGCGGTCGTCCTCGCTTGGCGCGGACCGTGTTCCTTGGTATGATACAGAAACTGGGATAGTGTATCCGCAGCATTCGGATATCCTTGTATGTAAAGGAGGAGCACATGTTCGGAAAACCACAATTTGTGTCTGTTTTGTTGGTTGGATTGTCTGCATTTGCCGTGCAGGCGACTCCGATTGAGATCGAAAACCCCAGTTTCGAACTGCCGGGCACGAGCAAGCAATCGAATTTCACGAACGTTCCCGGTTGGAGCACGGACACGGTGGCTGCGGATTCCGGCGTTGAAACGGGTTACACCCCCACGGACGGAACCTGGACCGCCTTCCTCCGTGGCGAGGCGACAGACCCCTCGATCTGGCAGTTGACCGATCACCAGATTGTCCGCGGCGACGTCTTTGAGTTGACGGTCGACGCCAGAAGCACCTCTGCGGCGACCGCCCTGCGCATGACGCTCTACTATGACAAGGAAGGCAGCCGCGTTGTCGCCGCGACGGAGGACGTGGCGATCACGAGCACTATGGCGGAGTACACCCTGTCGTTCGCATCGGTTACGATCCCGGAATGCGCCGGCCACCGGATCGGCGTTGAATTCGCCAACCCCAGCGGCGCCAGCACCTGGCTCGGTCTGGACAATGTGCGTCTGGAACTCGTGGTGAAGGGCTCGTCGGGCGGGGCTCTCTTTCCCCTCCCGGCCGATGAAGCAATCGATGTGCCCTGGGATGGGACTCTCGCGTGGGAGCCCGGGCCGTGGGCGAACACGCACGACGTCTACCTCGGCCTGGCGTTCGACGATGTCAACAGCGCCGATACGGCGAATCCCCTGGGTGTGCTGGTTTCCGAGGGACAAGACGCGAACACGTTCGATCCGGGGCGTCTGGAGCTGGGTCGGACATACTACTGGCGCGTCGACGAGGTGAATGCCCCGCCGACTTCGACCGTTTTCAAGGGCGACGTCTGGAGTTTCACCGTCGAACCGTATTCCTACCCGATTGCCGGCAGTCGCATCACCGCCACTGCGTCCAGTTCGAACGCTGCGAACACGGGACCGGGGAAGACCATCGATGGTTCCGGTCTGAACGACCGCGACGAGCATTCGACAAATCTCGGCGACATGTGGCTCACGGCCAAGAACGGGCCGCAGCCGAACTGGATACAGTACGAGTTCGACAGGCTGTGCGCACTGGACCGGCTCATCGTCTGGAACTCCAACCAGGAACTCGAGCCCATGATCGGTCTCGGCGCCAGGAACGTCACGGTCGAGTACTCCGCCGACGGCGCCGCCTGGACGACGCTGGGCGATTTCGAGTTGGCCCGGGCGACCGGGACGGAAACGTATATCGCGAACACGACGATTGAATTCGGCGCAGTCGCGGTGAAATACGTCAAGCTGACAGCCCAGAGCAATTGGGGCGGTCTGTCGCCGCAGTGCAGCCTGAGCGAGGTGCGTTTCTACGCGGTGCCGCTGGCGGCCCGGGAGCCCACGCCGGCCTCCGAGACGGCCGATCTGGCCCCCGATGTGACGCTGAGCTGGCGCGCGGGACGCAACGCGGTTTCTCACCAGGTGTATTTGAGCACGGACGAGCAGGCGGTGATCGACGGAACCGCGCCCGTGACTACAACCTCGGAGCCGAGCTATGAGACTGTCGTCGATCTGGCTGCCACCTACTATTGGAAGGTCGTGGAGGTCAACGAGGCCGACAGCCCATCGTCCTGGGAAGGTGAGGTCTGGAGCTTTTCCACCGCCGACGCCATCGTGGTTGACGACTTCGAGAGCTACAACGACGACATCGACGCAGAGACTGCAATCTTCCAGACCTGGATCGACGGCTATGACGATGAAGCCAACGGCTCGCTCGTCGGCTATGAGAACTCCCCGTTCGCGGAGCAGACAATCGTCCACGGCGGGACGCAGTCGATGCCGCTGGCCTACGAGAACACGACTGGCACGATGACCTCCGAGACCACGCGGCTGTTCGACGACGCGCAGGATTGGACGAAGGCCGGCGTCACGACGCTTTCCCTGTCCTTCCGCGGCAAAGTGGGCAACACAGCAAGCCTGCCGCTGTGGGTGAAAGTGCTCGACCAAAACAACAAGAGCGTCAAGGTCGTGTTCGGCGATGCCGGCGAGGATACGACAGCCCTGGCGGATGCCGCCTGGACCGAATGGAACATCCCGCTGGAGAGTCTGAGCGGTCTGAACCTGGCTCGCGTCAAGTCGATCACGATCGGCCTGGGACCCGGCATCGGCGCAGGGATGCTGTACATCGACGATATTCTGCTGTACCCCGAGCGGGAAGTCGTCCCGCCGGTCGAGCCCGTGCTTGTGGCGCATTGGAAGTTCGACAACAACGCCCTGGACAGCTCGGGCAATGGCAACGACGGAACCCTCAGCGGCAACCCGACGTTCGCCGCCGCAGGCCGGATCGGCGCCTCCCTGATCCTGGACGGCATCGACGACTACGTCAACTGTGGCAACGGCGCCTCGCTGGAGATCACCGACGCGATTACGCTCTCCGCGTGGATCAAGCCGGATGACGCCGGCAACAGCGAGCACAATCCCTTCGTCGCCAAGGGCGACACCAGCTACTCGCTCAAGCACAATACCACGAACACCATCGAGTTCTTCATCTACGATGGGGCTTGGTATGCGGCCAACAGCGATACCGTGGATACGTCCTTCAACGGCGCCTGGCATCATGTGGCCGGCGTCTACGACGGCGTGCAGTTGAAACTCTACGTCGATGGCGTCCTAGTCGGCAGCAACCTGCATACAGGCGATATCGACTCGGTTGCGTACGAGGTCAACATCGGACGCGACGCTCAGAACACGAGCCGCCTGTACGATGGGCAGATCGACGATGTGCGGATCTACCACGGCGCGCTGCCGAAATCGGAGATTCTCAAGCTGGCCAACCCGTAATCCGGGCGAACCTTCACGTATCATCCGTGCATCCCAAGGGCCGTGGGGCGTTCCTCACGGCTCTTGCCGTTAACGGAGCGCCCGACGAGCGACAGCGTTTCGAGCATTTGAGTTTTGTGCTTCGAATTTGTTTCGGAATTCGAGTTTCGGAATTCGAATTTATCGGTTGGCAGAGGGGACCCTTGATTCCCGCAAACATGCACAGGCTTTGGCGGACAGCTCTGGCAATATTTCGGTTGACACGCTACATATAGGTCCTACAATACGCGGCATAGCTATATAGTGTAGAAGGATCGGTGGTGTGTAGAACGGATGGCCGGGTGTGGAGCTTCCGTTGGGATGATCCTCATTCAGGGAGGTCGAGTTGGGCTGTGAGATGTCCTTTCTGCAAGGAAGACAGCGATAAGGTCATCGACTCGCGTTCCAGCGACTCGGGGCGCGTGATCCGCCGGCGGCGTCAGTGTCTGGCCTGCGAGCGGCGTTTCACCACCTACGAACGGACCGGCGAGAGTTTCAAGCTGCACGTGGTGAAGAAGGACAAGTCCCGCGTGCCGTACGAGCGGGAGAAGATCATCGCCGGCGTGCAGAAGGCCTGCTACAAGCGGCCCGTCTCCGCCGAGCAGGTCCAGCAGGTGGCCGACAAGACGGAAGAGGACATCTTCCGCAGCTTCGACAAGGAAGTGACCTCGGCCTTCATCGGCGAGTGCGTGATGAAGCACCTGCGAGAGGTGGACAAGGTCGCCTACATCCGTTTCGCCAGCGTCTATCGGGAGTTCAACGACGCCGGCGAGCTGATCGACGAGGTCAGCAAGGCCATCCAGGAATCGGAGCCCGCCGAGCAACTCAAGCTCTTTGAACAGTAGAAAGTGGAGTTCGGAAACATGGCAGATCGGGCCTATATTCTTCAACGAAATCTCCCTCGGCGCAAAGCGCCGCTGCGCGTCGGGGTTCGATTTCGTTGAAGAATGGAAAGGCTGAATCTCTCGACGCGCGACCATGGTTTGGGAGGGAAAAATCGATGAAGAGATTTTTCCCTCCCAAAGCAGGCCCGATCTGCCATGTTTCCGAACCCGGTCAATAGGCACGGAGGCAAACGGTCGCACATGCGCAAGCAATTGCTGGTTACCAAGGCCGATGGGACAACCGAGGAGTACATCCACACGAAGGTGGTTGGGACAATCAACAACGCCCTGACCGCCGCAGGCCAGCCCGACATGATGATGGCCGAGGACCTGGCGGAGGTAGTGACTTTTTATCTCTACCGTAACCAGGACCAGAAACCGGTCGGCTCCAGCGAGATTCTCTCCATGATCAAAGCGGTGCTCGTCTCGACCGGCTTCGAGTTGGCGGCGGTCGCCCTGGGCGAGCACTCGCTCGGACGGCGCCTGAATCGATCCCGCACGGAGGTCCTCGCGGTGGACGTGCAGGATTTCGCCGACGTGGAGAGGCTCTATCGGACGCGCCGGCCTCCCGAACGGGTGCCCTGGGACAAGAGCAGGATCATCGAAGAATTGACCGGTGAAATGGGGCTCTCCCGCCAGACCGCCCGCGTGGTCGCCGCGATGGTCGAGGAGCGGATCTTCAGCATGGGCATGACCCAGGTCCCGCAGAGCCTGCTCAAGCAGCTCGTCCTGGGCGAGGCCGTCTCGGTCCTCCGGGCTCAGGAAGAGTTGCAGATTGCGTGAGGCGGTGACATTGCCGGGGGAATCCGACGGAAAAAGGCAGATCGGGCCTGCTTTGAGGGGGAAAAATCTCTTGGCTCGATTTTTCCCCCTCAAACCTTGGGCGCGCGCCGACAGTCTCGTCCTGTCCATTCTTCAGCGAAATCGAACTCCGACGCGCAGCGGCGCTGCGGCTCGGAGATTTCGCTGAAGAATATAGGCCCGATCTGCCTTTTTCCGTCTCCTGGGAGGCGCCGTGCACGGCGCTACCGCCCCAATTCTCTTTTCGCCCGCTCGATCACGGCCTCCGCGGGTTCATCCGGCTCCACGTCGATCCAGCGGACCCCCTGGAACGTCTTGAACCAGGTGCGCTGGCCCTTTGCGAGCCGGCGGGTGTTCTTCTTGATCTCCTCGACCGCGTCCTCCAGGCTCATTTGGCCCTGGAGGTGTCCGATGATCTCCGCGTAGCCGATCGCGCATCGCGCCTGCTGGCTCAAGGGCTTTTCCTCGGCCATCAGCGACCGAACCTCTTCCACCAGGCCCAGCTCGATCATCTTCTTGACGCGGGCGTTCATCCGGCGGCTCTCCTCGGCCTTCTCCCGGCGGAGGCCCAGGATGGTCCAGTCGTGCATTGGTTTCTGTGCGTCGAATTGTTTCTGAAAGCTCGAGATGGGCTTGCCGGTCAACTGGTAGACTTCCAGGGCGCGGATGATTCGCTTGGCGTCGTTGGAGTCGATCCGTCCGGCGGCCTCCGGGTCGATTTGCCGAAGGGCCTCGTGCAGCTTCGCAGTCCCGTCGCGATGGGCCTGCGCCCGCAGCTCGGCGCGGATCATCTCGTCGCTGCCGGGACCGTCGAAAAGGCCGTAGAGCAGGGCCTTGATGTACAGAGCAGTGCCACCCACCGCGACGACGGCCTTGCCCCGGCTGCGGATGTCGTCGATTGCGGCGAGCGCCTTGTCTACGTACAGGCCCACACTGAACGACTCGCTCGGCTCGACCACGTCGATCAGATGGTGGGGGATCTGCCGCTGAGCCTCGTGGGAGGCCTTGGCCGTACCGATGTCCATGCGGCGATAGACTTTCATGGAATCGACGCTGATAATTTCGCCGTCCAGGAACTTCGCCAGCTCGAAGCCGAGCCGGGCCTTGCCCGAGGCAGTTACCCCCAAAACCAGAATCATTGGTGATTTACAATTTTCCATTTGCGATTTACTATGAGATCCTGTTTGTGGCCCCACGCTCTATCGGGAGCGCAATCGAGCCCAATTGTAAAGAGTAAATGGCCGATAGCAAAGTCAGTTCATTCTATGTCGTCCCCTATGCCCAATTCAGACTTTGACCGTTCGCTGAACGAACGGGTTCAGATCGTCAATGAAACCCTCGAACGACTCCTCGTCGAGCAGAAGGAAATTCCGGAAGACCTGCGAAAGGCGCTTCAGTACACCCTGTCGGCGCCGGGCAAACGGATTCGTCCGGCCCTGGTCCTGTGGTGCTGCGAACTGGTGGGCGGGCGTGACAATGCCGATGCGCGGCTTGCCGCCGCAGCCATCGAGATGGTGCACACCTACTCGCTTATCCACGACGATCTGCCTGCGATGGACGATGACGATCTGCGCCGCGGCCGGCCGACCTGTCACAAGGCCTTCGACGAGGCGACCGCCATTCTGGCGGGCGATGGACTCCTGACGCTCGCCTTCGAAGTTCTCGCGGATGGGGTGCGCGATCCGAAGCTTGCGGTGAATCTCGTTCGCGAGTTGGCGCAGGCGGCGGGCCCGGCGGGCATGATCGCAGGACAGATCGCCGACCTCAAGGCGGAGCACACGGTCGGGACCGTCGAGGCCTTGGAGTACATCCACATCAACAAGACCGCCAAGATGTTCCGCTGCGCGACCCTGATGGGAGCCCTGTGCGGCGGGGCGGACGCCGGACAACTCGATGCGCTCGGCCGATACGGCCTGAAGATCGGCCTGGGCTTCCAGATCGCCGACGATATTCTCGACGTCAGCGCGTCCAGCGAACAGTTGGGCAAGACGGCGGGCAAGGACATCGCCGCCGCGAAATGCACCTATCCAGCGGTCGTCGGCATGGAGAGGGCCCAAGAGCTGGCTCGCACGCTGGCCCACGATGCCGTGACGGCGGTGGAGCCCTTCGGCGCCCGCGCGGACATCCTGCGCCGGTTGGCCCTGGTTCTGCTCGAACGCAACAAATAGCTCCCCCGGTCGGACCGACCCCAGAAGGGCCTCATCCGGCTCTTGCATGCCTGCCTTCGCCCTTCCCGCCCGGACTACATCTGCGCCAAACGAAGCCAATTCCGGCCGCGCCGCCGGGAGTCCCGTCCCGCGATCCGCGAATTGGGTTCGTTTCGCGCGATCGGCGTCGGATGGGAAGGCCCGAATGATGGAATCGTGGAATCCCGGGGGATCCCACCGCCGGCCAATTGGCTTCGTTTTCCGAGGTCGTCTGCGCATTGGATTCGCCATATTCCCTTCTCTGTAAAGCACTTGCCCTCGCTCCGGCCCCGATCCGAATTGGCTTCGTTTCGCACGGCCGGCCCGCGGCCGAATGTAAAGCGTGAGGTTCAAAGTCCGGACCTTCGGCTTCTCCGGCCTGACACTTCAAACTTGAAACTCCCTCCGAGATTGGCTTCGTTCGACACAATAGCTTCCTCCGCCAGTGATCCCGGCAGGCCCGCCGGAGGTTCCGCACTCACTCGAACCAAGAACCGTCAACGCCGTCCCTTGTCTCATAGAAGACGCTTCTGAACGGGTGTGTGTTCTGTAAAAACCTAAAATAATGCCGACCTTTTTCACCACAGAGACACCGAGGCCACGGAGAAAGCTGTCTGTAGTGTGCCCGTTAGGACATATCTTCGGGTTACGGGTCGCGAGCCACGGACCACGGCCTTGCAACCGCTGATGAACGCGGATGAACGCCGATCAAAGGGAGGCAACAGACGCTCGACTCCGTTGCATGGGGTCCTCTTCTCCGTGTCCTCTGTGCCTCCGTGGTGAACCCGTGCGCTTCCCCGCGGCCTCCGGCCGGAGTTTCCCGCTTTGGAGCATCCGGCATGATATCTCAAGCGATGGGCAACCAAGACCATGGGTCGATAAGCTTCCTTCCAGCAAGGACTTGCGTGAGTACCTGATGGAACCTCTGGAGGCGAAACAGGAGGAATTGTGGCGTCGTCACGAGCGAACGGGCCGGCCGCTCGGCGA
>ENA-UPTA01006034-UPTA01006034.1-activated-sludge-metagenome-genome-assembly--contig:-NODE-6034-length-10845-cov-5.788044_pt1 | contig 10845 bp, 7 predicted proteins | sample MGYA00238184_ERZ773361 | MGnify/ENA primary metagenome ERZ773361 (study PRJEB29100, sample SAMN05720205) | activated sludge metagenome | isolation source: anaerobic digester from wastewater...
ACGTACTGACGCACGTAATTTGACTCGTCTCGCAATTCAACACGCCATTGAATCGCAAAACTGTCATCGAGCGTGGTCAGGAGTGTGCAGACCTGCTTGCCGGTGTCCTCTGCTCCGAGACCGTCGATCCACGGTCCTCGCACGATCTTGAGATCGGATGCCCTCAAGGTTCGCCCGTCTACCAGATGCAGCTCGAAGCACTCGCTGCCCTGCAACGACACCGCGGGGAACGATCTATTCTGGACGTATACGGGTTTGAGATGTCCCTCCGCGATCGTCCACTTGCATTCCAGGATGTTGTTGGAAAGAAGGATGTCCTCCTCTTGCACAAAGGCTTTAGCGGTTCCCGGCGCCGGGCCGGGATACTCGACGGAGCCTTCCGCCTTCATAGTCCCAACTCCCGACAGCCCGATGGCGACTATCCAACAAGCGAGAACCTGCTTCCAGCATATTTCCGACATGGATCGTTCCTTTCAAGTGGTGTCTCCGGGATTGTCCTGAAAGGCCCTCCGGACGAGCCCGTTCAGGGATTCTTCCTGCTCGATGATTGACTGCACGAGCCTCATCTGGGTGTGGGTGCGGTCGAGGTTGTGACCTTCCCGATGGACCTTGTAGTAAACGTCTCCGGCGAGATAATCCGTCAGGAACCGGACCATCTGCTCGAACGTGATGATTTTCGCGCCGAAGACCAGGTGGTCCCTCTCCACCGGCGCAAGCCATCGACATGTTTCCTGGGCGAAACCCCGTGTCAGGGCTTCGAACCACGGCGCATCGATCACGACCTTCGAAAGGTCCCGTTCATCTTCTGCGGCGGGACACGATGCGGTTCGGACGAGGTCTCCGAAATCATGGACCGACAGGCCGGGCATGACCGTGTCGAGATCGAGGATGCAGACGCCTGTCCCGGAAACCTCGTCCAGCATGACGTTGTTGATCTTCGTGTCGTTGTGCACGGTCCGCACGGGGAACCGGCCCTGGCCCACCAGGTTGGGCAGGACCTCGCAGATCGCCGCATGTTCCAGGACGAAGTCAATCTCGGCCGCCGCATGCCTGGCGCGGTTGAAAGCGTCCTTCTTGAGGATCTGTCCAAAGTACTCCAATCGCCGGGACGTGTCGTGGAAACCTGGGATGGTCTCGTGTAGAGGCGGGGCCGGGAGGTCGCGCAACAGCCCCTGGAACCAGCCGAACATGCGAGCCGCCTCCTGCGCCAGCGAGGTCGATGGGATGGTGTCGTAGGTGACCGCGTTCTCGATATAAGTGTACGCCCGCCAGAAGTCCCCGTCGGCGTCCTGGTAATAGCCCTGTCCGTCCCGAGCGGGGATTACCCTCAATTGCCGTCGGGCCAGTCCCGGTTCGGTGTGCGAGAGTCTTTCGCGGATATGCTCGGTGACGCGGAGGATATTCTCCATGACCTGCGGCGGGTTTCTGAACACGTAGTGATTGATTCGCTGGAATACATACCGGACTGCCTTGCCGCCGGCGGTTGTCGTCAGGACGTAGGTGTCGTTGATGTGTCCGGCGGTGATCGGCGCGACAGTCTCGGGCCTGCCTGCGAGATCGAAATGACCTGCGATAGCTACAACGTCCTGCGGCATGGCCTACCCCCAGAGTTTCTCGGGATATACGCCTTCGGCGATCAGCGAGTGAATACATTGCGTGGCGGCCGGCGCATCGGCGCGATACGTCACGCCGAACCAGCGGTCGAGCGTCCGATGAACGCTCACGCTGACCTTCCCGCTCGTCACCAGCGTATCGACGACGGACGGTATATACAATTCCGAACTCTTGTCCTGCCCTCGTTCCCGGAGGAATCGTTGGAACTCGACCGCCAGGTGGTCGAAGATCGAAGGGTGAAAGCCCCAGAGATTCATGGAGACGATCTCGTTTCCCGCCAGCGCGTGGCCGGTTCCATCGGGGTCGAGGTACCGTATGCCGTCGGCGGTTCTCTCGATGCCCTTTCGCTCCGTGACCCGTCGGAGGAGCATACGCTCGTCGCACTCGGTTATCCCCCTCGCCACGGCCCCGTGCTCGCTCAGGGTGTTGCTCAGGATGTATCCGATCATGGCGTAGCGATTGGTCGTCGCGTCCGTCGTGAGAAAGCCCGAGATCGTCTTGAGCGAGCCGACGCCATAGTAATCGTCCGCGTTGACCACCGCGAACGGTTCGCGGATGGCGTCCCGGCTCACGAGAACCGCGTGGCCGGTGCCCCATGGTTTGGCGCGGTCCGCCGGCAGGGCAAAATCCCCCAGATCGCTTTCCAGTTCCTGGTAGACGTAATTCGTCGGCACGAAGCGGTCGAATTTGCTGCTGACGACGTCCTTGAACGCGGCTTCGAAACAGTGGCGGATGATGAAGACGACTTTGCCGAATCCTGCTCGAACCGCGTCGTAAATGGTATAGTCGATGAGGGTTTGGCCATGTGGCCCGACCGGGTCGATTTGCTTAAGCCCGCCGTACCGGGTGCCCAAGCCTGCCGCCAGAACCAGCAACGTAGGTTTCATGCGACTCCTTGTCGTGCGGCGCGTCATTTGAGGCCGCACAGGTTGAACATGCTGTAGAACATATAAGTGTCCTCATACGTGGGGACGAGCGTATCATACACGATTTGACTGTCGCCGCGGGACTCTGTTACGATGTTGCGGATCTCCCAGAACTGATGTTGTAGATCCGGGTCGACGGTCCAGCCGTGCGTGTTCGTCGGCGTCCCGGTCATCAGGGATTGCACCAGTACGGCCTCGGCGTAGTGACGCGGAAGCTGTGTGTAACCCAACGATTTCAACAACGGGAGCCAGTTTATCAGTTTGGCCCGCTCGTTTCTCAGGAGATGGCACGCCATGAAATACTCGAACGCCAGGCGATGATTGGGCGTGGCTTCGAGCAAGTTCTTTATCGCCTCCGGGGAAATCGCAATCGACGTGCCGTCCCGGCGTGTCGTTGAAGTCGATGGGCAACGTGTTGATGTCACTCTGAGGGAAGTCGCACAACCTGTTACCGGGATGCCCCTGGTGCGCCAGTGCCCGGTTGATGTCGAAGACGTCAAATCCATAGTACAGCCGGTGGGGTTCGATCCCTTTCCACAGGTAGACGAAAAGCCCGAGAAAAACGATTGCCGACAGACCGATTTCCAGCTTGCGACGATCGTGGACACTCCCAGGAGCTGTTTCCTTGATCTTCAAGCTCTCTCGACCTCTGTGCCCAATCTTCTGTTTCCCGGCGGCAGTGCCGATTCGCACATCTGTCCCACGCTCCGTGTATGATAATCCATGTCGCCGACGAATCCAATAATCACTCCGGGCAACGCCGGGAGGAAAAACGTTGGATTCCCCTGGAATCGCAGTAAGATAATGGCTGTGTCCCCGCCTGTGATCGGGCAGGCGAGGGAACGTCATCAATTGGTTGGTCTTGGGACGTGGCGATGAGACCAGACGGATCTGTGGCGACGCTTCTTGCCATGCTGGCACTCGCAGCGGCCTTGTTGGCGGGGTCCTGTAAAGAGGAACTCCCTGCATGCGCCGCTGTGCCCAGACGGCCGGAGATCTCGCCGGACTACGCCGGCGTTGTTGTGCCCCCGAATATCGCACCGTTGAATTTCGTGATTCGCGAGCCGGGCAGGGAATATCGCGTGACGATTCAGGCTGTCGCAGGCGGGCCGATCGAGGTTGTCAGCAAGACGGGCGAGATCGCGATTCCTCAGAGGAAGTGGAGAGATCTGCTGAATCGGAACGCCGGCAAGGAGCTGCGATTCGACGTCTGCGTGAAGACCGAGTCTGGGACGTGGAATCGATATCAGACGATTGTCAACACAATCGCCAAGGAGAAGATCGATCCGTATCTGGTCTATCGATACATGACGCCCTCCTCCTATTTCCCCAAGCCCATGCGCATCTGTCAGCGGAACATCGAGGGCTTTGAAGAGAGAGACCTGCTCGACACCCGATCCTTTGGGGATGGGTGTGCCCATTGTCACACCTTCATCGGCAACAACCCCGAAAGGATGCTCCTCGGCATGCGCAGCGTTTCGCTTCCGAGCGCCACCATGTACGGGCACGATGGCCGAATCGACAAGATCGGCGAGAAATTCGGCTATACGGCCTGGCATCCCAGCGGCAGGATCGTTACGTACTCCGTCAACGACGTCCGGCAGTTCTTTCACAATGCCCGAACGGAAATCCATGACGTGGTCGATCTCGATTCGGCCATCTTCTACTACGATGTCGAAGAGGCCAGGGTGAAGACCGCGCCGGCCATCGCCGACAAGAAGCGACTCGAGACCTACCCCGCCTGGACGCCGGATGGCAAGGTTCTGTATTTTTGCAGCGCCCCGTTGTTGTGGGAGGGCACGCCGACCGTGCCGCCCCCGCAGTACCGGGAAGTCAAATACGACTTGATGCGGATCAGCTACGATATCGAAACCGATCGATGGGGCGCGTTGGAGACGGTATTGAGCGCCGCCGACACCGGCCTGAGCGTGTTGCTGCCGCGTGTTTCGCCGGACGGCAGGTTCCTGCTGTTCTGCATGGCCGAGTACGGCTGTTTCCCGGTCTATCAGCCGACCAGCGATTTGTACCTGATGGACCTCCAGACCAGGGCGTACCACAAGGTCTCGATCAGCAGCGAATACGCGGATGCGTGGCATAGCTGGTCGAGCGACAGCCGTTGGATCGTGTTCAGCAGCAAAAGGCAGGGGGGATTGTTCACCCGGCCTTTCATAAGCCATATTGGCGCGGATGGTCAGTTTGGCAAGCCGTTCGTTTTGCCGCAGAGATCCCCGTCGTTCTATGACTCGTGCTATCACGTGTACAGCACGCCGGAACTGGTCACCGGGCCGGTGCCGGTGGATACAAAGAAACTGGTGCAGGCCATCGTCAGTCCCACGCAGATCCGGATTGATTCGGTCACTGGAGCCACACCGAAAACCAACGGCACAGAGACATACAAGACCGGCCAGGCAAGCATGCAATAATCAAACAGAGCGAAGAAGATCGTCGAGGATGGAGGATCTCAAACACTGTGTGAAGGACGTGACAGACGTGAAATCCGTCAAGCATCTCGCATTCACGTTGCCCTTGGATCAGAGAAGTCCGTCTGGGTCGATTGGAGTACAAAGAACTGCATTGGAAGGAATGTCGATGGAAAAGAAATGGGCTCTTACCGGCCTTCTGTTTCTGTTTGTCTTGGCGACCCCTGCCCTCGCGGAAGTGGCGTTTGAGACGAAGTATCTCTCGATCCGGATCGATGATACGGGAGCCGTGCGAGACCTGGTCGACCGCGGTAGCGGCGTGAATTACCTGGCTTCGCAACAGCCTGCGCCGCTGCTGGCTGTTCGCATCGCGGGACAACTTCTGGCTCCCCATACGATGCACGATGACGAGAACAAAGGGATTCTGACCCTGCAGTATTCACAAGGTGTTACAGCGGTTGTGAAGGTCGTGACAAAGACGACCCACGTCGCGTTTGAAGTCGTGTCCATCGACCCCAGGGAGAAGGTGGAACTGGTCATCTGGGGACCTTATCCAACGCGGATCAAGGGAATCGTCGGGGAGACGGTGGGGGTTGTACGCAACGACAGTTTCGCCCTTGGCATTCAGACGCTGAACGTCAAGACGCTGGGGGGGTACCCGATGGCCGAGAACGATGGGATGCCGGGACGCGGCGACACTGCCGTGGCGACCGAACTCGGCAGTGCTCTTCAGGCCTTTACTCGCGATCGCAGTCAGGAGCGGCTCATCAGCAATTGGGGGCACCAGTACTACGTTGCCCCGGCGTTTGACGACGGCGGCGTTGTGGGAAGCAAGATCGCCCTGTTCGGATGTCCTGCGGAGCGAGCACTGGAGACGATCGGTCAGATCGAGTTGGCCGAAGGGCTGCCGCATCCGATGATCGATGGGGTCTGGGGAAAGGTCGCTCCTGGCGCCACGGCGGCGTATCTGATCGTCGGGTTTGGGGAGGATACGATTGATGAAGCGATCGCGATAACCAAACAAGCGGGCCTCAAGTACCTCTATCACGGTGGGCCGTTCTCCACCTGGGGCCACTTTCAGCTCAATCCGAGTCAGTTCCCCCACGGCTGGGCGGGTATGAAAGACTGTGTGGAGAAAGCAAAGGTCGAAGGTGTCCGCCTTGGGGTGCATACGTTGTCCAACTTCATCACCACGAACGATCCCTATGTCACGCCCATCCCGGACGACCGTCTGGCGAAGGTCGGCAGCAGTGTCTTGACGGACGATATTGACGCGAATCAAACGGAGATCCCCATCGGGGATCCGAAGTGGTTCAATCAGATGGAGAACAACACTCTCAAGACCGTGCAGATCGGCCAGGAACTGGTCTACTACGCGTCGGTCTCCGAACAATCGCCCTGGCGTCTGCGTGGGTGCCGGCGTGGCGTGTATCGGACTCAAGCGGCAGCGCATCCCAAAGGCGCCCCGATTGCGAAACTGATGGACCACGGATACAAGGTCTTCTTGACCAACGCGGAACTATCCGAGGAAGTGGCCATACGGCTCGCGGACCTGTTCAATCAGACCGGGCTCATGCAGATCTCATTCGATGGTCTGGAAGGCGCCTGGTCCACCGGGATGGGGCAATATGGGCGTACCCTCTTCGTCACGACCTGGCACGATCATCTGTGCGACGATCTCCGCGGCAGGGTCATCAACGATGCCAGCAATCCGGGACATTACTTCTGGCACATTTACACGCGGATGAACTGGGGCGAGCCCTGGTATGCAGGTTTCCGCGAGAGCCAGACTGAGTATCGTCTGCAGAATCAGGACTACTTCCGCAGGAATTTGATGCCATGCATGCTGGGCTGGTTCAATATGACGGCACAGACCAGTCTTGAGGACGCTGAGTGGCTTCTGGCCCGAGCGGCGGGTTTCGACGCGGGATTCGCCCTGAACACCAGCCTGTCGGTCGTCCAGGACAACGGGTTGGGCGAAAGGATCTTGCAGGCGATTCGTACATGGGAGACCGCTCGAATGGACGGCGTCTTCTCCGAGTCGCAGAAACTCCGCCTGCAGGACATCCGCCAGGAATTCCACCTGGAGGCATCGGGCGCACATTCCTGGAGTCTCTATCCGGCCTATTCTTCCAAGCATACGTTTTCGCAGCAGGTGCAGCCTGGCCAGCCGAGCGAAGTTACCTGGGAGCTGGACAATCCGTATGGGGAACAATCCCTACAGTTCATCCTCCAGGTGTCCGGGGAAGTGCCTGTTTCTGATGTGACACTGGCGATTGACGACGCCGGTGAGATCCCGATCCCTGTGACGCTTCAAGCAGGGCGCATATTGAAGTACTCCGGCGGGGGGCAGGGCATTGTCTATGACAAAAGTTGGAAGGAGCGGGAGAAGGTGGCCCTGGACGCATCGGGGCTTCAAATCGGGCCGGGGCGACACCGGGTCCGTTTCGGATGTCGCTTCCAAACCGCGGATAAACCCGAAGTGAAGCTCGAATTCCGAACGGTCGGAGAGGCCGAGAAGCTCGCCACAAAAGGGGATCACTAATCAACAGAAATGGGGTGTTATTGTGAATTTATCTTCACCGTTCGGGCCGTCGGTACTTCTTCGTCTTGCGGGTCTATTCGTCATTGCGACTTCGATCTATACGTGGGCGCAGGCTGCAGAGCCGTCCGGGCCGCCGCACCGGGTGTACAGCCAATTGCTCGATCCTCGCGAACACCCCGACTATGACCGGCGCGCAGTCAAGCCGCCGAGTTGGGAGGTCTTCAGGAATCGCACCCAATTTACCTGCCTTCGCGGTTTTGCCGTGGAGGAGGACCGCATCGTTGGCTACACAGAGGAGCTCGAGAAGTACACCCGCACGCACGAACTTGGCGATGTCATCTGGCCGTCTTATCCCATCCTGTTCGCGAAGAATCTTGACGATCTGGCCGAGGAGATCAAGCGGCGGGATCTGTACCTGTTCGATATCTGGGGGTATGTGCCGGGATCTGGGCCGGGCGGCTATTGGCAGCAATTCACGGCGCCGGCCGGGGCGCTCAAAATGCTCGAAACCACGCTCGGCGAACGCTGGCTGGGAACGGATATCGGGGAGCAGGATGGCCGGTATATCGGGGGGTATGTGAATCAGATGACGCCCGCATCGGGCAGTCGGTTTGAGCAATACCTCAATTTCCAGCGTTTCTTCGAGCGGATGGGGGACGATCTCGGGCACCGGCACGCCACGCTGGTCTCGTTGAATTTCGGGCACTATCTGCTCAAGGAAGGCACCTTCACGTTGATCGGCGCCGAGACGGCGCAGGCCCTGCCCAACAACCAGGTCTATTACGCCTTCATTCGGGGCGCGGGCAAGCAGTACGGCGTGCCCTGGTTTGGCAATGCCTCGGTCTACAATCGTTGGGGGTACAAGACCTACGGTTCCTCCGGCGGGAACGGTGGGGATACTCACGGTCCGACGAAGGGCACGAGTCTGAGTCTGATGAAACGCCTGCTGTACAGTCATATCCTCTACAACAGTGTGGCGGTGGGCTTCGAAAGCGGATGGTTCGAGGGCGAGATGCTTTCGCCCATCGGCCGGATTCAGCAGGCGGGACAGCGATGGGGGAAACAGCGCGGTCAACCCGGCGTCATGTATACCCCGGTGGCCCTGTTGCTGGATTTCCACGCCGGCTGGTCGTTTCCCCGTCACCTCTACTCGGGCGACATTTTTCGTGTGTGGGGCAACTTGCCCTACAGTCCTGGCGACCATCTGACGGATGCGATCCTCGACCTCCTGTATCCGGGCTATGCCGATTCATCCTACTTTCACGACGAGACCGGCTTCATCACTCCGACCCCCTATGGCGACATTGCAGACTGCCTGCTGAGCGATGCGCCGCTCTGGCTGCTCCGGCGTTACGCGGTCGTTGTGGTGGCCGGGGAACTGACGGGAGGACAGGAGGTCCGCGACAAGCTACAAGGCTACGTCGAAGGTGGCGGGCATCTCGTCATCACGACGGGTAATCTGGCGAGACTGCCGGGTGGGATCGCAGAGCAAACTGGGGCAGCGACTCTGGGTGTGACGAAGTTTGGCAAGGGCAAAGTCACAGTCCTGGCCACCGACTTCGGGGTTGACAGCAGGGAGAATCCTGGCCAACTGCTGCGGAGCGAGGTGGATCGTGCGTTGGCGCGTCCGTACGAGTTGCGGCCCGAGGCCCACGAGACTCTGGATGCGATCCTCCGACAGCAGGTTCTCTTCGACGTGGGCAGCCGAGATTTGAGCGTCATCACCTGTCGGCAAGGATCTGGCGTTTACACACTGGGCATCGCCAACAGCACGTGGGCGGCGCAGCCTTTTAAGATCACCTCGCTCTGTGGGCCGATTCAGTCGCTGGAGGAGTTGCCTCTGGACGATTCCGAAGTGGGAGCGGCGGGACACCTGCCGGAGACTGTCGCGAACACATCGTTGGGCCTCAACACGGACAGCACGATCCGTGGTGGCGACATTCGCATCTTTGCTGTTCGGGTCGAGGAGTCGAATGTCGAGACGATCGCGCATCGACCCCCTGGACCACGGCCGCACGGGCGGATTCTTCCGTTGTGCGGGATGAATTCCGTAAAGGAGCAGATCCTGGCCCGGCCGACTTTCTTCGAGCACTTCGACGGCGTGGTCCTGGACTGGCGTTATCTGCACGACCGTGAGAAAGCGACTCTACAGCGGGAATCTGGCTGGATCGATCGACAGGGATTGCGTGTGTTCGTGGACGCCAGTTCCGGCGTGAATCTCTATCCCACGCTGCGTCTGGTGGACAACCTGCCGGCCGACTATCGCCGGAGCATGGAGGCCATCGCCGACGTCATGGCCAAGATGCAGATCCTCGGATCGCACGACCTGATCCTGTCGTTACACCGCCACCCCGAGAACAACTTCACAGGCGAGCAAACGCAGGAGGGCTTCGAGAAGACGCTCCGCAACTTGGCGGCTGAAGCCGACAAGATCGGCATCACACTGCACCTGCGGATGGCTTTCGGCAAGCCGCCCTGGGGCTTGAAGGATATGGATGCCCTGATCGAGAAGGTCGGAGCGGACAATCTCCGTCTTGCCGCCAGTACGGCATTGCTGTCACGCGTCGAGAGATCTGCAGAGACAACGCAAATCCTCAAGGCAAGGCTCGGACTCTGGCTGCTGGCGGCGCCGCAGACGGACGTAACCGGGACGCTGTGGAACGCCCATGCCCCGCTGTATGGCTCGTCCGAGCGTGCCAAGGCGACCGAGTGGATCGCGTTGATCCCGGAGACGCCCATCGTGATGGACGCCGTCTTTGCCAATCAAGATGAAGAGTACCTGGACGCGAGATCGCTGCAATGACCGAACCTTGCGTTGGCTCGTGTAGTTGAAGGATCGTCAGCGTAGAGTCGCCCAGCCGCAGAGCGGTTTTGCCTCGTTCTGGAGCAGATCGAATACGAAGACCTCGTTCTGTCCCTTCTTGAGCCAGGGAGCGGGGCAGTACAACCGCTTCTGGGGTCCGATCTCCCAGAAACGACCCAGGTTGTGGCCGTTCACCCACACGACGCCCTTGCGATAGTTGGCCAGGTCGATGAAGGTGTCGGCCGGCGCGTCCAAGTTGAAGACCCCGCGAAAGAAGACGCCCCTGCGTGCGGCGTCTACAGGCGACTTCTCCAGACTCCGGATGTATCGCTCGTCGAATGGGAGGCGGTAGACGTCCCAGTTCATCAGCGTCATCCCGTTGAGGGTGACGCGGTCCGTGATGCCCTTGCGGTCGATCATGGACTGGGCGAAATTGATCCTGCCCATCCCCTCCACGAGGATCTCCAGGACCGGGTTGCGGACCTCGCTTTGGGGCAGGTCGATTGTGGACTGGGCCTCGCGGCGGTCGAGCGTGCC
>ENA-UPTA01006035-UPTA01006035.1-activated-sludge-metagenome-genome-assembly--contig:-NODE-6035-length-10844-cov-6.220780_pt1 | contig 10844 bp, 8 predicted proteins | sample MGYA00238184_ERZ773361 | MGnify/ENA primary metagenome ERZ773361 (study PRJEB29100, sample SAMN05720205) | activated sludge metagenome | isolation source: anaerobic digester from wastewater...
TCGACAAGGATATGATCTGCCAGGTCATCATCAACCTGCTGAGCAACGCGGTGAAGTACACGCCGGCGGGGGGCCGCGTGACGATCGGCACGGAGGTGGACACCGCGACGGATTCTGTCCGCGTCCACGTCTCCGACACCGGCGTCGGCATTCCTGCGGACGAGGTGGACCGAGTCTTCGACAAGTTCTACCGCGTCGCCGCCAACAACAAACAGGCCAAGGGAACGGGCCTGGGGCTAAACCTGGTCAAGCAAATAGTCGAAAAAGTACACGGCGGCCGCGTGTTCGTCACCAGCCAGGTCGGCGTCGGCAGCACGTTCGGTTTCGAACTGCCGCTGACGACGGCCCGCCAGGCCGCGCTCGTGTAGAGGGATCTGCCTGTAACGCGTCACGGAGGAGTGATTATCGGAAGGGTACCATTCAAAAGGACGAGAACAATGGCCAACAAGGTGCTCGTTGCAGATGATGAAATCCATATCATCCACGTGGTTGCGATAAAACTCCGGAATAACGGATACGAGGTGATTGCCGCGAATAACGGCGCCGAGGCGTATGAGCTGGCGTGCCGGGAGAAGCCGGATATCGTGGTCACGGACTATCAGATGCCACTGTTGACGGGTATCGAGTTCATCGAGAAGATGCGCGCGGACGAACGCACCCGGGACATTCCCGCCATTCTGCTGACTGCCCGCAGTTTCGCCATATCGCAGGAGATGCAGGAGAGCCTTGGCGTCTCCACCTGTTTGAGCAAGCCGTTCAGTCCGAAAGAGCTGCTCAAGACCATCCAGGACATCCTGTACCAGAGAGAGCTTGTGCTCAGCAAGTGATGATGTCGGGAGTGCGACATCGACGGTCGGCATGGAGCGATAGGTAGGCTTGTGGAAACGGTCATCCCAGACATGATGACTCCGTCCCTGGCGCCGGCACGGCAACGGGAACTGGAGAAATTTGGAGAACGAATCGCACGCTTCGGCGTCAACTTCGCCGTGGTGACGATGAATGGCCAGGTCCCCGTCCTGGTGAACGCCGGACGGTTCGAAAGCGATCCCGAACAGTTGTCGCGGGCGGGACGGTGGGTCCTGGACCGCGTCGAACAGCAACGATGCGAAGGCAGCGAGATCCCCGTCTGGCAGTTTGCGGATGGGAACGTGCTTGTGGCCTCGCCTTTGTTGATGCCGGTCGTGATCGCCGGGTATCGCCATCCGGCGGGCGCCGCGATCATCGATCTCGGCGATCCCTCAGCGTCGTCCGAGGATCCGGCCCGGAACATCGAGTATCTGAGCGAGATGCTGCGGCTCATCGCGGTGAATCACCAGACCGCCCTGCGAACGGAGGAGCAGATCGACACCGTCGGCGTCGAGCTGGCCCGCGTCTACGAGGAGCTGGTCCTGCTTCACAAGATCAGCACGAACATGCGAGTGACGGAATCCGACACGAATTTCCTCCAGCTCGCATGCGACAGCCTAACCGATATCGTCCTCGTGGAGGGAATCGCTGTCCTCCTGGAAAGGGTCGTCGATGGAGAGAAGCGATTCGTCATCGCGGCGGGTTCTGGCCTGATCGACATCGACGACGCCATGACGATGGCTTTGCACACTCGCCTGGCCGAGGAGGTCGCCAGTGGGCACGAGGCCCTGCTCGACAGCGAGGTCGATGCGCCGTTCCGGTACGACTGGCCGACGAGCGTCAAGAGCCTCATCGCAGTGCCGCTGTGCATGAAGGACAAGGGCGAAACGGGCTCATCGCATCGAGCCAAAGGCGGCGTGTCCATCATCGGCGTGATGGTGGCGGTCAATCGGATCGACAAGCCCGATTTCGACAGCACCGACGTGAAGCTGTTCACGTCCGTCGCCAGCGGTTGCGCGGTCTTCATCGACAACGGACGGCTCTTCAGCGATCTCAAGGATCTGTTCGTCGGGTCGCTCAAGGCGCTGACCAACAGCATCGACGCGAAGGACCAGTACACGCGGGGCCACTCCGAACGGGTCGCCTTGATCTCCCGGTGGATCGCCGAACGGTTGGCGGAGCGGGAGCCGCTTGAGGAAGAACAGATTCACAAGATTTACCTGGCCGGCCTGCTGCACGACATCGGCAAGATTGGCATCGACGAAAGTGTCCTGCGCAAGAACGGCAAGCTCACGCCCGAGGAGCGGGTCTGCATCCAGCGGCATCCGTCGATCGGAGCGGGCATTCTTCGGGGCATCAAGCAGATGCGCGACATCGTGCCGGGCGTGCTGTGCCATCACGAACGGGTGGACGGCCGGGGGTATCCCGAAGGCATCTCGGGCGACGAGATCCCGTTGACGGGCAAGATCGTCCAGTTGGCGGACAGCTTCGACGCGATGACGTCGAAGCGGACGTACCGGGACGCGATGAGCGTCGAGCACGCGATGGAAGAGATTCGCAAGGGGCTGGGCGGTCAATTCGATGAACGCATCGGCCGGGTGTTCCTCGAAAGCGACGTCAGTCGCCTGTGGGAGATGATCCAGGAAAGCGGGCCGGAAGGCTATGGCGCGAGTCATTTCGCGGATTACGGGACGGCCGCTGTGGGGACGTTGCTCCGATGAGAATACGATGGCAGGACTACAATGAGGTGACGGTTGTCGAACTGCAGGGCGAGGTGGATGGAGATCTCGCCGAGACTCTGAGGAACGCGATCACCGAGATCGCAGGCAACCAGAGAACAGGCATTGTGCTGGACATGAGCGCGGTGAGCTTCCTGGACAGCCAGGGGCTGGAGTTGCTGCTCTGGGTGGGCGATTATTGTCGTCAGAACAAGATTCAACTGCGACTGGCCGGGCTCGACGAGAATTGCCGCACCATTCTCGAGATTACCCGGCTACAGGACGAATTTGACTGTCACGTCGAATTGGCGGAAGCCGTCAAGAGCTTCGCCTGATGGTTTATGATCTGTGATTTTCGATTTACGATTTGTGTGCTGAGACTGCCGTTGCGGCAGGACCTCTTGGACGGAACGGCAGCGAATCGTGAACCCTGAATCGTGAAGAGTGAGATGGTATGGCACAGATTCTGCTCGAAAACAAGGCGCAGCTTGGCCAGCTCCTGCTGGCCCGGGGCGTGGTCTCCCAAGAGCAGATCGAGAAGGCCCTCGTTGAGCAACGGGAGAAGGGGCATCGCAAGCTCCTCGGCGAAGTGCTCATCGAGCTGGGCTTCTGCACGGACAACCAGATCGCCGCGGCGCTGGCGGAGGCCTACGGCGTGCCCTACGCCCAGGTGAGCCCGAAGATCTGCGACGCCAAGGCCGTCGAGACGTTGCCCCGCGAGTTCCTCGAAGCGCACATTGTGCTGCCGTTGTTCAAGGTGCACGACGTGCTGACGGTCGCGGTCAACGAGCCGACCAACGTCTTTCTCATCGACGAAATCGAGCGGATCAGCGGATGCCGGGTGCAGGTCGTCTGCTCGACGGGTAAGGATATCAAAGCCACCCTTCAGACCTATCTTCCCGCCGCGAATGTCTTCGTCATCGACGACATCATCGACGAGGAAGGGCTCGAAGAGTTCTCGCTCATCGAGAACATCACACAGGACATCAGCAATCTCGAAGAGGTGGCAGGCCAGTCGCCAGTGGTCAAGCTGGTCAACTACCTGCTGTACAACGCGGTTCGCGAAAACGCCAGCGACATCCACATCGAGCCGGACGACAAGAAACTGCGGGTCCGCTACCGCGTGGACGGCAAGCTCTACGAGAAGATGCGTCCACCGTACCAGATGCATCCGGCCATCGTCTCCCGCATCAAGATCATGGCGGAGCTGGACATCGCCCAGCGCAGACTGCCCCAGGACGGCGGCATCCACGTGCTGGTCGAGAGCCGGCCCATCGACCTGCGCGTCTCGGTCATGCCGGGGAACTTCGGCGAGAAGGTCGTCATCCGCGTCATCGACCCCCAGAAGATTCTCTACAACCTCGAGTCGCTCGGCTTCACGTACGACAACCTCCTGCGGTTCCGCGAGGTCATCCAGGCGCCGAATGGCGTGGTCCTCGTGACCGGGCCGACGGGCTCGGGCAAGAACACGACGCTCTATGCGGCGCTGTCCGAACTCAACAACGAAGAGGTGAATATCTGCACGGTCGAAGACCCGGTCGAGTGCAACATCTCCGGGATCAACCAGTTCCAGGTGAATACCGCGGTGGGATTCGCGTTCTCGACCGCGCTGCGGAGCCTGTTGCGACAGGACCCGGACATCGTCATGGTCGGCGAAATCCGAGACGAAGCGACGGCCAGCATCGCCGTGCAGGCGGCGCTGACCGGGCATCTGGTCCTGTCCACGCTGCACACGAACGATGCGCCTGGCGCGGTGACGCGGCTTCTGGACCTGGGCGTGGCGCCCTATCTGCTCGGCGCCTCGCTGCGAGGCGTGATCGCGCAGCGGCTCGTTCGTCGGATCTGTTCGAGCTGCAAGACGGAGTACGATCCGTCGGCCAGCATCCGCAAGATTGTCGAGGCGCAAATTGGCGAGGTCCCGAAGTTCTATCGCGGCGTCGGCTGCCGCAAGTGCCGCAACACCGGGTATTCGGGCCGAATCGCGATCCACGAACTCTTTGTGCCGGATGACGATATCGCCGAGATGATCAACGACCGGATCAACACGAAGAAGCTGCGGGCCAAGGCCGTGGAGAAGGGGATGCTCCCCCTGCTCCACGACGGCATCGAAAAGGTGAGGGCGGGGATCGTTTCGATTGAGGAGATCCTGCGGACCGCGGCGTTCGACGGCCCCGCCGCGTAGGATATCGCGCGAACGGCAGGACAGTACCATCTATGAGCACATTACTGACTCAAATGCAGCAGGCACGGGCCGACGCGGCGGCCTCCACGGGCGCTGAACCCGAGGGGACCCCTGTGCGTTCCCCGACACGTCATGCGACGCTCTCCGAGGAGCGGCTGTACCGGATCCGCGCCAAGCCCGGCGATCTGATCCTGTTCACGACCCAGTTGGCGGTCATGCTCGACAGCGGCGTCATTCTGAGCGATGCGCTCGACGCCATTGCGGAACAGGCCGGCGACATCCGATTCAAAGCGGCGATTCTCGATCTGTCCGAACGCGTCAAAGGCGGCGACACGTTCTCCAAGGCGCTGGCCTGCTATCCGAACACGTTCAGCCCGATGTTCATCAGCATGGTCCGGGCCTCCGAGGCCTCCGGTAAAATGGTCGAGATGCTGACCGTCCTGACGGGATATCTCAACTTCGAGACGGACACCCGCAAGCAGATCAAGAGCGCCATGACGTATCCAATTATCATGGTCCTCATGGCGATTGCGGCCACCGGCACTCTGATGTTCTTCGTCCTGCCGCGATTCATGCGGATCTACGCGTCCCGGGACGCATCGCTGCCGAAGCTCACGCAAGTCCTGGTGGGCATCAGCCGAATCATCGGCAATTTCGAGATCATGACCTGCATTCTGACCGCGATCATTGTCGTGGGCACGGCCCTGTGGTACTGGGCGAGGACGACCCACGGGCGTCGCGTGCTCGACGGCGTCAAAATCCACACGCCGGTCCTCGGCACCATGTTCGTCGATATGGTTGTCACGCGGAGCATGCGGATCATGGCGACCATGGTCAACACGGGCGTTCGTCTGCTCGACGCCATCCGGGTCATCCAGGGCGTCGTCGACAACTACCACTTCCAGAAACTCTGGGAGCAGGTGGATGAGAAGATCCAGGACGGCTATCAGTTGTCCGAGTCCATCCTGATCGCGGAGGGGTCCGACCTGATCGCTCCCGGCATTATCCAGATGCTCCGGGCGGGCGAGAAGAGCGGCCGGCTCGGCGAAGTCTGCGACAAGGTCTCGATCTTCTACCAGAAGAAGCTGGAGACCTCCATTCGCAACGTCATGACGCTCATCGAGCCGCTGATGATCACCATCCTCGGCGCCGTCATCGGGACCATCGCCATCGCGTTGCTGCTGCCGGTCTTCCGCGTCTCCAGCGTCATTGCCCACTGAGATCGCGCGCGGTGAAAACCTCCTCGTCCTCCCGCCTCCAGGCGGGGTCCACGATGCAGAGGAAGACGAGGTCCTCGGTCCCGGTGTTCTCGATGCGCTGAACGGCTTGCGGCGGGATGTAGATCGCGCAGCCGGCGGCCACGTCGGAGACCTCCGCGTCGATATGCATCCGGCCCTGCCCCTCGAGGATGTAGTAGACTTCCGACGTTTGAAGCCGGTGGGGCGTGGTCGTCTGGCCGGGACGGACCCTTGCGTGGGCGAGACTGTACCGGATCGCCAGGTCCGCCTTGTCCGGGTGGAGAAGCTCATGGAGGACCGAGCGATCCCCGGCGATGAATTCTTCACAGTCGTGCAGACGCCGGATGAACATCAGGAGCCTCCCAGCAGAATGGAACTTTCGTTGAAGAACGTGCCTGCGACGCACGCAGTCATCAGGCAGGCCAGCGTCGCGGCCACGAGAGCCCGGACTGCGACGGACCCGACGGTCTTCGTGCACTGGGGCGCCAGGGCGCAGACGCTGCCGACGAAGATGGCCATCGACGCGACGTGGGCGAATCCGCACAAGGCGTAGGTCGCGATGACCGCGGATCGCGGATGCTCCAGCAATCCCTTCTCCATCGCCACGGCCAGGTCGTTGTAAGACGTGACCTCGGTGACGATCAGTCGCTCGCCGATGATCCGCGAGATCTCGGCGACGTCGCTGAGAGGGACGCCCAGGACCAGCGTCAGCGGGTAGAAGAGGTATCCGAACAAGCCGGCCAGCGACCAGTGGCCTTCGGTGCCGAGCAATGGGTTCAGCCAGTCGCCGACGCTCGAAAGACCCAGGTCGACCATCGCCACCAGACCCTGCACTGCGATGAGCAGGGCGGCGATGCCCACGATCATGCGGACGCCCGCGTTGGCGCCGTTGATGATCGCCTCGAAGAGGCCGCTCTCTCGCTCGTAGTACGGCTCCACGCGCAAGCCCAGAGTCTCGGGTTTGTCGCTCTCGGGGATGAGGATCTTGGACATGAGCAGAGCCGCCGGGGCCGAGAGGAGCGATGCGGAGATCAGATGTCCCGCGATGGTAGGGAACCGCTTCTGCAGCGTCAGAACATAGAGCGCCAGGACATTCGACGCGACGGTCGCCATGCCGGCGGTCAGGACCGTGCACAACTCGGAGCGTGTCAGCTTCGCCAGGTGCGGGCGGATCGTGAGGTTCGCCTCCGCGCCGACGAAGATATTGCTGGCGACGACCAGCGATTCGGCCCCTGAGACCCGCATCAGCCGGGTGAAGACCCAGGCGAACAGCTTGACGAGGCGGGGCATGATCCCGATGTAGTACAGGATCGCGATCAACGCAGAGAAAAAGATGATCGTCGGGAACCCCTGGAAGGCGAGGATGAAGCCGATGGATTCGACGCCGTTTTCATCGACCTGTCCGGGCCCGAGGGCCAATCGGCCGAAAACGAATCGAGCCCCTGCGCCGGCCGAATCGAGGATCTTTACGACCGCGTCGTTGACGACGAGAAACACACGGGCTCCGGCGGGAACTACGAAGATGAGCATCGCCACGAGCAACTGCAACCCGATTCCCCATCCGATCACCCGCCAGTTCATGTTCCGCCGATCCGCGGACAGAACCCATGCCACTCCAATGAGTACGAAGATGCCTGCAAAACTGACGAGGTTGTACGAGTCCATAGGGCGACATTGTACTGAGGATCGGAGGCCGTCGCCAGCGGCTACTTCGCGATCTCGCTGACATCTTTGAGGATGTAGTGCGGCTTGTAGGGGTAGCGGTCGAGATCGGATTCCTTCGTGATGCCGCTCAGGACGAGCACGGTGTCGATGCCCGACTCGATGCCGGCGACGATGTCCGTGTCCATGCGGTCGCCGATGATGACGGTCTCATCGCGTCGGCAGTTGAACAGTTGCCTTGCGTGACGCATGATGAGCGGGTTGGGCTTGCCGATGAAATAGGCCTGCTTGCCGGTTGCCATCTCGATGGGAGCGATCAGCGCCCGACACGCCGGCCCGATGCCCCGCTCGGTCGGGCCGGTCAGGTCCGGGTTGGTTCCGATCAGCTTCGCGCCGGCCAGCACGAGCAGAATCGCGGTCTCGATCTTCTCGTAGCTGTAGCTGCGGGTCTCGCCCACGACCACGTAGTCCGGCTGGCTCTCGTCGATGGACAGGCCCGCCTCATACAGGGCTTGATACAGGCCGGAATCGCCGATGGCGAAAACCCGTCCGCCGGGACATTGGGACGCGATGAAATGGGCGGTCGCCATGCCGGAGGTGATGAAGTGGTCCTCGCCCACCTCGATGCCCATGTGCATCAGCTTCTGGTGCAGTTCCCGCGGCGAACGGGCGGAACTGTTCGTCAGGAACAGGAACTGCTTGTCTTCGGATTTGAGCCAGTCGACGAATCCCTTCGAGCCTTCGAGCAGGCGCGACCCATGATAGATCACGCCGTCCATATCGCAGATGAAACCACGCTTGTTCTTCAGTTGTTCCATGATGTGTCAGTTCGCATTCGGGGTGGAGGCCGGGACTTTGCTTTCTTCCTCAGGACGTATTCCCAGCCAGGCATGCATTCGCAGCGAGGCCCTCGTGAACATGACGTACAACGACGGCACGACCACCAGCGTCAGGATGGTCGCAAAGGCGAGACCGAACATGACGACGACCGCCATGTTTTGCCAGAACTGCGTCGATTCGCTCTTGAAGGCCCAGGAAAACGTGTGAAAATCGTAGGAGACGCCGATCGCCATGGGGATCAGGCCGATGATCGTGGTGCTGGCGGTCAGCAGGACGGGTCGCAGTCGCGTGGTGCCCGCCTCCGCCGCGGCGGAGACCAGGTCCATGCCCCGAGCCTGCAACTGCCGCGTGTAATCGAGCAGGACGATGGCGTTGTTGACCACGACGCCTGCGAGGCTGATGATGCCGATGCCGCTCATGATGATGCCGAAGGGCAGCCCGACGACGATCAGGCCGATCAGCGCGCCGATGAGGGACAGGATCACCGTGGTCATGATGATGATCGGCACCATGAGCGAGTTGAATTGGATGACCAGGACCAGGGTGATCAACAGCAGGGCGATCAGGAACGCCTTGCCCAGGAAAGCCTGCGCTTCATCCTGTTCCTCTTTCTCTCCGGCGTAACGGATCTCGTATCCAATCGGCACGTCGAGTCGCACGCCGGGGGCGATAATGTCCGGCATGGAGGATACAAGCGATTGGCGGTTGAGGAACTGGGCTTCCTCCTTGCTGAGGTTGCGGCGATCCCGCTTGAGCAGTTCCGCGACGTCAGAGGGCAGTTTTGCATCCTGAAAATCCTCGGCCTGGTAGAAGTCGCGATTGGCGATCGCCTGGTTGAACGATTGGAGAATCTGACCGTTGGGGTCTTCGTCGGATGTGCCTTCGCTCAACGCGGCGTCGAGGTCCGTCGCCGTCTTTGGGGATAATGTCTGCCAGATACGGCCGGCCGGGCCGGAATCCGGCTGGCTTCGGGCATCGGTCAGGGTCCGCCGCAGGGCGTCCCAATCGAGGATGTCCCTCGGCGACAGACGCGGATCGCCCAGCGGGTGCAGCCGGCGCTGGACGTCAGCCAGGACCGCGGAACTCAGACGCCCTTCGGTGTCGGCCGTCACGGTGACCACGCGTTTCTGATTGACGTGGTTGATGGTTCCGAAACCGCCTTTGTACTCGAATTGCCCCAGCGAGCTGAGCGGCACGGACTGGCCGGTCGTGTTCGGAATTTGCAGCCGGTAGAGATCGTCGATGTTGACGCGATCCTCCAGCGGCAGGCGGACCGTGATGTCGTACTCGTCGTTGAACTGGCGGTACGTGCCCACCTTCGTCCCGAAGATGGCCATCTTCAGGTAGTTTCCGACGGTGGCGGTGTTGACACCCAGCAGCGTGGCGACGCGCCGGTCCACGGTGAAGGCCAGCTCGGGACGAGTTGCCTCCAGGTCGCTCCGCAGGTTCACGAGGTTGGGGACATCCGCGATCATCCGCTTGGCCTCTTCGCTGACCCGTTCGAGCGTCTTGAAGTCCTCGCCTACGATGCGGATGGTGACCGGGGCGCCGGTTGGGGGGCCATTTTCCTCGCGTTCGACCTTGATCTCCGCGCCGGGAATGTCCGCGATGGCCTTGCGGACCTCCGCGATGATCTCCGTCGAGGGACGCTGGCGCACCGCGAAATCGTAGAAGACCATGGTGATGTTGGCCAGGTGGGAACCGCCGGCGCTGGCCATGAGGTCCATGCTCCCGCCGGCCGAGCCCACGTTTGTGATGACGTCGTCGAGCCACGGTTCGCAGGGCTTGATCCGTTCCTCGATGATGCGGGTCAACCGGTCCATCTCGTGGATGTTCGTCCCCTGGGGCGTGCGAAGGCTGATGAACGCCCGCTCGGGATCGCCCTCGGGGAAGAACTCGGTCCCTTTGCCGATCTTGGAGTAGAGGAACCCCATGGCGACCAGTAGACAGGCGGACAGAAACAACGCCATGCCGGGATTCTCCAGGCCCAGTCGTTGAACGCGCTTGTATCCCTGCATGAACCAGTGGCGGCGGTTCTGCTCCTTGACGGCGCGTCCGGCCCAGATCGAGGTGATGACCGGATTGAACACGAGAGCTACGAACAGCGACGCCAGCAACCCGAGGCTCAGGGTGATGGGCAGGTACTTCATGAAGTCGCCCATGACGCCCGGCCAGAACATCAGCGGCAAAAACGCGCAGACGGTTGTGAACGTCGAGGTGATCACCGGCCAGGCGACTTCCCGGGCGCCGAGGATGGCCGCGTCGAGCCGGTTGTAGCCGAGCTGCATGTGCCGGTAGATGTTCTCCACGATCACGATCGCATTGTCCACGAGCATGCCGAGGACCAGGATCAGGCTG
>ENA-UPTA01006038-UPTA01006038.1-activated-sludge-metagenome-genome-assembly--contig:-NODE-6038-length-10841-cov-5.510662_pt1 | contig 10841 bp, 9 predicted proteins | sample MGYA00238184_ERZ773361 | MGnify/ENA primary metagenome ERZ773361 (study PRJEB29100, sample SAMN05720205) | activated sludge metagenome | isolation source: anaerobic digester from wastewater...
TCCCGCTGCCCGAGCTGCCGTCCCCGAAGCTCCAGCTCCAGGAGACCAGCGAACCGTCCGGGTCCGTGCTCTGGGAGCTGAACTGGACATCCACCAGGGTGGTGACGGACACCGGGCTCCAGGAGAATGCGGCCACCGGCGGGTCGTTTCCCACCGGCAGATGGCGTTCCCTGGAACCCACCGCTCCGTCCGAATCATGCACGGTCAGCGATATCAGGTATTCGCCCTCATCGATGAAGACATGCGAAGGCGATCTCTCGCTCGAGGTCCCGCCGTCCCCGAAGTCCCAATACCAGGACGCCACCGCGCCGTCGGGGTCCGTGGAAAGGTCCTGGAACATAACGTTCTCGCCCGGGGCGGAGCCATCGGGGGAGATATCGAAATCGCACAGCGGTCCCAGGTTCACCACCTCGATCTCCCGTTCCGCGAAATCGATCCTTCCGTAGTGGTCGGTGACGGTCAGCCTCGCGGTAATCCATCCTAATGAGGAATAGGTATGCGCCGCTGTCGCTCCATAGGCCAGGCCCCCGTCCCCCAGTTCCCAGGTCCAGTTGGCGATGCCGATCCCGCTGCGGCTGGTCGATGTGAACGCAACGTCCTCGATCCGGTTGGCCTGCGCGGCGTCCAATATGAAAGACGATTCCAGCAGGTCATGGACCAGGCTGCATCTCCCGACCTTGGGATAACGGTCGAACGCGCCATCGAGGTCGTAGGCCGCGTCGAACATTCCGTCGGCGCCAGCCAGGTCCTGTCCCTCTCCGCTCATGAGGTCGGTACCGGTCAAATCCGACCAGTGGTTCCCTCCTATCGGGTAATCCTTCCCGAAGCTGAGGTTCGAACGGAGCAGCTCAGCCTGCCGGTGGTTGAACAGCAGATCGTTGCCCCACGCATTTCCGACCGTGTCGATGGCCAGTATTCCCGTGGTGCAGTTCTCCATGGCGCTGCCGACGATCTCGACCTCAGAGCAATCCACCAATGCCAGGCCGTTTCCCGAACTGGCGAAATGGGACGATCTAACCACAACGTCATAACAGCCCACCAGGTACAGGGAGCCGGTGGCGTTCTCGACCGTCGCGCCGTTCAGCCCCCGCAGGATCTGAAGCGGACCGCAGGTCAAGTTCACGTTCGCCACCTCATGCTCGAAATGAGCCCGCCCGTCCCCGAACACGCCCATGTCCATTCCGTTGCCGAGGAAGGTCAGGTCGCTCAGGGTCATCGCCCCGCACCTGTCGATCGACAGCCCAGACGAACCTCCGGTCCAGGATGATGAGGCGACCGAACCGGTCATGTTCCACAACCGGATGCCGTCGCCGCCCTGTCCAGCCAGCCGTTCCAGGTCGACCGTGGAGTTGGACAGCATCCATTCCCCCACCTGGTCGATAAAGGTGGCGTTGCGTACCACGATGGAGGTGCCGTTCGACCGCCATCCGGAGCCCCCTGCTATCTCGGTATTTCGCATGAACAGGGTTCCACCGGACAAGGAGCTCACGGGTCCGATCGACATTCCGGTCAGGCGGGAATCCGTGATCTCGAGGTCTCCCCCCTCGGATTCTATGAAGAACGGGGAGCCCTGCAGGACGCTTCCGTTCAGCGATAGTCCGCCCAGCACCGTGAAGCGGTACGGCAGGTCAGAGGTCTGGAGGGTGATGTTGCATCCTGCCGCCTCTACCGTCGCCAGGGGATCGATCAGCAGCCCACCGGTCAACGTCCGGGCCCCCAACCAGGTCTCGTCGGCCGTCACCCGGCGGTCCACCATGGCGCGCACCGTCGCCCGATCGTTATCTGCCCGTTGGTCCAGAGCGCACTCCAGCCGAGCGGTGATATCGGTCGTCAGTTGCTCGGCGGGCGTCCACTCCATGGGCAAGCTGATGCTCTCTCCAGGGCTCAGGGAGACGGACACATTCCCTACCTCCGCCCCGTTGGCGAGCAATCTCAGCGTTCCCGCATCAACGGACTGGCCACAGTTCTGGACTCGCACGTTGACCGGGCATATCTCCCCTAAGATTGCCCGGTCTATCTCCACCGTCCGCACCGCCAGATCGTGCACCGCCCTCCCCGGGAGATGCACCCGGGTCTCCGGGTCGCCCAGGAGGTTCAATTCCAGGTATACCCAGCGGACGGTCCCGCCCGCCGAGGCGGTTACCGCCCACTCTTCCTTGGAGAGAGATAGGGCGCGTCCCAGATCCGTGACGTTGTCTTCATATACCTGGCGGAAGAACGATATGTCGAACTTCTGGGACGATCCCGCGGTGCTCCCGGGGGAGTACCATCCATAGCGGGAGTTGCCGATGAAGGCCACCGCGCCTCCCTTTCCCTGGACGAACTCCTCGGCTATGCAATCCCCCGGCGAGTACGACTTCTCGTCGAACCCGGCCACCATGCAGGCCTGGGTATACATGATGAAGGGAAGTTGGTTATCCAGTTCCTGAACGTCATAGTTCATCAGTTCGGCAAGGTATCCGAAGTTGCCGTGGCCCATGTGGTTGATGACGTGGACGCCCGACCCCATCGCCATCAGCACGGCGTTCCCGGAGAAGGTCCCGTCCTTGGCGTAAAGCGTCGAACGGTCCAAACCCTCGTCGGCCAGGACCAGGTTCCACACCTCCTCCTTGTAGTCGTCCCCGTAAGTGGGCCTATCATCCAGCTTCTCGCCGATCAGCAGGATGTCGTCCCCGTACTGATTGGAGTATCCCATCTCGTAGGCGATGGTCTTGTTGACGAAGTTCCAGGCCTGGCCCACGGTAGATACCGTCGCCCTGCCCACGAAGACCTCGGAAAGCAGATCGGCCTCGTCGTTGCTGAGGATGCCGATCAGCTCGCCGTAGATGCCGTCCCCATCGCTGTCCCAGCTGCCATCAAGCCCTGAATAATATATGTCCCCTGGCAGCTCGTCGTATTCCGTATCGTGCATGGGCGAGTCCAGCATGCGTGCCGGGAGCACGTCGTCATCCCCGCCCAGAAGCACGTACCGAACCCCCCATTCCTGATACGCGGCGATGATGAAGTTGCGTATGATGGTCTGGGTATCGTTCCCGGTCCCTCTGTGGGAACGCGGGTCGCCCCAGAACTGGCCGCTGCCGAGGATGTATTCCCGCGATACCACCACGCTGCGTACGTCCGGGTGCACGGAACCGAGCTCGTTCCTCTCCCCCTTCCATTCGGCCAGCTCCATGAAGGGGGCGGACAGTTCTTGGCTGGTTATGATCAGATGATCGTACTCCCCGGCCGGAAGGAGATCGGAGCTCGTTCGGCGACCGAGGTCAGGCACCGCCTGCGGATTGTCCACCAGGTCCCTGACCCGGTCCAGGTCTCCCAGGTATTCCGTCCGGCCCCGCTCGCAGGTCAGCTCGATAGCGAGATGGTCGACAAAGGACAAGGCCCCCGAACCCTCGTCCCAGCATAACGGGCGGAGCTCCAGCCCGATCACCTCCACCCCTTCCAGCACGTAGCGGCTGGAAATTCCATAGGGCCGGCCTAGGTATTCATGACTGTACGATATCTCGCCGTTCATTGCCAGCTCCGCAGGGTTGGAGGGGTATCGCTCAACCAACTCGATGGTCCGCGGCGAGGCGCATCTGACATCGATGCTCATCAGCTCATAGCCAGGAGGAACAGCGAGATAGACGGACCTCACCGGCAGGGCCGGGGCCCCTCCCCTGCCGTCCAGCTCCAGGCCGGAGATGACGTAGAGACGTTCAGAAGAGTCCATGTTCACGTAGGGCTCGGAAAAATCATATTCGTAGGTGATCGACAGATCGCCCTCCGCGGCCGAGGAGGGCACCTGGAGGGCGGGAATGAGAATGAAAGCCGTCAGAACGATGACCGAGACCATGCGGGTGCGGCTGGAGGCTTTCATCGGCGAACCCAGTGGTATCTGTTAGCGACACCTTCATATATAATCCGATTCACCATGCTGACATGGATAATAGTATTAAAAAATATAATATCGTATTAAGAAATCAAAATAAACGATTCGAACCATGATGAGACGATAAGAATGGTCGCCATACTAGGTACCCTAGGCTTCCGCGCTAAATCCCTCCTTCCTACCCTGGAATCGACGCCCGGCGTGGACAAGGTGGTGGTCTTCTGCAACGACCATCCCCGGGCGAGCGAGGCTCTGGCCGAGGTACAAGGCGTCTGCGGCCTAATGGGCATCCGAATCGATAGGGTGGCCATACCGGACGCCTTCGACCTGCTGCAGGCCGCCAAGGCCATGCGTTCGCAGGTCCGCCAGCTTAAAAAGGACGGTCACGAGATCGCGGTGTTCAACATCGCTGGCGGAACTAAGATGATGAGCGCCGCCGCGCTCCTGGTCTGCGCCATGGAAGGTCTCAATTCGGTCTATGTGCACGACGAGACCTATCGGGAGATACCGCTGCCGTTGCTGAAGGTGGATTATTCGCAATTGCTGACCACCGCCCAGAAGGAGATACTGGTCTACATCTGGACCAACCGGGCCCAGCCCATGACCCAGGTCGAGATCGCCCAGGGCATGGGCAAGCACAAGGCCACCATCAACCATCATATCCAGATCCTGGAGGGAAAGAACATCCTCCACTTGGTCGAGGACCCCCGGGACCGCCGCAAGAAGGTGGTGAGGGTCGACGACGCCCTGGAGCTGATGCTGGAGATAGACTGATGGAATCAAGGAAAGAGCTGCTGGTCAGCACCTTCGGGAAGGATATCGGTGAAATTGTCGCCGGAATGCGGTCACTCCCTCACGACCATCTGATTTTAGTGACCGATACCTCCCTAGACCGGAACGATGCCGTCCTGTCCTTGCTGGACCGTCTGGGCATCCGCCACGAGGTGCTCCTGGTCGATCCCTCCGATATCACCGGTTCCGCCCTGCTCATCGAAGGCAAGGTCCAGGAGCACCTCGACAAAGGGTGGCGGGCCAGGGTGGACATCACCGGCGGCCGAAAGCTCCTGAGCGACGCGGCGATGCTGGCCGCTCTCTCCACCGGCGCCGAGGTATGCTGTTTCGAGGTGGAAGCCAGGCGGTTCCCGCTCCTCACGGCCATGGGGGTGCGGGAGGCTTTGCCCAAAGATCTGGCCGAGGTTCTGCGATCGCAGGTATGGCCCATGTCAATGGAGAAGGTCCGGGGATTGGGGAAGAACCATACTCTGCCCCCCAAGCTCAGACGGATGAAGCAGTTGGACCTGATCCGATTGGAGGATCGGGATCCCCCTCTGATATGCCTGACGGAACGGGGCGAGGCCTGTCTGGATTGGATGCTGAGAACGAACGGTCTCAGCGGATCTTCGGAATGACCTCGTCGAACAGGTAATCCAGCCGCTTGTGGAACTCCTCCTGCTGCACCTTCCATTTTCGATTTAGGCCGGAATCCTGCATCAGGTGCATGCCCTCGGGGTTCAGCGGGAAGGAGCCGGACACGGTGCACACCGCGATGCTCCAGATGCGACGGGCAGCGTCTATGGAATAGCCGCCCCCGCCGGTGACCAGGTAACGCCCGTCGCAATGCTCGTGCGCCAGCCGGTGGGTTATCTCCGCCACCTTCTCGTAGGTTCGAGTGGTCAGCCCCATGCCCACCATCTGGTCGCTGTAATGGGCGTCCGTCCCGAACTGATGGATGATGATCTCTGGCCGGTACGCCTCCAGGGCGGCGGAGAGGACCTTGTCGTAGGTAGGCGCGTACACCTCATCGGGAGTGCAACGCGGCAGCGGTACGTTGATGGCGTACCCTTCCCCCTCTCCCTCTCCGAAATCGGTGACCGCCCCGGTGCCCGGATAGAACCCAGCCCCGTAGCGGTGGAAGGATATGGTGAGTATCTTTTCGCCATTGAAGATGGACTGGGTCCCGTCGCCGTGATGTCCGTCGATGTCTATGATCGCTATTCGCTCGTAACCGTATCGGCGCTGCAATCGCCTGGCGGCGATGGCCAGATCGTTGAAGACGCTGAACCCCGCCGCCCGTTCCCTCCTTGCGTGGTGCAAACCCCCGCCAGGGGTCATGACGTGATCGAAATCCCCCCGAGCGATGCTCTCCGCCCCGTTAAGGGTGGCGCCCACCGCCGCCAACGCGCCTTCGAAGAGACCATGGCAGACCGGGGTATCGCCCATGTCCAGGTATCCGGAACCAGAGGCGCTCATCTCCTTGACGTACTCGATCAGCGAGCGGTCATGCACTTCCCGGATATCCTCTTCCGTGGCCGAAGGAGGCTCCACATATTCCAGGCGGCCGTCGAAGACGTCCATCTCCCTCAGGGTGTCCCTGATCAGCTGGAATCTGATGGGCTGATATGGGTGTTCAGGCCCGAACTGATACCGGAGCAGATCATCATTGTAGAAGAAGGCAGTGGTGCCGCACATCAGGGGTCCTTGTCCATTGGCCTTCCATCTTTAGGGATTATGGAGACCAAATAACTTTTCCCATCTCAGTCTATGAAGTGAACGGATATCGAGCCTTCCTTGGTCGCCAGGCGCTTGGATATCATTCCCGCCTCCACCCAGCAGGCGTTCATCACCCCGATGGGGACCAGGCAGGTCGGCGTCAATATGCCGTCCTCCGCCGCGGTGAGGATGCGGGAGCCGCGCTGCTCGTTAATATCGTCCATGGTGACCGCGCCCAACCTTTCAGCGTAGTTCATCACGTTGGAGCAGTCCGATTCTATGGTCACCTTGATGCGGTCCTCTCCATCCATCTCGGCGGTGACCCAGGTCTCGTGCGAGCATATGGGGGTGACCACCTTGACCCTGGAAGCCATGTAGATGACAAGGCACGATTTGGTATAATTCTCTTTCATGGGCATCGTACAGGTCCGCTATCAAAAAGAAGGAAAGGAAGCACAGACCGCGGTATGCCATCTCGGCTTCGGCAGATAGTGATCTCAGTATTACGAATAGGATAATAATTTATACCGTAATAGTATTACTCATCACATCCAACCAGAAGGTAGCCTAATGAGATTTCAAGGAGTTCTCGCCACGCTGACGGTCCTGGTCTTGCTGGCCGTTGCCGTGCCGTTCGCCGCGCAGGCCGAAAATGCAGATGAGACAGCCATAAGCATAACCGATTCGCGCGGGGTCATCACCAACCTGACCGCCCCGGCGACGCACGTAGCATCGTTCGGAGCCTTTGCCACCAACACCTTGGTGGACATCGGGATGCTCGATCTAGCGGTGATATTCGACTCCGGTTCCGAGTTCAACAAGAGCGCCATTCCGGAGATGCAAGGCATGCCCGCCGACCGTTTCGTCACCGTCAGCTCGTCCAACAAGGACATGGTGGTCCAGACCATGCTGGCCCTGGTGGACGACGGTAAGTGGAACAAGAGCAGCGACGTCGTGCTCGGCTACGGTTATTCCTACCTTTCCACCGTATGGTCAAATCTGGAGGATTATGGGTTCCACGTGGTCACCTTCTACCCGAACTCATATGACGGCATAGTCCAGGTGGTGGAGGACATCGAGACCATCACCGGAGCGAACCACAGCGTGTCCGAGCACATGATGTTCGTCAAGCAGTTCATCGCCGATGAGCTGGTCGATAAGGGCATCGTCGACAACGAGGACAAGGTCACCGCGGTATATGTCAGCTTCAGCGGCGATGTGATGTACCTTGCCAACAACGGCTCGGTGACCGTGGACTTCATCGTCTTTGCCGGAGGGGTCAACGTGGCCCAGGACGACAACATCGACGCCAACCGTTATTCCGTGGACTACACCGCCATACTCCAGCTCGACCCCGAGTTCATACTGCTGGACGGTTACTATCCCGAGACGGCTGAGGATTTCAAGGCCAGCATAGGGAACGGCGATATGACCGTCTACAAGCTGAACAAATCCTGGAACTCCTATTGCCCGGACGCGACGGAAGGGCTTTGGACGGTGGCCTGCCTGTTCTATCCCGACTATTTCGAGGGCGAGCTGCCAGTGGATGTCGGGGACGCCGGGGATGATGGCGGGAACGAGGTCATGATCTACGCCCTGGTGGGCGTAGTGGTGATCGTGGTGGCAGTGGCCGCGGTCCTCCTGACGAGGAGGAAGGATTAGGTTCCCCATGCCTTCCTTACAAACCATTTTATCGTCCCTTCCTTTGAGGTGAGGTTACATGGACAGCGTCGCCAAGCGTAAAAGAAGGATCACCGCGGTCTTCGCGGCGCTGTTCGCGATCTTGTTCATATTCATGATACTGGACCTGGCCCAGGCCTTTATTCCACTGACGTTCGAAGAGGCCTTCTGGGCCTTGCTGGGGCAGGGAACCGAGACGCATCAGATAATCATCTGGAAGATGAACTTCCCCCGGGTGGTCATGGCCATCCTGGTGGGGGCGGGTCTGGGGATAGCGGGAGCGGTCATGCAGGCGGTGTTCCGCAATCCCATGGCCTCTCCCTATATCCTCGGGCTATCGTCAGGCGCCTCTCTAGGAGCGGCGGTCGGCCTGACCTTCACCGTGGCCTGGATGCCCTAGATGCTGCTGGTGCCCCTACTGGCCTTCGCCTCCTGCATGGCCACCCTGTTCCTGGTGTACTACATCTCCAACGTGGGCGGCAGGGTCCCCACCGAAACACTGCTGCTGGCCGGCATCGCGGTGGGGGCTCTCCTCTCCGCCCTGGTCTCGCTCCTCACCTACCTGGCCGGGGAACAGATGCAGGGCATCGTCTACTGGACCATGGGCAACCTGACCAACGCCGACTGGGAGAACATCATGATCGTGGCGCCTTTGATCTTCGCGGGCAGCCTGATCATGGTATCCAGCTCCCGCGACCTCAACGCCATGATGCTGGGCGACGCGCACGCCCTCGACCTGGGGGTGGAGGTCAAGAAGGTCCGCCTGCAGCTCCTGATCGCCTCCGCCCTGGTCACCGCCGCCGCGGTGTCCTTCGTGGGTGTCATCGGCTTCGTCGGCCTGGTCGTCCCGCACATACTCCGGATATTGATCGGGCCGGACAACCGGGCGCTCCTTCCGGCGTCCATCCTGGGGGGCGCGGCCTTCCTGATGATGTGCGATTACATATCCCGGGTCATCGCCCCTAGCATCGGTATCCTGCCCATCGGTATAATCACCGCCCTAATCGGCGCCCCGTACTTCATCTACCTGCTGCGGAGAAGGCGTAGCGAAGTGGGGTGGGATTGATGCTCACCGTTGAAGGCATATCCTTCTCCTACCGAGAGAAGCCGGTCCTGCAGGACGTGGACCTGGAGGTCAAGAAGGGCGAAATAATCGGCATCCTCGGTCCCAACGGTTGCGGGAAAACCACACTGTTAAAACTTCTCAACCGCAATCTCAAGCCGCAGAAGGGCCGGGTGCTCTTGGAGGGGGTGGACCTGGAGGAGATGTCCAAGAGGAAGATCGCCCGCCAGATCGCGGTGGTGCCGCAGTCCAACGAGATACGCTTCGCCTTCACCGTCCGGGACATCGTGAGCATGGGCCGGATGCCTTTCCTGAGCCAGTTCCAGGGCGAATCCCACGATGACATGAGGATCGTCGAGGAGGCCATGGAGAAGACCAGCATCAAGGAGTTCGCCGATCGGCTGATAAGCAACATGAGCGGAGGCGAACGGCAGAGGGTCATCATCGCCCGGGCCCTGGCCCAGAGGCCGGAGATAATCCTTCTGGACGAACCCACTTTGCACCTGGACATCAACCACCAGTTCGAGGTGCTGGACCTCGTTAAACGATTGTCCGAGGAGGAGGGGCTGACGGTGGTCATCGTCTCTCACGACCTGCCGATGGTGGTCAAGTACTGCGACCGGATGGTGCTCATCCACGACCATCGCGTTCACGCTCTGGGAACTCCGCAAGAGGTCCTGACCCCGGTTAACATGCGAGCGGTTTTCAACATCGACGCCGTGCTGGAGCACGACGCGGTGCTCAACGCTCCAGCGGTCAAGATCATCGGCTCCTGCAACCGCCGCTGAGTTAATTATAACAGGCTCCAGGGGTCGGGCTTACCAGGGAAAGTTTCAAGAAGGGGCGCATCTTGCGTAGTAATATGCGACAGCTCCTGAGGGGAAAGATACACCGGGCCACGGTCACCGCCGCGGAACCGGACTACGTGGGGAGCATCGTCGTCGACCAGGACCTACTGGAACGAGCGGACATCTGGCCCGGGGAGAAGGTCCTGGTGTCCGACGTGGACAACGCCGCCCGCTTCGAGACGTACGCGGTCATAGGCAAGAGGGGCTCGGGCGTGATCAGCGTCAACGGGGCCGCCGCCCATCTGGTGAAGGTCGGCGATAGGGTCATCATCATGGCCTTCGAGCTGACCGACCACCCTATCCCGTCCAAGGTGGTGCTGGTGGACCAGAACAACCATTTTGTGCGCAACCTCTGAGGTCTGGCCTCGGACTAAGAAAGCTTTATCTCCAACCATCTAATACTCGGATTAGGGAAAACCAATGGCAACCGGCGAGTTCGACAAGTTGATGAAGGACGGCTATCGGCTGATGGAAGACGGGGAATACTCTCAGGCTCTTTCCAAGTTCGACAAGGCCATAAAGGCCGATCCGACCAACCCTTCGGCTTATCTGGCGAAGGCGGACGCTGGCGTGCTGGTCCCCAAGGTCTCCCAGGAGGAGGTCATCGCCCTCTACAAGAAGGCCTCCGAGCTCGACCCGGAGAACCCCTTCATTCTGCAGAGCTGGGGAGCCTTCTGCATGGACATCGGCCTCTTCAATGACGCAGAGGCGTGCTACAACAAGGCGGCCCAGATCGACCCGGAGAGCGCCACCTACTACTATTCCGAGTTCGGCGTCGAGTACTACAAGAAGGCGCTCGTGGTTTACGAGTCCCGCCTGGACGAGCAGACCCGGGCCATCATATCCAAGAAGGCACTGAAGTACCTGCTGAAGTCCATCGACCTGGACGAGG
>ENA-UPTA01006040-UPTA01006040.1-activated-sludge-metagenome-genome-assembly--contig:-NODE-6040-length-10833-cov-16.930878_pt1 | contig 10833 bp, 2 predicted proteins | sample MGYA00238184_ERZ773361 | MGnify/ENA primary metagenome ERZ773361 (study PRJEB29100, sample SAMN05720205) | activated sludge metagenome | isolation source: anaerobic digester from wastewater...
GTCTTTATAGCACCGAGAATTTTCCACACTTCATTGGAACGTTGCTGAATAGCTAAAGTGCGGAAACCTAATTGCAGAGTGTTTAAAATAGCAGATATGGTGGTTGGTCCAACTGCTACAATATGATATTTCTGCAATTCCTCAAAAAGAGTGGGATCGTGTAAAACTTCTGCATATAGACCTTCTATGGGAAGAAAAAGCAAAGCAAAATCAGTAGTCAAAGGTGGGGCAATATATTTTTTCTGGATATCTTTTGCGCACTTCAAAATCCTATCTCTAAGAGCAGCTCTTGCAGTTTCTACAGCAGCTAAGTCACCTTTATCCCAGGCATCAACCAGGGCATTATAATCTGACAGAGGGAATTTAGCATCTATGGGTAGATAAACTTTTTCTTTCGGGTCTTCTTTACCAGGTATGCAAATAGCAAATTCTACCACCTCATTTTTATTCTTATCTGGCTTCCAGTTCTTAACATATTGACCAGGACTTAATATCTGTTCTAATATTGCTTCCAGCTGATATTCTCCTTGCATTCCTCTGATTTTAACATTGGAAAGCACTTTTTTCAAATCACCAACTCCATTAGCGAGATTTTGCATCTCACCTAAACCTTTATAGACCTGTTCCAATCTTTCACTTACCTGTTGAAATGAAGCACTTAATCTCTTTTCCAGGGTATCCTGTAACTTTTCATCTACTGTTTTTCGCATTTCTTCCAGTTTATTTTCGTTACTACTGCGAATCTGTTCCATTTTTGCTTCCATAGCAGTTTTTAAGGAATCAAATTGAGTCTGTTCAGTACTTACAAGTTCCTGAAGTCTACGAGATAAAGATTCGGATAAATCTCGCAAAGAATTACCTAATTCATTCCGATTCTTAGCTGCATCCTCATTCATTTGTTGATTGAGCTTTGCCAGGGAAGATGAGATTTCTTCTCTATTGCTTCTATTTTCTTTGCTTATAGCCTCATTTTGCTGATTTAATGTGGTTATTAATTCTGTTCGGGTATTGGATTGAAAAGATAATAAATCAGCTCGCAAACGCTGGATATCATCTCTAAGAGTCCTTTCAAAAGATTCTATCAATGTGGATATATGATTCAGAGAATCCTTTAATTGTTCCATTGGAAGATTTTTTCTTGAAAGAAGAATAATTAGAATAATTCCGATGATTAAGAGTAGAGAACAAAGAATAAGGATAATTACTTCTATATTAGACATATGACATTGGTTCTCCTATCTATTTAAAAAGTTTGAGCATTTGATATATAATCTAATGCATTTAATTAAATTGTTAAGAAAAAAATCAATAAAAGTGCTTAACTATTAATTATAAAGGGATTTTCATCCGACTCGCAAGAAACTAATTATTTGGACAGATTTTATTATTCTTCAATTATTGAAACATAGAAAAAATCAAGACTAATATTATAACCCCCAATAACAATAATATTGCAATAGCACTATTGAGCATTTTGTTTATGTGAATTATTACCTTACCTTGTTCTTCTAATTTATCCATAGATTTATTTTCTAATTCTTCAATTCTATTAAGGATTTCTGGTTCAATAACTTCATTTAAGGTTTTCATAAGTTCCAGATTATCTTTATTAACCTTTTCAAAAGCCTGGTTAATATTATTTTCCAGTTTAGCAATGCGTTCCAAAATTTCTGGTTCAATATTATCTTTTATAAGAGTGATAATATCCTGGCTATTTTTATTGATTTTATCAGCAGCTTGATTAAGACTATTTTCCAGTTTAGTGATACCTTCCATAAGTTCTGGTTCGATATTATCTTTTATAAGCGCGATAATTTCCTGGTTATTTTTATTTATTTTATCAGTAGCTTGATTAAGACTGGTTTCCAGTTTAGTGATGCCTTCTATAATTTCTGGTTTAATATCATCTTTTATAAGCGTGATAATATCCTGGCTATTTTTATTGATTTTATCAGCTGCTTGATTAAGACTATATTCCAGTTTAGTGATGCCTTCCATAAGTTCTGGTTCGATATTATCTTTTATAAGGGTGATAATTTCTTGGCTATTTTCATTGATGTTATCAATTGCCTGGTTAAGATTTAATTTAAGTTTTTCCAGTCTTTCCAGAATTTCCATAGCACCAATTTCTTTAAGAATTTTAATAATTTCATAGCTTCCGCTAGCTATATTTTCGGTAGATTCAATAAGTCCTATAAGGCGCTGTCTAACCGTTTCCAGTTCTTGAGTTGCAGATTGATAGGAAGTTGCTTCATTATGAAGTTCTTGTAAGGTTTCAACCAATTTTACTGCTGTATCTTCAGCTTGTAAAAAGTTATCAGTATCTTTATTCATTATAATCTCCCTTTTTTAAAATTAAGGATTGGCAATTTTTATTAAGTTCTGAAATGAGATGCCATGCTGGTATATCAGCAAGTTCAAATGGTAAAGCATCAATAAGGTATCTTATTTGAGACCTTAATAAACCGTTGATTAAATCAGAAATTATATCTTTAGCTAAGAAGGTATCACGTTTTGCAATAAGTGTAGCTGACCATCCAGCAAAATTACAAACCAGATTATCCTCTATATTATAGTTGTTCAATGCTGATGATATAGAAACTAAGAAGTTTTGTTTCACTACTTCTGCATTTTTTTCTTTGGTATAAATTTCAGAAATAGCACGTAACATTAGAAGTGAGGGATGATCGGGATAACTTTCAAGATAACGAGAAACCTGACCTCTAAGTTCAGCAGCTTCATTAGGAGAGCGAGCTTCATTAAACACATCTATACAATATAATAAACCACCATTTTCTTCACTTATCAATTTTTCCAGTTGTTCAGAATATTCAGTGGATTCAAGATATCTTAGAATTCGTTGTCTTATTTCTTGATCATTCTTACCTTCCTCACATAAAAGCACCATTTCTGATAAGGCACGTCTTCTGCCCTTTTCAATCACTTCATAAATAAAATTGAGTAACAGTTCTATCATCTTGGAAACAAATTCATTAAATGGTAAGGAAAGAAATTTCAATGCTTTGTTCTTTTCTGCAAGACTTCTTCCAAACTGATAACTTTCAATATATTGACTATATGTTTCAATAATATCTTCTTTAGAGGCTCCAGTTAAATAAATAGTAAATTCATCATTACTATATTTAAGAGTGTAATCAGAAATAATTCCTAATAATTTAAGATGATAGATGGCTTTTTCAGTTTTTTCACGCGGGTTATCCTTTTTATCAGAATCATCTTTTGGGGAACTATTCTTGTTATATAATAATTTATTGGGTATAGTGAAAGATTGTTTTTTGGGGTGAGTTATATCTCCGATATGGTTTAAGATGGTTTCCATATTCTTTTTTTCATTTTCTATCCCTTGAAATGAATTTAAGTGAAAATACATATTCCTTGAAATATCATCATCAACATCTTTGGAAATATTGGCATAAATTTTATTTATATCTTCAATTTTTGCATTAGGATCTAAAAGTTTATGTGATCTTGGTTTGTAATCATTAGAAGCAATGATAAAGCAATAAGCAGTTTTTTTATCTCTTCCAGCTCTTCCTGCTTCTTGATAAAAAGATTCTATAGATGGTGGGATATTATAATGGATTGTATAACGAATGTTTGGTTTATCTATTCCCATTCCGAAAGCTTTGGTACAAACAAATAATGGGATTTTATTACGTTTAAATTTAATGGTAGCATTTTTTTTCTTATTTTTATATTCATTGCTGGTATAATTCTTAGGTTGTTTTCCGCTGTAAATATCAGTTTGAATGTGCAATTCATTTTTAATTTTTTGTTCAATCATTTCTACACCATATTCTCCATCTACATGAGGACAGAATACTAATCCAGCATTAGTTTGTTTACCATGCGGTTGATAAAAATCTGAGCTTGTGGTGTTAAATAAAGGAGGAAGTTTATTTATCAGAATGCCTTTTAAGATGTTAAATTTATTTATTGAAGGGGTATGGATAATTTCAAATTTTAATTCAGCTCTATCAAAGGTTTTAGGAGTGACTATTGCTTCAAAGTCTTCTATTTGAAGTTCCCTTTGAACATCTTTTAGAACAGCTCTGGAGGCTGTTCCAGTTAAAGCCAGTAGAGGAGGAATTCTATTGCTATTTGGATTTTTGCAAAGGTTTCTACTTGTCTTTCCTATATTGAGATAAGAAGTACGAAAATCATGTCCCCATTCAGATACGCAATGAGCTTCATCAATGACTATCAAAGATATGGGAATACCAACGGTAAGAGATCTCAATTGCTCACGAAATTCTTCAATTTGTAATCGTTCAGGAGATATATAAGCAAAGAGATACTCTCCTTGACCAAATAATTGAGTTGCTCTTGTCTTTTCTTCTTGATCTTCCATCAGGCTGGAAATAGCAATACATCTATCAATTCCTACCAGAGAAAGATTATCAATTTGATCTTCCATTAGCGATATAATAGGGTCTATAACTATTGTAATGCCGGGTAATAGCAATGAAGATAGTTGATAAACTAAGGATTTACCTGCACCAGTGGGAAGAAGTAGCAAAGCATCTTTACCTGTAATTGCCCTAATAATTCCTTCATATTGACCTTCTAAAAAATACGGTTTTCTGAATAGATATTGTAAAAGTATTCTAAATCACTTTCTTCTGGATGTTCAATAACTGGTACTAATGTTGTAGAGGACATAGAAGAATTGGTAATATGATAGGGGAAGTAGAGGTCCTGCACATAAAAACAGGTCAAATGTTGGGGAAAATAATTAGCAAAGGAGATATAAATGGTATTTTCAGTTTCCACCGAATAAGAATCTGAACTTATATTTATAAGGGGAGTTTCTAAAGCTAAATCAATTGTATAAATTTTACATAAATATTCGGCTAATTCTATAAAATCTTCTACTGATCCTTTAAGAATAGAAAGCGATTCTTCTTTATCAAAAATACCAAGTTCATCTATATCAGAGATAATATGCCATAATCCTGTTTCTTCTAAGTTCAAATGACCTGATTGAATGGCAGTTAGAAGAGTCAGTTGGATTTGATGAGATATTTTAATGGAAGTTAAATATCTTATTATATCTTCATCAGAAGCATAAGATTCTTTGCTGGAATTTAAGGAAGAAATTATACCAGAAATTTCCTTTTTTAATAAGGATAATTTCTCTCCCTTTCCTTTTCTAATTTCAGATGCCGGAATACGGATAACTTTGTATCCATAATTCTGTAAGATAGAATCTCGTAATTTATCAGCCTCAATATGACTTTTGTGCTGTTCTCCATCAATTTCTACAATAAATTTTCCCTTTTGGTCAGGATGAAAGATAGCAAAATCAACTCTCTGAAATTCCTGGTCATAATTTTTATTTGGAGGAATAAAACTGGAAATATCAACCTGTGGAATTACATATTTTTCAAATCCTTCTCCTAAAATGTCTGGAAGTATTTTTTCATAAAAAATCTTTTCCTCTTTACTATCTAAATAAAGCGATAGCTGGTTTTGATTCGTAACTCTTGTTAGTAATGATTGTATTTGTTCGGGGTAAAATTCAGGATTAGCAAGCTTAAATAACTCCTTAAATTTAGATTCTATTATGGGAGAGACTAAGGTAATATGCCCTCTGGTTAATATTTTTTCCATTACGGAAATAAGAGAATTTTGGATTTCTGTAAGGGATTGGGACCATTCCTTTTTATGAAAATCTATTCGCCATTGTGAAATAGCTTTAAGAAACTCTTCATTTATTTCTTCAGATTGGATGAGATCTAAAAAATCTTCGGGAACCGCACCGTTTTCAAAAAACCTTACTTGATAGTTTTCAAATTTTTCCCTTGCCACAAAGGGACGAGGATAATCTAAATCTACTGAACTATTTATTTTTGCGCGGGGAGGAGGGTTAGTTTTTTTCTCATTCATTTTTTTCGGTTTATAGGAGAGTGTGCCCTTGCAATGAGGGTAGCGTGAGCAGCCATAAAATTTTTTTCCTTCATACGAAGTGCGAATCACCATTGGAGAATCACATTTTGGACATTTTATTTCAGCCATTTTGAACTATCACCCTAATTCCTATTAACAAAACATTAAAAATAAAATTCTCTTAAAAAACTCATACTAAAATTCACTCCTTAAAGCTTTTAAAAAATTTATATAACTATAATAAATAATAAGATAAAAAACTCTAAGTTTCAAGCTGGAGTAGATTTATAACCTGTTATTCAGAAAAAACCTCCTTTCATTTTTTTCTCTTCTATATCCTTTTTTTACATTTTTATATTAAGTCAAACAAACAATTTTTGTCAAGATTAATTTATTTCTTATTTAGAAAATTACTCAAGATAGCCTATTTTTAAGAATTGGTTTGGATTGCAAATGCACAAAGATTATAAGATGGTATTGTGAATAGATTTATAAAGGTATTTGTTGCATTTTATAATAATTCCCACTTTTTCTTAAATTAAACGAATAGAGATAATTTAATGACACTTACTCTCTATTGAATATCCCTCTATATAAGGGATATATTTCAGTTTTTACGATGCCTTCATTTATGTTTAGGATTTGGTTATCTTTTTTATATATTATACCTCTTAAGGCAATTATAGGCAATAACCTTTGTAAATGAGTATGCTAATTTATCTTTTTCCACAAATATTTCAGGGTTCATTAGCTAAGAACATAGAGATATTTCTTGAAAAGAACTATGTAATTATCTATCTTTACTTATAATTAAATCATATTTTTGTTTCTTGTCTCCTACTTGACTCTCTCTTAGCACTTTAGGTAAAAAAGAGCTAAGAGAGAGCTAAGGTACTCCAAAGGCAAAAGCAGGTTTAAAATATTGACCTTATAAATTAATTGCGAATAGCAATGACCTTATAAAAGACTTTAGATAGATTACGTGTATCCAGATAGTTGTTCTCATTTACAGTTTGTAAAAGGGTAAAGTTTGCATAGGGATCATCAGAAGTCCAGATTTGATAAGAAGTGGCATAAGGGACTGTTTGCCAGGAGAGAAAGATTCCTTGTAGATTTGATGAGATATTTACCACTGGAGAAATGAGGTTATATAGGAAACCAGTACCAGATACAGCAATGTTTATCAAGCTCTCATCAGGGTCGTTACTTAAGATAGATACCTCTCCATTATAGGTTCCTACAGCGGAAGGAGTGAAAGTTATATTGAAAATAGCAGAGCTTTCTGATGGGATATTAAAGTTAATGGTATTTCTTTGTGTGTTTTCCTGTTTATTTAAAGAATAAATTATAGAGGAAATACTTTCAGAGGGCGCCACAGTATATCCTTGAGGGGTTGTTATTGTTCCAGTAAGGTTTGCATTGCCGTTATTCTGGATAGTAAAGTTGTTCCAGGAAGAAGTTCCTACTTCTACATTACCGAAGTCCAGAGAAAGAGGGAAAACTGTTATATCTGGAGCTTGAGCAATGGGTTGAAGATATAATTGGATGTTATATCTACGGCTGACAACCATTCCTCCGGTAAAGACATCAGTTTGGTCATCACTATTACTCCAGACGAAACGATAACCATTAGTCATAGAGGTATATTGCAAAGTACCCGTGTTACTTGCAGTTTCCACCAGACTGAAAGCAGTATCCACTAAAATATTATCTATTCCATTCCATTCAAAGGGTGTATTGAAAGTCATCATATCAAAACCGCCTTCAGTTGGCATAAAGGATGGATTAGTATAGGTGGTTAAAAGATTTTCCGAAGTATGCCAGTTTGCTGCATCGGTAGCATCAGTATGCTTCATTCTTACCAAAAATTGAGGTAATGGTAAAGCTGGAGGTGTGACCACATAAAATCCTAAAGCAGTGATTCTTAGGGGACCAACTATTCCTGCGGCATTTAATTCTGAAGCTGTATAGACAGATTGACCATGAACGCTATTATTACAGATATTTAAAGGACTATTTTGTACCCCAGTGGTAATCGAGGTTCCTGATCCTAAAACTACAATAGAAACCATTTGAGGAGTGGCTTCAACAGTATTAGAGGGAGCTGATTCTCCCGCTGGATTAATGTAAACAGTTGTTACATAATAAGAATAGGTAGTGCCATTAACTAAACCTGTATCCTGATAAGTGGTTTCGGTAACATCCTGAATCGGGACATTGTTCCGATAAACTCTATAACAGCTAATCAATCTTTCTTTAGTATTATCTCTTGGACTGTTACGACCTTCTGCAGGATTCCAGTTTAGAGTCACAGTTGCATTTCCTGCCAAAGCAGTAAGATTGGTAGGAGGATAAGCATTTGGTATAACAGTGATAGTAGAAGTGGGAGAGGATTCTCCATTGGAATAGTGCGCAATGATATAATAAGAATAGGAGACTCCATTAGTAACGGAGAAATCGGTATAGGTTAAAGAGGTTACATTTGCAATAGAGGATGAGTTTCTAAATATCTTATAAGCAGTTGGATTACCAGACACTGGAGCAGACCAAGAAAGATATACAGATTGATGACTGGGGATAGCAGTGAAATTTTGAGGAGGAAGTAAGGATTCAACTTGTGGGAAAATTTTTAGCCGTAAATTGGGCAGATTGTTACTTGTAGTCAAATTAGTGGGAGCAGAAGAATCACTTCTATTTTGTCTTGCTCTGCTGGTACTGGTAGAAGTATAAGTCCACATAGGATAATTTGATATCCATTGTTGATGGCCTTTAACAATTAAGATGGAAAGATTGGAAGTTCCATCATAGACAAACATAGGAGAAAGAGTGACTTCCATCCAGCCAGAGGTGGAATTATTGGGGAAGGAACCACTATAAACTTGAGTATATCCACTTGTGCTATAAGTTCCAGAACTCAAAGTGGAAGCAGTGGTATTTTTCATATATATAGTAACGGATTCAATAGGACTTACATCTGCTCCGCTGGCTTTGTAGTAGGCAAGATTTTTAATGGTGCAGGCAGAGCCAATTTCACTGGCTAAATAAATAGACTCATGAGCACAATAATTATAATATCTATCCAGAGGATAAGACTGGGTTCCTGTTCCCGTTCCAATAGTTAATACGATAGGTGCTCCAACTTCCACAGTTTCAGAATGTTGAGCAGTAGTGGTTCCAGCGACAGCATTAAAAATAAGGTTAATTAAAGTTCCAGTACTCATACTGGAAGCAGCACTAATAGTAAAAGATAAAGGTTCAAAAGCTGCTGGTTCAAGGACCGGGAAGGTATCAGTCCCATTAATAATTGTTATTCCAGCATTATTACAGGTTAAAGTTACAGTTCCAGGAGGGGCAGGAATTACACCTGTATTTACTATATGAATATTAACTGTGACAGTTTCACCTGGGTCTAAAATACCGTTACTATTTCCGCCACTATCATTGATAGTCATATTATTAAAACCGAGTTCTGGAACTACTACTTCCAGCGGGAAATTATAGTTCCAGTTACCAGTATCAGAAGTAATATATATATTAAAATTGATTTGATGATGTGCTGGACAATTAGGAGATACGAATATAGAATAATTAGTTTGAGGATAGCCACTACTCTGAGCTGGTATTGTTCCATAATTAGCACTGGAATTAAGGATAGTTACATAAGAATCAGAACTGGAAATAACTGCAGAGACCCCAGTAGCATTAACCAAGCCACGATTTCCCAGACGAATAGATAGATCCGCATTTTCTCCTGGTTCTAAATGGGCATTATCGTTAGGATCTATCACAAGTATCTGTTCTAAAACTAAATAAGGATAATCTGGTAAAATTGGTCTGGTAGTAATAAAAAGTGCGGAATTATGAGAAAGTGGAGCTGCTGCAATAGGATAAGTGTTATTAAAAGTATATTCCAAGCCTATAGTTTCGGTATGGTCTTCAATTCCGATAGTACAATAATTTCCATGAGGTAAAGTATCACCAGAACCTAAATCAATATTATTGAATTGTTGGTATTGCAGTTTAATCTGTCCATCTAAGGTGGAGGTAGGATAATAGATGGGGTCATATAAGATGGCTTCAAAGGTTTCCAGTGAGCTATTATTATATCCGGAAATCATATGATACCATTCCACTACAAAATAGTGTAAAGTTGCATTGTAATAAGTGTAGACACCACTACCAGTTCCAAGCGTGAGGTCATCCCAGAAAACGGCAATCATAGGACTTGGACCTCCCGCATCCGGAATTCTCCAGTTACGCCAATCTGCATCCTGAGTTTGTCCAAAGGCAATAAAACCATTAGAACAGATAGAAGCTTGAGTGTATTCTATCCCATAAAATTTAAAGGGGAAGGGAAGATTAACAGTTGTTATAGCTACAGCTGAAGTTTGATCTCCTTCATCACTTGGATTTCCTGGGTCATAGAGAGGAAGAAGAGTTCCACTGCCTCCTTCCGCAGGTGCAATACCAATCCAGTTATAAGTTGGACACTGATCATACCCTGTGTCACCCTGATCAAAGATAAAGTATCCATAAGCATCCTGTCCCAATGGATCGTGTATTGTAGTTTGTCCTATGGTGACAGTAAAATAAATAGTTTCCTTATAACCCGCAGAGTTATAGAGATAAAGTTCCAGAGGTATCACCATTCCGTCTATACAGGTACTTCGAGCAAAAACACTAAAAGTGTCAGAATTATTAGAAACAGTTGAGGCAACAGGAATAGACCCATAAGTTCCAATAGAATCGGTTATTGTAAAGTAAATATCACGAGAACGTAGTCTTGCATTTATTCCATTTAACCCAAGTGAACCAACATTTGTTAGGCTAATAGTCATAGGAAGGTTATCACCAGGATGAATATAGTTATTAGTGGCGCCAATAAAAGTATAAGAGGCTATATTTAGATTACCATTATGAACT
>ENA-UPTA01006043-UPTA01006043.1-activated-sludge-metagenome-genome-assembly--contig:-NODE-6043-length-10828-cov-7.672515_pt1 | contig 10828 bp, 10 predicted proteins | sample MGYA00238184_ERZ773361 | MGnify/ENA primary metagenome ERZ773361 (study PRJEB29100, sample SAMN05720205) | activated sludge metagenome | isolation source: anaerobic digester from wastewater...
GCTGAGCTCAAAGAGACCGGAGCGCTTTACGGGATGACCGGATCGGGTGTAAACCGGGCCAGCTATAGATTTGAGAACATGATGGAAAGGGACAAGGATCTGGGGGAAAGGCTCAAGAGGCTGACGGGAAACCTGAAATAGTCAAAAGGGTAAGCCCCCTCTGTGGACCCCTCTGTGACCTCAGGATCCCTCCTCCTTTCCGGACAGGACTATCAAAAACCGTCTTAACAGAACAAATAGATCACCCTTTTCCAGGCCCGCCCGGGAGGGCAGAGGCTAAGGGCCTCCCGCATCGACGGAAGGCCCTGGCTGGAAATCTGCATATTTTGCCAAATGTGTTGGTCCCCGGGTGGGAAGGTTGGGTTAAAGCCAGGTTATGTCGGGGGCGTTCCTCTTGGGGATTGACCGGGCCTTGTATTTCGGGTAGCCCAAGACCATAGCGTACCCGAGTTCGTACCCGTCAGGAATGCCCAGGTGGCCTATTACGGAAGGATCATCGGTCGCGGGCATCTTTATCATGCCCAGCCAGCAGGTACCTATACCCCAGGCCTGGCAGAGGATCTCTAACCACGTCATTGCGATTACAGAGTCGGTCTGCGCCCAGGGATTGTCCTTAGGTACCGCCGTCAACACCAGCTGGTGGGCGCCTCGGGTTATCATGTCATTTCCTTCGTGGAAGGCTCCAGCTATTTTCCCCAAGATTTCAGCGAACTGACTGTCTTTGTCTTTTTCGGCCACCGATGCCATCCAGGCGGCCACGTTTGCGGCGATTCTGTGAACCTTTTCTCGGCCGCTCACGAAAATCCACTTCACGGGCTGATTGTTGCCGCCCGATGGTGCATAGCGGACCGAGTCCATAATCTCTTCGAGCTTCTCTCTTTCGATGGGTTTGTCCATGAACACCCGGACAGTCCTTCTTGAAACCAAGTGGACCTTCAGATCATCCGGTGCAAGAAAACGCAGGGTCACCCCCTCATCGGCGGGAAGGGACCCTTCGAATCCGGTTGCGACCGCCCCGGTGGGGCAATAGGACTCGCAGTGCCCGCACTTTATGCATATAGGGAGGAGTTCCCCGGGTATGAAGGGCGGTTTGTCACCATCCCGGAATATTATGCCCATCGGGCAAACTTCAAGGCAAATTCCGCATTTGGTACACTTTTCGCCGTCAAAGGATATCATTTCCGTCATTTTTTCATAATCCTCCTCGTTAATTCCTGCCTATGGGATCGCATTGTCTGATCATTCAAAAGAAAAGCAACTCGGTGAAAATTTTCTTGTCCATACCTCGGATGTAATTGCCGACCTGCAAGCCGTCGATTCTTTGTGCCATATCATCCTCCCACCATATCATCCTCCCATAAGGGAACATCCGTCAGTTTTGCCTCCAGGTTAACGATGTCGCCGTTGCCGAATGGGCCTCCACGACTCCATGGTCCTTGTCAGGGCACTTTGCGGTTTCACACGCTCTTGAGCTTAAGGGAAAATCTTTTCGTGGATCTCCTTCCCATGCATGGCTTTTGATCATTCAAATCATCTTCCCTATCCTGGACCTTCCTCCGTTTTATGTCCTTATTTTACTATCTCCAAAACGATCTGACCTTCGCGTCCAAGAACATTGACGGTCACATCTTTGCCCAAACGTCTCAGGAGCAGATCGATGGAACCAGCGCCTACCGAAAGACCGGTCAGTTTTACTTCCTGGATATAATAAGGAAGGATTGGGTTCCAAAAGACCACTTCCCCTTCGCCTCCGCGGATCTCAAGCCCAAGACAAGCCCAAGACAAGCCTTGAGAATCAAAAGGGGCGCTTCTGGATTTCTGGTGGAAAACGTGCCGCAGACACCCCTGGGATATAGTCAAGGGGACATCCGGTTTCCCGCACAGGGATACACTCCCGCAGTGAATATCAGGAAACGGACCATCGCCGTGGACGGCAGGGCACAACCCACAGGAGCGCGGGCAAAAAGGAAAAAGGAGATCGAACTTCCGGCGACCTGTGAATATTGCGAATAGGTGAATATACGAGGCTACAGGCCGGAATTCTCTTCAAGATGCTGATCCGAGAAGGCCTTCCAGGGCGAGAAGATACCCCCGGATTCCGAAGCCGGCGACGCTTCCCGCGGCGACTGGGGCGATAAGGTTGGTCTGCCTGAAAGGCTCCCTCGCCGCCGGGTTTGACAGGTGCACCTCGACGACGGGGACGGCAATGGCGGCGACGCAGTCCCTGAGAGCGACGCTGGTATGGGTGTATCCGCCGGGATTGAACACCACTCCGGAAACGCTTTTTCGAAGCGCCTGGAGCCGGTCGATGAGCTCTCCCTCGTGGTTGCTCTGGAAGAACTCCACCGAGGCGCCGTGAGCATCGGCCCACTTTCTGCAGAGATCCTCCACGTCGGACAGGGTGTACCTGCCGTAGATTCCGGGTTCCCTTTCGCCGAGAAGATTCAGGTTCGGCCCGTTCAGCACGGCAAAGGCGATCCGCCGTTCCATGCAAACACCTCCTCATAGCATTCCTGCAGCATCTTTAGCGGGACATCGTCACGGACGACGGCCCCGTCTTTCGTCCGCGGAAGGACCAGCCGGGGGTTCCCGCCCCTGAACTTCTTGTCCCTGAGCAGGTGGGGCATGATCTGTCCCCAGGGCCTGTCGGGGGTCACCGGGAGCCCCAGCACCGAAAGAAGTTCCAGAAGCCGTGCCGGCGTTTCCCGCCCGCACAGTCCCAGCCGGAACGAAAGGTGAGCCGCCACGACCATCCCCACGGAGACGGCGTCCCCGTGGGACCAGCCACTGTACCCCGAGGCGGCCTCCAGGCCGTGGGCCACGGTGTGTCCCAGGTTGAGCCGCTCGCGGACGCCCTTTTGCTCCTTTTCATCCTGCCGTACCACTTCGGCCTTTATGGCGGCGCACCTCGCCACAAGCTCCACAAGAAGCCCCGTTTCGCGCCGTCTGATGGCTGCGGCATGGGTTTCGATCCACCCGAAGAGGGCCGGGTCCTCTCCCAGGCCGTACTTGACCGCCTCGGCCAGCCCCTGCCGGTAATCCATGGCGGAAAGGCTCCGGAGGCACTCCACATCGGCCACCACCGCCCGCGGCTGATGAAAGCTCCCGACCAGGTTTTTCCCCTCGGGAAGGTTGACCCCCGTCTTTCCGCCGATGGCGCTGTCCACCTGGGCCAGCAGGGTCGTGGGACACTGGATGACGGGAACCCCCCGGAGCCAGGTCGACGCGGCGAAACCGGCGGCGTCACCCACGGTGCCCCCGCCGAGGGCGACCACCATGTCGCCCCTATCCACCCCTGAATCCGCAAAGGCCTGCCAGATTTTCTCGACCATGCACACCTGTTTCGCCTCTTCGCCTCTTGGAAGCAAAAACACCCCCCTGGGCTTTCCGAGGCCCTCGCCGTAAAGGGGTCCCGTTATTTTGTCGGCCACGGTAAAGAAGGACCCGGAAGACCCCTCGACAAGCTCCCCGGTTTTTTCCGCCAAAAGCCCCCGGCCCACGTAGATGTACCCCGCCACGACCCTTTCGTCGCCCGGGACGGACCGCCGTGACGGGATGCCGAAACTCCGAAGGATCTCGCCGGCGATCTCCCCCACGCGTCTGCCGTCCGTTGCAATCCTGCAGTCCCCGCCCGCGTAGGATTCGCGGCGTCTTTCCATCAGTTCTTCCACCCCCCGGGGGTCAAGGAGCGGGCGTTTTCCCTTCTCCCCGCCGGTGCGCTCGATAACCGTTCCCGGACGGACATCCAGGATGACAAGCCTCCCCGTCTGGAGGATCAGCTTTTTCAGTTCAGCGTTCAGGAGGGTCCCGCCGCCGAGGGCGACCACCGTGTTTTCCAGGCCGCAAGCCTCGCGGACCGTTTCGGCCTCCAGTCGCCTGAAACAGAGCTCGCCCCTGCGCTCGAAGATTTCCGCCACGGACATGGCTTCCCTCTGTTCGATGAGGCCGTCCACATCCAGGAAGGCCCGCCCCGAAAGCCTGGAAATCTCTTTTCCCACGGCCGTTTTCCCGGCGGCCATGAAGCCGCCCAGAAAGAGGTTAGTCCGTTCCATGGAGGAACCTCCCCGTTTCATCCACGTAGTCTTTGAACCTCCGCCGGAGGTCGTCAATCCGGTCGGCCCCGAACTGCTCCGTCACGGCGGCGGCGATGACCCAGGCGGCCATGGCTTCGGCCACCACGCAGGCGGCGGGGACGGCACAGGTGTCGCCCCTTTCCCGGTGGGCCGACACGGCTTCACCGGTGGTCACGTCGACGGAGGGTAGTGGTTTCCGGAGGGTGGGGATTGGTTTCATGACGGCTGTCAAAAGCACTTCTTCCCCGTTGGTCATCCCGCCCTCGAGACCCCCTGCGTGGTTGGACAGGCGTTTGAAGCCGCCCTTTCCATCGGGGACGATGCCGTCGTGGGCCAGGCTGCCGGGCAAACCGCCCAGGCGGAACCCCTCGCCGATCTCGACGCCCTTGATCCCCGGGATGGCCATAATCGCCGCCGCGAGGCGCCCGTCGAGCCTCCGGTCCCACTCAGCGTAGGAGCCGATTCCCGGCGGCAGGCCCGTCACCGAGATGAGGAAGGTGCCGCCGAGGGTGTCCTTTCCCCCCTCGGTTTCCTGTATTCTCTCCGTAAAGACCGCTTCGGCGGATTTCTGGGCGCATCCCAGGTCCGACGCCATGGCCGCCTCCCATTCGGCTTCGGATTCCGGCGGCGCCGTCTCGACCCCGCCGATGGAAAGCACCGCGCCCCGGACCCGGACGCCGATTTCGGCCAAAAGGCAGCCCGCGAGAAGTCCGGCCGCCGTCCAGGCCGCCGTGGAACGGGCGCTCGCCCGCTCCAGGACGTTCCTCATGTCCCGGTGTCCGTATTTCACGGCGCCTCCCAGGTCGGCATGACCCGGCCTGGGGCAGGACACGGCCGCACCGGCGACATCACAACGGGCCGGGTCGAGCACGGGCCGCCACTGTTCCCATTCCTCGTTTTCTATGGAGACGCCGCAGGGGGCGCCGGTGGTTTTTCCGTTGCGTATGCCGCTCCAGACCGTCAACCGGTCCGTTTCCAGGCGCATCCTGCCGCCCCGGCCGTACCCCCGCCGCCGCCTTGCAAGGCCCTTTCGCAGGTTCTCTTCCTGGACGTTCACCCCTGCCGGCAGCCCTTCGACAATGGCCAGCAGGCCTCGCCCGTGGGATTCGCCGCTTGTCAGAAACCGGAGAACCATGAACGGTCAGCCCCTTCCGTTGCGCGCAGTCCAGCCCCTCATGCTGCTGCGCATCCTTTCGACGGGGGCCTCCATCCCGGTAAACAGGCTGAAGGCCGACGCCCCCTGCCGGAGGAGGACCTCTTCGCCGCCGACGGCGGGAATTCCCCGCTTTATCGCCGCTTCCACGAGCGACGTCACGGCGCCCGGCGTGTACACCAGGTCCAGGACCCCTTCGACGTTTTCATCAGAAAGGATTTTCCCCGGCAGTCCTTCGGGCCATTCCGCTTCGCCCAGCCCCAAAGACGTGGCGTTCACCACGAGGGGGCACGGTTCGGGGGGTCTTTCACCCCAGGGGATTGCCACCGCGAAGGGCGTGTTGCAGATTCTCGCCAGGTCATCGGCGAGCTGTTCCGCCCTCTTGTGGTGCCTGTTGGAAACCCATATCGGATCCCAGCCCTCTTTCCCCAGGGCACAGGCCGCCGCCCGCGCCGCACCCCCGGCACCGAGCAGCAGGGCCGACTTCCGTGAAACCCGGAACATGCGGAGGGTTTCCCGCACACCATCGATGTCGGTGTTATGGCCGGAGGCGTGTCCCCCTTCAAAGACAACGGTGTTGACGGCCCCGACGGCATCGGCTTCCGGGGCAAGGCGGTCCATATAGAGCAGCGCTCTTTCCTTGAAGGGCACCGTGATGTTCGCCCCCACGGCACCCAGGCATTTCAGGCCTTCAAGGGCCTTTCCCAGGTCCTGAGGGTTCACCTCAAAAGCCAGGTAGCACATATCGAGACCCGTTTCCCTGAAGGCGGCATTGTGCATCACGGGAGAAAGGCTGTGGCCGACGGGATTGCCCAAAAGAGCTACCAGGCGTGTCGCGGCCGTGATCATGACGCCGCTCCGCAGGCCGTGACCGTCTTGAGGTCCTCGTAAAAGGAGGGATAGGAAATTTCCACACAGCCGCTTCCTTCCACGGTGACGGGGCCGTCTGCGACCAGTGCGGCGATGCTGAGGGCCATGGCGATCCTGTGGTCGCCGCAGCCGTCCACGGTCCCCCCGTGGAGCCGGACGGGACCCTCGATCTCCCAGCCGTCGTCAAGCTCCACGATTTTCGCCCCGAGCCTCTTCAGCCCTTCCGTCATGGCCCGGATCCGGTCCGTCTCCTTGAAGCGGAGCTCCCGCGCCCCTTCGATCCTGGAAACCCCCGTCGCCTGGGTCGCCGCCACGGCAAGTACGGGCAGCTCGTCCACCATGGCCGGAATATCCTTTTCGCCGACGACAACCGGCTTGAGAGAGGTGCTTTGCACCTTCAGGTCCGCCTGTTTCTCGCCTCCGGCAAGGTTTTGGGGGCCCCACTCGAGGTTCGCCCCCATTTTCTGCAGATGACTCAACAGCCCCGTTCGTGTGGGGTTCGCGCCGATGCCCTCAAGGACAAGTTCCGAGCCTTCCACGATAGTCGCCGCAACGATCCAGAAAGCGGCCGATGAGAAATCGCCGGGAACCCTCCAGGAACCGCCCGGGAGGTCGCTGCAGGGGTACACCGTAACCGCCCCGGCCTCACACCTCACAGGCACGCCCAGGTGGTCCAGCATGATCTCCGTGTGGTCCCTCGTCTGCAGGGGCTCCACGACGCTCACGCTCCCTTGGGCGTTGAGCCCCGCCAGGATGAGGGCCGTCTTCACCTGCGCGCTGGCCACGGTGAGGGTGAAAGCCCCTCCCGCAAGACGGGTCCCCCGAATGGACAAGGGGAGGTAGGAGCCGCCTTCACAGCCGTCGATGCGGGCGCCCATGGTCCTGAGGGGGGAAACGACCCGGGCCATGGGGCGCTTTTGCAGGCTCTCGTCACCGGTGATCACCGAGAAACGGCCCGGAATGCCGGCGAGAAAACCGCACAAAAGGCGCGCCGTCGTGCCCGAGTTACCGGCGTCGAGGATCCCCGCCGTTTTACTTGGATCGCCTCCCTTGTTCACCGTCACCCTGTCGCCCTCACGAAAGACACCGTACCCGACCTGCTCGAGACACCGCAGGGTGGACGCACAATCAGCGCCGGTGGAGTAATTCGAAACGCTGATCCCCTCCGACGACAGAGCCCCAAGGAAGGCCGCGCGGTGGGAGATGGACTTGTCCCCGGGCGGGATGATCTTCCCCCTCAAGGTTCCCGCGGGTTCCACCTGAATACTTTTCACAAAAGATCACCTCCTGAATCCTTCCGTCCTTCAAGAACGGACTTCCTCGACAGGGCCGCCCGTTCCGACATGGCGGCCAGCTCTTCTTTCGAGGAACCCGCCATGGTCTCCAGCAGTGATGCCACCCTGCGGAGGAGGGGGGCAATGTTGTCGCTGTTCTGGTCCCACATCTGGGCCACAAGCCAGGACGGCCCCTGGGCCACCCGCGAGGTATCCTTAAAACCCCCTGCGGCGAGTTCGTGAAGGCCCGGCAGGCCTTTTTGACATTCTCCGGCGGCAAGGGACAGGGCCATGGCGACAAAGACCGGCAGGTGGCTGATGCAGGCGACGGTCTTGTCATGGGTTTCGGCATCCATTTCCACCGTTTTCGAGCATTTCAGGACGGCCGCAAGCTCACCGGCGGTATCCTTCGTTTCCCGGGAGGTTTCCGGGACGGTGACCAGGGCGGTCACGCAGCCTTCGAAAAGCCCCGCCTCGGCGTTGTCGATCCCGCCCCGCTCCCGGCCCGCCATGGGGTGGAAGCCGAGGTAACGGTCCCGCCACACCCGGGCAAGCTCCCCGGCGATGACGCGCTTGGCGCTTCCCGTATCGAAAAAGGCCCGGATCCTTCCGTCCGAGGCGATGAAGGCCCTTCTGCCCACGTCCGCGATGTCCCCCGGCGGCACGGCCGCCACGAAGACATCCGCACCTGCAGCCAGGTCCTCGAGACTGTCTGAAGGCTCATGCAAAAAGCCCTTTTGGACGGCCCTGTTTGTGACTTCAGGGTCCCGGTCCCAGCCCCTGACGGCCCGGCATCGGCCGCTTGAAACCAGGGCCGCCGCAATGGAACCGCCGATCAGCCCCACGCCGGCGATGGCTACATCGCAATTTTCAAGGCGCATTTTCTGCGTTCCTCGTCGGTTTTCATCATCTGTGTCAGGCTCGAAATGGATTGCATGAGGTCGTCAAAGGCGGCCAGGTCCAGCGTCTGAAACCCGTCGGAAAGGGCCGTGTCGGGCTCCGGGTGGACCTCGATGATCAACCCGTCGGCACCCGCGGCGAGGGCCGCCAGGCTCATGGGCCGGATAAGCTCCCTGCTCCCCGTTCCGTGGCTTGGATCCACGATCACGGGAAGATGGCTCAGCGACTTGACCAGGGGGACCACGCTCAGGTCCAGGGTGTTCCTGGTGCTCTTGTCGAAGCTCCGGATTCCCCGTTCGCAAAGAATCACCCGGGAGTTGCCGCCCGCAAGGATGTACTCCGCAGCCTGGAGCCATTCGTCAACGGTCGCCATGAGGCCCCTTTTGAGGAGGACTGGCTTGTCGGCACGTCCCACTGCTTTCAGGAGGCTGAAATTCATCATGTTCCGGGAGCCGATCTGGAAAATATCCACGTGTGGCTCAAGCCACTCGAGGTCCTCGGTGGACATGATCTCCGTTACGATGGGAAGTCCCGTCGCCTCCCTGGCCTCCACCATGAGGGCGATGCCCTCGTTCCCGAGGCCCTGGAAGGAGTAGGGATTCGTCCTCGGCTTGAAAGCTCCGCCCCGAAGGACCCTTGCCCCCGCCGCCTTGACGCCCCGCGCCGTCTCCAGGATCTGGGACCGGCTTTCCACCGCACAGGGCCCCGCCATGACGACCATGTTCCCTCCCCCGATGGCAAGACCCGGGGCAATGTCCACAACGCCGTCATTCGGAAAGATTTCCCGGCTCGCCAGAGGAAAGGGGTGCTTCGTCGCCGCCAGGCCCGCCACGCCCGGAAGACCCGCCAGGATCTCCCTTTCCTCTCCATTGCCGGCCGTCACGATTCTCGGGGCCTTCCCGCCGCCCACCACCTTCGTTTCCCGTCCTCTCCGCTCAAGAAGATCGCACACTCTCGCCACATCAAGGCTGCTGCACTGTTTCTCCATCTGAATGACCAACATCTCGCTCAACCTCCCGGGAATGAAAGAATATAAAAAAAGCCGGAACTGGATGTGGGATCCGGTTCCGGCTGGTGTGTTCCTTTTTTGCTTTCCCGACTCTTTACTGGGCGTTTTCTTTTCGCCTATACCTCGCCTGAAGAGGAAAGAGTCCGAGGAGCCGATAGCGGATTCCCAAGCAATGAATGACCACTGGCGTAAAAATAACGCCACTGGCCGCTGCTAAAATAAAAATAGAACCCGCCGTTTGTAAGCATGTTCGTGATCTTTGCGCGGCCTGCCGCCATCGGTTTTCCCCCTTTCCCTTCGGATAACTTGTGTGTATTATCGATTCATTCTAGTAACCTTTCGGGATTTGTCAACAGGCAGGCAGGCAGGCAGGCCACCACCACGAAATTGCCACAAGCAGGACTTTCGGCTACGCTTTTGTACATCCGACCGGGACACGTCCAGCAAGGGGGCCAGGGACATGAATCCAGCTAACGAAACAGAACGAAAAAAGCTGAGAGCGCAGATAGACGAAATTGACGAAACCATCGTCAGGGCCATCATAAAGCGGCTCGACATCGCCCGCCGGATCGGCTCGACGAAAACAGGCGGCGCCGTCTTCGACCCCTCCAGGGAACGGGAAATTCTGGACAAACTTGTCGCTGGACACCCCGATCTCGACGTCCCATCGCTGGAAGCCATCTACAGGGAGATCATCTCCCTGTGCCGGGCCGCCCAGAAACGGCTTCTGGTAGCCTCCCTCGGCCCCGGAGGATCCTACTCACACCAGGCCGCGCTGGAAGCTTTGGGAAAATCCATCGACATCGCCTTTTTCGAATCGCCCGGCGACGTCATCCGGGCCGTGGAACGCCGGGAAACGGATCTCGGCGTCATCCCCGTGGAAAACACCATCGAGGGCGTAGTCTACACCTCCCTCGACAACCTCGCCTCCGCCAGCCCGGACCTGGCCATCGCCATGGAGGTCGTCATGCCCGTAAGGCAAGTGCTGGCGGGCAAAAAGGGGAAGCTCGAGGACATCACGGAAGTCCGCTCCCACCCCCAGGCGCTGGCGCAGTGCCGGATCTGGCTTTCAACGCACCTTCCGCAAGCCTCGAGGACCCCCTCCTCGAGCACCAGCGCGGCGGCTCTGGAGGCGGCGGCTTCCGACAGCGTCGCCGCCGTGTGCAGCGAGGCGGCCGCCGAAGGGGCGGGGCTCGAAGTCCTGGCCCGGAACATCCAGGACCACTCCCACAACACCACCCGCTTCTGGGTCGTCGGCAACCGAGGTGACACGGCACCTGCGAAGACGGGCAAGATCTCGGTACTTTTCACCGTGGCCCACAAGCCTGGCTCCCTCTTTCACGCCCTCGAACCCCTCAGGGATAGCGGGGCGAACCTCATGTTCATCCAGTCGCGCCCCCTCGTGGCCAACCCTTTTGAATATCTCTTCTTCGTCGACATCGAGGCCGCACCGGACAACGACGAGGTGCTCCCCGCACTGGACGTCATGGCCTCCCGCTGCTTCAGCTTCCGGATCCTGGGGGTCTACCCCTCCCGCACGTGCCGCTAG
>ENA-UPTA01006050-UPTA01006050.1-activated-sludge-metagenome-genome-assembly--contig:-NODE-6050-length-10822-cov-5.784341_pt1 | contig 10822 bp, 7 predicted proteins | sample MGYA00238184_ERZ773361 | MGnify/ENA primary metagenome ERZ773361 (study PRJEB29100, sample SAMN05720205) | activated sludge metagenome | isolation source: anaerobic digester from wastewater...
GCGCCCAGCCGCGCAACCGCTTCGGCGGCCTGGATGCCGGCGCCCTGTGCGGCCTGCAAATTGGGGGTGTTGTCATGCATTTCCCATTCACCCGTTTCGGTGTCGCACAGGATGAACTTGCGCGCGCGGCCAAAATGCGGATCCATCTCCGCCTGCAGGTTATCTCCCAAAGCCGTCAGCACTACTTTCATACTTATCTCCTTCCTCTTCCAAAACCCCTGCCGCATCGGCCTCCGCGGCCGCGGCCGACGGGTTGAATATTCAGATCATGCGTGACCGGCCCGCCTTCCAGCCGCAGCGCCTTGCCGTTGATCAGTGCATCGGCCACTTTCCTGCGGGCGACCGCGACTACGCGGGAAAAGGTCGGCCGCGAAATTTTCATTTGCTCAGCAGCTTGTTCCTGATAGAGGCCATTCAGGTCGGCGAGGCGCAGGGCCTCCAGCTCATCGAGCGTGACAACCACCTCTTCCAGTGAACTCAGCGGAATGCCCGCGGGCTTGAAATAGGTGACGCCCGGGACAAATCCGATTCTTCTCACACAGCATGGTCTGGTCATAATCTGCTTCCCTTCATAATGAACATATGTTCATAAAATGGAGTTGTCAAGCGGGGGCCGATATTTTCCTGAAAAGATTGATGCCCCGCCTCCGAATCGCTATAGATGCCATTCATGTCATTGACCGCGCAAACAGGTTTGGAGTCCGGCAGCGGAGTGGTTTTTTCCGTTGTGGTTCCTGTCTATAATGAAAGAGAAAACATTCGGCCGCTGATTGAGGAAATCACCGCGGCAATGGACGTGTCCGGCCGGCCGTATGAGATTGTTTATGTGGATGATTTCAGCCGTGATGGAAGCCTCGAGGAGCTTCTCCGGCTTCAGCGGGAATTCAAGACGCTGCGCGTGATCGCCCACAGCCGCAACTGCGGCCAAAGCGCGGCCGTCGCCTCCGGCTTTGCCGCCTCTCGGGGTACGGTCATTGCCACACTTGATGCGGATCGCCAGAACGATCCCGCGGATATCCCCGCGCTTCTTGCGCAGCTGACCGACGGCACGGACATGGTCTGCGGGGTTCGCACAAAGCGCCGGGACAGCCTCATTCGCAGGATTTCATCGCGCGTCGCCAATGCATTCCGAAATGCTGTCACCGGCGACCGGGTTTCCGACACCGGCTGCGGGCTGCGGGTTGTCCGCCGCGCGGCGCTGGCGGAAATTCCTGTTTTCAACGGCATGCACCGCTTTCTTCCGACGCTGATGCGTTTCCAGGGTTTCACGGTGAGGGAAGTTCCCGTGAATCACAGGCCGCGCACGGCGGGTGTGTCCAAGTACGGTGTCGGAAACCGCGCCTGGCGCGGGCTGGTGGACTGCTTTGCGATGCGCTGGTACAAGTCACGCCGCATTCCTGCCCGCCGGACACGGGATCCTGCATCATGACGATCATGATTGAGCAGAAACCGCTGATCATAACCCGCCCGTTCTTAAAAGCGGGCATCGCGCTGGCCGCTGCTGCCGCCGCGATGTGGATCATATATTCCTCGCCGCTGGTTGAATATTTCCAAAATCTTGCGCTGTTCCGGCAGCGCCTGAACGATTTCGGCTGGATGGCCCCGCTGGTGTTTGTGGGCCTGAGTGCGCTGCTGGCTTCTGTTGGTTTTTCCCGGCTTTTGCTGAGTGCCGCCGCAGGAGTTCTCTTCGGTTTTTACAGGGGGCTTTTGTATGCGCTGGCTGGAACCCTGCTTGGAGCCTATGCCATGTTCATATTTGCCCGCTGGATTGGTCGAGATGCGATTCTTCGCCGGTGGCCGCGGGTTGGCGAGGTGGGTCATCTGTTTGAAAAATTCAGCATTCCCGCCATCTTTGCGCTGCGCCAGACACCCGTGAGCGGGCTGTTGATCAATCCGGCCCTGGCCGTGATGCCCGTGAAGCACGGCGCGTTCCTGATCGGAACTCTGCTTGGTTTTCTGCCGGGAGCGGTGCCGTGCGTGCTTGCGGGGTCCGGGGCCATGCATGAGTCGCATGCAGCCGGATACGGGCTGCTGGCGGCCGCCATGCTGATGCTGGGCGGGGTGTGGTATTTTTCCGCGCTTTATGTCCGTAAACTCAGGATATCCGCGAAAAGGGAAGATTTATGATGAAACACGGAATCTGTTTTCTGATTGTCCTGTGCGGCCTGATTCTGCTGCCGGGTCTCGGCCGGCAGGTGATGGAGCGGGAGCAGGAGCTGCGCGTGGTGCTGACCGCGCACGACATGGTGGAAACCGGCCGCTGGATGGTTCCGCACTATCAAAACCAGCTCCGCCTGAAAAAGCCGCCGCTGATGTACTGGGTTGTGGCCGCCGCTTTCAAGATGAGCGGCACAGTGCAGTCTCCGTTTGCGGCCCGCCTTCCGAATGTGATCCTGACCACGCTGCTCTTCGGTGCCATTTACTGGGCATCGCGGACTTTGCTGCGGGACAGCCGGGCCGCGCCGCTGGCCGTTCTGCTCGCGTCAGCCTCGTTCATCGTGCAGCGCTATGCCCGGCTTGCGGAGACGGATATCGCCCAGGCCCTTTTCGTCACTCTGGCGTGCACCGCCGTCTTCAAGGCGTTGACCGGAGACAAGCCTGCGCGCTGGTGGCTTCTGGCGGGACTATTTTCGGGGACGGGCTTCATGTTCAAGGGACCCGCCTCTTTGGTCATGCCGCTGCTGGCGGCGGTGGCGCTCATGCTGTCGCGCCGCCTGTTCCGCAGGCCGTCCGGCATGAAATGGAAAGCCCTGCTGCTCTTCCTCCCTGCATTTGCCCTGATTGCCCTGCCGTGGTATGCCGCGCTTGAAATCATGCCCGCCACCGATGATTTGGCCGACAACGCCGTGGAAAGCGAGCTGCAGGCTCTGATTGAGCACGACGGCACCGGTCACCCCGCGCCTTTTCACTATTATGTTCTGCGCGCGCCGGTCAGCATGTTTCCATGGGGGCTGCTGATTTTTCCCGCGGCCTGGCTTTTCTGGAGGAACCGGCGGGAGGGCGACGGCATTGTTTTCCTGTTCGGTTGGCTTCTCAGCTCACTGATCCTGCTGAGTCTGCTGTACAACAAGCAGCAGCACTATATGCTTTTGCTGCTGCCGGCTTCTGCCATCATGACGGCCGCGCTTCTCCTTCCGTGGATTGACCGCGAAGGCGGCCGGCTTGTCCGGTTCATCGAGGGCTATTTCGCCCTTCTGCTGCTGGTCGTTGCGCTGCTCGCGGCCGCCGGTCTTTCCGCCGCGTTCTTTATGGATCAGCTGCCCCTCCTGACGATGCTTGCGGCGGGTGCGGTCCTTGCGCTGCTGGCCGCCGCCGGATGGCGTCTGTTTCGCGGAAACCGGCGGACGGGTGTGCTGATCGTCGTGTGGGCGGCGATGCAGGTGACGGTTTGTTTATACATCTTTGTTCTGCATCCGGTTCACCGTCCCGAAACCGTTATTCCTGAATTTGCGCGGGAAGCGGACAGGCTGCTGGCGACCGATCAGCCCGTTTATCTTGTTGGCCGGAAGCGGGGGACCTTCGAGTTCTATGCGAACCGCCATACGCGTTTCCGTCGCGGCGTCGCTGCTGATGAAGTCTGGGCGCAGATGCCGCCCGGGGCAGCGCTGGTTTCGATCAGGAAGCCGAAGAAGCATGCGGCGACCGACGAAATAAAAATACCTCCGGCGCTTGAATATCACCGGGGGAGAATCTGCTGCCGGCTTTTTGTGAAACCGGCGGCCGTGGATCAGAGCTCCGCTTCGTCCCTGTAGTCCGGAACCGTGACTTCGGCCTTCATCTTCCCCCGCAGCAGTTTCGCAAACGCTTCGGCCGATTCGGGCTCGCCGTGCGTGACGAAGATCCGTTTTGGGGGCGCCTGCAGCGAGGTAACCCATTTCAGAAGCTCCGTCTGGTCGGCATGTCCGGAGAAGCCGCCGATCTTAGCGATCTGCGCGCGGACGGGGAATGTTTCGCCGTGGATGCGCACCTCTTCCGCTCCGTCCAGAATAATGCGGCCGAGGGTGCCTACCGCCTGATAGCCGATGAAGAGCACCGTGCATTCATCGCGGGTGATGTTATTCTTCAGGTGGTGTTTGACCCGCCCGCCGGTGCACATGCCGGAGCCGGCGATGATGATGGCGGAACCGCGGATGCTGTTGATGGCTTTCGACTGGTCCGCGCTGTTGGTGATCTTCAGATTCGGGAAATCGCACGGGTGCTTTCCCTCCCGCAGAAGCTGGCGGGTTTCGTCGTCGAAGAGGTCCTTGTGCTCCTTGAACACCTCGGTGACGCGGATGGCCATGGGGCTGTCGAGGAACGTGAGCATGTGCGGAATGCGCTTCGCGGAAAGAAGCTTGTTGAGATGATAGAGCAGGTCCTGGGTGCGCTCCACCGCAAAACTGGGGATGATGACATTCCCGCCGGCCTTGTAGGTCGAATTCAGAATATCCGCAAGTTCATCGGGGATATGCCCGTTGTCGTCATGAATGCGGTTTCCGTATGTGGATTCCATGACCACGTAATCCGCGGCATCCAGCGGCTCCGGGTCCTTCAGGATCGGCATGTCCCAGCGGCCGATGTCGCCGGAGAAAATGATGGATTTTGTTCCGGCATCCTCCTTTGCGGTGACCTTGATGCTGGCTGCGCCCAGAATATGGCCCGCTCCGTAGAAGCGGATGGACACCTTGTCGCTCAGCGGGAAATCGCGCCCGAAATCCACCGGAGACAGGCGCGGCAGGACGGCTTCGGCCTCGGCGCGGGTATAAAGCGGCATGACGGGGTGGGGGCCTTTGCGGCCTTCCTTCTCGTGGCGCTTTTTCTTGAAGGCGGCGTCTTCCTCCTGCAGTTTTCCGGAATCGAGCATCACAATTTCTGCGATCTTGTTCGTGGCGGCTGTTCCATAGATTTTGCCCTTGAAGCCGTCCTTGGCCAGCCGGGGGATCATCCCGCAGTGATCAAGATGCGCGTGGGTGAGCAGGACGCAGTCAATGCTCTTGGGATCCACCGGGAACGGCTCCCAGTTGCGGTCCTTGAGGCCGCGTTCCTGATACAGGCCGCAGTCAATCAGCATGCGCAAACCGCCCGCGTCGAGGAGATACTTCGAGCCGGTTACGTTCTTTGCAGCGCCCAGAAAGGTCAGCTTCATGCAGAGTTCTCCAGTTGAATGTCAAGTCACTGGCCGAATGTAAACCGCCGCGCAAAACATGTCGAACAAAAACACGATTTCGTGTTCATCCACAGAAGAAGAAGTATCCTGGAAGCGTCGGCTATCTGAGCTGTGAAAACATGCAGATTCTGCGGTATTTGAATTGACTGAGGCTCTCTGCCGGGTGCAAATTTAATACAATTCAGCCGATCAAGGAGATGTTATGAAGACCGTGCCGACCATGCTGTATGTTTTGACCTTCGCAATGATTGTGATGAGTTCCACAACGGTTATTGCCAATGGCGCCTGTACAGGGAATACCGAGGTAGCGGCAGAGTATTTCTTCTTTGAAGGTACAGGAACCGCAGTCTTGAATACTGGAACAGATGAAGATGATGGCAACGCCGAAATGGTTTATGGCGCAGCTTTCAGTACGGACGTTCCGACATCCAATGCCGACTGCGGGTGGAGCATGAATATTCCGAATACAGGTTCTGGCTCCACGACCCCCGGCCTTGAAACGCTGAATACCTATGATGCGCTCGCCAGCGCCAGCAATTTCACCATCATGGCATGGGTAAAACGCGAAAGCGCCAGTTCCAGCGCCAACACTTCTGCGCGAATTGTCAGTGATACAAGCGCCCTGTCGTTATCAGAAACAACCGCGGGTGTTGAGTTCAGATTTTCGGGATCATCGGGAACGCTGGCTGTCCGGGTGAATGGAAACGAGTCAAGCACATCGGTCGGGGGAACTGCGCCTGACAGTGAAATTTGGACGCATGTGGCTGTTGTTTATGATGGAACCCGCCCGGCAACAAACACCATAACGCGCAATGTGCATTTCTACGAAAATGGGATTCAGCGAGGGAACGGGAACACGCTCACTGGCGAGGTGGTGCGCGTGAATTCAAATTGCCTGACCGTTGGTAATTCTTCGGTCAGTCGCGGAGTGGCCAACACCATGGTTGGCAAGATTGATGATGTGCTTGTTATTCCCGGCTATGCGCCGCAGGCTGTTGGCAGCGGCAAGACAAATGATGAAATCCTTTGCTTCATGACTGTGAATGACGACATCGAAAGACCCGTAATATCAGCTCCTGAGGATGTCAGTGTTAATACAGACACAGGTTTGTGCACAGCATCAAATGTGACATTGGGGCAGCCTGTGGCGGATGACAACTGTGAGGTAGCAAGTATAGAGAATGACGCCCCGGCAGAATTTCCCTCTGGTGTGACGCCTGTCATCTGGACGGCAACCGACAGAGCGGGAAATACGGGCACATGCACACAGTATGTCGCTGTGGTTGATGTCGAATATCCGGTGCTGGTTTGTCCGTCTGATCTTGTTGTTGACGCGGAAGCCTGCCTTGGAGTGGTGACAAATATTGATTATGGGCAGCCCGAAGTTTCAGACAACTGCACTGTCGCAAGTGTAATCAGTATCGCCCCGGCGGAATTCAACATTGGAACAACATCTGTTACATGGCGGGTCGGCGATGCCGCTGGGAATATGGTGGAATGCTATCAGCAGATTACCGTCGTTCCCAGCCGAACCGCGGATTGTGATGGAGATGGTCTGACCGACTGGGAAGAGGAACAGGTATATATGACTGATTATACAGACCCGTCCACGGCCGATGATGGATTCAGTGACGGGTGGAAAGTGCAAAACGGCTTTGATCCCCTGAATCCTGTGCCGACCGGCTGCCGCCCTCTTTACTGGTAGGAGTATATATAATGAAGTCTAAAATTGTGCTAATAATTGCACTCTGCGCCATCATTGCGGTTTCTGCATATATTCTTGGTCTTCGCAATAATAACAGGACAGCCCGTGTTGTTGTGTCCGAACAATCTTCTGTGACCTCCGGAATGGCCGATCAGACGCAGAAAGATGCAGAACTCTCCGAAGGACAATCGCGCTCTGAAGAAATGACACCCGAGAAACTTGAAGCACTGACCACGGCTTCCGCACAGATCACACGCGCAGATAAAAGTGTGATCAATCTCCGCGCCATTGACCATGAAACCGAGTGCATCATCCTCGAACCAAATGAGCTTTTAAAAATCCGGCTGGCGCTGAAAAATCCTGAAGCGGGCCGGGAGATATTGATTGAGGCGGATCACGGCGGCACTTTGAATCATCGGCTTGGGCCTATTGTCATCACTCCTGAACCGGGTGCGGACGCCATAGAATTTGACTATGCGGTTGGGGGACACAACGGCAGATACACACTGCTGGTTTCGCAAGGGAAAAGGCAGGAGTTGATAGAATTCAGGGTTGGGGAGGAGCCGCCAATGGGAGCACCAGGCCCGCAGCGCACCTTCACATTTGAAAAAACATTAAAAGAGGATACCCCCCATGAAGCTCAACAGTAAATTGATATTACTGGTTTTCGCAGCGCCGCTGCTGTGGACAACTGTTGTGGCGGAGGCCTACGACACCGGCTGCGGGAACGAGACTACGCCTCCGGACTGCGGACCGTGCCCCTGCGTAGTGGGTGACGAAAATGACGAAGCAGGAGCTGGCTCAATCAAGCCCTACCGCGCGAACAAGCGGCGGTACGTGACAGACCTTGCGACCTTTGGGGAAGCGCCGGTAGATTTCACGCGCATCTACAACAGCCGGACGGTCAGCTTCACGACCAACTACATGGAATTCGGCTGGAAGCAAACCTGGCAGCACAACTGGAACTACGAAGTGCGGGATCTGACCTCCTCGACCAACGGCCATTACGACGTGAAAGTGCGGTACGCCAACGGGGACGAATTCAACTTCCGGGCGACGGACACCAACGGGCTTATACGCGCCCCCTATGTGTTCAACGGGGACCGGCTGTATAAGTGGACCGGCGGTGCTGCGGGTCATACGCTGGTGACATCCGGGGGCTGGGAATACGACTTTGAGCGGACGACCGCGCCGAGATATGAACTGGTGCGGGTGCGCAACGGACAGGGGCTGACATGGCATCTGAGCTATAATGCTGCGGGCAAGCTGGAACGGATCAGCAATGATTTTGGGCGCTGGCTTGAGATAGACAGGGGCACGCTATACGGGAGCGAGTGCATCACGCGCGTGTCAAGCAGCGACGGGCGTTATGTGGACTACGATTATGATCTGTGGGCGTACAGCGCGACCAATATATCAACGTATGAACAGATCGAGGGCGGCGGTGAAGGAGGAGAAGGCGGCACCATCGTGCTCGTGACGGTGACGACCGTCACTTACCATGCCGATGCCGTGCTGGTCGGGGTGGACTATCCGGGCGGGGAGCATGCGGCATACGGATATGTGGGGGCATATTCTAATGCAAACGGTCGTCCTCTTCTGAAAACTGCGAGCGATCCGGCTTATACGGGGCCGGGCGCGCGGTTGAAATGGGTGTACAACTACGAAGCGATCTTTGACTTCGGAAACGGGCCTTATCTGGTCACAGGCATCGCGAAAGAGGAGCGGAACATGGTCACGGACGAGCTGGCCGTCAGCCTGCCTTTGGGGGCTGGGGACTATCCGCAGGTGCTGCAGGGGGACGGCTCTGAAATAACACGGCGCTACACCAACGGGCTTTTGGTGGAAAAACGGGACGGCGAAGGCCGCCCGCTGTTCTACACCCGCGATCAGGGCGGTGCGGGATTTATCGGTTCGATCACGGACGCGGACAGCAACACAACTGTTTATGTGCGGGACTATGCCGGACGGATCATTCAGGAAGTTGATCCGCTGGGACACACCAACAGCGCATTTTACAACGACTCGGGGTTCGTGACCTGCCGGGTGGACCGGCTGGGGCGGAGCATAAGCTACACCCGCGACACCAACAACCTGCTTCTCCGCATGGATTATCCGGACGGCAGTTCCGAGGAATGGGCTCGCAATGAATACGGGCAGGTGCTGACCAACCGCCAGCGCACCGGGGGAACCGTGGTCTTCACCTACTACGGCACCAACGAAACAGGCGGAGTTTATGGCGATCTCAAGACCCGCACCGATGCGCTGGGAAACACCACGGCGTTCACATGGGATACAGCGGGCCGGATGACGGGGATCACGGACGCGAACGGTGGCGAAACAGGCTATGCCTATGACTGGAGGGGGAACCTGCTGGTGCGGACCAACGAGGACCAGACCGCGGTGAGTTATGCCTATGACCCCTTCGGCAACCGGACCAACTCGGTCAATGAACTGGGGGAGAGCACTGCGTTCACCTATGATGAATACAGCCGCCTGGAGACCGTGCGGGATGCGCTGGGGCGCGAGACTTACTATGAGTACGGCCGGGTGCCCGGCTGCGGGGGCTGCGGGGCATACGGAAGCACCATCACGCGGCTGACAGACGCAGCCGGGAAGGTGACGGAATACACCTACGACCACAGCGACCGGCGGCTCAGCGAAACCATCGCGGCGGGAACGGCGGAAGCCTCGACCAACAACTGGACATACGACGCGGTGGGCCGGGTGCAGACGCAGACCGACGCGAACGGGAACATCCACACATGGGTTTATGATCCGTTAGGCCGGGTCATTGCGGAAACCAATGCGCTGGGCGAAGTGACGCTGAACGCCTATGATGCTTCGGGCAGCCTGACCAACCGAACGGACGGCGCGGGAGTAATAACCTTCTGGGAATATGACAGCATGAACCGGATCACGGCGCTGGGCGGCGGGAATCTGCGGTATGAATACGCCTATGACATCGGAGGCCTTCGCACGGCGATGCACACGCGGGTCAACGGCGTCATTACTGAAACCACGACATACACCTATGATCTCAACGGCCACCTGATCACAAAAACCGAGCCGACAGGCCATGTGCTGAGCTACGGCTATGACGCTCTGGGCAACCGCACCAACCTCAATGCGGCTTCCGTGCTCAGTGTGGCGTATGAATACAATGACCGGAGCCGACTGACGGCCATGACGGGCAACGGCAAGACTACCACATACGGTTATGATGATGCCGGTCGCCGCACCAATGCGGTCTGGCCCAACGGCGTGACGGCTTCGTATGAATACGACGTTGCGGGACAGCTTCTTGGCATGGTGCACCGTTCCGGGGCTCACCCGCTGGCCTCGTTCGAATACGGTTATGATCTTTCGGGCAGCCGCACCAACATGGTGACGCTGGAGGGAACAAACAGCTATGCCTACGATGCCCGCAACTGGCTGACATCGGCCTCGTATCCCGACGGGCGCACGGAAGAGTTCGGGTATGATCCCGTCGGCAACCGGGTGCATCTGGACGGAACGGGCGTCAATGAGACGGACTACACCTATGGCCCGGCCAACCGCCTGCTCTTGTCTGAATCCGCCCCTGAAACCAATGCCTACGCCTATGATGCGGCGGGCCGCCTCACCAACCATGCGGTTAACGGGAACAGCCGCAGCTTCGGGTACAGCTTCCGCTCGCAGATGACATCGCTGACCGACACCAACGGGCAGGTGTTCACATATGCGTTCGACGGCGACGGGAACCGGATCAGCCAGAGTCTGAATGACTGCCTGCATGCCCGCTACATCTATGACGGGCCGAACGTGGTGCTGGAGCTTAACGCCAGCAACGAGGTGATCCATGCCGTTGTGAACGGTCCGGGAATAGACCAGCCGGTGGAGCGGATCGCGTTTGTGAACGGGGAACAGAGGCTGCGGCAGGTGTATCACACCGACGGTCTGGGGTCGGTGGCGCTGATGACGGATGAATC
>ENA-UPTA01006054-UPTA01006054.1-activated-sludge-metagenome-genome-assembly--contig:-NODE-6054-length-10812-cov-6.159152_pt1 | contig 10812 bp, 5 predicted proteins | sample MGYA00238184_ERZ773361 | MGnify/ENA primary metagenome ERZ773361 (study PRJEB29100, sample SAMN05720205) | activated sludge metagenome | isolation source: anaerobic digester from wastewater...
GGAAACGTAGCATGGGGGCTTTAATATCCCTAGGCGAGCCGATCAACGAAACCCTACCTTACGATAAGGGTATTTTATCACGAAATCGCCTAAAATCCACCGAAACCGCTATTTTATAACCTCAAAGATCAATCACTGCTTGAAATATCCAGTAAAGTCTTTAAAAACCGTATTTCTCTTTCCTCAATTTAAATGCAACCTCTCCGCCCTCCATCACCTTGGTTATCTCATTACGAACTGCGTCAATATCAATTGCCCCTAAATTCTTAATCGCGCCTTTCGACTGATCAGTTGTAATTTTATAATCACAACAAACAACGAGTTCCGCATCGCCATTCACAACAATGTTCGCATTGTGACTAGCAAAGATCAGTTGCCGCTTCTTTTTAGCTTTCCAAATCAGAGCCGCTATTTCTGATACCATCTGATTGTCAAGATCGTCTTCAGGCTGATCTATAATCAAAGGGGGGCCGTCCTGATTTAATAGAACGTGCATTAATGCTGTTGCTTGTTGACCAGCAGAGGCGTCATTAAAAGGTATATATTGATTATCACCGGTCTTATACTCAAATATCGGCACATCATCCAATTGCGTTAAGAATAATTCTATCCAATTCTCACAAGTTATCTTTTCAGCAATCTTCTTTAATGCATTCTCTGTGAAAATCGAAACTAGTGTCGGCATCCCAGTCAAAGGAGCAGTAGGATTTGTGCTTGGAGACAAATTGGCTAATACTTCAAACTCAGACAAGATTCGTCCCCATTCTTGAACAGGATCTGCCACACCGGCAATCCGCTTGCAAAGCTCTTCAATTTTAGTCTTGTGGGCCCCAGAACCTTCGATCATCTTTTTCAAAACATTCTCTAATTCAGTGGTGCCTTTCCCTCTCCCTAATATTGAACGGAGATTGTCATCTGAAAGGGTGCTTAATTTAGCGCACTGTTCAGATAGCAAATCAGCCCTTTCCTTGTGTCGAAGTACCCATGTTTCTTTTAATACATTAAACTGAGCATCAGGGTCACCCGCTTTAGAGATTCCCTGTTTTTTCTCATTCAAAAACTTGCGAATTTCTTTTGTCCTGCTCTCTAATTTCTGTATTTGTGTTAGTGAGGCTTCTTGCGAAGTTGATTTTTGTTTAGCCGCTTCATAATTTTTCCTATGGCGTTCAAATATGGCGGAAGATTTATCGAGCAAAGCGTTTAATTTAACTAACGCGGCCCCCTTAGTATCCAACTGTTCATCGATTGCGCTCAACGCCAAATTAATACTTTCAAAAATATTTTTTAGTTCTGAATGAATATCGGCGATGATGGGTTGCTCCTCATCCGATAATTTCACGTCTTCGCTCAGCTTTGATGGAAAGCTCAAAATCTCCCGCTTCATATTTTCTACAACTTGTCTCGCAGAAGAAAGTTCCCCTCGCCATCCTTCAACAAGCTGTTCGATAATCTCATATTGCTTATGCGAAGATATGATCGCCTTATCTTCGTCTGAAATTCCCTTAAGACCCTCCCGAAGACTTTCTGCCTGCTCTTCCAAGGACTTTAATTCCAACTCGCTCTTTTCTATCTCAGCTTCCGTTTGTTTTTTGCGCAATTTAAGTTCATAACATCGCCTGATATCCGCTTTTAATTCATCAAATTTTATCGAGAAGTCGTTAAGCTCTTGCCGAATCGGGCTATAAACTAACCGCTTAAGTTCTTCGACACGAACACCAACTGTACTTAATTGCTTCTGGCTATAAGCTTGGATTGGTAATAGTCCACGGATATTCTCTTCTGTTACCAGTTCAAACTCGCCCGATCCAATCTTCAGAGAGATTTCATTCGACTTAATCTTTCTCCTGACAATATGAGGAATATTGTTTTTAATAAAAGCTACCTGTACTGTCGAATCCGTTAAAGTTTTTTCTATCAAACTACGGCTTTTCAATAAAGATTTCGATTCTTCGTATCCCTCATCAGCAGAATAAATTTGATCGCAAAGACCCCAACGAAGATACTCCAGAATGGTAGATTTGCCCGTCCCCCTGCCTCCGATTATTGCATTATATTGACGATTAAATTCACAATCGAATTGCCCCATAAATTTACTGCTCGATACATCAATAGAAGTGACAAAAATAGCAGGAAGAACCGGCGGTTCTTGTGAAATTCTTGATTCCCGTGCCAAACAAGCTTGCCGAATAGCTTCTGCCGTTGGCACTGCCCATTTAACCCATGATGCAGATGCCCCTAAATCTACATGATCTCTGCGCCTATTATCTGAAGTTTGGAATACAGCTACCGATTTAAAACCATAATTTCTATCCTTACCATTTATTTTGCTTAAGAACCCGGCATCTGTTGGCAGAACACCATCAACATACCCGCCGACACAAGGCATTTTCTTATAATGCTCATAAAATCCTCTTCGTAAAATTCCCCCATGACCATCGGATAAATTTGGTAATACTATATATTTCCCTTTTAGCCCGTCTACCGTATCTAACTTAAGATACAAATCCTCAAGACCTGCAACCGTATCACCCGATATGGGGACTGTTTCAGCAGTCGACCTGCTTGTTTCCACGCTCGGTGTCAGGGATAATTTATTCATAATCCTGACAAAAAACTCTTCTGTAATACCCGCATCTAGAAGCAAGATGGCTTGACATGATGCTGGATTGGAAAAAGTGAGCTCCATTCCCGGAAAAACAACAAGCTGACTTCTTTCATCATAATAATTCCCGGTGTTATCCCTTTCATTCTTCGCGGCATCCTTTACATACTTGAAAAATAGAAGATCGTGATGATCAGTTATGGCTATTGCATTGATCCCTTTTTCGCGACACGCTAACACAAGCTCTTCAGCATATGCTTTTCTTTCTTCGTCTGAAACAGCGCTGGCCCCATTCCAATTTATATCCCTTGGAGTATGCACCTGAAAGTCGCATTTGAAGAAATGAGCACCTTTATCCATTATTACCATCCTTCCGGAACTTCTTGCCACATTCTGGACATTCAACCTCATTATCGAAGAATAAACTGCATGGCACATCGGCCCCACAATGCGGGCATTTCACGACATCCGATCCCATCGTGAAATCATATTCCATAAATTCATCAAATAAATCGTCCATATTCCCTGCGTTAATTTAATTACTGCTACATTCCTCTGTGAGAATCGCAATCTCAACTTCCTGAGCAATTGGATCAAGTCCGAGCTCTTCACAAAACTCCCGCCAAGGAAAGTTCGCAACAAAATCGTTTTTTCTAAATGTTCTTTTTATCACACGAACTGACATATTATCCTCCCTAGTTAGACCCCGATATCACTCAACCCCCATCGCCTTGAACACCGCGTCGATCGGGTCCGCATAAAAACTATTTTGAAACTTCGACAACAGCTCACCCGGTACAGTCTGAAAATCTGCAACACTGCTTGATGGAATCAGGATCCTCCGCGCGCCTGCGTCAAGCGCGACACGCATTGATTCTCCCAAGTTTTCTACCGGCTTAATATTCCCTCCCAAGCTCATGCTTCCCAAAACAACAATCTGCGACTGCACCGGCTTCTTCATCAATGCCGATGCGAGGGCGATCACGGCCGTCAATGTTAATGCCTCCGCAGGCCCTGAATTATGCAGTTCTACGACATGAATGTGATAATCATGATCTCCAGCCTTTGGTGTCACACTGACGCGTGAAGAGTTTGCCTTAAAATAATCAAACGCTATCCGTAAACATTCCTTGGCCGCGGCAGTTGACCCAAGCCCTGTGAAACGCACCGATCCATTGCCCGGACTCATCTGCGTTTCAATACGGTATAGCCCCAAATGACCATTGCTTCCCCGGGCTACCGTATGCACTGTTCCCGGGTTCATGGGCCCATCAGGAATAAGCGAACCTCCGCCTTGCTCTGGCACGGAAATATATTTCTCGTCATTTGTTTCCTTATCCCCATAGCTGAAATGCACATCAAAGAACTCCATCCCACCGATCTTTTTAAGCTGTTCCTTCACACGCCGCCTTGTTTCAAGCGCATAATCCAAGCACCGCGCAACTGCGGCCTTGTCGTACTCCCCATGAGGATAAAGAAGTTTTAATAAACCCGATACTGTCTTTCTTACGGCAATCACATCGCGCTGGTTTAAATCTCTCCCCAAACGAAAATACTTATCGATCGCGTCAGAGAAATTCCTTTTTCTCATCTCTCTCAAGAACTCGGCCAGATAATCGACGATAAGACCGTAATTATTCGTAAAGAATTCCGGCTTCATTTTGGGGATTTCCCATCCCGGAATATACCCATGGAATCGGTCAAAAAATGCAGAATCGATCATGTTGTCAGGAAAAGGCGAAAGCAAATGACTTGTTTTGACTAGCGTATCAACGGACTGATTGATATTGCCTACGAAGACCATTGATGCGTTAGCATTGATCTGGTCGCGGCCGCGCGCGAACGAACCGGATGCCATATAATCTTTCATGATCTGTACGCCGTCTTTATCCGCAAACGATATCCCGGCCACCTCGTCAAACGCAACTATATCCCATAGACCGACAAGCCCGATCTGCCTACGGCTCATGCTGTAAAAAAGGTTAGCCACGGTCGTCTGCCCACCGGAAACAAGAATACTGTTCGGGCTGATTTCCTTATACAAATGGCTTTTCCCGGTATTACGCGGGCCTAACTCACACGCATTATAATTATTCTCAACAAATGGGATCATCCTAGCGATCAAATGCAATTTCACGCGTGGGTCAAAAAGCGTCGGCTCCATACCGGCCGACCGCAACAAAGCATCCATCCACTGTTCTTCCGTAAATGCCCGGCGACCCTCAAAAAGCGGTTCCATATCCATATTTGGCATTTGAATCGGCTTAATCTCTTCCAGAATAAATGGCGATCCGCCCTGCCCTTCTTCATAATGATACCGCAGGTTTACGATCGACCAAATGCCCCCGGCCAGTAGCTTCTGATATTTCTTAACCGTCTCACTAGGCACAATAACATTCTTGATCCCCAGATTAGAAAAGACCGCTTCATAAATATCTTTCTTCTCATTGAGCGTGACCGTCACCTTATCAATGACCTTTAGTCCGCCCTTCTCGCGGACGATCGATTTCACCTTCTCCGACTCATCCGGACGCACATAGTTGTCCGCAAGAACACGCTTGACCGTCTTCATCCCGTCCTCAATGATCGCATCATCGGTCGAAGCGCAGTATTGTCCCAGAAGATACTCAAGAACATATACCGGCACATTCGCGCCTTCCTTGATCTTTTTCGTCAAGTCCTTGCGCACAACCTTGCCGCTAAAATGTTTATTAAGCAAATTGTCTAATTCAGTATTCATATTGCAATGCCCTCCTTAGAAATCGCTGGTAAATACGCGGTCGATCCTTACCGGAATAGACTGCTCTTCAATATCGGTTTCCGCGTTACGCAGAATCAGCCGGTACGTCTTACCGCCTGCGAAATTTACATTCTTCAAGGTTAAAACAACCTCTTTCTTGCGATCAGCCATCTCCGCGGACGCACTTTCAAAAGAAACCGTTTGAATATCACTGACCGGTTCGTTCTCTGCATAAACGCCGATCTTAAACGTGGCTGGTTTAACCCTGTCAGAAACCGCCTCGATTTGAAGTATCTCAAAGCGATGTTTGCCGGTCGTGATCCGGTGATCCTGCCCCAGCACTTGCACCCCTACATACTTATCCCGAGTCTTCTCTTTTTCTTTGCCGCGGATCTGCTCAACAGTAATGACCGGGATAGCAACCTCCTGCAGGCTCACCCCACCGTGGAAATACCTCGCGCCGCCGGTAAAATAAAACAAGCTCATTCCCTTGGGGATAGCAAATTGCATATCCTCTGCAGGCGTAACCCCTGCAGTATTGGAAACCACTCCCTGATGAACAAAATCCATCGACGGGATACTCCGGCCAAGTGAATATCGCTTCTTTAAAGTAATAAAATCTTTATCCGACACAGAACATCGATTGCGTTCAGTCTCTCCCGGCCGGGTATCGGTATAAACAAATCCATGATCCGCGGTAATAAACACATACCGGGCATGCAGATTATTAACTACAAACGATACCATGCCGCAGATTTCCTCAACAGCGTCCCTGACAGCTACAAACGTCTTGTCTTCGGTCTTGGCATCATCCCCGATAGCATCGATCGTATTATGATAGAGATAAACAACGTTTTTGCCCTTCACAAGCTCGCGGGCGTCTTCCCTCGGCATCCGGACAAGCTCATCACCCTTGATAGCCAGCCCCTTTTGCAATGAAAGCAATTCGTCTCTCTGAGCGATGCTTGCGCACGCCTTGTCATCAATAAGAACCTCTGCCTTGGCCGAATAAGATATCTTCGAATGAGGCAATAACGCCGCCATACCCAGTGCCGTATAGGAAGGAACGACCCCCAGCATCGCCTCCTTCTTTGCCGCAAAACGATATTTTCCGTTAAGGATCTCCGCAATCTCAGCGCCAGCTTCGAAACGAAGCGCGTCGCTAATGATCACAAAGACAGCCGCGCTCTTATCAGCGGCTTTCGGTTCAGGATACTTGCCATAGAAATCATGCTGATTGCAAATCCCGTTTATACGCCAGCCATCGACGTTAATTTTGTTCTCCCACAGCATTGTGACCGGTTCAAGAAACCAGTTGTTATACAAATCCTCGATCCGGGATTTAATGTCCTTCAGAATATCCCAGCCTCGAGCGTCAACAACACCGGCGTGCTCATAAAAAGAGCGATAATACCTGTCGAAAACATAAAGATCCGCAGTATAAGCTTCAAACACATCTCTTGCGGTGGGAAAGCTAAAACCCTGCGGAAAACCAAGCTTCTTTGACATGAATTCGGCCGCGGCGATAAACGCCTCATGGACAGCCCAGAAACTCTCACGCGGAACCGCATCACCACCAAGCCGCTTGTTTGACCAATGCAATGCCTGTCTATGCCTGCAAAACGATATAACGAAATCCTTATCAATAGTTGCCTCGTGTCCCAAAATGTACGCCTTCACCGCTCCTGCTGAAATCTTTTCCGTCACGGAAAACGTAACCGCATCTTTAAATGCGTTGATCTCCTCGGGAGTATTGAGCGGAATTTCTCTTAGATACCTCTCCATCCCCAAAGCGTCGGAAACCATTTCAGACAAGCGATCATAGCTCACCGTCATTTTTACGCTATCACGCCACTCGCTCATGCAAACGGCGGCATTCCGGGCAAAGCCGCTCGGTAGAACAAACTGCCGGACATTCTGGCAAAGACGATCGCCGATCGATAAATAAAGATCGCTAATGAAAAGGCAGGTCAACAAGTGCCGCAATGTCGGCTTCTCGGCCTCATACCCGAATGACTCTTTGGCAAATCCCCAGAAGACGTCGGGCATCTCCATCTTCTCAATAGCAGAAAATTCCTCTGGAACCGCGTCCAATCCATCTTCAAAGGGGAACGAATCATAAATAGCATGAATGACATCAAAAAACCGATCATTCTCTGCCTTGGCAAGAACAGATAATATTTTGCGATCGATCTCCTTCTCCATATCGCCCGAAACTATGCTGGCCTTGAGTTTGGCAAAACGCTGTTTGCTGGAGAAGAATTTGATCCTTTTCGCAATATGATCACGAAGATGCAAATGCTGGAGGCCCAATTCCTCAACGATCATTGAAGCCGTATCAGCCCGGAATTGATAGCCATACAAGCGAATGTCCAACAACCAATCATCCTGTGCGCGCGGCTCCGATGAAGCCGAATAAACCAAAAATTTCCCTTCCGGCTTATCGATCTCAATCGTGACCTTCGTCTTAAACTGGCCTGCCTCATCCGAGCGAATAACATCTACGCCCTGTGGCAGACATTCAGACAGATCGTCTTCGAAATCAGCATTGACATCGTTCCAAAAAACGACGCGGTGCTTTGAGAAAAGCTCCGTCAATTTTTCATTAATCTTCTTCAGATCCATACTTTAACCCTTTTATCGGCTCCAAGAGCTCTCCGAATTTCACATAATTGGCTTTGACCCCATCATCTAGATCGATCTTAATTTTCATATCCGCGTAATGCCGCAATTTCTCGTCGAATTTAGCCAGCTCTGCCTGTTGTTTTTGAAGAGTGACGATCTCTTTTTGAATTTTATTTGCCGCGGCCCCGGATACCGCATCCTTATCCTTAACAAGATGCTCAATATGCCGCGCGATCTTCGTTTGCAACGGCAAAACATATTCTGTGCGCATACGCGCCAAGGTGCCTTCGTTATACCGATGCAGATAAACGATCGCCTGAAACGCTCTCTCCTTGCCGCTCGAGAAAAGCCAATAGATCGGTCTGTTCTTGTACGTTTGGCAATGATCCTTAAAAAAGTCATTCACAAAATACCTTCGAATAATCTCGCGGCTCGGCTCGCCAGATTTACGGCCGATAGCTTCCGCGATAAAATCAAGGTTTTCATCCAGTCCCTTTTTATCCCACGCGACCTCAACAAACCTGAAGAGTCTACTTGCCGTGTCATCGTCGAACCATTCGTGCTCTGTTATAGGAATAATGCCATCCTCATCGGCAGGAAATGTTTTATATTTCTTCGAATCGAACCCCTTATTTTCAGCATGAGCATAAACAAGGCCGGGAACATCAAGCGAATACCGCCCCATCATGCAACCGACTGCATAGCTAATTAGTTCTCGTATTGCATCAGATTTAAAACGAAACTCTCTCTCCTCTTTAGTTAAATCGCCGCGATATAGATATTCTTCGTTGGCAAATAACGTTATGCTTTCCCTTAAAATTTCTCCTGATAATTCTTTTAATCCATAAAAATTTGCCATATCGTTATTTAAGGCATTCTCTTTTTCCCGTAAAAGATCCGTGTTGTTTATGCAATCACCCCGAAAAGATGCGTACGACAACTTAATGGATTTTGATTTTAGACGAATCAAGGAATTGACTTCGTTATTCCACGATGTTTCCTTGCTGTTCCAATCCGATCTCGCAATAGCTATGCAATTCTTCACAAGATCAACTATGCGTTGTTTATCGCTATGAGAAATCGGCGCTACTGGAACCGCGGCAACATTCTCAACCTGAAAATTCATTGTAGGATTAATGATATTCAAGAAAAGATGGCCAACTTTCGTCCCAATAATGGCCAAGAAATAAAACAGGTCGTCTTGTTTATGGGTAAAAACACTAGACCCTGCCACATCCCACAAAAAGCCCTCTGGGAAATAACGAGCCGCCAATGTTGTCGAGCTTATATATGTCCACGAAAAACACGGACGGAAAAAATATTCTGAAAATTGGTGTTTGCCTCTAGTAAAATCTCTTCCTGAATTTCTAAAATTGACAACACATTCATGATTGCCATACCATCGCCGATTTTCACCGCCTTTGTTATAGGGGAACCAATATCTGTAAGATAAAGTGGTGTCTTCTAAAGTAGTGGCACCAAAGTGAGTCTTCGATAAATCCAGCTCATACCAAAGTCGGACAAATTTGTTGTTATCGCCAGTTATTATCCCCTGAAATAAAGTGGCTCCATCAGCAACCTTTTGATAAGAAAATGAGTTTCTTACAGTTTCGCTAACCCAATAAGCAATTGGGGATCCCGGAATTCTTTTAAAATCATCCTGAAAGGACTGAATAAACAAATTCTTTCTCTTAATAATCCCCTGCCTTTTATCCTCATCATCTCCGTCAACCAACCTCAAAAACGATGGTTTGTACATCCCTATATGGTAATTAATAAAACTAAAAGCTGTTACGGTAACCACTTCGCCAGATATTGTGCTAAAAGCCCTAGCGCCTAAATGTGCCATATTTTGAATTGTGTTCATTTCAAGCCACAGTTGTCTACATTTTTCATATGAAGATAAAAACATCCAGCTTTGCATGGTAACCATTGCGTTGTAGCCAATTCGCTCTTTAATCAGTTCAAATCCTCTTTCAATAAACATCGCAAACAAATCGGATTTAGTGTACGGATATTCTGACTTGACAAAATCCTTCAATGTGACATTCATCCCATTCCCCATATACGGAGGATTGGCAATGACACAATCATAGCGTTTCGACAGCACTTCTGCCTGTTTCAATAGAATTTCTACCGCTTCTGCATCCTTTTGTTCAAAGATATCGCCGGACTTCTTTTTATCAAGTAACTTAGCAATAGTTGGCAACTTCGCCCGCAAATCTTCCGGCACTCGGATCAATGACCCAAAAGTCTTTGCGTTCTCGAAAAGATCAACAAGCTCCTGCGCCTCTTTAAAATGAGACCCGGCCCCATTCCCGCTCTTAAGACAAATAACATTCGGCTTGATACCTTTCTTGAATATCTCGCGATCATCAGCAAAGGCCTTCATAACCAGCGCAAAGCCCGCAAGCTGTGCCGCGCGGTCATCGATCTCTAAACCATAAATATTTTTGGTCAAAATAAGTCCTGCTATATCACGGGCCCGATATCCGCGTTCCAGATAAATTTCTTTCAACAGCTCATATGCCTCAACGAGAATATGTCCGGAACCACAAGCCGGATCCATAATGGTCAGCTCTTCCGGGTTAATCGCGCTTGGCGTGATCTCCTTAAGCTTTGCTTTAACCTCATCGGATTGTTCTGCAGGCGGGATATAATATTCCATCTTCGCCCGAAGCCCTGACTTTGGATATGTGGCAAGCCACTTGGCCCCGAGCGAATTCTGCACCAGATATTTAACGATCCAATTCGGGGTAAAAAGCTGGGTAACGGCAGGGATCTCTTCTGTCTTATAGGCCTTCTTGGCCTTCATAAGCTCGTCTTTTTTCTCGGAAATATAAAA
>ENA-UPTA01006055-UPTA01006055.1-activated-sludge-metagenome-genome-assembly--contig:-NODE-6055-length-10812-cov-5.286976_pt1 | contig 10812 bp, 8 predicted proteins | sample MGYA00238184_ERZ773361 | MGnify/ENA primary metagenome ERZ773361 (study PRJEB29100, sample SAMN05720205) | activated sludge metagenome | isolation source: anaerobic digester from wastewater...
GGAAGGAAGCCTTTTCAATTTCAATACCTTTGGCTTTAGCCTCAGTTTCTGTTAAGCCAACCCAAGCCACTTCAGGATCCGTATAGGCAACAGAGGGGATGACACTCGCCACAAACTCCACTTTGTGTCCAGCAATCACTTCTGCCGCCACTTTGGCCTCATGCGTGGCTTTATGTGCCAGCATAGGTTGGCCCACAATGTCGCCGATGGCGAAAATATGGTTTACATTGGTGCGTTGCTGCTTATCCACATTGATAAAGCCCCACTCATTCACCGCCATACCTGCGTTTTCTGCACCGATGTTTTTGCCATTCGGTTTACGGCCAATTGACACCAGCACGCGGTCATACACCTGGATACCTTCAGGCGCATTTTCGCCTTCAAAGCTCACATGTATGCCGTCTTTTTTCGCTTCAATTTTTGATACTTTGGTGGATAGCATAATCGCTTCAAAACGTTTTTCCATCCGCTTTTGTAGAGGGCGCACTAAATCGCGGTCACATCCCGTAATGAGGCCATCCATAAACTCCACCACGCTGACTTTGGTGCCCAGCGCGTCGTACACTGTGCCCATTTCAAGCCCAATAATACCGCCGCCAATCACCAGCATGCGTTTTGGAATATCGGCTAACGCCAACGCACCTGTAGAATCCATAATGCGCTCGTCTTCTGGCGCACCAGGGAACTTAGTGGCTTGTGAACCCGCCGCGATAATGGCATTTTCAAAACCAATAGTCGTGACTTTTCCATCCGCCATCATCACCGCGATTTGATGTGGGCTGGTAAATTTGCCCACGCCTTGCACTACAGTGACGCCACGCTGTTTCGCCATTGAAGCCAAGCCGCCCGTGAGTTTGCCGACCACGTCATTAGCCTTCCAGTGACGTAACTGGTCTAAATCCACTTTTGGTGCACCAAAAGACACACCGTGTTGCGCAGTTTCTTGCGCCTCCGTAATCACTTTCGCCGTGTGCAGCAACGCTTTGGACGGGATACAACCAACGTTTAAGCATACACCGCCCAGCGTTGCGTAACGCTCAATCAAGACGACTTTTTTGCCCAAATCTGCTGCGCGAAACGCCGCCGTGTAGCCGCCCGGACCGGAACCTAGCACCACGACTTCAGTACTGATGTCATTGCTGCCTGCCGCGACCGCTGGGGTGGGCGCTGTTACTATTTTTTCAACTGATTTTTCTGCAATATTCTCAGCCGCAGGGCTAGAAGCCTTATTCTGCGAGGCTTCTGGGGCGTCACTTTTTGCTCCGGCAGTTTCAAGCAATAAAATCAGCGAGTCTTTTGCGACTTTATCGCCGACTTTGACCTTTAATTCTTTCACAACACCGGCTTGCGGCGCTGGAATATCCATGGACGCCTTATCGGACTCCACCGTGATAAGAGAATCTTCTTTCGCAATGGTGTCGCCCACTTTAACCAAAACGTCAATGACATCGACGCTGTCAAAATTGCCAATATCGGGGACTTTAATTTCAATCATGATTTTGCATTTCTAAATATTTTTGAATAATTCACGACTAGAGCAACAGGCGACGGACATCACTTAACATCATGCGCATATGGCTGGTAAAGCGCGCACCGTCAGCACCATCTACCACGCGATGGTCGTAAGAGAGTGACAACGGCAAGATCAGGCGTGGTTCAAAACCGTTGGTCGCTTTGTCGTACACAGGCTGCATGCTTGAACGTGAAACACCTAAAATCGCTACTTCTGGGCAATTGATGATTGGCGTAAACATGGTGCCGCCAATGCCGCCAAGGCTAGAAATAGTGAAGGTTCCGCCCTGCATCTCTTCTACTTTTAATTTGCGCTCGCGAGCTTTGGTAGAGAGTTCCATTAAGTCGCGGGCAATATCAAGCACATCTTTCTGCTGCACATCTTTGACCACCGGCACCACTAAGCCGTCAGGCGTGTCGCAGGCAAAGCCAATGTTGTAGTAATTTTTTAATATCAGGCTATCGCCATCGGGTGAGAGCGAAGCATTGAAATTAGGATAAGCTTTTAGCGCATTGACTGAGGCCTTAATCAAAAAAGCCAACATGGTGAGTTTGACGCCACGTTTTTCAGCCTCTGCCTGCATGGATTTTCTGAAATCCTCCAAATCGGTGATATCAGCCTCGTCAAACTGCGTTACATGCGGTGCTGTCACCCAATTGCGGTGCAGATTTGCGCCAGATAATTTTTTAATGCGTGAAAGCGGTTTGGTTTCAATTGCACCAAACTGGCTGAAATCAATCACCGGCATCGGCAAGGTCGCCAGCGCGCCTAAGCCAGCACCCATATTTTCGGTACGAGGTTTGGCTAATTCACCCTTAACGAAGTTCTGCACATCCGATTGCAAAATACGGTTTTTTGGGCCAGAGCCCTTCACCAAGGCGAGATTAACACCTAACTCGCGGGCAAATTTACGAATGGATGGGCTGGCATGCGACAACTTACCTGCTACTACTGCAACATGCTCACCCACTGGCGCTGGTTGATGTGTTGGCTGCACTTGTTTTGGCGGTTCTGGTGCAGGGCGGCTTGGCTCAGGAATCGCGGCTACTGGCGCTGCCACTTTAGCTGCCTCAGGCGCAGGCGCTGGTTTTGTTTCAATGGCTGCAGCTGCAACATCACTTGCTTCAAGCGTTAAAATTAAAGTGCCTTCAGCCACTTTATCGCCAATCTTTACTTTGACTTCTTTAACCACACCAGCAAACGGTGCAGGAATATCCATCGAAGCTTTGTCAGATTCCACAGTAATCAGCGAATCATCTTTCGCGATGGTGTCGCCAGCCTTAATCAGCACCTCGATTACATCCACAGAATCAAAGTTACCAATATCAGGAACGAGTACGTCTTTTAGTGCCATTTTTTATCCTTCAATGCTTTTTTAAATACTCGTTGGGCTTGGTTTGTTTGCGTTCAACTTGTACTTTTTAACTGCCTCTGCCACTTTTGCAACAGGCAATTTACCTTCATCGCTGAGTGCTTTTAAAGCAGCCACTGTCACGTAGTAACGGTTTACTTCAAAGAAGTCACGCAAGGCTTCTCTGCTGTCAGAACGGCCATAACCATCTGTACCTAAAGCCACGAATTTATTTGGCACGAAACGTTGAATCTGTTCAGCAAAGCTCTTCATGTAGTCGGTTGAAGCAATCACCGGACCTTTGGCATCTTTCAAGCTTTGCGCCACAAAATTCACCCTTTGTGGTTTTTCGGGGTTCAACAAGTTCCAGCGTTCGCAATCTAAACCCTCTCGGCGCAATTCGGTAAAGCTGGTGGCGCTCCACACGTCGGCAGATACGCCCCAATCGCTTTCCAGCAATTCAGCAGAGGCTATCACTTCACGCAAAATCACGCCTGAACCCATGAGTTGTACTTTTTCGCCTTTGGCTTTTGATTTACTGAAGCTGTACAAGCCTTTCAAAATGCCTTCTTCAGCGCCTTTTGGCAAAGCTGGATGGCTATAGTTTTCATTCATCAGAGTGATGTAGTAATACACATCTTCCTGATTTTGCACCATACGGCGCAAGCCTTCTTGAATGATGACTGCCAATTCGTATGCAAAAGTCGGGTCGTAAGACACACAGTTCGGAATGGTGGCAGACATCAAATGACTATGGCCATCTTCATGCTGTAAGCCTTCACCGTTCAAGGTTGTGCGGCCTGCAGTTGCGCCCAGCAAGAAGCCGCGCGCACGGCTGTCACCCGCTGCCCAGGCAAAGTCACCAATACGTTGGAAACCGAACATTGAGTAGTAAATGTAGAATGGAATCATTTGCGTACCCGTCACAGAGTACGACGTTGCCGCAGCTAACCAGCTGGCAAACGAACCAGCTTCATTAATCCCTTCTTCCAGAATCTGGCCATCTTTCGATTCTTTGTAGAACATCACCTGATCAGAATCCATCGGCTCGTACAGTTGCCCGGCTGAGGAATATATCCCCAACTGACGGAACAGACCTTCCATACCAAATGTACGCGCTTCATCCGGTACAATCGGCACTATGTATTTACCAATTTGCTTGTCGCGCACTAACGTTGAAAGAATACGTACGAATGCCATGGTGGTTGAAATTTCACGCTCACCCGTTGCAGCCAGCATATTTTCAAACGCTGACAATTCAGGCACAGTCAGTTCATTACCTTTGCGGCGACGTTGTGGCACAAAGCCGCCCATTGCAGCGCGGCGGGCCGCCATATATTGCATTTCAGGGCTGTCATCAGCAGGTTTGTAGAAGGAAAGATTTTCTACTTGCTCATCCGTGATGGGCAAATCAAAGCGGTCACGGAATTTCTTCAGTGACTCAATATCCATGCTTTTTTGTTGATGCGTAGTGTTTTGCGCTTCGCCTGCCTCGCCCATGCCGTAACCTTTAACGGTTTTGGCTAAAATCACGGTTGGCTGACCTTTGTGATTTACCGCAGCATGATAAGCCGCATACACTTTGTGCGGGTCGTGGCCACCACGGTTCAGGCGCCAAATATCGCTATCAGACATCGCCGCAACCATTTCTTTCAATTGCGGATATTTGCCGAAGAAATGTTCACGCGTATAGGCGCCGCCTTTCGCTTTAAAGTTCTGATATTCGCCATCCACACATTCTTCCATGCGTTTTTTGAGCAAACCATCTTTATCCATTGCTAGCAATGGATCCCAATACGAACCCCAAATCACTTTGAGCACATTCCAGCCTGAACCCCTAAAGTCTGACTCTAGCTCCTGAATGATTTTGCCATTGCCACGCACCGGGCCATCTAGACGCTGTAGATTACAGTTAATCACAAAAATCAGATTGTCTAATTTTTCACGGCTAGCTAATGAAATCGCGCCCAGTGATTCTGGCTCATCCATCTCGCCATCACCACAAAACACCCATACTTTTCGATCAGAAGTGTCTGCAATGCCACGGTCATGCAGATATTTTAAGAAGCGCGCCTGATAAATACCCGCTAATGGCCCTAAGCCCATTGAAACCGTTGGAAACTGCCAGAAATCAGGCATCAACCAAGGATGTGGGTAGCTGGATAAACCGTTACCGCCCGTTTCTTGGCGAAAATTATCCATCTGCTCTTCGGTAAAGCGGCCTTCTAAAAACGCACGCGCATACACACCAGGTGATGAATGTCCCTGAAAGTACACACAGTCGCCACCAAAGTTTTCATTCGGCGCGCGGAAAAAATAATTAAAGCCGGTGTCGTACAAAGTAGCCGCTGATTGAAAGCTGGCAATGTGGCCGCCTACGCCCGGTGACTTTTCATTGGCACGCAACACGGTCATAATCGCATTCCAGCGCACTAAGGCGCGCACACGACGCTCCATTTCCGGGTCACCTGGCAATTTAGCCTGCAAGTGTGTAGGGATTGTATTCACATACGCAGTAGTGGCGTTATAGGGTAAATTGCTGCCAGAACGGCGAGCCTGATCAATCATCGCCTCAAGTAAAAAGTGTGCGCGTTCAGTCCCTTCAGTCTCGATAACTGAGGCTAGTGCGTCTAACCATTCTTGTGTTTCTTGCGCGTCTGTTTCTTGCAATCCGGTTTGCTGATTGAGTGTCATGCGTGAGATTTCTCCGTGTTTTAGCCGCTATGCGTATAATTAACAAAACTATAGCAACTAAACGTGAATTAAGGCGTAGTTAATTACAATCAATAAAGCCGTAAGTGTGGCTTTTTTAAGCATTTTGGTCAAGTTAAACATGAAGTTATGCGGTTATTTAACCGACTTTTGCTAGGTTTATCATACATAATATATAAGAGTTAAGGATGCAGAAATGTCGTTAAAATTAGTGCAAAATGCTGCTTTAGGGTGTGAAAATTCGCTATCTTCGGAGAACCATATACTTTTAGTCCTAAACGATGGGGCTGAAAATACTTTTCCTTATGCTACGTTATTGCAGGCCAAGCTAAAACGCAGTAAATCTGCACTAAAAGACCTTATAAAAACACCTGTTACCATTGAATTGCCGCATGGTGGCATCGCCAGTGTTGTTGTTTTGGAAAATTCACTCAATATTTTTCAAAAACATACCTTGCTTCGCAAGGCGATTAAACCTTTATTAACAGAACAGCCCGAGCAGTTAGCGCTATGTGTATTTGGCCCAGAAGCTGAGCGCAAGGCAAATGCGTGCGCGGCTTGCTACGTGGCCACTGTCAATGCCGCCGAACTGCCTAGCCGCAAAAAAGAACATCCACATACGCCGCTCAAAGCCATCCATATTTACGGCTGGCAAGAAGACCATGATTACGCGTACACCCATGCGCGCGTTGCAGGCAACACACTTTGCCGCCACCTCACCATGTTGCCGCCCAATGAGCTCACGCCAATGGATTATCGTGAAAAAATTAAATCGCTCGCGAATGAATATGACTGGGATTGGGAAGAGTTTGATATGCCTACACTCAAAGCGATGGGTGCAGGGGCGTTTTATGCTGTGGGGCAAGGTAGCGCGCCGCAAGACGCAGCAATTGTACACTTGACCTATGACCCGAAAAATGCAGCAAAACATATTGCGCTGGTTGGCAAAGGGATTTGCTTTGACACGGGCGGGCACAATTTGAAACCTGCAAAATATATGCACGGCATGCACGAAGACATGAACGGCAGCGCGGTGGTGCTTGGCATTTTAGCAGCTGCCACTTTGCAAAAATTACCCGTAAAACTTGACTGCTGGTTAGCCATTGCACAAAACCACATTAGCCCGACTGCCTACAAACAAAATGACGTCGTCATGGCACTCAACGGCATGACGATTGAAATCATCCATACTGATGCAGAAGGCCGCATGGTGCTGGCCGACACCCTCACACTCGCATCGCGCAAAAAGCCCAGCGCGATTTTGGATTTTGCGACACTTACTGGCAGCATGCAAACAGCACTGGCTGACCGTATGAGTGGCGTGATTGCCAACCGCCCTGAGCTCGCTTGCATGGCTGTTGGTGCTGGTGCGGCGGCGGGCGAGCGCATTGTGGCTTTTCCCTATGATGACGACTACGACACCGATTTAGACAGCGACATTGCCGACATCAAGCAATGCACACTTGAAGGCGGTGGCGATCATATTCACGCCGCGCGTTTTTTAGGCAAATTTATTGAAAACGACATCGCCTGGCTACACACGGATTTATCCTCCTATAACCGTAAAGATGGCTTGGGCGCTGTGCAAAGCGACATCAACGGTTTTGGCGTTGGTTTTGGACTTGAAATGATCAAACGTTTAATGGAATAATGCATCGAGAAAAATTTTCTCCTCTGCGAGCCTTTATTTACAAGGCTTGCAGAGCATCGAAAAAGGTTGCGCCAAATCAAGCCTATTATTTAAGATTTTTAGGCCGATATTTTTAGCTATATTAGTTGCCAAACAACATGATTTTTGCCCACTGATAAATCAACACTGTAGCTATCAGCCAAGCCAGTACTGCAAAGCTACGTTGCGTGTATTGACTTGACAGTTTGCCAGCTAGCGTGCGGCCAGCGAGCATGCCAGAGGCGGTCGCAAACATAAAAGGAATTGTGATTAGCCAGTTAATTGCTCCGTGCAACAGATAGCTGGCGACGCTTACCGCCGACACCAATGCAATAATGGCAAGTGAAGTTGCCACAATCGCGTCTAACCCCAAATTGCTGAACTTGCGCAGTGTTGGCACAACAACAAATCCGCCGCCAACACCGAGCAGGCCAGATAAAAATCCGGAAAGGCCGCCGACTGCTATCAACCTTTTAGCGCATGATGCCGTCCAGAATAATTTCGAGGTTGTCGGGTTCACTGCGCAGGCAAGCGATGATTTGTCTTCTGCCATGGCCGGGGTAGCAAGATCTTGCCGCCAAGTACGCCACGCCACAACCATAAGCACAACCGAAAAAATCAAGTTGAGCCATTGATTTGGCAGGCGATGCGCAAGCCAAACGCCAAGTGGTGCAAACAACACCCCAAAAGCTGCCATGAGTGTAGCAGCCTTATAGCGCACGATGCCCGCACGCAAACCATGTATGGCACCAATGGTAGCCGCAAAGGTGACCGCAATCAGGCCAATAGGGGCGGCCTGTAGCAAGCTTAAATTTAAGCAAAATGCAAGCAACGGCACAGCGAGAATGGAACCTCCGGCTCCTGTAAGCGCCATAACAAAGCCAACAAAAAGCCCCAATAAAATACAAATGATGAGCGGGTCTAACATCCGCCTAGCTCTCGCTTGAGGTTTTAACTAGCTTCACAGATTACAAATTAAGCGCCGCCTAAGGCTAATTGATAAAGCTTACCTGCACGATTTCCTGTGCGGCAGAAAGCCAAAACTGGCTTTTCAGATGCTGAAAACGCTTTGGCAAAAGCGCTCACTTCGTCCGCCTGAATATTGTTTGGAATCACTGGGATGTACACATAGGCTAATCCAGCTGCTTCAGCCGCCGCCTTTAATGAGGCACTATCCGGCTGTGCTTCGCCCCCTTCATGATCGGGTCGATTATTGATAAGGGTTTTAAAGCCTAGTTGTGCAATTTCTGCAATATCCTCGGCGCTGATTTGTGGGGCTGTGCTAAATTGCTGATTAATTTGATTGATTTGAATCGTCATGAGGCATCCTCTCGTTAAAATATGGCCGTTTAAATATGGCAAATTTGCTGACTTAGCACCTGCATTACCGCTAAAGCTGGCTGGCTTGAAATTCGGTATATGATATTTTTACCCTCGCGTCGCGTTGCAACCAATTCAGCCTCGCGTAACACCGTAAGTTGCTGTGAAAGAGTAGGCTGATAAATTTTGAGTAAATCCTGCAATTCACTCACCGATTTTTCACCCTGAGATAGCTGACAAAGCAACATCAAACGATCAGCATTGGCCATCACACGCATTAAATTGCAGGCTTTATCCGCAGATTCACGAAGTTCCTCAAAGTTGATATCTTCAATTAGGGTCATGTCGATTTTTTTGAATGCATTAGCTAGTCTCAAACATTATATACTATAATATTTTATATAAATACATTATATTTTATTGTTAAGTATATTCCATTGTTTTTAGTGTATTGTAATCATGCCAATTAAATGACAGAAAGTGAGCGTACGATGCTTTTCAAACAGCTTTTTGACACGGACTCTTCAACCTACACCTATTTCATCGCAGATGTTGATGCTGGTGAAGCCGTGCTGATTGATCCTGTAGATACGCATATTGAGGCATATTTAAATTTACTCCAACAGCATCAATGTTCACTCAAATATTCACTTGAAACACATGTACATGCCGACCACATCACAGGTGGCGGAAAACTGCGACAAAAAACTGCTGCGCTTACTGCAGTTGCTAGTGCATGTGGCGCGCAAACCGCAGATTTACAATTGAGTGATGGCGATGTCCTTACATTTGCAAGTGAAAAAATTCTCGTCATCTCCACCCCCGGTCACACGCCTGGCAGCACCTCTTTTTTATGGCGCGATAGATTGTTTACAGGCGATGCGTTGCTGATTAACGGTTGCGGCAGAACAGATTTTCAGGGCGGAAGCGCTGAATCACAATACAATAGCATCATCAATAAACTGTTTACCCTGCCCGATGAAACCCTGGTTTACCCCGGCCATGATTATCAAGGTCGTCGCGTCAGTTGTATTGGCCAAGAAAAAGCTATTAATCCGCGCTTAGCAGGCAAATCATTAGAGGAGTTCGTGCAAATTATGCGTAGCCTAAACTTGCCAAAACCTAGGCTCATTGATATCGCTGTGCCTGCAAATCGAATGTGTGGTATCCCTGAAGAAACGTTGATGCAGGGCTGAACTGGGTTTGTATTAAGCCTTAAAAAATCCGACACAAAAACTCACTAATTACAATATATTCAGGCTAAAATATATAATCAAGTAATTTTATAAGGTATTTTAACGTTATGATACAAAGCAGTCTTGAATGGTTGTCGCTATTTCCAGAACTTGCACAGCTAGATCAGCATGCAAAAGAAATTTTAGCAAAATTCGCTCGCATCGTTGAAGCACCAGTTGGCACCATAGGCTATCGTGAAGGCATGCCCTGTGGCGCTTATGTGATGCGTCTCGCTGGCAAATCGCGTGTTTACAAAATGTCGACCAGTGGGCGAGAAATTTTGCTATATCGGGTAGGTGCGGGTGAAACCTGTGTGATCACGACCACGTGTTTACTTGGGGACAGCGATTACCCGGCTTCAACTATAGTTGAAGAACCCATACGAGATGTCCTGATCCCAGCAAATGCCTTTCATCAACTCATGATTGATTCAGCAGTATTTCGAAAATTTGTCATGACCAATTACGGCGCACTCATTAGCGACTTAATTGTGCTACTTGATGAAGTCGCATTTCATAGCCTTAATGCACGCTTAGCCAAAGTGCTACTTGATGCCAACAACGCCACGATTACCCGCACACACCAACAAATTGCCGATGAGCTAGGAACGGCGCGTGAAGTGGTGAGTCGCCAACTAAAACGACTTGAACTAAAAGGTGCAGTATCTTTAGGGCGTGGTCACGTCGAAATCACAGACAGAATAACGCTAGAAAAAATGGCTCTGGCTTAATTTTTAATCGTGATTTTTTAACAAATCAAAATGCTAGTTGACACTAGATAAACAAAAATCCCAATATTTTTATTGTGATTTTTGTTGACTTAAAACTAAAAAACCTCCACGAGGGAGGTTATTTAGTATAAATAAATAGCTTGGCGGTGACCTACTTTCGCATGCAAAAAGCATACTATCATTGGCGCTGGTTCGTTTCACGGCCCTGTTCGAGATGGGAAGGGGTGGGTCCAAACCGCTATGGCCGCCAAGCATAACTGGTATCTTGTGCTTCGTTAAGG
>ENA-UPTA01006057-UPTA01006057.1-activated-sludge-metagenome-genome-assembly--contig:-NODE-6057-length-10805-cov-6.953953_pt1 | contig 10805 bp, 6 predicted proteins | sample MGYA00238184_ERZ773361 | MGnify/ENA primary metagenome ERZ773361 (study PRJEB29100, sample SAMN05720205) | activated sludge metagenome | isolation source: anaerobic digester from wastewater...
TCAAACCAGTTTCATCGCGATTGAATATCCAGCAGGAGGAAGAAGCACGCCTGCGCTTTTGGCGGGCGAATGAGATCTTCAAGAAATCCTCAGACGAACGCAGTGACCGCAGGCCTTTCGTGATGTTCGAGGGTCCCCCGACTGCCAACGGCAAACCCGGCGTGCATCACGTTTTGGCACGCGCTTTCAAGGACATGTTCCCGAGGTTCCGCACGATGCAAGGTTACTTTGTTGACCGGCGCGGCGGTTGGGACACGCACGGTCTCCCCGTGGAGATCGAAGTTGAAAAGAAGCTCGGTTTCACTGAGAAAAGCCAGATCGAGGAATATGGCATTGAAAAGTTCAATGCCCTCTGCCGCGAATCAGCCTTCTCGCGCATCCAGGAGTGGGAGCAATTGACCGAAAGGATTGCTTATTGGGTGGACCTGAGCCGGGCTTACGTTACTTACACTAATCCTTATATTGAGTCCGTTTGGTGGTTGTTGAGCCAGATTTGGAACAAAGGCTTGCTCTACCAGGGCTATAAGGTCGTACCTTACTGCCCGCGCTGCGGCACACCGCTCTCGAACCACGAGGTGGCGCAAGGCTACGCCGACGCGGTTGACCCCAGCATCACGGTGCGGCTACCGCTGGTGGACGAACCGAACACCTATCTGCTGGTCTGGACCACCACTCCCTGGACACTGCCAGGCAACGTCGCCGTTGCAGCGCATCCTGATGTGGACTATGTCATGGTCAGGGTTGAGGGTGAGGCTCACGAACGCTTGATCCTTGCGAAGGAATTGATCCCATTGGTCTTTGGGGACAAAAAAGTGGAAGTGCTCAAGAGCATGAAGGGCAAAGCGCTTGAAGGCAAGAAGTACGCCCCACTCTACTCCTTCCTGCCGCCCGATAAACCGGCCCATTACGTGGTCAATGCTGATTATGTCACCACCAGTGACGGCACAGGCCTGGTGCATATCGCGCCGGCCTTTGGCATGGATGACATGGCAGTATCGAAAATCTACAATCTGCCTGTTTTGCTGACCATCGACGATGAAGGCAAGTTCAAGCCGGTGGTTTCACCCTGGGCTGGCATGTTCGTCAAAGACGCCGATTCGTTGATCATGGAAGATCTCAAGCAAAGAGGCCTGCTCTTCAACCGCGCAACGATCACCCACACCTATCCTTTCTGCTGGCGCTGCGATACCCCGCTGCTCTACATGGCTCGCTCCACCTGGTTCATCCGCACCAGCAAGGTCAAGGAACGAATGGTGGAACTCAACCAGGAGATCAACTGGGTGCCTGAACACATCAAGGAAGGGCGTTTTGGCAACTGGCTGGAAAACAACGTGGACTGGGCTTTGGGGCGGGACCGTTACTGGGGCACGCCTTTGCCGGTTTGGGTTTGCGAGGAGTGCGGGCATCAGCACTGCGTCGGTTCCGTCGCGGAATTGAGCGAGCTGACTGGCGAGGACCAAAGCGAACTCGAACTGCACCGACCCTACGTAGACCAGGTGCACTTCGCCTGCCCCAAATGCAAGGAAGGCAGGATGAGCCGCGTGAGCGAGCTGATTGACGTCTGGTTTGACTCAGGCGCGATGCCCTTTGCGCAGTGGCATTATCCTTTTGAGAACCTTGAGGAATTCAAACAGCAATTCCCGGCAGATTTCATCTGCGAAGCGGTCGACCAAACCCGCGGCTGGTTCTACTCGCTGTTGGCGATCAGCACGCTGGTTTTTGACAATCTCAGTTACGAAAACGTCATCTGCCTGGGCTTGATCCTGGATGGTGAGGGGCAGAAGATGTCCAAACACAAGGGCAACGTTGTTGACCCCTGGGAAGTGATCGATGCCTATGGTGCCGACGCGATGCGCTGGTATCTCTACACCTCCAGCCCTCCAGGCAACGAGCGTCGATTCAGCACAGAACTGGTGGGTGAGGTGGTGCGCAGTTTTATGTTGACGCTGTGGAATACTTACTCGTTCTTCGTGACCTATGCCAACCTGGATAACTGGACGCCTGACTCTTCTGTCATTCCCCAGTTCTCAGACCTGGATCGGTGGCTGCTTTCCTCGCTGGAAGCCTTGGTGCGGGATGTGACCAAAGCCTACGAGACCTATGACGTAGTCGGGGCTACCCGACCGATCGAGGCTTTTGTGGACAATCTGTCCAACTGGTACCTGCGCCGTTCAAGAAGACGCTTCTGGAAGAGCGAGTCGGATGCCGACAAAGCTGCCGCCTACGAGACGCTCTACCGGGCCTTGGTGACTGTCAGCAAATTGCTGGCGCCTTCGATGCCCTACATGTCTGAGACCCTATACCAAAACCTGGTGCGGTCTTTTGACGACCAGGCGCCAATCTCGGTGCATTTGGCCGACTGGCCGACGGCAGACCTGAGCATGATCGATGAGACTCTTAACCGCCAGATGGCGGTCGTGATGAAATTAGCTTCGCTCGGGCATGCTGCCCGTAATAAATCGAACGTGAAGGTGCGTCAGCCGCTTTCGGAGGTTGCATTCGCGGTTGGCAGCGCGGATGAAATGGATGTGGTCGATCAATTCCGCGAAATTCTTGAAGACGAATTGAACGTGAAGCAGGTCAGGGCACTGGGAGGCAGCGAAGAAGCGCTTGAATACAGTCTGAATCCTTTGCCCAAACAACTGGGTCAGAAATACAAGGGGCTATCGCCAAAAGTGCGGCAGGCGATCCTCGATTTACCCGCGAAGGAAAGCGCTGAGAGGCTGCTGGCTGGCTTGAACCTGGTGATCAAAGTGGATGACAAATTTTATGAAATCCTGCCAGATGAAGTCGAAGTGCATGCCGCAGCCAAAGAAGGCTATTCCGTCGCAACCGAAGGCCCTTACCTGGCGGCACTTGTTACGACCATCAGCCAGGAATTGTTCTACGAAGGTTTGGCACGGGAATTCGTGCGACGGGTGCAGGATCAGCGCAAGAGCATCGGATTGGATATCGCCGACCGGATAAAGATTTACTACCAGGCAACTGCAGCTCTGAGTGAAGCGGTAAAACAAAATGAAGCTTACATTGCCGCGGAGACGCTGGCTGTGGCAGTTCTGGATGAGGTATTGCCGCATGGATTGACCCCGGCGAATGACGCATTTGATGGAGAAGAATTACAATTTGCCTTGCAAGCTGTGCAAGGAGTGATTGAGTGAAGAAATTTCTAAAGCATAATGGGCTTTTATTCCTGGTCGCCGCCGCGGTGATCGTGGTGGATCAAATCACAAAAGCCATCGTAAGGCAAAACCTGGCCTTGGGCGAAGCCTGGGCACCCATCCCGGCGATTGGAGAATTTCTTAGGTTTCTATACTGGCAAAACCGCGGCGCGGCATTCGGGACTTTTCAGAACGCGGGTCCGATCCTGGCGGTTGTGAGAATCGCGATCGCCATATTCATCATCGTTTTCTATCAGAAAGCTGAAATCAGAGACACGCTGATGAAAGTGGCCTTGAGCCTCATGCTTGGCGGAGCTATTGGCAACCTGATAGACCATTTCTCGCTGGGATTCGTTACAGATTTCATTGCAGTGGGAAGATTTCCGATTTTTAACGTCGCTGATTCGTGTGTGACGATCGGCGTTGGGCTGATGCTGCTGGACATGCTCATCAAAGAGAAAAACGGATTGAAAACAGAGCCAGAAGTGAAACCAGGCGAAGATGCATAAAGAATTAAGATACGAAGGGGAAGGTGCGATACGGCTTGATAAATTCATTGCCCAATCTGAGCCGGATGTTTCCCGCGTGCAATTCCAACAGCTGATCGCTGAAGGCGGTGTTTGCGTTAACGGTGTGGTTCAGCAAAAACCCGCGCTCAAGCTTGAACCGGGAACCACGGTCACCTATTCCCTCCCAGAGCATGAAGAAGCCCATTTGTTGCATCAAGCCATTGCAGTTGATGTGATCTATGTCGATGAAAATGTAATCGTCGTCAACAAACCTGCCGGCATGGTGGTGCATCCGGGCGCTGGCAACATCCAGGATACATTGGTAAACGCGATCTTGCACCGTTGGCCGGATATCGCGCGGGTGGGCGAGGAAGGGCGACCCGGAATTGTGCATCGGTTGGACAAGGAAACTTCCGGAGTTCTGATCCTGGCGCGTAATGAAACAGCCTACAACTGGCTTGTGCGGCAGTTTAAATCCCGAAAAACCAAAAAGACCTACCTTGCACTGGTGGATGGCGAACCGCCTACCCCAACCGGGCGGGTGGAAACGGCGATTGGGAGAGATGAGAAGAACCGCCAGCGCATGGCGGTGGTGTACGGTGACAAAGGCAAAAATGCTGTCACTGAGTACCACACGCTTGAAAGATACGCTGACCACACCCTGCTGGAAGTGCAGCCACTGACCGGCAGAACCCATCAAATTCGTGTTCATATGGCATTTCTGGGCTGCCCTGTTACAGGAGATAGAATTTACGGGCGTCGCAAGAAATCGCTTGACATTCCTAGATTCTTTTTGCATGCCCATAAATTGACCATCAAACTGCCAGGCGAGGAAGAGCCGACTGAGTTCACGGCACCGCTGGCAGCAGACCTAAAAGAAATTCTAACCACGCTCGAGAAGGAGTAGACCATGCAAACATTTGATTTCCGCTCTGACACAACCACCCATCCGACTGAAAAAATGCGCCAGGCAATGGCTAGCGCCGAAGTAGGGGATGACGTTTACGGGGAAGACCCAACCGTCAATGCCTTGGAAGAAAAGGCAGCCGGAATGCTCGGCAAGGAGCGTGGTTTGTTTGTGGCTTCGGGCACGATGGGCAATTTGCTGGCGGTTCTGGCACACTGCGAAAGGGGCGAAGAGGCGATCATGGGCACCCGGGGGCACACCTTTTTGCATGAAGCAGGCGGCGTTTCGGCGCTGGGAGGAGTGGTGATCCACACAATCCCAAACCAGGCAGATGGAACGCTTACTCTGAAGGACCTTGAGTATGCGCTGAATGATCCGGAGGACATACATTCGCCGATTTCAAAATTGATCATCATCGAGAATACCCAGAATTTTTGCGGTGGAGTACCTCTGAGCCTTGAATACACTGAGAGTGTGGCAGCCTTTGCGCGGGAGCATGGTTTGATTTTGCATCTGGATGGAGCCAGAATTTTCAATGCTGCGGTGGCGTTGGGTTTGCCAGCCAGCGAGTTAGTAGCACCAGCTGATTCGATCACTTTTTGCCTGAGCAAAGGTTTATGTGCACCGGTGGGGTCGGTTCTGTGCGGCGATGCAGCCTTCATCAAAAAAGCACGGCGCTTACGAAAAGTGCTTGGTGGTGCTATGCGACAGGCAGGCATCATTGCGGCGGCTGGCATCGTGGCGCTGGATGATATGGTGGACAGGCTCGCTGAGGACCATCGACGTGCTGCGTCACTCGCAGAGGGGCTTCAAAACATAGATAAGGTCCATCTGACCAAGAATGCTCCTCAAACCAACATGGTATTCTTTACCCTGGATGAGAGCGTGAGACTTTCCATGGCGGAATTCCTGACAGCGATGAAGCAGGAAGGCGTTTTGCTAATGGATTCGGGTCCCGGGGAATACCGAATGGTTACGCATCACGATATTACCGACAAGGCTGTGGAAGTCGCTCTGGATGCCTTTAAGAAAGTGCTTGGCTGATAGCAGATTCCTCCCGGGCACGGGAGTTGCAGTGTAAACTGCGAGGAAATATGCGTAAAAACTTGCAGGGCTTTAATTCTCTGCGATTTAGTGTTGGTAGACTGATCATTTTTGTGTTACTGATTAGCCTGATCTTGCACTCCTTGCGGCCTGCGCCTGTTTCTAGTCAATCATTCCCTACTACTGCAAATTTCACTTACTTCTTTCCTCTAATCCGGACAGGCGAGCCAACGCCTGTTGGTCCGGTGGGAGGGACCTTCACTTCCTTTGCAATCGACCCGGGGCAGAACGATAACATCTACGCCGGGCATTACGGCAGCGGTGTTTATAAGAGTTTTGACCAGGGCACAACCTGGTACCGGAAAAGCGTGGGATTGGGGATCCTGAAGATCCAATCGTTGGCTACGCATCCAACCAGCTCAGCGATTGTTTTCGCCGGGACCTACGAGGGTGGGATTTATAGATCGAATAATGCTGGAGAAAGTTGGCAGGCATCCAATGGCGGCGTGCTTAACAATCACATCATTTACGATATCGAAATCGATCCATCCAATCCACAACGAATGTTTGTTGTTTCGCGAATCAAGTACAGTGACGATGACCCTAACAATCTGAGAGGCTACCTTGCACGGAGTGTTGACGGTGGTCTCAACTGGACAATCCTTCTGACAGGAGATAGCTTTTCGAGTCTGGATTACTTTTATGATGTAGATATCGATCCTGCCAATTCCAATATCATTTATCTGACCGCACATCAGCATGGCTTTTATAAGAGCGTTGATGGGGGCGTGAACTTCTACGCAATTAATACAGGCGTTTCCGATCTCTCCGCGAGATCTTTTGCTATTGATAGTGCCCACAGCGGGCTGGTGTATGGCGGGGTCTGGCATGGTGGAGGAGTGTACAAAACCTGGAATTCAGGAGTTTCGTGGTTTATGAGCAGTTCAGGATTGCCAGCTGATGTTGAGGTTTTTAGAGTGATCCTTGATCCCTTTGGCGGATCCCAGAAGCGGGTTTTTAGCTGTACTTATGGCGACGGTTTGTATAGTTCGGATAATCTGGCAGAAAATTGGGTTTCACGCGGTTTGGCAGGACAGCGACTGTATGATTTTGTGATTGCGGATGGAAACCCTCAGCGTTGGTATGCCGCCACTGAGAATAATGGGCTTTTCCGTTCGAGCAGCTTTGGGTCCAACTGGAACAGCATCATGGCTGATCTGCGACTGACGGACATCACCGGATTGACAGAATTGCCAGGTGATCCTGAAGCTCTGGCAGGGGCTGTTTACGGGCAGGGGGTATTTCGGATTACCGATACTGGTGATAATTGGGCACGAATGAACGAGGGATTAACCAACTTGGACGTGGTCTCTTTGGCAGTGACAGATGACCAGCTCTATGCCCTCGGACGTGGTTGGATGAGCGTTTGGGATGGGGATGCCTGGCAAGACCTTATGCTGCCAGAAGCTGATCCGGAGGCTGTGGATGGCGGGATCAATTGGGTGAGGGAACGAGTTTTGTTGCCGGATGAAGCGTTCGAGCTCGACGCAGCCAGATCTGTCCAGCCAACCAGCCTGGCCTGGCAGGATGGAAAACTTCTGCTGGGCACAGCTGGCTCGGGATTATGGCTGCTGGAAGGAAACGAGTGGGAGCAGGTTGGGCTGAAGAACCTGGTCATCGAAAAGTTGGTGCCGACCTCCGAAGGAAATGTGGATGTGTTTGTGTGCACCAGGAACGATGATTGTTATGTTTATCAACTCGATCCGGATGGGCTATCTCAGAAAGAAGATTCTGAAGAAGCAGTGGATATTTCAGCCATCGGATTGACCAGATTACCGACCGGGCTGGATAAATCAAACCAGGGAAGTCTTGTGCTTGCCACCTCGAAATCAGACAATTGCCTTTGGGCAGTGGGTGAGCAAACCAGGGTATGGATTACAAAGGATTGCGGGGAAAATTGGGTTGCGCGTAGCTTTGATTGGACTGTCCAGGCGCTGGTGTTTGATCCATTGGATGCGAATGTCTTACTGGTTGGCACACGAGAATCAGGTGCGTTCAGATTGCAGGTTCCCTGATTTCACGTTACAGTGAGCCTGATACGGCGGGGGTTGTAATACAATAATGCCAGGAGAATTATCGTGATCATTGTAATGTCGGATTTGCATTTCGCGGAAAGCAACTCGCTCTCGATTGGCGAGAAACACTACAACCACAATTTACCGCCTGAGGTTTACCGCGCATTTTTTAATGAGATTCTCGAGTTCATCCGACATGATGACATTAAAGACATCGATCTGGTTTTAGCGGGTGATATTTTTGAGGTTACCCGATCAGCCCTTTGGCTCAAGGATAATTTGCGCCCTTACGCGCACAATGATCAGGTGACTGAAGGAAGCCCGCTTGAGGCACGCATCAGCGAGATCATGGATGCCATAGCAGGTGATCAACGCGTCTCAGCCACTCTGGATCTGTTTCGCAACCTGACAATTCAACTCCGCCGACCTGTGCGGATCCACTTCATCCCTGGCAATCACGACCGCCTGCTGAACGCGAGCCGGCGCGTTCGTAACCGCACCCGCAGCTTTCTCGGGATGGCTCCATCCGATCTCCCGTTCGACAACCAGTACTTGCACCAGGCAAATGGAGAAACAAAACTGCTCATTCGCCACGGGCATGAGTACGACGCGGCAAATTTTGGGGTGGATGTGCGCAATTGGAAAGTGATTCCAACCCTGATTGATAAAAGTTTCTACGACAGACCTTCCTTTGGGGATATCGTGACCACGGAAGTTGCAGCAAAACTGCCAATTCTTTTTAAAGATCACTACAGCGAGGAAGCCATTCTGGAAGATCCAGAGCTCACCTTGTTGTTCCAGCGTTTGATCGATTTTGATAACGTGCGTCCTTCCAACGCGTTGATCAATTTTCTGTTTTCCACTCCAGGGCTCTCGATGAAGGAAGTCTGGCGCCTGATTGAGCCGGTCTTTGTGAAAATGCTGGATGACCTGGCGTTCGCTCCAGAAATTGGCAGACAGATGATCGCCTTTGGCGGCATGAGCGGTTTCTCTGCAGCCAGCCTGAAGGCTGTATTGAAAACGCGAATATGGCGCAGAGGCTTGCCATTCTGGATGATCAAGACTTTACTCTCTCCGGTTTCGCGCAGGTCAAAAATTGGCGATCAATCGGAAATCATTCAAAAAGAAGCGTGTTTACAAAAACCTAATTCTCCAGTGAGGTGCATCGTCTCTGGTCACACGCACAATCCCATGGTGCAGTTGATGAAAGTTGAAAAAGGAATTGAAACTTATTACATCAACACGGGTACTTTCAGGAATGTCATCACTGCTACACCAAATCTGCGCGACTTCGGACGGCTGCGGTCCAAAGCCCGGGTTTTGATTTTTAAGAAAGGTGAACATAACCCCGAATACAACCGTGAAACAGGTTGGTCATTCGACTTTACCACAAGGTTTGGTTTTGGAGCAACGCCACCAGAGCAGCAGAACTTACTTACATTTGATTAAGCCTGTCAACTTGCGGGTAGTATCGTAATTTTGACAGCGTAGGTGAAATCACAAAAAAATCAGTTGGTATTAAACCCTAAGAGCCTTTTTTGAGGAATGAGATAAACATCAGAAATTGTGGTAATTTCATCCGTTACCTCCTTATAGCAGGAAAACCTATGATTCTATTTCTTTTTTAAGTTTTGACTTTGCCAGAATGTTTCCACGAAGCGCGTCAATCAGATCAGCCCGGCGCAGTGCGCGTTTTCGATCTATTTCGACGGACTTGGCTTTATCGTCCGAAACCTTGCGCAGTGCTTCAATCCAGGACGCGCTGGAAACTTCTGTGTGGTTCACACGCCAGCGTTCTACCTTGATAGGCAGTTCATCCGCGTTTGTGAGCCGTTTGAGTTTCCGCTGAAGTGTCATACCCTGGGATTCAAATTCAAAGGGCTCTTCTGCGTAGTCCGCTTTGATGGGGCAGACTTCCATGCAAGCGCCGCACTTGATGCAGTAATAGTCAGCAAGAACCAGTTCACCCGCATCGTTAATGTGGAGGGCACGCGTGGGGCAGATGTCGGCGCAAGCCAGGCAGCCTTCTACACAGCGTTCGCGGTGCAGCTCGACTGAGCCAACCCAGGCCTGGCGAACCTCAAAAGCACCCTTGCTGGCAACCTCACACTGGCGGCAGTGGATGCAGTTATCAAAATCAACCCGCATGGTATCGCGCACTTCGTCGTAACTGATGACGCCGGTGGGGCAGTTGTCGATGATGAAATCCTTGAGCGAGAAATCAAACTTTTCCTTGCGGAAAATGGTCTTGGTGATGAATTCAGGATAAGCGCCGTACTCAATGACCGGGATTTCAGGTTTGCCATTGACAGTAAGCGAGATGGCATGCGTGGGGCAGGATTCCACACAAATACCGCAGTTGACGCATTTCTTCTCGTCCACGTCGACCGAGGCGCGTTTGATGATGCGTCCGTCCTGCAATTCCGCTTCCACGTGCGTGAGAGCGCCTTTGGGGCAGACAATCGGACCGATCTGGCAGCCAACACAGCGGTCGAGATCCCACCGCATCAGGTAATTGCGCGTGACCATCGAGCGATGGATCGTCATTTCGTGTTCGGTTTTGGTTTTCTGTGGAATACCGCGACTCATGTTTCTCCTAAAGGTCTGCTGGAAGATCGTTGAGCTCAGCCAGGCTGAAGACCGGACCGTCTTTGCAGATATATTTTGGGCCAAGATTGCAGCGACCGCACTTGCCGACGCCGCATTTCATACGCTTTTCGAGCGAGGTGAAAATGGTTTCAGGGGTGAAACCGAGCTCGACGAGTGCTGGCAGGGTGTATTTGGTCATGATGGGAGGACCGCAAACGACTGCCACGCTATTGACGGGTGATGGCTTGACCTCTTTGACCACATCAGGCACATAGCCAACATGGTGGAGCCAATCCTGCTCCGGGACGTCAATAGCCTGATGCACTTCCATGTCGTCCCGCTGATGCCAGGCGGCAATGTCCTGCTTGTACATGCACAGACCAGAGCTGCGGGTGCCGTAAACAACAGTCATTTTGCCGTAGTCCCCACGATTGGAGGGATGGTGCAGATGTTTGGTGAGGGCGTATAGGGTCGAAAAAGCGCAACCGCCGCCGATGATGACCAGGTTCTTGCCTTTCCAGTC
>ENA-UPTA01006060-UPTA01006060.1-activated-sludge-metagenome-genome-assembly--contig:-NODE-6060-length-10803-cov-4.846576_pt1 | contig 10803 bp, 12 predicted proteins | sample MGYA00238184_ERZ773361 | MGnify/ENA primary metagenome ERZ773361 (study PRJEB29100, sample SAMN05720205) | activated sludge metagenome | isolation source: anaerobic digester from wastewater...
GCTTCAGCGCGCGGGCGGCGGCATAGCCCAGCCAGAAGATCAGCATCGTCTGGATGAACAGCGGGATCGCGATCCACAGGATGGTCAGCGGATGGGCCAGGATGATCTCGCCCTTGAAGCTGAAAAGCAGGACCAGCGTGGTCAGCAACGCAATGATCGTGACGGGTGTTAGAACGTGGAGGAATTTTTCCTTGAACCAGACCTCGCCCTTGGCGGCGAGAATCCACTTGCGCGAAAAATAGCCGGCGACGAGCGGCAAGGCCACGTAGATGGCGATGGAGAGCAACAGCGCCTGCCACGGGACGGGCAGGCGGCCGACTCCCAGCAGGAAGCCGCCGAGCGGTCCGTAGAGCAGGAGCATCGTCAGCGAATTGATGGCCACCATCACGAGGGTGAGCCCGTCGTTGCCGCGGGCGAGATAGCCCCACACCAGCACCATGGCCGTGCAGGGCGCAATGCCCAGCAAGATGCAGCCGGCTAGATAGCTGCGCCACAGCGGCACCTGCAGCATCTTGACGCTTTCAACGAGGACCACGGTGCCCGCGCCGTGCTCCGCGCCGACGGGCAGGTCGAGACCGAAGGGCATCTTGACGAGATCCATGGCGTCCGGGCCGATGAACGCCTTGAACACGAACCCGAGGAAGAAATAGGCGATGGCGAACATGGTGAAGGGCTTGATCGCCCAGTTGACGAACAACGTCAACCACAAGGGCTTGCCGCTCTTGCCGGCCTTCACCACCGAGGCAAAGTCGATCTTCACCATGATGGGGTACATCATGAAGAAGAGGCAGATGGCGATGGGAATGGAAACCACGGGCGCGCCGTTGACGGAGATGGCCAGGCCGTCGAGGGTCTTGGCCAGGTTGGGCGCGAGCTTGCCGAGCAGAATGCCGCCGCCGATGCACAGCGCGACCCAGACGGTCAGATAGCGCTCGAAAATGTTGGTCATCTTCCGTTGTTCGGGAATCGGTGCGGTGCTGCAGGTCATATTGAATCCCCTGTTTTTACCACAGAGGACACAGAGGTTCACAGAGGGGGGGTGGATTTTCTCTGTGCAACTCTGTGTTCTCTGTGGTTAAATTTCTTTTAGACTCTCTAATCTTGCCGGGAAAAAGCGGGCACGACTCGCGGGCGTGGTCGCAGACGGTCACGACGTAATCGAAATCCTTAACCGGCAAATCGGCGACGGTCTTGGGCGTGTGTCCGGAGATGTCCACGCCGGCTTCGGCCATGACCTGGACGGCGTGGGGATTGAGCCCGTGCGTCTCGATGCCGGCGGAGAACGCCCTGATTTGAGCGCCTTTCAGGGCCCGGGCCCAGCCTGGGCCATCTGGCTGCGGCAGGAGTTGCCCGTGCAGAGGAATAGGACGCGGAGTTTGGGGCGAGGTTTCATGACGCGGCGTAGATCATCCAGAGACCGCCGAGGAGGACGAGAACGCCGCAGACCTTTTTGAGGATCAGCCCGCCCCGGGAAGCCTCGTTCCAATTCAGGTAGTGCTGGACGCTCTCGGTGAAGGTTCCGGCAAACACGATGACGGCGCAATGGCCGATGCCGTAGGCCAGCAGCAGCAGGATGCCGTAGGCCATGTGGGCGGCGGCGAGCTTGAAGGTCACGGACAGCATCGGCGCCATGTAGGCGAAGGTGCAGGGGCCGAGGGCCACGCCGAACACCAGGCCGAGAATGAAGGCGGCGAGGCGCCCGCGCTGCTTCATTTTGACCTGGCCAGGCCCGGTGAAGGGCAGGGGGATCACGCCCATCAGATGCAGGCCGACCAGGAAAAAGACGGCGGCGACCAAGTAGTTTCCACCGGCGCCGATGTCGCCGAGCATGCGGCCGGCCCAGGCGGTGGCGGCGCCGATTAGCCCGATGGTGATCAAAATGCCCAGCGAGAAGAGCAGGGCGATCTGGAAGGCGCGCTTCGTGGAGATCCGGCCCTGCTCGTCGATGAACCCGACAATCAGCGGGATGCTGGCGAGATGACAGGGGCTGAGCACGATGCTCAGGATGCCCCAGCCGACGGCGGCGGAAAGCGCGATGGCCGGATTGCCCTCGATGGCGCGGGACAAGATGGTGAAAAGCGTTTGGATCATGGGGCGGCCTGCGGCTGGAGATCCACGCCCAGCTCCTGCCACTTGGCGAGCATGTCCTCCTTGCCGAAAAATCCTTCGTGCCGGAAAAGTTCATTGCCTTGCGCATCGTAGAAAATCTGCGTGGGAATGACGCGAATGCCGTATTGGCTGCCGGCGTCCGGGTTCTTCCAGACGTCGATGAACTCCACCTCGAGCTGGCCGGCATAGGCCGTTTTCAGTTCTTCCAGGATGGGAGCCATTTGCTTGCAGGGAATGCACTTGTCGGCGCCCAGATCCACCAGGCGGGGCAGGGCGGTGGGCGACGCTTCCGTCGCGGTCGGTACGGCTTCGGCATTGGCATCCGGGGAAGTCTCGCTGGGTTTGTTTTCATTCTGCTTGAGCGCGAAGACGAGGCCCGCGGCCACGACCACGGCGGCCACGATGGCCAGATTCTTGAAGTTCTTCATTTCGAGTTTCTCTTTTCGTTTCTTTACCTCCTGCAAGACGACGTGTCCGGCCAGCAGGACGATGATCACCAGCAAGAATGGCCCCATGTCCCCGGCGCCGCTTTCAGGACAACAGGGGACGAGCGGGATGGCGGGGGCGTTGGTCATTCCCGTCTCAGGCCAGAAGTTTCTGGATGTCTTCCGGACTCAGAACCCGGCCGGTGCTTTTCACGACGCCGTCCACGACGAGCGCCGGAGTGGACATCACGCCGAACTTCATGATGTCGACGATCCGGTCCACCTTTTCAAGCTGCGCCTCGATGCCGGCGGATTTCACGGCGGCTGCGGCGTTGGCGAACAGCAGTTTGCACTTCGGACAGCCGGTGCCGAGGATTTGGATCTTCCGCATGGTGTTTTCCTTATGGGATGGGGGTTGGAAAACTGGAAACTGGAAACTTGCAACTGGGGTAATCCTATTTAGTGGAGCGGATGAATGCGTTGAGTTTGGGGCCGAGTTCGTCAATGATTCGCTTATAGGCTTCAATGTCTGGGTGGGGGATAAGATTGCGGCGAAAGGCTTTGCGCAGCCAGGACTTGGTTTCTTCGGAGGAGCCGCGGGCATAGCGATAAAACAACTTCCGATCGGCCGGAGTGAATCGGCCATAGCCTTCGGCAATATTGGCCGCAACGCTGTCGGCGGAACGGATAATCTGGTATCCAATGGTCCGCTGCGCTTTCTCCGGCCACGAGTCGTAGGCATTCCAAATCCGATCGGAGAGTTCTTCCGCCAGTTGATAGACGTCCAGTTCGTAGATTTCTTTCATGGGCTGCTCCCAGTTTCAAATTACCAGTTTCAAGCCATCAGCCACCCGAATCCCATCCCGCTCACCGTCGCCATGACCACGACCAGGCCCACGAAGGTCAGCGTTTTCTTCGGGCCGAGGATCGAGTTGATGACAAGCATGCTGGGGAGGGAAAGGGCGGGACCGGCGAGCAGCAGGGCGAGGGCGGGGCCTTGGCCCATGCCGCTGTCGAGCAGGCCGCGCAAGATGGGAACTTCCGTCAGCGTGGCAAAATACATCAGGGCGCCCGCGATGGCCGCGAACAGGTTGGTCCACAGCGGCCAGACGGCCTCCAACCAGCCCGGCGGCGGTATTCCCGAACGCCCGAGGACGTCCATCAGGGTATCGGGGGAGTCGCCCACGAGCGCCTGGATCCAGCGGTTGGGGACGAGGCCGGCATCGACGTGGGCGGGGCTGCCGAGGAAGAAGCCGGCGGCCAATACGCCCAGGAAGAGGAGCGGGAGAATTTGTTTTGCGAAACCCCAGGATTGGTCGCGCCAATCCTTGAGCTCGGCGCCGCCGAAGAACGTCAGCGCGGCGAGTCCGGCCGTGCCCGCCGTGAAGGCGACCGCGGGATGTTGAGGGAGGAAAACGGCCAGCACGAGCGCGGGGAGCGCGGCCATCAGGACGAAGCCAAGCTTGACCTTGAAGAATCGCCACAGGCAACCGCCCATCAGAACGGCAAACAGCGCGGTCGCGGCCCATTTGGCCTTGAAAATCGCAAACCAAACGCCCGTGGTTTCCTGCGGCCGCGCCCAATTGGCGAAGACGAGGATGCCGACCATGGACAGAAAATAGAGCGCGACCTGCCAAAGCGGGCGATGGCCCTTCGCGTCGTCGCCGAGGAACACCTCCTGGGGATGGGCGGCCTTGGCGCGCTCTTCCTTAAGGAAGATCAGATGCATCAGCAAACCGATGACCCCGCTGAAGGCGATGGCGCCAACGGCACGGGCCACGCCGAGCTGGATGCCCAGTACGCGGGCGGTCAGGACGATGGCCAGCACGTTGATGGCGGGGCCGGAATACAGGAAGGCGATGGCCGGGCCGAGGCCGGCCCCGCGGAAATAGATGCCGCCGAAAAGCGGCAGGATGGTGCACGAGCAGACCGCGAGAATCGTGCCCGAGACGGAGGCCACGGAGTAGGACAGCCACTTCGGCGCCTTTGGGCCAAAGTATTTCATCACGGCATTCTGGCTGACGAACACGCCGATGGCGCCGGCAATGAAGAAGGCCGGCACGAGACAGAGCAGAACGTGTTCGCGCGCGTACCATTTCGCCAGACGCAGGGCTTCCAGGATCGCGCCTTGGAAGCGCAGATGTTCCATGGGCAGAAAATACAGCCCGAGAAAGGCGGCGAGGAGACCCAGGAGGATCTTGATCTCTTTGCTCATGGGGCGTCAGACAATGTCCGCCTGGCGTTTCTTGACGGACTTCAGCGCTTCGAGGGTGCAACTCAACGCCTGCAGCATGCAAGGGCAGGCGAGGTGGTGGATGACCCGGGGGCCGACCCGCCGTTCGGTGACAATGCCGGCTTTCTTGAGCCGGTCCAAGTGACGGGAGATCGTCGGCTGGCTGGCCGCGGCAAGGCGGCGCAGGTCGTTGACGCTGCGGTCGCCGCGGCTCAGCTCGTCCAACATCAGGACGCGAGTGGGGTGGGCCAGGGCTTTCAGTAGATCAGCGCGGGCTTTGGCTTGTGCGGTATTCATGTTTAGATATACATATACGAATATGTGAATATATGTCAAGAACCGCCCGCAACTTCACGCTGGATTCAAAACTCCGCGGATGCGGCGCCACTCTGGCTCGTGTTCAAGCGGTACCCCCCCCCAGAGGGTTTGCCCGGACAACATCATCATGGGCCGCGCGGCCTGAAAAAGCAGGGCGAACCCAGCGGACGAACCGCATCCGGCGGCGCAACACGCAATTCATACCAGTCCAGCCCGTTGATGTATCCCCTCCCGCGGCCATGCAACCTGGATCGCCCCCCCCCATCCGTGGCTTCGGCGAAGGCAGAGGGAGAACTTGCCGTGTCCCCCCAAGGCGGGACTCGCGCGCCAAGCAGTGGAGATAGGGCCCGTCCGAATCAAAACCACAACCTCCTTTGGCAAGCGCCGCTGGTCCGATCTGCGGGTCCCGGTGCGAAAAAAGCGTGAAATGTTCCTTTCGATGTGAAAAACTGACGGGCCAATTCCAGAGGTGCAGCCATGAGCAAGAGCATGTGGATAGGCTTGTTGATTCTCGCGGCGTTCGTGGTGGTGCTGATCATGACGCAGGGTAAGGTGTCCGTGAACCTGTTTTCCAAAGTGGTGACGCTCAAAACGTCGTATGCGTTGCTGGCAGCTGCAGGTGTGGGCGTGGTGGCGGGGGCCTTGTTGCGCAAATGAACCGCGTGGAGGAATTACTGGGGCGCGGCGTGCGGATTGTAACGCCGACTGCCGTGGAAATCGGCGCGGAAGTCAACCCGGACCGGATCGCGCCGGGTGTGGTCATCCACACGGGCTGCAAGGTGTTTGGGGCTTCGACGAGCATCGGACCCGGCTGCGTGCTGGGGCGGGAGGCCCCCGCTACCGTGGAGGACTGCCAACTCGGCGAGAAGGTCGAACTCAAGGGGGGCTATTTCAACGGGGCGGTGTTTCTGGATGGCTCCGCCATGGGCAGCGGAGCTCAGGTTCGCCCGGGTACCATCCTGGAAGAAGGTGCCGAAATGGCGCACACGGTGGGTTTGAAGCAGACGATTTTCTTTCCGTTTGTGGTCGGCGGCAGCTTGATCAATTTCTGCGATGTACTGATGGCGGGCGGCAAGAACCGCAAGGTTCACAGCGAAATCGGGTCGTCCTTCATCCATTTCAACTACACGCCCCACGGTGACAAGGCGACCGCCTCGCTGATTGGCGATGTGCCCCGCGGCGTCATGCTGGATCAGGAAGCTATCTTTCTGGGCGGGCAGGGCGGGCTGGTCGGTCCGGTCCGCCTGGAATACGGTACGGTGCAGGCCGCCGGACAGGTCGCGCGCCGGGATGTGCTCGAGCCCGGGCAACTCGTGGTGCCGGGCACGCCCGCACCGGTCACGAAGCCGTACGGGACCCGTTATCGTTCGCTGGCCCGCGTAGTGCGGAATTGCGCGATCTACATTGGCAACATCGCGGCGCTGCAGGTCTGGTACGACCAGGTGCGCCGATCGTTGCTGGAAGCAACGCCGCACGGGGCGGCTTGCCTGGCCGGGGCGTTGCAGCAGCTGGCGGCCGTACGGAACGAGCGGATGAAGCGCCTCGACGACGTGATGGATCGGATTGCGGTAGAGGACCGGATGGAAATGGCGGAGACGCTGCGCGCGGAGCACGAAGCGCTTTGCGCGGGCTGGCCGGCGGCCCGTGAGCGGCTGGCAGCCGCCGGCGACGTGGCATGCGCCGAGAAGAAGGCATTCCTTGCGGCGTGGGCCGCGGCGCCGGAAGGAAATTATTTGGCCCGGGTGCAGGGGCTGCCGGCGAAAGTCCGGGCGGCGGGTACTGCTTGGCTGCAGAAGATCGTACATTGTGCCGGCGTGCCGGCCTGAACAAGAAGAGGAGTCCAAGATGGGCGCGAAGAAACTGTTCGGAACCGATGGCGTGCGCGGGATCGCGAACCGCGAACCGATGATGGTGGAAATGGCGGTCAATCTGGGCCGCGCCGTGGCGCATGTGCTGCAGGAACGCAAGGGCGGCAAGCGCCCGCGCGTGGTGATTGGCAAAGATACGCGCCTGAGCGGCTACATGCTCGAAAACGCCCTCGTGGCGGGGCTGTGCTCCATGGGCGGCGATGCGTTGCTCGTGGGTACGCTGCCTACTCCGGGCATCGCGGTGCTGACCATTGACCAGAAAGCCGATGCCGGATTCGTCATTTCGGCTTCGCATAATCCCTACCAGGACAATGGAATCAAATTGTTTTCGTTCGATGGGTTCAAGCTGCCCGATGCGGAGGAGGCGGCGATAGAAGACCTGATGACCAACGGCAAATTGACCAGCCTGCTGCCGACGGCTGGGGGCATCGGCAAATCATTTCGCGTGGAGGATGCCCTGGAGCGCTACATCACATTCTGCAAGGGCACATTTCCGCCGGAACTGGACCTGAAGGGCCTGCGGATCGTGCTGGACTGCGGCAATGGGGCGACTTACAAAGCGGCGCCGGCGGTCTTCAAGCAGCTCGGGGCGCACGTGACGACGCTGCATGATACGCCCAACGGAATGAACATCAACGCCCGTTGCGGGTCGCAGCACACGCAGGCGCTGTGCGAGCAGGTGCTGGCCGAACGCGCGGACATCGGCCTGGCCTTCGACGGCGACGGCGACCGCTTGATCGTTGTGGACGAAAACGGGGTGGAACTCTCCGGCGATCATATCCTGGCCATCTGCGCCCGGGACCTGAAAACCCGGGGCGAGTTGAAGAACAACCTGGCAGTCGGGACTGTGATGAGCAACTTCGGGCTGCATGCCACCATGCGGAAACTCGGCATCGAACTGGGGTGCAGCGCGGTGGGCGATCGTTATGTGCTGGAAATGATGCGGGGAAAAGGTGGCATCCTGGGCGCGGAATCCTCGGGCCACATGATCTTCCTGGAAAAACATACGACGGGCGACGGCATCGTGTCGGCCCTGCAACTGCTGGCGGTGATGCGGCGCGCGGGTCAGGAGGTTTCCGAACTGGCCGCCATCCTCAAACTGGCGCCGCAGATGCTGATCAACGTGGATGTGGCCAGCCGGCCACCGCTGAAGGATCTGCCCGGCGTACAGGCGGCGATCCACGCTGCGGAAAAGGAACTGGGGGCGGATGGCCGCGTGCTGGTGCGCTATTCGGGCACCCAGAACATGTGCCGCGTCATGGTCGAGGGCCCAACCGAGGAGATGACTGCCCGGCTCTGCCAAGCCATTGCCGCGGCCCTGAAGAAGGAAATTGGCTGATGCCCGGTTGGCCTCCTGGCCGGCGCTTGCGCCACGCCGGTGGAGTTCGGAGCCTTGGCCGCCTCCCGGACGAGTTGGTTGGTTTTGGCTTTCCAATCCCGCCGGGGTAATGGACAATGCCGCAAAAATCGGAGCATTTGATGCAAAGGAACGTATTCATGCAGACCAAACACAAGTGGTTGGCGGCGGCGACCATGGTCCTGTGGGCCATGACGGGCGGAGCGGCGGAATTGAACGTTGCCACGGTGGATCTGGACAAGGTGTTCACCGCGCATCCGAAGACGCAGGCGGCAGAAGCGGAGTTGAAGCAGGCGGAGGGTGTCATCCAACAGGACCTGGAGAAAATGGTGGCGGAAGGCCGCGTCTTGGAGGAGGAGGTGGCCAAACTGCGCGAGGCGGCCAAAAGTCCCGTCCTGACCGACGAGGCCCGCCGGAAAAAAAGCGACGAAGCGGAGGAGAAACTCACGGAGCTGCAGGAATTCCAGTTGCGCCTGCGTCGCACGCAGGAAACCAAGCTAAAGCAGATGCGAGAACAGTTGGCCAAGACCCGCCAGGGCATCGTGGATGAATTGATGGAGCAAGTCGCCGCCTTCGCCCGGACGGAAGGATATGATTTTGTCATCGACCGTTCAGGGATGACGATGAACATGGTGCCCCTGACAGTGTACGCCAACCCGGACCTGGACGTGACGGACCGGCTGATAGAATACCTGAAGGGCAAGGTCCCGGCCGAGGCGGCGGAACCGGTGGAGAACTGACGGTGTTCACGCTGACGACGGGCGAACTGGCGGCGAAGCTGGGCGCGAGGATCGAGGGGGATGCCGCCGTCGTTTTGCGCGGGGTGGCGAACCTGCGCGCGGCGGGCCCGGGACAGGTTTCGTTCGCGGCCCATCCCCGGTATATGTCCGCAGTGGCCGCCAGTTCCGCCGCCGCCGTGATCGTGCCGAAGAATGCGGTCATTGACTCGCCCCAGCCGGTGCTGCTGCGGGTGGCGGATGCCGATGCGGCGTTCGCAACGGCCTGCACCCTGTTTGCTCCCCCGCCGATCGTCTTGCCGCGCGGGGTGGATCCGCAGGCCCGGGTGTCGCCGCAAGCCAAGCTCGGGCAGGATGTCTCCATCGGCGCGTTCACGGTGGTCGAAGCCGGGGCGGAGATCGGCGACGGGACGACGCTGTATCCGCAGGTTTACATCGGCCATGAGGCGAAACTAGGCCGGGATTGTCTGGTGTATCCCTCAGCCAGCGTGCGCGAACGATGCGTGCTCGGCGACCGGGTCATCCTCCACAATGGAGCGGTGATCGGCAGCGACGGGTTCGGCTATACGGTAGATGCACAGGGGGTGCGTACCAAGATTCCGCAGACGGGCATCGTGGTGCTGGAGGATGATGTTGAAATCGGCGCTAACACCACCGTGGATCGTGCTCGGTTTGGCGAAACCCGAGTGGGGCAGGGCACCAAGGTGGACAACCTGGTGCAGATTGCCCACAACTGCTTCATTGGCGCGCATTCGGTGCTGTGCGGGCAGATGGGCATGGCCGGCACAACCACTCTGGGCAAGCACGTGATCTGCGCCGGTCAGGTGGGGCTGGGCGGCCACCTGACGATCGGCGACGGGGCCATTATCGGCGCGCAGTCCGGAGTGGCCAAGGATCTGCCGGGCGGGCAAATGTACCTGGGCTCCCCAGCGGTGCCGCGCCTCGAATTCGGCAAGTCCCTCGCCTACGTAGCGAGCTTGCCCAAACTCAAAGAGCAGCTCAAGGCGCTGGAGGCCCGGCTGGCCCGGTTGGAGCAAACCGGGGTCAGCCCTTAAAAGTTGAATATTGTCCTTTGAAATTTAAGATTTAAGGGCTGACCCCAACGGAAGAATGCGATGACATTGACCAAGGCTTCGGAAAAAAAAATTGAGCAACTGGCCGCCCAGGCCCAGGCGGGATTTCTCGACAATGTCACGGGCGCCTTTTTCCGCCGCACCGACTGGTGGGCGTTCTGGATCGTGCTGGCGATCTCGCTGGCGGTCTATTTTTTCACCCTGGCGCCGACGCTGACGCTGGAAGACTCCGGCGAGCTGGCGGTGGCCTCGGACTATCTCGGAGTGCCGCATCCTCCGGGCTATCCGATCTGGACGCTGGTAACCTGGTTTTTCCAGTGGATTTTCCACTGGGTCAAATACAACGGACATCCCAATCCGGCCTGGTCGGTGGGGCTGGCCTCGGCGGTGTCGGGGGCCGGGGCGTGCGCGCTGCTGGCGCTGCTGATCAGCCGCTCGGGCGCGGATCTGCTCCGGAGCATTCCGGCGCTGACGGACAAGATCGGATTCCGCACGGAAAACACGCTGTGCCTGGTGGCGGGGATTTCCGGCGGCCTGCTGCTGGCGTTCAGTCCGGTGCTGTGGTCGCAGAGCGTGATTGTGGAGGTGTACAGCCTCAACGCGCTTTTCCAGATGGGGGTGTTGCTGCTGATCTACATGTGGATGTGCCGGCCCAAGAACGACACGCTGCTGTACCTGGCGGC
>ENA-UPTA01006062-UPTA01006062.1-activated-sludge-metagenome-genome-assembly--contig:-NODE-6062-length-10800-cov-6.675942_pt1 | contig 10800 bp, 6 predicted proteins | sample MGYA00238184_ERZ773361 | MGnify/ENA primary metagenome ERZ773361 (study PRJEB29100, sample SAMN05720205) | activated sludge metagenome | isolation source: anaerobic digester from wastewater...
CGGGAGAGGCGGCCGAGTACGTCGCGCCCCTCCTCCGCGCCCTCGCGCGGTGGAAGCGCGTCGCCGGCGCGAGCGCCCTCTTCTCCGTTCCGGCGGGCGACGCGCTCTTCGTCTTCGACCTCCGGACCGCCGCGCGGCGCCCGCTCACGGTCCTCCGCGGAGAGGCGCGCGCCGTCCACGACGCGTGCGACGCCTCGACGAACGTCCGCGCGGTCGTCGAGAAAGTCCGCTCGGAATGCGGCTTTGCGCGCGAGGCGACGGAGCGTGCGCTCTCCGCGCTCGTGCGCGACCGCCTCCTCCTCGAGGACGGAGAACGTCGTCTCGCTCTCGCCGTCCCGCTCGGACGCTTCGCTCCTCACGGACGAGCGAGCGCGCGCTTCCATCGCCTCGCGCGAAGAATCGGGCGAAGGACACGTGACGGAATCGCTTTTCCCGTTCACAATGCAGCGGTGACGTTTCGGACACGGAACGGGGACGACGCGCCGCACGCCCCGCGAGACACGCGGACGACGTCTTCCTCCAGCGAAGTTCTACTCGACCGCTTCTCCGTGAATCGTCGCGGAGAGCTGGTCTTTTCCTGAACCCCCGTCCTCGAGGGCGGAACCGAAAGGAGATCCGATGGCAACGAAGAAGGCTGCGAAGAAGGTCGCAAAGAAGGCCGTGAAGAAGGTCGCCAAGAAGGCGCCGGCCAAGAAGGCCCCGGCGAAGAAGGCCGTCAAGAAGGTCGCGAAGAAGGCCGTCAAGAAGGCCCCCGCCAAGAAGGTCGCCAAGAAGAAGGACGTCGGCCTCATCTGATCGACCGTCGCGCCGGAGCCGGTCCCCTCGCGGGGCCGGCTCCGCGCCGCGATCTCCCGGCGCCGCCTCGGCCCCCTACTTCAGGCCGGTGACGAGGTGGAGGTCGTTCCTGTACTGGAAGAAGCTGTAGACCCAGGAGCGTCCGTCGGGCGTCACCTGGGCCGCGACGATCGACTCGACGCCCGCCGGGTCCGGGGGCGCGATCGTCGCGACGACCTCCCGCGTCCGCGTGGCGAGCTCGACCCGCCGGATGCGGGCAGGAAGCTCGTCGAAGCGGAAGACGAACAGTGAGCCGCCGTCGACGCTCCAGCGCATCGGCACGTCTCCGGGCTCGAGGCCCGGGACGAGCCTCGGCTCGGCTCCGTCGATCGGGAGGAAGACCACGCGCCCTTCGCCGTCGGACACGGCCGCGGTCCGCCCGTCCGGCGAGACGACGTCGGACGGCGGAGCGAACCGCAGCCCCTCGCCCGGCAGCGCGCGCGGCCCGCCGGCCTCCGTGCTCTGCACGTAGAGCCGGACCGGCTTCCCCTCCTCGTTCGCCGCGAGCAGCAGCCTCTCTCCACCGGGGAAGAACGCCGCCGCCTGGTAGCTCGTGATCGGCCCGCGATCGAGCGTCTTCGCACGGCCCGGACCCGTCGGGAGGAGGACGACGCTCGGCGGGCTCGACGGGACGATCGCCACCGCCCACTTCCCGTCGGGCGAGAGCGGGCCGGCGGTCCCTTCGCCGAGGCGCGCCGCGGCGGACGCCTCCGTCCCGCGGTAGTAGACCGAGTACGTCCCAGCGCCTCCTCCGGCCCCCTGCTCGGCGAACAGGATGGCGCGACCGTCACGCGAGAGGTCCGAGACGACCGTCGCGTCGAGCCACGAGAGGTCCCGGTCCGCGGGCTGCTCCGCGCTTCCGAGCCCCATCCCGAGGCGGACGCGCCCTTCCGTGACGAGCAGCTCGCCGGTCGCGCTCACGTCCTGGAGCGCGAGGCGCCCCGGGCTCCGCGCCAGGAGTCGCCGCTTCCCCTTCAGGGTGACGGCCCAGAGGGCGCAGTTCGGGGAGACGTCCGTCGCGGTGAACCAGACTTCGTCTCCCTTCGGCGACCACGCGAGGCCGAGTGCGCTCGCCCAGCCTGCGGCGAGAACGGTCACGCTTCCGGCGCGATCGACGACGCAGACCGCGCCCCGGTCGTCGCCCGCGATCGGGTGGTCGACGAAGGCGACCCGTTCGCCGTCCGGCGAGACCCTCACGTTGCTGATCCACCCCTCGGCCTCGTGGAGCACCTTCTCGATCGGGTACTCGAGGCGGTAACGCCCCTCGACGACGCGGCTCACCGCGAGCTCCTGGCCGTCCGGGGAGAAGTCGGCGTCCTCCACGTCGGTCAGGATCTTCCGGGGCGCCCCGCCCACCAGCGGGACGCGCGCGAGCGTCCCCCGCGCCGAGAAGCCGTAGATGAAGCGGCGGTCGAGCGAGACGGCGAGCTCGCCGGCAGACGACACCGCGAGGACGTCGCCGGGAGGGAGGTCGAGCGGCCGGGACTCGGGACTCTCCGTCCGCATCGAATAGAGGCGGAACGGCTCCCCTTCCCAGCCCGCGCCGTAGACGATCGTCTTTCCGTCCGGCGAGAAGCGCGCCGAAAGGACGAGCCCCCGCCGGAACGTCAGCTGCTTGTAGGCCGGCACGCCCGGGCCTCCCGCCGCGTGGCCCGCGCGCCAGGCGAGCGCCGCTCCTCCGAGCAGGACGAGGACGCCGATCGCGGCCGGGAGGAGGACCGCGAGGCGGCGGCGCCGCGCGGGGAGAGACCGCCGCCGCGTCGAGGAGGCCCGCGTGAACCCCTCGGCGTACTCCCGGAGCTGGAACGCGAGGTCGGCCGCGGACTGGAACCGGTCGTCCGGCGCCTTCTCGAGGCAGCGCCGGAGGATCGGCTCGAGCTCCGGCGGGATCGACGCCGGGTCCGCCAGGCGCGAGATCGGGTCCTCGGCGAGCGTCGCGCTGAGCGTCTCGATCGCCGACGGCTTCCGGAACGCGACCTGCCCCGTCAGCATCTCGAACAGGACGGCGCCGAACGCGAAGATGTCGGAACGGTGGTCCAGCGGCGCGCCGCGGACCTGCTCGGGGGACATGTACCGCACCGTACCGACGACGATCCCGGAGACGGTCAGCCGCTCGGCGGTCTCGGCATCGGGGAGCCCCTCGAACGACAGCGGCGCAACCGGCTCGACGAGCTTGGCGAGGCCGAAGTCGAGGAGCTTCACGCGGCCGTCGCGCGTGAGGAAGACGTTCTCCGGCTTCAGGTCGCGATGGATGACTCCCGCGGCGTGCGCGGCCGCGAGCCCCTGCGCGATCTCGCACGCGGTCGTGGCGACGGCCTTCGACGGCAGCGCGCCGCGGTCCAGCCGGTCGCGGAGCGTCTCCCCCTCGAGCAGCTCGCTGACGAGGTACGGCACGCCCTCGTGGCTCCCGACGTCGTGGACGGCGAGGACGTTCGGGTGGTTCAGCCGCCCGACGGCCTTCATCTCGACCTCGAACCGGCGGATCCTGTCGTTGTCGGAGGAGCCCGTCCTCGTCAGGATCTTGATGGCGACATCGCGCCCGAGGCGGGTGTCGCGCGCCCGCCAGACCTCGCCCATCCCTCCCGCGCCGATGCGGGTCAGGATCTCGTAGGGGCCGACCTTCTCGCTGCCGGAGAGCGTCATGCGCCGACGGATGGTAGCGCGTCCGGTCCGCTCAGAGCACGCGTCGAACGGTCCAGAAGTCCCAGGCGAGGTCGGGGTGGAGAAGGTAGTCGAAGGGAAGCGTGAAGTACCCCGACATCCCCCAGCGTCTCCCCCAGGAGTTCCGGAGGAGGAAACGACGCCGCCGCTCGTCGTATCCGACGGCGAGGACCGCGTGTCCGCCGAGGGTCCTCTCGTTCCGCGAGGGCATCGGCACCCGCCCCGTCTCCCTCACGGCGCGGCTCTCGAAGCGCTCGTGCACCGAGATCCCGAGCGTGAACGGGAATCCCTGGGCGAGGCAGCCCCGGAGGTGGTCGAGCTCGCGCGGGACGCGGTGGTACGTCACCGCCCGGCGCGTCCGGGCCTCCGTGAAGCACCTCTTCGCGGGCCGCTCGGCGAACCTCTCGGGCCGCCAGGGCCAGAGGCGCTCGGAGCAGACGCCGGTCTTCGCCGCCGCCCGGTATCCGTCCCGGAGCGACACCGGTGCGTTCGTCCCGACCGTGTGCTCCTTCGCCCGCTCGACCCAGTAGAGGAAGAGGCGCGACGGCAGCGGCGCCTCCTCTCCCTGGCGCCGCTCGTCGAACCAGAGGGCCGCGCCGATGGCGTGGGCCGAGCAGGCGTTGAGCGGCCGCTGGTCCTCGACCGGCGGACAGCCGGGCCGCAGGTCGACGACCGTCGGAAGCGCGCGTCGCACGTGCCGCGGCGCCTCCCAGCGAAGGTCGCGGTGATCGGGGACGTCGGGGTGCGTGCCGTACGGCCGGGCTTTCGTCATCCGCTCCTCCCTCCCAGGGCCGGCGCTATTCTCGCGGCTCCCATGTCCAGCGCCGAGTCCCCCGCCGCTCCCTGGCCGAAGCTCGACCCCGAGAAGCGCAGCGCCGAGGTCCGCGCCTTCTTCGATCGCCGCGCGCACGTCTACGACCGTGTGGCGGACCGCCCCTACTGGGACTTTTCCGACCGGGTCCTTCTCGAGCTCCTCCGCCTCACGATTCTCCCAGGCCTCGGCGACGGCTCCGGCGTCCGCATCCTCGATGCCGGCGGCGGGACGGGACGCTGGGCGCTCCACCTTCTCCGCGAGTTGCCGCGCGCGACGGCCGTCCTCGCCGACGTCTCCTCCGGGATGCGCTCCGCCGCGAGGCGCAAGGCCGTGCGGGCCGGGCTCGCCGATCGGCTCGAGCTCCTCGCGCACGACCTCCACGAGCCGCTGCCGCGCCGCCTCGGCCGCTTCGACCTCGTCCTCTGCTTCCACAACGTCGCCAGCCTCGTCGCCGATCCCGCCGCGCTCTTCGCTCACCTCGCGCGTGCGACCGTGGGCGGGGGCCGCGTCGCGTTCGTCCTTCCCAGCCTCTGGCAGGCTGCGGCGAAGGTCCTCCGCGACGGCCGTCCGTCGGAGCTTCGCCGGCTCGCCGCGAGCGCCTCCGTCCGCTACGCGCCGGGAGTCCCGGAGGTCCTCGTCTTCACCCCGGCGATCGCCCGCGTGCTCCTCCAGCGGGCCGGCTGCACGGAGGTCTCGGTGCGCGGCTTCCCGGTCACCGCTCACCCGGACGGCCCCGACGAGGCGCTCCCCGCGCACCTCGCGAGCCCCCGGCTACGGAGCCGGCTCGTCCCGATCGAGGCCTCGCTCTGCCTCTCGGAGGAGGCGGCCGCGCGCGGGAACAACCTGCTCGCGATCGGGCGCACGCGCCGCTGACGCCGCCGCGGCGCGAGCCTCGACGAGCGCGAGGTTCGCGTGGGCGCGGTCCCAGCCGGGGCGCAGCGCGAGCGCACGCCGCAGCGCCCCGGCTCCTTCGGGGTGGAAGCCGAGCTCCCCGAGCGTCCACCCGAGGTTGTTCAGGGCGTCGGCCGAGCCCGGCTCCTCCTCGAGCGCGGCGCGGTAGGCGACCGCGGACTCGGCCCACCGGCGCGCCGCGCCGCGGGCGAGCCCCAGCTCGAACCACGAGCGCGCCCCCTCCGTCGCCGGCGAGAACGGCGGGCGCCCCGCGGCCCACGCCGCCGCCCACGCGTCGTCCGGCGAGCGGGCGAGAAGCTCGCGGGACTCCCGGGCGGCGGCCTCCCTCTCGCCCCGCGCCGCGAGGAGCGGCACGAGGAGCCGCCGGGGCAGCTCGTCCGCGGGGCCGACCCGGATCGCCTCGACGAGGAGCGGCACCGCCTCCGCGGCCCGGCCCCGCTCGGCGAGCCAGCGCGCGTAGTACGTCCGGCTGGACGGCGCCGCCGGGTCGAGCGCGAGCGCCCGCCGGAAGTGCGCCTCGGCGGCGTCCGGCCGTCCCGTCGCCCCCTCGAGGACACCGAGGTTCACCTCGAGGACGGCGTACCCCGGCAGGAGCCGGCCGGCCGCCTCGAACGCGGCGCGCGCCTCGTCCCACGCGCCGCGCGCCATGAGCGCGAGGCCGTAGTTCATCCACCCCCGGCCGTTCCGCGGACTCTTCCTCGCCACGTCCCGCCAGAGGCTCTCCTCGGTCCTCCAGACCTCGTTCCGCTCGCGTGTCCCGAAGGCGTGCGCGAAGAGGAGGAGGACGCCGCCCGCGAGCGCCGCGGCGGCCCTCGCCCGCCGCGAACCGAGGGTGGGAGAGGCGAGCGCGAGCCGTGCGCTCCACGCCGCCGCGAGGACGAGGCCGGCGTACGACAGGAAGTACCGGTGCTCGTTGGCCGGCTCAGCGAGCGGCAGGACGCTCGACGTCGGCAGGAGGCCGAGCGCGAACCAGGCGAGGCCGAACGCGACCGGCCACGCGCGGCGCCTCCGCGCGGCCGTCACGAACCCGATCGCGAGGAGCGCGAGGAGCCCGAGCCCCGCGAAGAGGCGCGTGTCCGACCACTCCGTCACGAGCACGAGGTCGCCGTCGGCGGTGAGGCCCGCCGGGAGGACGAAGAGCCGCACGTAGTGGAGCCAGGCCCACGGCTGCGTCCGCGCGTAGTCGAGCCGGCTCCCGCCGCCGTACGTCTGCCCATCCGCGTTCATGAAGGCCACGAAGGCGTAGATCGCGGCGCCCGCGGCGAACGCGGGGAGGGAGGCCCGCAGCGCGCGGGCGAGCCCCTCGCGGCTCTTCCGCGAGGCGATCCCCTCGCCCCTCCACCGACCCACGACGAGCAGGTGGAGGACGAGGAGGAGGGGCGCGAACATCACCGCCGGGACCTTCGCGAGCGCCCCGACGGCGACCGCCGCGAGGGAGAGCCCCGTCCGGCGCGCCCGCCGGCTCCCGAGCCAGAGGAGGAACGCGGCGACGATCCCGAGCGCGCTCAGGATCTCCGACCGGACGTGCATCAGGTTCATCGTCTCGGTGTTCGCGGTGTGGACCGCGAACAGCGTCGCCGAAAGGAGCGCGAGGTGCCCGTTCCTTCGATCGGGGAGCGCGAGGTCGAAGAGGCGCCGGTAGAGCGCCGCGAGCGCCCCCCAGAGCAGGAGGAGCTGAAGGAGCTGGTCGAGCCGGAACGCGAGCGGGTCGAGGCCCCCGCCGAGCCGGTAGTCGAGGGCGAGGGTCGTCGACACGAGCGGCCGGTACGTCGCGTTCGCCGGCAGGCCGCTGAACGTCCGCGCGTCCGTGAAGAACCGCGGGACGTTCGAGAGGCTGCGCAGGTAGAGGTTCGAGACGACGACGTGAGCGTCGTCGAAGTGGAACGCGTTCCGGAGCGAGCCCGCGTACGCGAAGACGACGAGCCCGCCGCAGAGGAGCGCGGGGAGGAGGCGCGCGAGCCGGCGAGGCATCACGCTACGACGCCCCGCCCGGTCCGCCGCGGAGGACGTGCGGGGCCGGCGCCGCGATTCCATGTCCGATCGCCGGCACGAGGCCCCGCACCCGTCCCCTCTACATGCGCACGGGGCTGAGGAAGAGCGACGACGGCGAGGCCGTCACGCGCTGGGAGACGATGCCCGTGGAGCCGGCCGTGGCGCCCCCGGACGGCCCTCCCGACCGGCCTCCGGCTCCGCCGCAGGCGCCGCCGCCTCCCGCGTAGCCGACGCTCCAGGCTCCCGTGCCGGCGGCTCCGCCGGTCACGCTCGGAGCGACGCCGGAGATCGACGGGGCGATCTGGAGGACGATTCCTCCGCCGCCCCCGCCGCCGGCGCTCGTGTCCTGATCCGTCGGAGCAGGCGGAATGGGGTAGTGGGCCCCGCCCGCGCCGCCCCGGGCCGAGATCGTCCCGTCGTTCGCGATCGAGGTGGCGGACGCGAGGACGACGACCCCGCCCGCGCCGCCTCCGCCGGTGTTCTGGCCCCCCGAAGCGGTCAGGCCGTTCCCGCCGTCGGCTCGGATCGCCCCCGAGCTCGAGACGGCGAGGGCGCCTTTCGCGAGGAGGACGACCGCGCCGCCTCCCGGCCCGGCGTACGCCGCGCTGCCGCCGCCCCAGCCTCCCGCGTCCGCGGATGGGTTCACCAGGAGTCGGGCGAGGAGCGGGCTGAGGGCGGCTCCTCCGGTGGCGTTTGATCCTCCCTCGGCGCCAGGCCGGCTCGCGGCCACCCCGATGCTGAGCGAGACCGGGTTCGTCCGGACCTGGATCGTCCCGTTGACCGTGACCGCCCCCGTCGAGCGGAGCACGAGGCCGCTCGGAATGGTCAGCGTCACCCCGGCGTTCACGGTGATGCTCGAGTACTGGAGCGTCCCCGCGGGCGGGGAAGCGCTCCAGTCCAGGCTCGACGCGACCGTCAGAGCGCCGTCGCCTCCGTCACCCCAGATCGCGTCCGCGCTCGACTCCCCCGCGGGCCCCGGGATCCCCTGCGGACCCTGGGCGCCGTTGCAGACGTAGCGCGTCAGCGCGGCGTTCTCCTCGCCCGCGTCGAGGACCCCGTTCCCGTTGACGTCGAGGCCCATCTCGATCTTCACGCCGCCCGTCGCGCAGTTCGCGCCCGCCGGCTCCGCCGTCGTCCGCGCTACCGTCGCCAGGCCCGCGGCGCCCATCGCGCCCGTCGGACCCGTCGGACCCGTCGCTCCGGTCGCGCCGGTCGACCCCGTCGGTCCCGTGGAGCCCGTCGCACCCGTTGGTCCCGGAGGACCGGTCGGTCCGGTCGGCCCCTGCGCGCCGTTGCAGACATAGCGCGTCAGCGCGGCGTTCTCCTCCCCCGCGTCGAGCGTTCCATTCCCGTTCGCGTCGAGGCCCATCTCGACGAGCACGCCGCCGGTCGCGCAGTTCACGCCTGCCGGTTCCGCCGTCGTCCGCGACACCGTCGCGAGGCCGGAGGCACCCATCGGTCCCGGCATGCCTGTCGGACCCGTCGCGCCCGTCTCGCCGACCAGCCCCTGCGGACCCGTCGCTCCCATCGGCCCGATCGGTCCCGTCGGTCCAACCGCGCCCGTCATACCCGTCGCGCCGACCGGCCCCTGGGCACCCGTCGCACCCGTCGGCCCGATCGGCCCCGTCGGTCCCACTGCGCCCGTCGCGCCCGTCTCGCCGACCGGTCCCTGCGCACCCGTCGCACCCGTCGGCCCGATCGGCCCCGTCGGTCCAACCGCGCCCGTCAAACCCGTCTCGCCGACCGGTCCCTGCGCACCCGTCGCACCCGTCGGCCCGATCGGCCCCGTCGGTCCAACCGCGCCCGTTGCGCCCGTTTCGCCGATCGGTCCCTGTGCGCCGGTCGGACCTGTCGGCCCGACCGGGCCCGTCTCGCCGACCGCCCCGTTGCAGACGAAGCGCGTCAGCGCGGCGTTCTCCTCGCCCGCGTCGAGCGTGCCGTTCCCGTTCACGTCGGACCCCATCTCGACCAGCACCCCGCCGAACGCGCAGTTCGCGCCCGCCGGCTCCGCGGTCGTTCGCGAAAGGGTCGCGAGCCCGGGCGCGCCTGTCGCCCCGGTCGGCCCCGCGGGACCCGTGAGCCCGATCGAACCGGTCAGTCCCGTCGGGCCCGTCGGCCCCGCGGGGCCCGTCAGTCCGATCGCGCCGGCTGGGCCCGCGGGTCCCGTCGGTCCGATCGGTCCCGGCGGTCCGGCGGGTCCGGGCGTGCCCTCAGGCCCGGCCGGTCCGGTCGGCCCGGTCGGTCCGGTCGGCCCCATCGGGCCCGTCTCTCCGGTGAGCCGCTCCGCGTCGATCGCCATTTCGAACGACGTCGAGTCCTGGCTGCCGTTCGCGATCTGCGTCGCCCACGTCACGATCGCGCCGTTGCCCGAGGCGACGGCGATCTCGACGACCCCGTCCGCGGGCAGCTCCGCCCGCGCCGCGCCGGCCGCGGCGGGGAGCAGGTCCTCCGCGCGGAGCTGCACGGGCTGCTGCGCGTCGAGCGTGAGGCTGCGGCTCCCGAGCCGGTTTCCGTTCCCGTCCTTCAGGACGATCGCGACCGTGACCGGCGCGCCGCCGACCTCGACGACGCCGAAGTTGTAGCGGAAGTCGCCTCCGGCCGTCACCGGCACGCCCTGGAGCGTCGTCGACTGGCCCACCCGGAGCGCCAGCTTCACGGGGACCGCCGCCATGCCGAGGCCCGTCGTCTCCGCGAGCGTCGTCCCCGCCGGCCTGTCGTACGTCCGGCTCGTCACGAGGATCGGCTCCCCGGCGCGCGCCCGGATCGCCCCCGACCCGCTCGGGAGGCCGAAGAGTTCCGTCAGGACGTTCTCCCATCGGCGCGTCTCGCCCGCCTCCAGCCGCACCGTCACGCGCTGCGGCTCCGGGTTCGCCTGGCCCGCCTTCAGCAGGAGGAGCTCGACGTCCTGCGCCGCGCCGGGGTTCGTGACCCAGAGCGACGTGTACCACTCGGCCCCCGGGCCGCTCGCGCGAGCCGAGGCCGGCAGGACGACGTCGGCGGCGTAGTAGCTCGCGCTCGCGACACCGGCCGCGAGCAGAAGGCACACCCCCGCGATCGGGAGCAGGCAGGGTCTCCATCTCCGGACGACGCTGTTCATCGGAATGCCTCGCTTTGCGGACGGTGCGGGTCGATGGGCCGTCGAACGAGGTTCCGCCCGTCCACAGGCCGCAGCGTAGGAGCGTCCCAATGAGACCGCAAGAATTTTTCCGCCGCGATGCAGCGGGCCCCCGACGCCGCCGGCCGGGACTCGATCGGCGGGAGGGAAGGCGGCGCGCCGGGCCGTCGCGCCGCACGGCGGCGAGGCGCCGGCGGGAACGGCTGGCCTGCCCGGCCGGGCTCGAACCGGCGACCCTCGGCTTAGAAGTCCGGCTACACGTCTTTTCGGCGGATTGGCCCCCCATCGGACTTTCGGTCGAAAACCGCTCTGGTAGCCGTCCGAAGGGCTCAATCCCCTTGATGTACGTTCACGCAAGAGCCACACTGCGTTAGTGTCGCGGTGTCGCATTTCGGTGACGCACCCGCAGCCCCGCCGGGGAGGACCCGGACAGAAGGAGGACTTCATGGAGCAGGCCGTCGAGAAGATCACC
>ENA-UPTA01006064-UPTA01006064.1-activated-sludge-metagenome-genome-assembly--contig:-NODE-6064-length-10796-cov-4.166744_pt1 | contig 10796 bp, 11 predicted proteins | sample MGYA00238184_ERZ773361 | MGnify/ENA primary metagenome ERZ773361 (study PRJEB29100, sample SAMN05720205) | activated sludge metagenome | isolation source: anaerobic digester from wastewater...
GGACCTGCATCCGGATCGTCGCTGTTCACGCAGAGGTTGGCCGTGTAGGTGCCCACCGCCAGACCCGTGGAATCGAAGGTCACCGTGACCGGCGCGCTGTTGCCGGCAGTCGTCAGTCCGCTGGCCGGGCTGACCGAGAGCCAAGGCACGCTGGCGGGCGAAGAACACGCGGGATCCGCTCCCGTGCCGTAGCCGCGGATCATCCAGTTGCCGGGGAATCCAGCGCTGTCGATGAGCGTCCAGGTGTCATCCGGCGGCAGGGTGGGAGGCGTCGGCGCGGCAGGCGTGTTCCACCAGCCGGCCCAGGAACGCTGCTGGCTGGCGGTTTCGTCGATGGCCGCCGGCCAGTAGCCGGCATTGGGAAGCTCTTGCGCAACGACTCCGATCAGGATGTCCCCCGGGCCGTTGAAGGTCACGGGCGAAGGCAAGGTATAGCTGTTCCACGCATCCAGGGTTGCCACCGTCACGGGGACGCTGGCCAGCAGGTTGGAGCCGGTGGCCGGATCGGTGTTGCCGCTGGTGTTCTCGTAGAGCACCAGCAGCATCTGGTGTCCCACCTGCACCATGTCCGGTGTGGCGAAATAGACCTGAACCTCGTTCAGCGTGATCGGGAAGTTGCCGCCCGGGGGAGTGAACCGGTTCAGGAAAACGAATTGCGATGCGCCACCGATGCCAATACCGTTCTCGCGCACTCCGTCGTCCAGCTCGAGCGCGATGGCCGCCGTGACGGACTCCGGCCCGTTGCTTCCCGGCAGCGCCAGGGTCACCGGGTTGCGCGGCACGGGCTCCTCGTCTATCGACCAGTTCAGATCCGCCGTGCCGTTGTTGGCGAGGGTCAGGGTCTGCGTGGTCGTGGTGTTGGTGGCCTGGGTGCCGGCCAGCGCGGCCGGACTCACGTCGATGTTCGGCGTGGGCGGCGGCAGGCCGCAGTCGACGGCAGAGAACGTGCCGCTGGCACTGTGCGGGGCCGCACCCCAGCCATCGCCGATGATGTTCCAGGGAATGTCCCAGGGCGCGCCGGTGCAGTCCGGCGCGGTGACTACGACGCAGAAATTGAAATTCGCGCCCGCGGCACTGCCGTTCCAGGCCCCGCAGCCGGTGGGCAAGGTTCCCGCAGATTGCCAGAACACCACGTTGCCCGCGGCGGTGCCCGAAACGGGCGGCAGGGCGGTGGAGCATCCATTGGCCACGGGCGTGCTGTTGGCGGATACCGCGCCGAGGGTCCAGCCGTCCGGCAGGTCGACGTCGACCCGGTCGGTGTACTCCTGGTCCGGCGAGTTGATGTTCGCGGTGAAGCACAGCGTGGTGCTGACGCCGGGATTGAGCAGGGCCGGCGCGGCGGCCGTGATGGCCGAGGTGCCCACGTTCTGAGGCGTCAGGTGGCTCGCGCTGAATTCGGGCGCGGCCAAGGCGGAACCCGCCAGGCCCAGCGACATCATGCCCAGTGCCAGCAGCGCCATTCGCACAGGTGATATGGATTCCGTGTGGTGTTCCGCTCTCATGCCAACTGCTCCCCTTGGGTGGACGATCAAATGAAAGTGCGCGCGCTGCCGATGGCAGCGACAGGCGATGACCCGCTGGCCCTCGCCTTCGCACGCACCGCCAGCGACGCCGCGAATCGCGGTGCGCAGGGCAGAACCATGAGCATAGCATGAACAAAAACCTGTTCCCGATCGCAAAACGACACCCCGCGCCCGGGAATCCCGCCTTCAGATCAGCTTGAGCTCGAACGCCTTGAGCACCGCGCGGGTGCGGTCGCGCACGCCGAGCTTGGAGAGGATGTTGGAGACGTGGTTCTTGACCGTGCCTTCCGCCACGCCGAGCGATTCGGCGACTTCCCGGTTGGAATAGCCGCCCGACATCAGCCGCAGGATTTCGGTTTCCCGCTCGGTCAGCGGGTCGGGCTGATCGAGGCTGACGAAATCGGTGCGCAGGCTCTCCAGGCCCGAGAGCAGCCGCTGGGTCACGGCCGGTTGCACCAGCGAGCCGCCTTCGGCCACGGTGTGGATCGCGGCAACGAGCTGTTCGAGCGAAACATCCTTGAGCAGGTAGCCGCGCGCACCGGCCTTGATGCCGGCCAGCACCAGTTCGTCATCGTCGAAGGTGGTGAGGATGATGGTGGGCGGCAGCCGGTGGTCGGCAGCCAGCGCCTGCAGCGTTTCCAGCCCGCTCATCACCGGCATGCGCATGTCCATCAGCACCACGTCGGGCGCGACCTGCGGGATGACGGCCAGCGCCTGGCGACCATCGCCGGCCTCGGCCACCACGCGGATGTCCTCGGACAGGTCCAGCAGGGAACGGACGCCCTGGCGCACCAGGGTCTGGTCGTCGACCAAACAGACTCGGATCATGGATTTCCCTCCAGGGGCAGGAATGCATCCAGGGCAAAACCGCGCGGGCCGGAGGCCGCGATCGAAAGACGGCCGTCGTATTCGGCCAGGCGCTCGCGCATGCCGCGCAGGCCGTTGCCGGCGACCGCGCCCTCGGCTCCGCGCCCATCATCGCGGGCGTTCAGGGCGATGCCGCCGTCGCGATGGATCAGGCGGATCCAGAGGTTGTCGGCACCGGCGTGGCGCACGGCGTTGGTGATGACCTCCTGCACGCAGCGCAGGATGACCTGGGCGCGCAGCGGATCGTTGAGCGAAAGGCGCTCGGGCAGGTCCAGATGAACGGCCAGCGAAGGCACGCCCTTCGCCAGCGCCGCGAGCGCCTCGTGCAGGTCGATCGCCCCGCCGTCGCGAAGCTGGCTGACCGCTTCGCGCACGTCGGTCAGAAGGAGCTTGGCCAGAAGATGCGCCTGCTGGACATGCTCGCGCGCGCGCCCTTCGCTCAGGTGCGTGGCCACCTCGAGGTTGAGGCTCAGCGCCGTCAGGTGGTGCCCGAGCAGGTCGTGCAGCTCGCGCGAGATGCGGATGCGCTCGTTGAGGCGGCTGGACTCGGCCAGCAGCGCGCGGGTGGCGTGCAGCTCGGCGATGAGCCGGCGCTGTTCCTCGCGCGCCTGGGTCTGCTGGCGCGCCACCAGGCCGGTGACGAAGGCGACGGTGGAATAGCCGACGTAGAACAGCGCCTGCAGCAGCGCCTCGATGACGCTGAATTCGGGGCGTCCGGCAAACACCGGAACCAGTGCGATGTGCTGAAGCACCAGCCAGGCCAGGCCCACGCGCAGCCCCAGCACCCAGGGCAGGATTCCGGCGATGACCAGCAGGAGCCCGCCGCCCAGGCCGCTGTTGGAGAAGTGGCTCACCGCGATCGCGCAGGCGGTGATGACGGTCAGGAGGACGATCTCGACCAGCCGCGCGCGGATGCGCCCGAGCCGGATCGTCAATATCCAGTAGCCGATACCGAAGCTGAAGTAGGCCACCCGCCAGGCGATCAGGTCGGCGCGGGAAAGCCCTTCGTGGAAGTACCAGCTGTTGAGCACCAGCGGAATGCCGACGCAGGCCCAGGTGAAGAGGCCTGCGTAGCGCAGCAACTGGGTGTGGCTGAGGCGCGCGAGCATGTCGCCATCATAGGCGCGGATCGCGGGCTGCGACCCTGCCGCAGGTCATGGCCCGCCGGGGGCTGGGGATCAGTTCAGCCGCGAAGGATCCCCGTGACACTTCTTGAATTTCCGCCCCGAGCCGCAGGGACAGGGATCGTTGCGCCCCGGCGCAGGCACCGCGCGCCGAGGGATCCTCGGGGTGCTTTCCTCGATCCTGCACAGGTGGAAGGCGTGCAGCATTTCGGGGATGCTGGCGATGATGTCGAGCCGCTCGTCCGGACTCAGCGGCGCATCCTGGTCCTCGAGGTCGTCTTCGTCCTCGTCCGGATCGAAGTCGAATTCCCGGAAATCCTCCTCATCGTCGAGGAAATCCGGGTTTTCTTCTCCGTCCGGCGCATCCTCGCCCGCTTCCGCGCCATCGTCTTCGTCCTCTGCCAGCCAGTCGGGCGGGATCAGGTCGAAGATGTCCATCACCGCCATCCACAAGTCCTGATCGTCCTCGATGCGCGCCTCCCACGCTTCCGCCCGAAGCCGGTAGGCGAAGCTGAAGCCCAGCGCCCAGGCCGCGCCGGCAAGAAAGACGAACGGATTCTCGTCTTCCGCATCGGCGGACTGCGGCGAATCCACTGCCGCCTCGCCTGGAGCGTCCTCTTCGTCCGGCAGGAGGATGAGCGGCATGTTCTGTTCGGGGTCGAGGGTCGGTGAGCGCACGATGCGCGCGAGCGCGAACTCCCAGAGGCGTTCGAGCAGCCCGGTCAGCTCTTCCGATGCAACCGCATCGAGCGAGCCGAGCACCAGAGGAAGCAGTTCCTCCAGCGGGATCGGCTCGCCGGGCGAAACCAGCGCACCGCAGAGCAGTCCATCGACCGCTTCCAACGGCATGCCGCCGCGCTGTTCGCACTCCTCGGCCAGCAGCGTGGCCAGTCGATCGATGGCGTCCAGATCGAATCGGGGCCGCGAGGAAGGAGGGAGGATGGCAGGCATGGCAGGCTCAGTAGGCAAACTGGGTGAAAATCGGGTCGACGCTACCGCCCCAGACCCCGCGAAACAAGTCCAGTTTGCGTTCGGCCGGGGTCTGGTTGGAGTGGGCGATCTCGAACAGCGGATCAAGGAAATGGCCCTCGTCCTCGCCCTTGCCGTTGAGGCGCGCACGGCGCGCCAGACCGGCACGGGAAATCTCCAGCGCCGCGAGCGCCAGTTCGCGCACGCTGGCACCGCGAAACGGCAGCCGCAGGCCGTGGCGCGGCACACCGTCGCGCAGCGCATGGCGCTCGGCACGGGTGAAGTCGCGCACCAGTGCCCAGGCCGCGTCGAGCGCGTCGGCGTCGTACAGCAGACCGACCCAGAACGCCGGCAGCGCGCACAGCCGTTTCCACGGACCGCCGTCCGCGCCGCGCATTTCCAAAAACGTCTTGAGCCGCACTTCCGGAAAGGCCGTTGTCATGTGGTCGGACCAGTCGCGCAGCGTCGGCAGCTCGCCCGGGCGCGCCGGCAGGCGGCCGGCGAGGAAGTCGCGGAAGCTCTGCCCGGCCGCGTCGAGGTATTCGCCGTCGCGATGCACGAAATACATCGGCACATCGAGCAGATAATCGACGTAGCGCTCGAAGCCGAAGCCGTCTTCGAACACGAAATCGAGCATGCCGGTGCGGTCCTTGTCGGTGTCGGTCCAGATGTGCGAGCGGTACGACAGGAAACCGTTGGGCTTGCCCTCGGTGAAGGGCGAATCGGCGAACAGTGCGGTGGCCACCGGCTGCAGCGCCAGCGAGGTGCGGAACTTCTTCACCATGTCCGCTTCGCTGGAAAAATCCAGGTTCACCTGCACCGTGCAGGTGCGGGTCATCATGTCCAGGCCCAGTTTGCCGACCCGGGGCATGTAATCGCGCATGATCCGGTAGCGGCCCTTGGGCATCCAGGGCATGTCGCCGCGCGCCCACTTGGGCTGGAATCCCATGCCGAGGAAGCCGATGCCGAGCGGGTCGGCAACTTCGCGCACTTCGCTCAGATGGCGCGTGGTTTCGCAGCAGGTCTGGTGGATGGTTTCCAGCGGCGCGCCGGACAGTTCGAGCTGGCCGGCCGGCTCCAGCGTGACCGAGGCGCCGTCGCGCGAAAGCGCGATCAGCCGTCCGTGTTCTTCGATGCGGTTCCAGCCCAGCCCGGCGATGCCTTCCAGCAGCGCGCCGATGCCGCGCTCGCCTTCGTAAGGCGGCGGGCGCAGCGCAAGGGCCGGATCGCCGGCGCGATCGGGCAGGTAGAAGCCGAACTTTTCGTGCTCGGTGCCGATGCGCCACTCCGACACGGGCTTGCAGCCGCCCTCCAGCGTGGCCGCCAGCAGGCGGTGGTCGTGGATCGGCGTTTCCTTGGCGTGGCTGGGTCCGGACATGGGACACCTCATTGATCGGGAGCGAAGCATGGCGGCGCGCGGACGCACCCGCAAGGCGGAGAATCAGGTCGCCGCGAGCCTGGCCAGCAGCGGGGCCAGCACTTCGGTGCCGCGCAGGGCGCGGCGCCAGCGCGCCGGGATTCCGTCCACGCCGTACTCCAGGCCGGCGATGCCGCCGGCCACGCACGCGCTGGTGTCGGTGTCGTGGCCACGGGCGACGGCCTTGCGCACGCAGTCGGCGTAGCTGGCGGTCGTCTCGAACGCATCGCGCGCCGTCCACAGGGTATCGAGCGCATAGCCCGTACCGCCAGGCGCGTAGGGCCGCAGGATCAGATCGAGTTCCCCCTGGTCCACCGCGCCATCCAGAATCGTGCGCAGCGCCGACTCGGCCCGCTGCCAGGGGTTCTCGACGCGATCCAGCACCCTGCGCGCCCACAGGCAGTACATCGCGCAGCACAGCTGCGAGCGCAGGTGGCCGTGGGTGGGCAAGCCCTGGCGCATGGCCAGTCGCACCAAGTCCGCATCCTCGCCGCGGTGCCAGAGCACCAGCGGCAGCGCCCGCATCAGCGCGCCGTTGCCGTTTTCGCGCTCCCGCGCAGGGCCGGAACGCTCCGGCGACACGCCGTCGCGCAGGTGCCGTATCGCGGTGCTGGTCTGGATTCCGACATCGAACACCACGCCGTCCACCGCATGGAAGCCGTCGTGCAGCCAGCGCGTCAGGCCCTCGGCGAAATGCGCCAGGTCCAGGCCGTCGTTGGCCAGCAGGCTGTCCAGCAGCACCAGCGCCTGGGCACCGTCGTCGCTCCAGGTGCCGGGAGGCACGCCCGCGTGCGCACGCGGAAAGCCCGCGGGCGGCTGCATTTCGATCGCCTCGATCGGCGGCAGGCGCTGCGGCGGAAAGAACTCGTAGGGAACCCCCAGCGCGTCCCCGACCAGCAGGCCCAGCAGGCCGCCCTCGATCCGCTCGTGTCTGGATGTTTGCATTGCGCTGCGCCTCGTCGATGCCTGCCACCGCGCCGGCGGCCATCGCCTCGACGCCGGCCGACGCGCAGGATACCCCCGCCGCCGCGGGGCCGGCCCGTATCGGCACCCGGATGCCGGCGCGGGCCGTCGATCCGGGCCCGCGACCTTGTCTCCTCGCAGCCGCCCGGGCCACGCCCGCCGGCCAATGCCTGACTTGTCCCGCTCGATTCAGGGCCTTATCTTTAGTCGCCATGAGCAGCCACGCCGCCTCGTTGCGCGAAGAAGTCGCCAACGCCCTGACCCACGGCATCGGTGCCGCCGTTGCCTTGGCGGCGGGTGCCGTGCTGATCACGCTTTCGGCCCAGCACGGCGACGCGTGGCAGCTGACCAGCGCAGTCGTGTTCTGCACCACGCTGCTGCTGCTCTACGTCGCTTCCACGCTGTACCACGCCATCCCGCATCCGCGCGCCAAGGCCCGTCTCAAGGTGTTCGACCACTGCGCGATCTATGTACTGATCGCTGGCACCTACACGCCCTTTACCCTGATCGGCCTGCGCGGCGCGTGGGGCTGGAGCCTGTTCGCGGTGATCTGGTCGCTGGCGGTGGCCGGGGTGGTCTTCAAGCTGTTCTTCACCGGACGTTTCAAACTGGTTTCCACCCTGGTCTACATCGCGATGGGCTGGCTGGTGCTGGTGGCCATCGTGCCGATGACCCGCGCCCTGGACGCCTGGGCGCTGGGCTGGCTGTTCGGAGGCGGCATCGCCTACACCGCCGGCACGATCTTCTACATGAGCCGGCGCATCCGCTACGCGCACTCGATCTGGCACGGGTTCGTGCTGGGCGGCAGCGCCTGCCACTTCGTCGCGGTGGCAAGCCAGGTGCTGGGCTGATCGGTCACTCGCCCCTGAATGCACAACGCCCCGGCATGGCCGGGGCGCTGCAAGGCTAATGCGGTCAGGTCGCGCTTCAGGAGTCGAAATTGCCATTGAAGATGCCCGCCTTCGGAGCCGCGGTGGCGCGACCTTCGTCCACAGGTTCGAAGGACATCGACATGATCACGCTGTCTTGTTCCTGCACCGGCGCCGCTGGTGCACCGGGCGCATGGCCCGGACGCGGCATGAGAGCGAACAGCACGGCAAAGGCACCCACGCCCGCCGCCAGCGCAAAACCGCGCCGCACTGCGGTGCGCAATCGATTGACCTGCGGCATGCGCTGCGAACGGAGCTGGCCGGCCAGCGCCTCGATCTCCGGTTCCAGCGCGGCGACGCTGCGCGCGATGTCGCAGGCCAGCGCGCTGGCCGCCACGCGATCCAGCGCAGTCGCCTCGTCCGCCGGCGCGCCGTGGCGAGACAGCATCTCGATGAGATCCTCGGCATCCGGCTGCGCGCCGTTTGCCTCGGTGTGGCGTCGATACAGTGCCTTGATTCGCGCCTCGTCCATGCTCAGTCCTCCAGTCCTTCCTCGCGCAACCGGGCTTTGACTTCATCCAGCCCGCGATAGATCAGTTTGCGGGCCGCATCCAGCGTCAACCCGCTCATGTCCGCCACTTCCTGCAGGCCGAAACCCTGCAGATAGAGCTGCAGCGGGCGTCGCCGGCGTACCGGCAGGGCCTCGATGCAGCGCGCGACGGCCTCTACCTTCAGCGTCTCTGCGGCAGCAAGCTCCGGCCCGGGGCCGCTGGCTGCCAGTTCCGCTCCGCTTTCGCCTTCCGGCAGCGGCTCGGCGGCACGCACCTGGGCGCGCCGTACCGCATCGACGATGGTCGTGACCACCACTCGCTGGATGTAAGACGCAGGAAACTCCGCGTTTGGGTCACGCTCGATCGCCTTCCACAGCCGGATGCGCACCTCCTGCTCCACGTCATCCGGATCAATCCCGTGGATATTCAGTGCGTTGGATGCAATATGGGCGCGCACCCGGGAAGCGAACCGGGTGAGCAGTTCGTTCAGCTTCGCTTCCAGACTCACGCCTTTTGCCCCGCATCACGCGACATTTCCGCCAACCCGCCGACCCGCGCCTGCCAGGGCGTGGCAGCCTCGGCAAAGGTTCCCGTGCGCGCCGGATGGAAGGCATCGAGCAGGTACAGCGGGCGCGCCTTGGTTTCGACGTAGAGCCGCCCTAGGTACTCGCCGATGATCCCCAGCGCCATCAGCTGCACGCCGCCGAGGAACAGGATCACCGCCATCAGCGAGGGATAGCCTGCCACCGGATTGCCCCATAGCACGGTCTTGGCCACGATCCACAGGCCGTAGGCGAAGGCGAGCAGTGCGGTGGCGAGTCCCGCGTAGGTGGCCACGCGCAGCGGCGCGGTGGAAAAGGAGGTGATGCCCTCCAGCGCGAAGTTCCACAGCTTCCAGTAGTTGAACTTGCTGGCGCCCGCGTGGCGCGGGTCGCGGCGGTAGGGCAGCGCGCATTGGCGGAATCCGACCCAGGCGAAGATGCCTTTCATGAAGCGCTGGCGTTCGCGCAGGCCGCGCAAGGCCTCGAGCGCGCGCCGCGTCATCAGGCGGAAGTCGCCGGTGTCGGGCGGGATCGGCGTCGACGAAAGGCGCTGCATCACCCGGTAGAAGGCCGCCGCGGTGGCGCGCTTGAGCCAGCTCTCGCCATCGCGTGCAAGGCGCTGGCCGTAGACCACATCGAAACCTTCACGCCACTTCGCAAGAAACTCGGGAATGAGCTCGGGCGGATCCTGCAGGTCGGCGTCGATGACCAGCGCCAGGTCGGCGTCGATCTGGTCCAGGCCCGCGGTCAGCGCGGCTTCCTTGCCGAAGTTGCGCGCCAGGCGGAGCGCCGCCACGCGCGGGTCACGTTCGGCGAGGTTGCAGATCACCTGCCAGGTGGCGTCGCAGCTGCCGTCGTCGACGTAGAGGACGCTGCCCTCGGCATCCAGCGCGTCGAACACGGCCGCCAGTCGCGCGTGGAACTGCGCGAGCACCGCCGCCTCGTTGTAGGCCGGCACCACGACGGCGAGCGTCGGGCGCGCGGGTTGTGAATGATCCATCAGCAAACTCCCGCAAGACCGCGCATGCTACTGCGCCGGCACGCTCTTGCCACAGCACTCCTCCAGCCAGGACGCGCCGCCGAGCTGGCGCACCTGCCGCGCGATCCAGGCTCGTCGGCGCAGCAGGTAGGCCGAGGGAGCCTCGACGCGCAGCCTGCGCGGATTGGGCAACACCGCGGCCAGCAGCGCTGCCTGCTGCGGATCGAGCTGCGCCGCATCGCGCCCGAAGTAGTGGCGCGATGCGGCCTGGACGCCGTAGATGCCGTCGCCGAATTCGGCGAGGTTGGCATAGACCTCCAGGATCCGCCGCTTGGGCCACAGCAGCTCGATGGCCAGGGTGTAGTAAGCCTCGACGCCCTTGCGCAGCCAGCTTCGCCCGCTCCAGAGAAATAAATTCTTGGCTGCCTGCTGGCTGATCGTGCTGGCACCGCGCAGGTACGCGCGCTGGCCGCGCGCGGCCACGACGCCGGAAATCGCATCGACATCGAAACCGTGATGCTGCGGAAACTTCTGGTCCTCGGCCGCCACCAGCGCGATCGGCACGGCCGGCGACATGGCGTCCAGGTCGATCCATTCATGGCGCAGCCGGAAGCCCGGTTCGGCGCGCATTTCCCACTGGCGCGCCAGCATGAAGGCGCTGGTGGGCGGATCCACGAAGCGCAGCAGCAGCACCGGTGCAAGGCTGGCCAGCACCAGCAGCACGAGCGCCCACGCCGCACGCCGCCACCCGCGTCGCCGCGTGCCATCCGGCTTGAAGCTGCTGCGGCGCGTCACCATAGTTCCCGATCCGTCGAACGAGCCATCGCCATGTCCTCTCCCTCCCGCGTCCACGAGGACGTCCTGCACCGGTTCCTGATCGAACGCGCCAACGTGCGCGGCGTGCTGGTGCGCCTGCACGAAAGCTGGGAGGCGGTTCGCGCCAGCGGCGACTATCCCGCCGAGGTGGCGCGCGTGCTCGGCGAATCGCTGGC
>ENA-UPTA01006066-UPTA01006066.1-activated-sludge-metagenome-genome-assembly--contig:-NODE-6066-length-10795-cov-6.327467_pt1 | contig 10795 bp, 9 predicted proteins | sample MGYA00238184_ERZ773361 | MGnify/ENA primary metagenome ERZ773361 (study PRJEB29100, sample SAMN05720205) | activated sludge metagenome | isolation source: anaerobic digester from wastewater...
CCGTCGACCTCAAGAGGTAGTTGAAACCAGTCGTGCCTTCCATATCGCCCGACTCGTCCAGCACCACCTTGCGCATGACCTCTTCGCCCACCCGGGTGATGAACTCCTGCTGGAAGGATTCCACGTAGTCCTCGAAGGATTTGTGCGCCCAGTTGGCCATGAACTGCACGCCCAGGCGGGCCGCCTCCACGTCAAAGCGGTCGAAGTACCCCTGCACGTGCATGAAATCCGTGGCGGTGAGCCCGGTCATCTGCAGGAAGCCGCGGTCCTTGAGATGCTTGACCACGTCCCGGTAGGTGTAGACCTCGGGATTGCCCAGCCGGACCTCCTCCAGGGTGCTGATGGGATGGGCTTTGACGAACTCGTAGACCGCCCTCTCCTTAGGGGAGAGCTTGGTCACCGCCCTATCCACGTGAACATAGTAGTTCGTCTCGCTGGTGGAGTTCATCTTCTCCTTGAGCCCCGGATAGGACGCCGAGGCGACCGACAGCGGCACCACCCGTTCCGGTCCGATCTTGAAGTTGCCCCGCTGATCGGACTCCACGTGGGAATCCCCTCCCAGACCCACGGTCCAGATGTCGATGGCCCGAACCCGGGTGCGCCAATGGCCGACGGTGGCCCCTTCCTTGGAGATGCGGGGGAACCCGTCATCCAGATAGGCGATGTCCGTGGACGTCCCGCCGATGTCCACCACGATGAAGCTTTCTTCCTTGCAGAGAAGCTTGCCGCCCATCAGGCTGGCCGCCGGCCCGGACAGGATGGTCTCCACCGGCCTCTCCCGGGCCTTATCGATGTTCATCAGCGTCCCGTCGCCCTTGAACACCAGGATGGTGGCATCGACGCCCCTTTCCCTCAAGGAACGTTCCACGCCGTCCAGGAAATCGGAGATTATCGGCAGCAGGCGAGCGTTCAGCACCGCGGTGACGCTCCGTTCCGGAACCCCCAGCTGGGAAGTGAGATGATGTCCCAGCACCACCGGGAGCCCGGTGCGTTTCTTGATCATGCGGGAGGCTTCCAGCTCATGCGCGGGATTATAAACGCTGAAATGGCTGGAGACCACGAAGGAATCGACCTCCTCCTTCATCTTATCCACCGCCTGCTCCAGAGCTTCGGTGTCCAGGGGCGCCAGCTGCTGGGCCCAGACCCCGTGACCACCCTTGATGTAGGCGTCCATGTCGGCGCCCGAACGGTAATCGCCCATGGGCGTCCAGCCGATCCCGATGTGCCCGACCTTTTCTCCCTTTCCGGTGAGGATGGAATTGGTGGCCAGCGTCGTGGATAGCCCTACGAACTGGATGTCCGCCCGGTCGAAGGCGTCGCTCGCCAACGCTTCATCGATAGCCCCAAGTATACCTATGGATAGATCATGATAGGTGGTCTGGGACTTGCCCTTGGACAGAACCTCCAAGGTGTCCATGTCCACGACAGCCGCGTCGGTGTATGTCCCACCGGTGTCCAGACCCAATCCCAGTCGTCTCGTCGCCATGTATATCCCTGGGGGATGCACGAGACCGGGATTTAAGAATTCTCTTACTCTCAAAGCAATATGGCGATGGGGAGCAAGAGCAGAACGAAGGCCGCCGCCGCGGTGCCGGCCAGCTTGAACCTCCCGGTCACCCCTTTCGTCCTGGCCCAGCAGAACATGGTGATGATGGAGAGGAGAGCCATCTGGAGGCCGCCCAGCAGGACGTACTTTTCCCCCACGCCGCTGAAGTCGTCGATGCGAATGTTAACGGCCATCAGGATGACCGCCAGACCTTCCAGGGCGATGAACGCGGTCGCCACCAGGAACGCTGAGGACGTGATGCGCCTGGGCCACTTGCTCAGCCCTGGGTGGGTGGAGACCAGCCAGGCGATGATGGCGATCATGGAAAGTACCAGCAGCTGGACGCCGGCCAGGCGGAAGGTCCTCTCCAGGATCGTTCCCAGCCCTTCTATGTAGGTGTTGGCGGCCAGGGCCATGGCGAACACGCCCTCGAACGCCAGCATGGAGAGGGCGAAGGTCGGCAGGAACACCTTCGGGTAATGTCGGTCTAGCGGTTCCTTGCGCACCTTCCAGAGAACGGGAGCTATCAATCCTAGAGCGAAGAGCTGGGAGACCCCGGCCACCACCACCACCTTGATCACGCTACCCACTCCGTCCACGGCCACCGCTCCGACGTAGAAGGTGGCGAATACGCAACCGGCGGCGATCGTTCCTCCCAGGACGGTCATGGCCACCAGGCTGGGCCAGCCGTTGAGGAACTTGGGCAGCTTGGGGGCCAGCCAAGGATCGTAGGCCAGGGTCCAAAGGATGAACGTCAGCAGGCCGAGCGTCATCAGGACCAGGCCGCCGTTGGATATGGTGCTCTCCTGGAAGCCGGTGACCCCGATCACCCGGGTGGTTCCAGCTATTCCGTAGGCGACCAATCCCTCCACGGCTATCAACGCGGCGGCGATCTGCCCGAACGAGTCGGTCAGCCAGTTCTCCGACCTAATACTGCGGAGCCGCCACAGACGCAGGGAGATGATGCCGATGCCGAAGAGCTGCCCTCCCACCAGCACTATCCATTTCTTTCCGACCCCTCCGAAGTCGGTGATGAACACGTCTCCGGCCAGCACGGCGATGGCGATGCCCTCCACCGCCACCAGCCCCATGCCCAGATAGGCGAACAGGCTCAGAAGCCTGATCAGGATCGGTCTCTCCAGGTCGGGGAAGGCCATCGTGAAGGCCCAGACCGCGGTGATGAAGACCCCCAGGACCGCCAGCTGAACGGCCGCCAATTGGAAGGTGGAGGCCATGATGGTCCCGACGCCGTCTATTCTGGTCACATCGGCCAGGCTGAGAGCGAAGAAGCCCTCGAAGGCGATGGCCCAGCCCAACAGGATGCCCGACAATGTTCGGTTGGATACGCCCTTCATTCACTCCCCCGATTTCTGAAGATACCTCTCTCTTCGATTATACAAGTTACGCAGTCAATCTGAACCGGCGGAACCATGGACGCGTTCCCCGGCGGTGCTCGTGATGGTTCCTTCTCCGCCAGCGGCGGATGTCCTCATGTAAAGGTCGTTGATGGTCTCGAGCGACCTCTGGCCTTTCGGGGTGAGCGCGTAATCGCCGCGGCCGCCTCTCTGGAACACCATGCCGGTGCCGGTGAGCCTCTGCAGATGGAAGAGCAGGTTCCCTCCTCGCAGATTGGTCAGGGAGGAGAGCTCGGTGAACGAGCGCTGCGATCGGCTCAGCGCTTTCATGATCAGCATGCGCTGGGGGTTGGACAGCGGTTCGAGGATGTCCCGAACGATGATCTCCTCGGGCATCAGGTCGATGCTGTCTCTGATCTCTTCCTTGCTGCGGTAGAGCCCAAGCTGCCGCATCAGTTCGGTCTGGTCCTGGAATAGGGAACCGACCTCCCGGAAGCATCCATCGCACCTTCCCGCCACGGCTTGGGACCTCAGGGATTCCAACTTTTCTGATTGCCGGTCGAGGTCCTCCTCGGTCACCCTCGGCCGGTCGAGCAGGCTGAGGTTCTCGTCAAGGAGCTCCATGAACCTCTGACGACACTCCGGCCGCATCTCGCATCTCTTGGCCATACCCGCGTCCAGCCGGCTCGCCGCCTTCTGCCGCGCCTCGTCTCTTAGCAGATCGAAGACCTCCGGCCGTCGGAGCTCGGAGCCCTGAGAGCTCCTCAGCAGGGCGGTTATGTAACGAAGCTCCAGCCCCATCTCCTCCACCTTCTGTTTGAGCTGAACTATCTCCTTACCAACGGCATCCTCGTGGACGGTCATTTCGCACCGATACATGATAATGACCAAACGGTATAAGATTATGCACCGATATTTTTATTGATTAAATATTATTTTTATAAAAGGTCATAAAAAAAAGGAATTGGGGGCAGTGCCCCTTTAGTGCTTCAGGAGCCTGATCGCTTCGCGAACGGCTTCGTTGGCGTCGTAGCCCCAGCCGTCTGCGCCGATGCTCTTGGCAAAGTCCGCAGAGGTGGCGCCGCCACCGATCATGGTCTTTACCTTTCCCTTCATGCCGCCCTCGGCCAGCATCTTCTCGATCTCCTTCATGCCCGCCAGGGTGGGGGTCATCAGGGTGGAGGTCGCGACGATCTGAGCGCTCTCGTCCTTGGCCTTCTGCACGATGTCCTTCAGGGGCACGTCGCGGCCGAGGTCGAAGATGGTGTTGCCAGCGCCGGTCAGCAGGGCCTTGACGATGTTCTTGCCGATGTCGTGAACATCTCCCTCGACCACGCAGAGGACGATCTTTCCGGCAGCCTCAGCGGAGGCGGTGTCCAGCTTCGGCAGGGCCAGGTTCAATCCCTGGTACAGGGTCTGGGCGGACAGCAAGACCTGGGGCAGGAAGTACTCCTTCTTCTCATACTTCTCGCCGACGATCTCCATCGCCTTGCTCAAGCCGTTGAAGATGATCTCCTTGGCGGAGACTCCAGAGTCAAGGAGCTTCTGGGTCTCTCCCTTGGCTTCCTTGATCCTCCCCTTAACCACTATGTCAATCAATGCGTCCATGTTTGCCATTTTATTTTCCTCCAAAGAAGTTTTCTGCGTCCAAATTTCAATCGAGACTAATAAACCCTTGGATGGATGGATGAGACATCCATACTATCCTTAGTGGATGGATTATTCATCCATGAATTCGTGCCATGCACTATTGTTAAGGCCGTTTAATTACATTATATTCATGCGTTTTTGTAAATAATTTCGCCGCATGACGCGCACCGGCCTTCGATCGTCCGGTCGTCGATCTCGGAATATGATGGGCAGAACTTGCTGAGGCGGTTGCCTTCATAGACCACCTTCTCCGAGACCTCCGTGGCCGCCCTGCCGATGACCAGAGAACTGCATCCTGGGCAATATGTCTGATGCTCGTCGCCCTCCACCATTCCGCTCAGGTAAACGAACCTCAACCCCTGCGAGATCGCCCTGGCCTTAGCCTCCCTCATCGGCTGCATTCCGGTCGGCTGAAGATGAGAGAGCCGGTGGGCGGGCATGAAACGGTATAGGTGAATCGGCACTTCCCTTCCCAAGCCCGCCGCCCAGCCGAAGAAATCGTTCAATTCTTCCTTCCCGTCGTTCAACCCGGGGATGATCAGATAGGCCAGCTCGAGATGCCTTCCGCCTTCGCGGATCATCTGGCAGGCTCGCAGCACTGGGGATAACGTCCCTCCGCAATTGACCCTATAGAATTCATCTCTGAAGCCCTTGACGTCCACCTTGAAAACGTCCACCGATTCCAGGAGATCCTTGAGCGGCCCCGTCTCCACGTAGCCGTTGGTGTTCATCATGATGTAGAGATGGCGTTCCTTGGCCAGCCTGCCAGTGTCGATGATGAACTCGCTCCAGACCACCGGCTCGTTGAAGGTGAAGGCGATCCCCTGCACCTTTTTATCCAAGGCGAAGGAGACCAGCTCCTCGGGGGACGTCACTGGCTCGCTCCGCCCCTCAGGACCCGACGAGGCCAGGGCGGCGTTCTGGCAACAGTCGCAGTCCAGATTGCAACCGAAGGTGCCTACGGACAACAACTTGCTGCCCGGGCGGTAATGATAGATTGGTTTCTTCTCGATCTGGTCCACCGCCTGGGCGCAGACGCGGCCGTAATTGAGGGCGAACAATGCACCACCGATAACCCCGCGGGTCCGGCACTTGCCCAGACCGCCCTCGGGAATGGAACAGCGATGAGGGCACAGGCCACAGACAAAGCTAATCCCCTCTGGAACGCCCCACCTCGCCGGCCGAACCCCGCCATTAGACCCTGGATCAATAATCGTCATCCTCGCTTTGGGATGCACCACAAACAGGGCATTTGTCTTGGTTCTTCTTCAAGATACATCCACAGACGATGCACTCCACCAAACTAACCCTCTGAAAAATATAGTGGTTATGACGGTAATTAATTTTCGGTCCGAATCATAAAATGGGGAAGGACCGGAACCGTTCGTCGGCGGGACGCTAATCCATGCCGGCTACGGTGAGGGATAGGCCTTTCTTCAGATCGTAGGCGGGGGCGTATCCCAGCATCCGGCGGGCCTTGGAGATGTCGGCGAGGGAATGCTTTACGTCGCCCTTTCTCTCTTCCTGGTGGACGATGTTCCCCTCTTCCTTCCGGTCCAAAGATCTCAGGACCAATGAGGCCAGCTGGTTGACCGTGACCTTCTCCTGATTGGCCACGTTGAACACCTCGCCGTGATGCCTCTCGTCCATCGCCGCCAGTATGTTCGCCTGCACTACGTCCTTGACGAACACGAAGTCCCTGGTCTGCTCCCCGTCCCCGTAGATGGTGAGCGGCCTTCCGGCCTTGGCCGCGGATATGAAGCGCGGGATGACCGCGGCGTAATCCGAGCCGGGGTCCTGCCGAGGTCCATAAACGTTGAAGTAGCGCAGGCTGCAGGTGGGCAGTCGATAGTTGAGCCAGAAGTTGCGGCAGTACATCTCCCCGGTCATCTTGGTCACCGCGTACGGGGATATCGGGGCGGGCAGATCGTCCTCCCGCTTGATCTCCGAGGGCGCGTCGCCATAGACGGCGGAGGAGGAGGCAAAGACCAACTTGCGCACCTTGGCGTCCCGCGCCTCCATCAGCACCCGGAGCGTACCGCACACGTTCACCTGGTTACTGGAGATGGGATCGTCCACGCTCCGCGGAACGGAAGCGATGGCCGCGTGATGGAAGACGTAATCCACCCCTTCCATGGCCCCGCGGACCGTGTCGATGTCCCTGATGCTCCCGTTGATGAGCTCGACGTCCATCCCGTCCAGGTTGTTCCGCTTCCCGGTGGTCAGGTCGTCCAGGACCAGCACTTCGTTCTCCTCGTGGAGCGCCTGGGCGATGTTGGAACCTATGAAACCGGCTCCGCCGGTTATGAGCACCCTCTTCCGCTTGATGGTTGGCATGGACGTAAAGGGAAAACCATGGACGCTCTTGAACCTATGCCCTCCGACGACCCTTCGACTGGTCCCGGACCTTGCCCAGCCGGATGAGCCCGATGTCGCTGCAACCGAACACCAGAGCCTCGCCCATGTCCACCTCTCGGAGCCCCGGGGATAGGACATCTCCGGCCAGGAGGGTGCTGACGTCGTTCCCGGCGGCCAGGGGACTGAAGGCCGGCAGCACCAGCACCTCCGCCTGCGGATGATAGAGGAAGGCTGGAAGTTTAACGTATCCTCCTACGCCGTCGAACAGCCGGGCCGAGGGATGTTCGTGCCCCTGCACCAGCGGTCGCCCGGGTTCGGTGAGGTGACCGTGCGAAAGGTGCACGCCGTCGATCACCGCTTGGTCAACCAGCTCCAGGCCCAGGCGGGAGGTGATGGTGGCCAGGTAGTTGTCGTGATTGCCGCGGACCACGGTCAGCTCGGCCAGCGAACCGAGATGCTCCAGCATTTCCCGCACCTGCGACCACTCCTGGTCCAGGTTGCGGGAGAACTCGTGCTTGAGGTCCCCCAGCACCACGATGCGCTTGGGATGATGTGCGCTCACCACCTCGTCGATCCGCCGCCTCATCTCCCTGGCCTGGGCGCGGGGGAGCTGCATGCCCTCCAGCTCCAGGCTGGCCTCTATGCCCAGATGAAGGTCCCCCAGCAACAATGTCCGGGAGCGCATCAGCATCGCGCAACGTCCGTTGATCAGACGGAGGTCGGGCGCGACATCGAGGTGCTGCATGCCTTCCCGAAGGTCGCGGGAGGATATCAATCCCTTGCCCATTTTCGAAGCTGGGGGCGATAGGATATTATACGGACGCTCCGCTGAAAGGATGATGATCAGGCGCACCTTCCTTCTACTTCCGGGCATCGGACAGCTGAAGGAGCGCAGGCTCTGGGAGACCGGCGTGCTCTCCTGGGAGGATTTCTTCGACCGAAGGCATCTGGCCGGCATATCGGACCGCCGGAAGGGGGACCTGGACCAGGAGCTGGGGACGGCCAAGGAGCTTTGGGACCGGGGACGGACCGAATACTTTACCAGACTCCTTCCATCAGGACAGCATTGGCGCATGTACCGCCGCCTGAAGGAAGATACCGCCTACCTGGACATAGAGACGAACGGACTGGGACCTGGCGCCATCATAACCATGATCTCCGTGCATCGTAACGGTGATACCACCACTCTGACCAGGGGCATGGACCTCAACGCGGAGAATTTGACCAGAACGCTGGACGGGACCAAGATGCTGGTCACCTTCAACGGCAGCACCTTCGATCTGCCGATGATCGAAAGGGAGTTCCCCTTCTCCGTTCCCAAGGTCCCTCATTACGACCTCAGGCACGCCTGCCCCAAGGTGGGATTGTCCGGAGGGCTGAAACAGGTGGAGATACTTCTCGGCTACCGCCGCCCGCAGGAGGTGGCCTACGTCACCGGAGAGGAGGCGGTCTATCTCTGGCACCTCTGGGAGCGGAAGGGGAACGAGAACGCCCTCAAGCTTCTGCGCCGTTACAACCAGGAGGACACCAGGAACCTGGAGCAGCTGGCCGAGGTGGTTTACGGTAGGCTGGAGGAGAGATCGCTCGCGGGGTGCGGCAGATGACCGGCGACGCCCAGGCGTTCCGGGAGAGGGCGAGAAGCCTGGCCGACCGGGTAAGGAACGCCGGTTCCGTGGCCATATTCTCGCACATCGACGCGGACGGCGTCTCCTCGGCGGCCATCGCCTATCGCGCCGTGGAAAGATTGGGATTTACCCCCAAGGTTCATTTCCTGAAATCCATGAGCGAGAAGGACATCAAGCTCATCAACTCCTGCCCCGAGGAACTGGTTTGGATATGCGATCTGGGCGCTGGGTCCTACAAGCAGCTGGATGGCTCCCGGTGCATCATCACCGACCATCACCACATCTTCGGCAGCGGACAATCGTTCCTGGAGTTCTTCGGGGGGATGGAGAACATGCTCAATCCCCTGGAGTTCGGGTTCGAAGGCTCCACCCACCTGAGCGGGGCGGGCTGCACATACTTCGTGGCCAGGGAGCTCGATCCGGCCAACGCGGACCTGGCCTATCTGGCCATCGTGGGCGCGGTGGGCGACCTGCAGGACAAGAAGGCCCGAAGACTGGATGGTCCTTTGCACGCCTCGATCATCGAGGACGCCCGTAGCGCCGGGACCCTCAAGGTGGCGGAGAACGACCTGCCATTCTTCGGCTGGGTAACCCGGACCGCGGTGGCCATGATCGCCTTCTCCAACGACCTCAAGGCCATCGGATACGAGTGCACGTTCAACGATGTGAACCAGCTTTTCAAGGAACAGAAGGTGAGCACCTACCGCGGCCGGCGCGAACCGTCCATCAAGGACGAGAACTTGAGCAAGTTCTACAGCTGGTCGGAGCTCAGGAAGGACGATCGGAACAACATCATCGACGCCCTCAAGATATCCCTTCTCAAAAAAGGCAAGGACCCGGTCCAACTTGTGAACATGATGGGTGACGTCTACCTCTTCCCCAGGTTTCCCTTGGGCTCGGCCAGCCGGGAGGCCAAGGAGTTCGCCACCATGCTGAACGCCTCCGGCCGATACCTTCATTCCAAGAGCGACGCGGCTCCGCTGGAAGGGCTGACCGAACCGCAGATCGCGGTGGAAGGGGAGGAAGCGAGCGGGGGGTTCCAAGGAGAGCTGATAATCAAGGCCTGTCTGGACCCGGTGACCTTCTCCTCCGACGCCATGGCCAAGCTGGGGAATCACCGCGATAATCTGAAAAAGGGGATGGAGGAGATCCATTCCATAGTCGCCCTGGACCACATCCAGTACATCAAAGGCCGGATGGACAGCCTGGAGAACAAGAACAGGGCCAAGTACACCCTGAACGCCGAGGATACCATACTGGGGATCATCGTGGGCATGGTCCTGGACCAGAAGCCCCGCGCCGACGAGTCCCGCTTCTCCGTACGCGAGGATATGCCCCTCATCGCCATGGCGAGGTCTCGGACGATGGCGACGACCTCGCCGGGGACGGAGCTGTCCAGGGCAAGCGGGGTAGCCCGGGGGAAAGGATCAAGGTGTCCGGCCGGATGAGACGGGAGCTGGCAGAAAAAGGCGTACACCTGGGAGAGGCGATGAAGCAGGCCGCCCTGAAGGTCAAAGGCGTGGGCGGAGGGCACAACGTCGCCGCAGGCGCCACCGTCCCGAAACGAAAGATAAAGGCCTTCCTGGAGGCCCTGGATAAGGAAATTGGCGAGCAGAAGGCCCGCTTCAGCCCATCAGGGCGACCATGATGGCCTTCTGGGCGTGCAGGCGGTTCTCGGCCTGGTCCATCACTACGGAGGCCGGGCTGTCGATGACCTCGTCGGTGATCTCCATCCCCCGGTGCGCTGGCAGGCAGTGCATGACTATGGCCTTCTTATGGGCCACGGACATCAGGTCATCATTGACCTGATAGGGCTTGAAGATCTTCTCCCGCAGCTTCTGCTCCTCCTCCTGGCCCATGGATACCCATACGTCCGTGTACACCACGTCCGCGTCCTTGACCGCCTCTTTGGGGGATTCCACGACCTTCAGCTTGCACCCGTTCTTCTTGGCGATGGCCTTGGCCTTCTTCAACACCCCGGGGTCCGGTTCGTACCCCTTGGGGCAGCCGCAGGAGAGGTCCATCCCGACCATGGCGCAGCCGAGCATCAGGGAGTTGCAGACGTTGTTACCGTCGCCCACGTAGGCCATCTTGATTCCCTTCAGCTTGCCCAGGTGCTCCTTGACCGTCAGCAGGTCGGCCATGATCTGGCAGGGATGCTCGAAGTTGTCCAGGCCGTTGATGACCGGGACCGTCGCATGCTTGGCCAGCTCCATGACCATGCTGTGCTCGTACGCCCGGTACATGATTCCGTCAACGTA
>ENA-UPTA01006070-UPTA01006070.1-activated-sludge-metagenome-genome-assembly--contig:-NODE-6070-length-10792-cov-6.445935_pt1 | contig 10792 bp, 9 predicted proteins | sample MGYA00238184_ERZ773361 | MGnify/ENA primary metagenome ERZ773361 (study PRJEB29100, sample SAMN05720205) | activated sludge metagenome | isolation source: anaerobic digester from wastewater...
GGGCGGCGGACAAGGGGAAGGTGCGCGGGGGCAGGGGGAAGGCTCCGGAGAAGGAGATGGGGACGGTGCCAGTGATCGCGGCAGCGGTTCCGGCGGGCAGGGCGGAGGGAGTGACGATGATGCCCGCGGGCGGGGAACAGGGGAAGGGGGTGCCCAACAAACTGGCCCGGAAAAAGCGGCTGCGGGCAAGCCAACCCCGAAACCGACAATCCCAGAATATTTGGCGCCGATTAAAGAAAAAACCAAACAATTTGAAGGCTTGATGGATAATAAAAAAGTCAAGGGGTTTAGGGTCGACAATCTTTATTCTTTATGGAAGAAATTCTGGGGTTTTAAAGACGAGGCCGCGGAGGGCCAGGGTTCCGAGGCAAGGCGAGGGGCGTCCCCGTCTCAGCGTGATGATGAAAAAAAGTATCATAAACCGCGTGTGCAGGGAATGAAGGATCTTAAAGAAATTGAAGAAGAGCCCGTGCAAGAGAAAAATTTATGGGAGAAGATGATTAAATCAAAAAACAAGAAATAGTGGAAGGAGGCATAGAGTATGGGGATGGGGCGTATCCCGGCGTTTATGGTGTTTCTTTTGGCTTTTAATCCGGTTTCTGTTTCTGCCCAACAGCCGTTACAGGAGTTTTATGAAAGAGGCGAGGCGGCATACCGGCAGGGAAATTATAAGAAAGCGGTTCAGGAGTACGAGAAAGCCGTGGAGATTGATCCGAACTTCGCCCCGGCTTATAACGCGCTGGGGCTCGCTCATCAGGCGATGCAGGATAAACTTTCTGATGTGATCTGGCTTTTTAAAGTTGCGGTTGAGATTGACCCGCAGTATGCGGATGCCTACCATAATATGTGCCGGGCTTATTATCAGGCCGGAAAACATAATGAAGCCGAACAGTCCTGCCGCAAGGCCCTGGCGGTTAATCCCGATATGCTGAACGCCAAGCTGTCCCTGGCTTGGATTTATCTTGTCGGGAAACAACAGCCTGCGGACGCGGTGCTTTATTTTCAGCAAGTCCTGACAAAAATCCAGAGTCCCATGATTTATTTCGGGCTCGGCCTGGCCTATGCGCAGAGCGGGGACCGGCCGCGTGTTTTAGAGGTGATCACGGCCTTGCGCAATCAGGGGGAGAACAACCTCGCGACCCAGTTAGAAAGATCTATGATGACCCCGGCGCAGCCGCAACTCCCGGAGGAGTTTTCGCGGTTTTCCCTGCCCGTTTCTCCGAACACGAGCCGGCTTATTGAATCCACTCCCAAACCCCAGCCCTCCATCACGGAGGATTCCTCCGCTCAGCAGTTCCCGACGATGAAGATACGGTTGCGGGGCACGCTGAATACGGTTCCCGTTCCGGGTGAGGATAAAGAGGACGCGACACAGCCGATCAAGCATCCTGGATCGCTGTCATACGAATAGACGGCTGCTTCTTCTTATCCCGAAGTGTGTTTTAAATATTTTTCCCAGTTGATTTCGAAAGTGTAGATTTGGGTGCGGCCGGTCAGGTCTTGGGTCCGGTGGAATTCTTCTATATATTTAAAATGCGCTTCCGGGAAGAAATAAAGGCGCATCAGCAATGACCGGGCGAGATAATTGTCCATTAAGGCGCATTGCAGACCTCCCGGCGAGTGGATGAGCAGGACGGAATAATTGAGAGTTCCTTGAGGGATTTCTTTTTCCACGATGTCCCCGTTTTCAACATAATGGATGAATCGGGGAATCCCTTTTCCGTATGTGGGCGAATTAACGACGCACTCTTTCTGCGCCAGGTGGCAAATCACGTTGTCGGTAAAAAGGACTTTCTCTCCATCCTGGGCCACGGGGCTTAATATCCCGCTGTAACGGGGATACCCTCCCGCCATGTCCCACAGGAAAGAAATGTAATCTTTAGATGCGTAACGGGGGATCTTTTTAAGAAGCGCCTTGTCCTGATTGATCAGCTCGGCTTTTCGAATGTCCCAGCGCCCGGCGAAACTGATTAAAATATGAGATTGGATGAGATCGTTGGTTATCATCAAGTAGCTGGGCGGGGGCTGGGCGTGGGTGAGCCCCAGAAGATGTTCCTGTTCGTCCGGCGGAAGCCGGTCTTTCAGCAGGATTCTGGCCGTGTCCCGGTCAACCGCGGTGATCTGTTTTAAAAGAGGAACCGTTTCCGAAAGCGGCGTTCCCAATTCGAGCAGATAATCTGTCGCATCGTTAGCTGATCCGTTTAACATGCGCAATAGGCCGAGTGCTTTCTGTTCCGTGTCGCTGAGAAACACCTGGGCGAGCCAGAAGGCCTGCGGTTTGTTGATCGTTGCCCCGTCAAATGTAACCCGTCTTTGAGCGATGGCTTTAATGAAATGCCCGGGTGGCCACCAGGTGTTGATGATACTGTCTGGCGGCGTGTGGCGGTGGATATAGAGTAAAGCGTCGTCCCAGGTGGCGTTGTAAAGGGGGTTCAGGAGGGATTCAATATCCCGGCAGGAGGAATACACGGAGCCGGCGGCGAAGGCCAGAAGCAGGAGGGCGGTGACGCTGTCCCGAAGGACCTGTTTCCCTGCGAGGCAGGGGAGTGTTTTATCCCAAAAGCGTCCCAACGCCGTGACAGCGCGGTTCAATCCACGTGCCGCCAGCACAACGACAGGGATCAGGCATAGAAGCGCAAAACGCTGGGCCCCCAGGGTCATGGGGATTATCGCGGCCAGGAAGAGCAGGACAAAACATGAGTCAGAGGAAATGTCTCCTTCTTTTTGGATAAGGCGCTTGACGCTTACGCCCGCCCCCAGGACCGCGAAAAACCACATCGGAATCCCACCGGTCAGCTGGATGATTAAAGGAAGGGTCGCTTTTTTTAACTCCCCCACGGCCAGATAAAGGTCGGGCCAGAGAGCCAGGGAAGGGTTCCAAAAATCATGAAGGGCTTTTAATCCTTCCTTGAATAAAGTGAAAAATTCTTCCCATCCGAACAGGAGGCTTACCCCCGCGAAACTGAACACAAACGTGAGCGTGTAGAATAACAGGATTTGCCCCGCTGCGGTTTTTTCTTTTTTATAAAAGAAGGTATACAGGGTGTCGGCGACCGCGCCCGCCACAATTAAACTCCCCATGAATACCCATCCCTGCCAAAAGAGGGCGTAGAGGCTGACCGCGCATCCGCTCGCCGCGGCGATTTTTCCCCACGGCTTATGTTGATGTATTTTTTTAAGGCCGGTGAAAAGCAGGGCGAGGATGGTAAGAGGGAAAAAAACGCTGTAAGGGTCATTATCATACCAGCCGTACATGCTTCGTTTCAGAAAGATAGGCGCGCTGATCAGGAAAAAGGCGCAGGTCAGGATAACAGAAAACGGGTAGCCCCGCAGCCGGCATATCCAGAACAACGGCAGAAGGCTGAGGCACATCAGGATGAGCGGGGTGTAAGCGACGGCGGACATGAGCGGGAGGCCGGGGGAAAAAAAGGATATCCCGTAATAAACGGCCGCGCCGATGTAGGGATGCAGGTTCAAGGGTTCCCAGTATCCCCGGGGTGCGGCCATTTTGGGATTAAAATATTTGCTCCCCCGAATGCGGCCGCTAACGCTTCCCGTCCTCAAAATATTTTGGGTTAGGTCAAGATAGTAGAAGGAGTCGGATGCCAGGAGATAAAACCTGTCCGGGGCCGGGAGTTTTTTTTGTATGTCGGCGCTTAGCTGGGCAATGGTTTTCTGGACTTGCGTTTTTTCCTGGCGCAGCAAATGGTCGAATTCTTTTTTGATGAGCAGGTTTTTTTCTGCGGGGTTCAACTGCGGAAACCGTGCTGACACGGACTCTTCCACCGACTGCTTGAGCTGGGTTACGACCAGCAGGGACGCTTTTTCTCTGGCTTCATCGGACGCGTGATGGAGCAGAGGAAACAGCCGCATATAAACACCGACGGCGCAGACAATAAGCCAGGACAAACCAAAAGCTAAGGCCCGGATTTTAGGGGGGGCGGGGAGCGGTAACTTTTTCATCAATTTTTAAACCTCGACCATGATTATATTAGAAGGACCGGGCTATGACATTATTTTTTTGCATTTGTTTCGTGAAAATATTTTTTCAGGTGTTCCCGGATCTGATTGGAGGGGATGGCAAAGCTGGAATGGTCGGCTCCGGTTTCTTGGGCGGTCATCAAGCCGATGAGCCCGCCCTGATTGTTAAACAGAGGGCCGCCGCTGTCGCCTTCGTAAAGATTAATGGTCGTTTGCAGAAGGGCGTTTTGTGTTTGCCCGCGGCTTGTGGCTGCCCGGGGCCGGCCCAGCCCGATGATGGTGCCTCCGGACACGGTTTGTTTTAAAAGCGGGGAACTCCCGATGGTCAAGACCTGGTCTCCCAGACGCGTTTGATCGGAGTCGGCGAGGGGAACGGAGGGAAGAGGCCCGGGGGCCTGAATGCGCAGGAAGGCCATGTCGATATGGCTGACCAGGCGGATCACTTGGGCCGGCATTTTCTGGTTATTGTGCAATTGCACCATGACCCGGTTGGCCCGGTTGACTGTGTGCGCGTTGGTCACGATAATTCCGGAGGGGTGGATAATCATCCCGGCCCCGGCCCTGCGGTATGAGGCCTGTTGCACGCTGCGCAGGAGCCCGACCCGGCCGGACCGGGGGTCTAAAACCGGCCCCCTGACTGACGCCCCGACCTGAATGTTTTCCGCAATGATGTCCACCATGGAATCCTGGCTCGCGATGATTTGGGAAAGAATGGAATGCTGGGCCAAAACCGGCCCGGGCCGGAAGAGCCCAAGGCAGAATACGGTTACGATGACCGCGGCTGGTATTCTTGTTTTCATAGATATAAGTATATATGAAAACAGAACTCTTGACCAAACTGTAAAATGTTATTACATTAATGATGGTGTCTTTCCGTTGAATGACCGTGGAAAAAAATATGCAAAATGCAACAGATCGATATGGTCAGGATAAAACCCCGGTCCCTTGGGACATCCGGGATCGCGTGGGGCTTTTTCCAGCGCTGGGCAAGACCGTTCTGATGGTCCTTTTTCATCCGGACGAATTTTTCCGGGATGTGCAGGTTTCCGAGAGCGTCAGCTCCCCGCGCAATTTTTTTATCCTGGTCCAATGTATCAATTTTTGCGTTATGGGGCTGATTCATTTTTATTTTCACCCCGCTACGCCGCTGTCTCTTTATTTTTTCGTGCTGTTATTTTTCGCGCCGATTATTATGCTCGGCCTGTTGTTGCTCAGCGCGGTGATGCATATTTTTGTGAAGCTGGCCGGCGGGAAAAGGAAATTTACAGCAACGTTCCATGTGCTGGCTTACAGCAGCGTGACCGGGCTCCTGCAGGGGCTCCCCTGGGTGGGGAAGCTGGCGAGCCTGATTTGGGGTATTTATGTCGGGATTATCGGGTTAAGACGAGTGCAGGGGCTGAGCGTGCCGCGGGCGGTGACCGTCTGCGTTATGCCTTCTGTCCTCGCTTTGATTCTCATTTTCGCCGCCACCTGGGCGCCCAAACATTACCGGGTCAGGGATATTGATAAAAATGACCGGGTTATGCAGATGACTTTAAAGCGGATTTCCTCTGAGCTGGAAACTTATGCGCAACAGCATGACGGGCACTACCCCGCGGGTCCGGACCAGCTGAAAGCCGGCCTGCCTTCCTGGGCAGAAAGGTATTGCGGCGTTAATCAGGGCGGCTTCCTGGTTTCCTGCCAGTTCGATCAGGACGGATATGTCCTTACAGCAACGCCTGTAATAATAGAGAAGACCGGGACAACGACCTTTACGGTCCAAACCGGAGGGGTCAGGAATTTCGGGGACTGAAAAGCCCCTTGAGAACGCTCAAAAAATTTATTGCAGAGGATTGATATTTCATTATAATAAAAGAGTTTTACTTTCAGAGGTTTTTGTGTGAAAATTCTTGGGATAACCATATAACGTATTGATCTTGGGCCATTAGCTCATCTTGGTAGAGCATCTGACTCTTAATCAGAGGGTGGCAGGTTCGAGTCCTGCATGGCCCATTTTTTTATGGATTTTAAAGAAGCGGCAGCCGTTAGCCCCCGGCCCCTGGACACAGACTTCGAATGTGTATTCGGGTTCCATCTATATAAAACAGCCTTCCCGCAGACGGATCACCTTATTATGTGTGCTTATAAAACGGCTTTGCGGCTTATGGGGGGTAATATTTCAGACGGAAGATTTAAAGGAGACCTTTTGTGACGACGAAAAACGTGGATATCAATGAGTTGAAAAAAAAGGCGGTGGAGTACCGGAAAAAAATCCTGCAGGTTATTCATGCGGCGGGGTCCGGGCATCCCGGCGGTTCCCTTTCAGCGGTGGAAATTTTTATCGCTTTATATCATTATAAGATGGCCCACCATCCGCAGGACCCGCGATGGGAAGACCGGGACCGGTGCATCGTTTCCAAGGGGCATTGCTCGCCGGTTGTTTATGTGACTTTGGCGGATTGCGGGTATTTCCAGGAATCCGAGTTGCTGCGTTTCCGGAAATTCGGCAGTCCTTTGCAGGGGCATGTCCATCAGCGGGTTGCCGGCGTTGAGTTTAATACCGGGTCTCTGGGCCATGGGCTGTCCGTCGCCAACGGCGTTGCTTTGGGGGCGAAAATGCTCAAAAAAAACATAAAGACGTATTGTATCCTCGGGGACGGTGAAATCCAGGAGGGCTCGGTCTGGGAGGCGGCCATGACGGCCGCGCACCACAGATTGGATAACTTATGCGCGATCGTCGATTATAACAAGGTCCAGGAAAACGGGCCGACCAATGATATTAAGAACCTTGAGCCGCTGTCAGCCAAGTGGGCCAGTTTCGGCTGGGAGGCCGTGGAAGTGGACGGCCATGATTTTTTGGAACTGCTGCACGCGCTCGACGGGTTTGACCGGGTGTCCGGGAAGCCGTATGTGATCCTGGCCCACACGGTCAAGGGGAAAGGCGTTTCTTTTATGGAGGGGAAATCCCAGTGGCACGGGAAAGCGCCGAAAGAAGATCAACTGAAAGCCGCCTTAGCGGAACTGGACGGCATTTAAATAAAGTAGGACAGCGGTGCTGTCAACAGGAGACAATTATGAGCGAAATGATTCCCACCCGCGACGGCTTTGGGAAGGAATTGGTGAAATTGGGAAAAGAGAATGATAAAATTGTTGTCCTTTCCGGAGACATGGAAGACGCGACCCGGGCGGAATACTTTAAGAATACGTTCCCGGGCCGTTTTTATAATTTAGGGATCGCGGAACAGGATGTGGTGGGGGCGGCCGCCGGGTTGAGCCTGCTCGGGTTTGTCCCGTTTGCGTGTTCTTTTGCGGTTTTTTTGACGAACCGCGCTTATGATATGTTACGGCTGGATGTTTGTTATAATAATTGCAATGTCAAAATCGTCTGTTCTCACGCCGGAGTCACGGTCGGGGAGGACGGCGCTTCCGCGCAGTGTCTTGAAGATCTGGCCATCATGCGGGTCCTGCCGAACATAAAGGTCATCTGCCCGGCTGACGCCCTTGAGGCGGCCAAGGCCACTCGCGCCATGGCCGGGATTTCCGGCCCGGTTTATATGCGCACGTCCCGGGCGCCGTTTCCGATGATCACGCAGGAGGCCGATCCTTTTGAAATCGGCCGGGCGGTGGTTGTCAGGCCCGGCGGGGACGTTACCCTGATCGCCTGCGGGCTTATGGTTTTTGAATCTTTGGGCGCGGCCGAGATTCTTAAAAAGGACGGCATTGAGGCCCGGGTGATTAATATGCATACGATTAAACCGATTGATATCGAAGCGGTTCAAGCGGCGGCCCAGGAAACGGGCGCTATTGTTACGGCGGAAGAACATCAGATATATGGAGGACTGGGCAGCGCGGTGGCCGAAGTGACCGCCCGGTTCTGCCCTGTCCCGGTCGAGATAATTGGCGTGCCGGACTCGTTCGGCGAATCCGGAGCCCCTCAAGAACTCCTTAAGAAATACGGATTGAAAGATGCCGATATCGCCGCCGCGGCGAAAAAGGCCATTTCAAGAAAAAGGACGTCATTGCGGAGATAAAATGAAAGATTGGGCTCGCCTGCAGCGGTCTTCCGCCCGGACGATCAGGGCTTATCAGAATCAGAAGCTGCATGAGTTTATCAACGTTTATGTATATCCTTTCAGCCCGTTTTACAAACAACTTTTTGACAAACATCATATCTCCCCCCGATCCATCCGTTCTGTAGAAGATCTGGTGCATCTGCCGTTCACGACAAAAAGTGATTTTGTGGACGAAACCAATCCTGAAAAATTCCGGGAATTTATCCTGCGGCCCTCCGTGGAAAGCATAAAAAGCGCTTGGCCGTTTCCGAGACGGCTCGCTTTGAAGCTGGCCCGGTGGGCGAAGGGCGAGGCCCGGCTTCGTGAGGAATTTAACCGGGAGTTCCGGCCGGTTTTTATGACGTTTACCAGCGGAACCACTCAAAATCCGGTGGCGTATTTTTATTCCCGGCACGACATCCTGGCCCTGAGCGAGGCGGGGGAGCGCCTGATTGATGTCCTGGGCGTGTCTTCGGCAGATTATTTGCTGAACCTTTTTCCGTATGCGCCTCACCTGGCTTTCTGGCAGGTGGTCCTCGGCGGGCTTGCCGCGGGTAATTTTATTTTAAGCACCGGCGGGGGAAAGGTGTATGGAACCGAAGGCAATATCAAGGCCCTGGGGAAGATCCGCCCGGCCGTGCTTCTGGGAACCCCGGGGTATGTCTATCATATCCTTCGGGAAGCGAAAGGAAAGGGCTGTGACCTGGCTTTTGTCAAGAAAGTTGTCTTGGGTGCGGCCAGGATTGAACCTTCTTTTAAGCTTCGATTGGCTGAACTCATGGCCGGCTTGGGGGTCGGTAAAGTAGAGATCCTGGGCACCTATGGGTTTACCGAGGCCAGGATGGCGTGGACGGAATGCCCGGCCGGTCATGGCGTGTCGACGGGATATCATACGTATCCGGATAAAGAGATATTTGAAATTATTGACCCGAAAACCGGCCGGGTCCTGGGCGACGGCGAGGACGGGGAGCTGGTTTACACGTCGATCGATTCCCGGGGCAGCAGTGTCCTGCGCTACCGGACCGGGGATTTTGTCAAAGGCGGCCTCACGTCCCAACCCTGTCCTTACTGCGGACGCACGGTGCCCAGGATTTCCAGCGATATCTCCCGGTTTTCTGACATAAAAGACCTGCGTTTAACGAAAATCAGGGGGTCATTGGTGAATTTGAGCAAATGTTCCGCGCTCCTGTCCGAGTTTAGGGATATTGAGGAATGGCAGATGGAGATAGGCAAAAAGGATGACGATCCTTATGAACTGGATGTTATTAATATTTATATCGCCTGCGGGGAATCCGTTTCCCAAGATAAGCTGAAGGAGGCGTTGATAAAAAAATTCTGTCTGGAGACCGAAGTGAGCCCCAATGCGGTTATTTTTCTCCCCCTGGGGGATCTCATCGCCCGCTTGGGGCTGGAAACAGGCGGTAAAGAGAAGAGAATTATTGACCGGAGAGTCAATCTCATGCATAATATTAAAAATATTTCAATAAAGGACAACATATGACATTGCCGGATCATAATACGCCGTCCATGGAACTGGCCGAGCATTTTCGATGGAAGTCAATAGCGCTTAATGCCATGATTGTTTTTGGCGTCCTTATCGCCATCTACGCCATTCTTAACGTGATCCCGGTTTATAAATACGCCACGTTCACGCATCCTCCGACGGGGATCAGGATTAAGTTCCCCAATAACTGGGGGTTTGACGACCCCAAACAGCCCGGGGCGATTATTGTTTTTACGGCCCCGCCGGAAGGTCCGCTCGACATGTTTACCGAGAATGTCGTTCTTACCTATTGGGACCTGAACCCGGATATTAACACGCTGCCTAAATTATCGAGTAAAATGATTCATCAGGTCACCAGGACGTTTAAAGGGTATATGGAAGTGTTGGAAAGTAAAAAAAGCCGGGTCGGCGGCCGGTTGGGGCATAAATTTGTCTATGTCGGGAAAGTGGAAGGGGTGGATCACCCGAATAAATTTATGCATGTTTGGACGATCATAGGCAACCGGGCCTTTATCATTACTTATATGGCGAAAGAAAGCACTTTTAATAAATATTTAAAGTTTGTCAACACGATGATTGATTCCTTGGGGCCTATCCCGGAGAAGAAGTGATTGAGCTGACTTCAGCGCCGGATTTTATCCGTGGCAGCTCTCCTGAAAGAATTAATAACCCATAACGATGATGTCAAGTCCCTTATCCGTTTCCCCTGAGGCCGGAGAGCCTTTTTCTGCCGGCCCCCTGTGTCCTCTTTTCGGCGTGTGCGGGGGCTGCCAGCATCAGGATGTCAGTTATCAGGAGGAATGCCGGCGGAAAGTTGACATTCTTCAAACGCTTTTGAGAAACACCCTAAATCTTGAGACCCTTCCTTTGTCTCCGCTGGTCCCGTCTCCCCGGGAATACCATTACCGCTGCCGTTTGGACATGAAACTCCTGAAGACCCGGGCCGGGGAAATTTTTATGGGATTTTCCCCGGTTGGGAAAAACCGTGTTGTTGAGGCGGCCGCCTGTCCTATCGCCCTGACGGCGATTTCAGATTTTTTGCCGGAGCTCAAAAAACAGGCCGTCGCCCGTTTGCCGGCCAAATACCGGAACGCTAATCTGGTGGTTAAGTCCGGAGATGACGGCCGGGTTTTTTGGGGAGGCATCGGCCGGCGGTCGTTGAAGATGAAGGAAGAGGATTACCTCTGGACGCTGGTGCGGGGGAGGAAGATTTATTTCTCTTTGGACACGTTTTTCCAGGCGAACCTTTCGATCCTGCCGAGGCTTTTTGAAGAGC
>ENA-UPTA01006071-UPTA01006071.1-activated-sludge-metagenome-genome-assembly--contig:-NODE-6071-length-10792-cov-4.641520_pt1 | contig 10792 bp, 14 predicted proteins | sample MGYA00238184_ERZ773361 | MGnify/ENA primary metagenome ERZ773361 (study PRJEB29100, sample SAMN05720205) | activated sludge metagenome | isolation source: anaerobic digester from wastewater...
CGCTGACGGAAGCGGGAATGAAGTACAGGGTGGCAATATGAACGGGACACGCCGTGTCCGGCGGCATCTTGATAATGCGGAATCCATGTTTAATCCTCTACAACGATGAACACCACCCTGAAAATCGACACCATCGGATTCGGCCAGCAGTTGGAACGATTGCGGATAGCCAATGGCCGGGCCGCCGGAAGCATGGTGCGATACTGGTCGCGGAAGATGCTCAAGAAACTGGCTTGGAAAACCAACGTAGCCGCAAAGCGGTATCGCGAATCTGGCAGGCTCCGGGCCGGGTGGTGGCCTGCCGCGCAGGCAATCGGGGTCAACACGGTCTATTCTGGCTCGCACGGCGATGCTGGCGAAGGAAGTTGCATTGACAGGTCAAGCGACCCGGTCATTCCATCCATCACCATGACGAATACCGTCCCCTACGGCCCCCATGTCAAAGGCTTGGAAGAAGCGTTGAACGCAGGGGCATCGGAAGTTGAAGTGCAAGTCCGGGCGGAAGCCGATTCTTTGTGGCGCAGGGAACTTGTCGCGGCGGGGTTTTCACCATGAACATTGATGTCGAGAATCGCGTGATCGCCGTCCTGCAAGAACTCCTGCTGGCTGATTCCAACATTACTGCGCTCACGGCCAACAGAATCTACCCGCACGCATCGCAGGCCCACAAGGCGGCGTATCCCTGCGTCACGATTCAAATAACCTCTTGCGCCCCTTTCGGGCCGAAGCAGGGATGGTATAAACCCACCGTCAATCTCATGGCGCATACCCATATCCACGACGACAAGGATACTTCCACCTTGCGTAGCCTAGCCGGATTGATCCGTGGTCTGCTTCAGGATGCCCGGCTGGTTGACACCATGAACAAATCCGCCGCCGCGCAAACAGCGGCAACCGAACTCACCATCATGGATGTCGAAATCGCTGGAAGTTTCAGCGAGGAATCAGATCAGAACGCACGCACCCTCGGCTTGGAGATCATGCTGGTCATGCGCCCATCGCGAGGAAGCAATCACGGATAATCGAGAAACAACAAAACAAGGAGAACGAACATGGCACGCATCGGTGACAGCAGGTTAGTCTATGGAACCACGGATCAAACGTGGGGCTACATCCAGAGCATCAAGGTCGAGGAAACCGCCGAGAAGGCGATCGGGAAGAACGGGCAAGGCAACACGGTCGCCGTCGAGTTCTTCAACGCAGGCGAACAGAAGGTGTCGGGCAGTTATTACTACCTGACCGGGATGGAAGGTGGCCCGGCGACGAATGTCGGCACGGGCGATGCCGTCACGGTGGCCGAAGCGGGTGGCGACGTCTACATCGAGAAGGTCACGAATACCTACCAGATGGGCGACTGGCGGGTCGTGGACTTCGAGGGCACGTTCTACCCGCACCTCGTCAACTCGTAAACCAACCCGGCCCAGCCCCCGGCCCCAAGCCCGGAGATATCAAATGAAAACGAGCCTCATCACATCCGACACCGACTTTGCCTCCGCGCTTCTGGCGCGGGGTGCAAAGCTGGTGGAGTGCTTTCCCTCCGACGACGACCAGCACAAGCGTATGCTCTGGAGACTCACCGAAATCGAACCCGCATGGATCGAGGACTATCGCACCGGGCGCGACGGGTTCTCGTCGTTCATCAATGCCCGGAAAATGCTGATTAACATGGTCAAGACCGATCCGCGAATGAAAAATCAAATCAAGGAGATCAAATGAACCAGACCCCGAACGAAGAACTGCGCCCCCAAAAGTTCATCATTGGAAAATGGGAGGCAAGCCCGTTCACCCTGCAAACGGCGATCCTGCTGGAAAAGACCGGCTCGCCTTTCATGCAGATGAAATTGGACAAGGACGGCAACCCGGAAGCCGTCGTTCCGACCATTAACGATGTGGCGGAAGCCCTTTATATCATCCTGAACTGGGACAAGCCTTGGATCAATGAAATCGTGGCCGATCCCCTGCGGTTCGCCAACGAAGTCGGGCAGATCGCCTCGCAGATCACCATGCGGGAGTTCGCGGTGATCACCGGGCAGTTGAACAGCATGATGGCCGCGCTGAACACGGCGGTCACGGAAAGCGGCATCCCGGCAGGTGACCAAAAAAAAGACGGGACTGGGCCTTCGGCGTAGTTGATACCCTGTTGGCCCGCTACGGTGGAGGCGTGAGCGTGGCGAAGATCGAGGACATCTTGAACCTGCCGCTGACGGCGGTTGTGCGCCTGCTCGGCTTCGCCCTTGTCGCTTCCGGCGGCAAGCGGACTCCGGGCGCGGATCGCAACAAGGAACAGGAAGCCGAACTCCTTGAAATCCTGAACGCCAAGGCCCGCGAGCGGGGAGTTAATCTGTAATGGCCCTGCAACTCCAAGCCGTTGTCGCCCTGAATACAGCCGCCTTCACAGGCGGTTTGGCTGGGATGACGGCGACCGTCAACAAGTTCGCCGGGATGTCCATGACCATGTTCGGCGGGGTGGCCGGGCAAGTCGCGGCGATGTGGGCCGCATTCGGCCCGATGGGGGCCGTGGCCGCAGGGATGCAAGCCGTAGTCAAAACGGGTTCATCGTTCGAGCATTCCATGAGGGCGGTCGCCTCCGTCACCGGGCTGGCCGGGGCTGAAATGGATCGGGTCGCACGGGCCACCCGCGAAGCGGCGGCACAAACGTCATGGTCGGCCAAGCAGGCAGGCGAAGCGATGTACGCCTTGGGGGCTGCTGGCATGAGTTCGGCAGATGTCTTGGAGGCTTCCCTCCTGCCTGCCTTGAAACTCGCCGCCGCCACGCAATCCGAAACGAGCCTCGCCACGGAAACCATGACGGCGGCGATGGCGATCTGGCAGTTGCAGGCCAGCGAAGCGGCAGGGGTCGCGGATATGTTTGCCGGGGCGATCGCATCCAGCCCAGCGACGATGGAACGGCTGGCCGATGCGATGAAGTATGCTGGGCCAGCCGGGGCATCCTTCAATATGTCCCTGAAACAAGTCATTGACAATGTGGCGGCGTTCCACGTTGTCGGCTTGCGGGGACAGCAGGCAGGCACGGCTTTCCGCATGGCCTTGATCGACCTGACGAAGGCCGCATCCTCCGGGGCTGGGGAAGTTGGAAAAGCCCTGCAAGGTTGGGAGGCCGGGACGGATGATCTCGTCGGCGCAGTTCAGCGATTGAAGGAAGCCGGGGTTTCCACCGCGACCGTCATTCAGGAAATGGGCGCACGGGCCGGGCCGGGCATGGCCGCGCTGATGAAACTCGGCGAGGAAGCAATCAGGAAACTCTCCGACCGCGTGACGGAGAACTCCGATCTGCAAAAGATGTACTCCACGCAGATGTCCTCGCTGGCCGGTCAGTTCATGCTGTTCAAGGCGCAAGTGGAGGAAGTGGCGCAAAAGATTTTTGTTTCCCTTGGGCCTGCGTTCGACTCAATCGTGAAGGGAGCAGGCAACGCCCTGAAAAGCATTTCCGATCTTGGGTCAAAGATGTCGTGGTTGGCCGGGCCGATCCGAAACCTCCTGCCCATCCTGATCGGAAGCGCGGGTCTGTATTGGGCATTCGGCAAACTGATCGCGATCATCCCCGGACTCGGCGGCTCGATGACCGCGATGTGGGCGGCATCCACCGCCGCGTGGACGCGGGGTAGCGCGGCGATCGCGGCCAGTTCCGGGCGGCTGACCGGGATATTCGCCGCCCTGAAAACCTCCATGATCCCGGTGTCAACTACGCTTGGCGGTCTTGGCGCGATGGCCCCGAAGGTTGCCATCGCCAACACCGGACTTGCGACCGCGACCAAAGCGGCCAAGGATGGATTCGTGGCCATCACCCCGGCGATGTACAAGTCGACCTACGGGTACGACCTGATGCACAACGGCGTGACCCGTGTCACCGCCGCGCAGGCCAGAGCAATCGCATCCACCAAGACGATGACCGGGGCCGTGGGCGGCTTGGGCATCGCCGTCAGCGTTGCGGCGGCGGCTTTCATCGGGTGGAAGCTGGGGTCGTGGATACGGGAAATCAAGTTCGCCAACACCACCATCGGCGGATTCGTTGACAATCTAGCCCTGATCATATCCGGGCAGGGAGGGGTCAATGCCGCGAACCAAGCCGTGATTGACAGCACGCAGGAAATGGTGCGACGGCAACGCGAGGCCGATGCGGCACAGGCCAAGATGGCGAAGGACGCGGAGGAACGATCCAAGGCGGCACGGGAAAAGATGTTTGCGGAGGCACGCGCCGCCGATGTTGTGCGGGAAGCACACATGGAAAAACTCCGGGCCGAAAAATCCGCGATGGACAATCTTGTCCTGCTGGCGAAAGCCCACGAGGATGTGGCATGGGCGCAAGGCACGATAGCGGCGGCAACGTCCGCATCCAAGGAAGCCACGGATCGGTTGAGCGAAGCATCCGCCGCACTACTGGACAGCGAAACGGCGTTGCTGGATGCCGTGAACCAGAAACAGGAAGCCTTCAACAACGTCCAGAACGCGGAACGCGAACTCGCGGCGGCTGAACGCGAAGCGGCGACGGCGAACTATGCCTTGCAGATGGCGCGAGCCAAACACGCCGAAGTCTTGGAAATGCTGACCGAGAACACGGATGCCGCCGTGGATGCGGAAAAGGGGCTGGCCGAGGCCGAATCCGCCGTGACGTTGGCATCCACCAAACTGCAAGAGAAGCAGGACAACCTGACCGCCGCGCAACAGGGATTGACAGAAAAGACCGATGCTGTTTCGGATGCCATGCAGGGGCTGAACGATGCGACCGACGAAGCCGCCGCCGCCACGGATGCCGCGATCACGGAATACAACACCTTGCGCCATCTGGTCGGGGATGTTGGTATCACCTTCGACGAGGCCCGAAAACTGTTCAAGCAATTCGGCGACCAAGCCCCGGAAGTCACCACCCGGATGAATCGCTTTGGCGAATCCATCGAGGACGCGGCTGACAATGTCCGCTGGCTCAACGAAAATCAGGGCATCGCCGCCGACATCCTGCGAAACGAGTTTTCGCGGGAAGTGAAAGATGCCGATGGCTTCCTGCGGCGGTTTGGCCGGGACGCTCTGGACGTTGCCCGGTATATGCGCGAGCATAACGTCTCGATGGAGGATGCCGCCAAGGCCATCGCCGAACTGAACGCCCAAGGCAAGAAACTCGATTTGAAACCCGCCATCGAGGACATGACCAAGTTCGGTGATGCCACGATCCGATTCGGGCGAGCACTTGCCCGGATGAACAAGGACGAATTGGAGAAAATCTACTCGGCCCTGAAAGACTTCGCGGAAAAACTCTCGAAACTGCCGCCCGTCACCCTGACATGGGCGCGTGACCTTGGGCAGTTGAACCTGCCGCCGCTTGGCAACGTGGGATTCTGGAAAGGGAAGTTCCTAGAACTCACCGATGCCTTGGAACAAGCCAACACGCTCGACTTGGATATGTCATGGGCAGACGACTTGGGCAAATTGAACCTGCCCCCGCTGGGGAATGTCGGCTTCTGGAAATCCAATTTCGAGAAACTTGTCGAGGTATTGCTTCCGGCGAACGCGCTCGATCTTGATTTTTCATGGGCGGAGGATTTGCGGGAACTGCGCCTGCCCCGGATCGGGAACGTGGAGTCATTCAAGACCGACTTCGATAAACTGTTGGTGGCTGTCGCCAACGTCCCGGCCATTGACCTGACATGGATGGACTCGCTGACCAATTTCGTCTTGCCGGAAACCGCTTTCTGGATGCCCCTCGCAACGACATTCTCGGAGTTCGCTGAAAAACTGGACAAGGCCGCGAAGCCCGATCTGTCGTGGCTGAAAAACCTGTCCATCATTGACACGGTGGATGTCGAAAAACTTCGCATGATCGTGGATGTTCTTTCCGGGCTGGCTGGCAAGGCGTACAATGCCAGCATATTGATCGGCTGGAAGGATAACGAAACGCTCGCGTCCATTGACGGGCATCTTGCAACTATCTGCGCGGCGAAAGGAATTATATGGGGGTGATGGTTGGCATCCTATCGAACGGCTCGGCCCCGTGCGTCGAACTGCCGGAGTCCCCGGACATCACCATCGGGAAGCCGATGGCGTTCGTCTCGACCTCGTACAACTCATGGACGCGCAAGACGATCATCTCGGATCGGACAGAAGTATCCGTGGATGAACCCGTATTCCGCGACCATGCCGACATCGCCAACGTGCGCGAAATCGAGGTCAAGCGGAAGTTCCTTTGCAAGAAGGAGGACATCAACGAAGTGCTGGCATGGCTGGCGACCCTTTCCGGCGGGAGCGTGGCGTACAATGCCGGGGCGGACGGGGAAAAGACTCTGGCGGGCGGCTTCCAAGTCAGCGGCAAGATCAAGTGCGCCTCCGTATCCCCCACGCTGGAACAGATCGAGGTCGAGTTTGTCGGTTTCGTTCTCGACTGCAATTTCCTGCTCCCCGGCGGGCTGGCGTTCACGAAGGTCACGGACAAGAAGTATCAGGTCGTCGTGGGCGAAACGGTCATGGCCGAATACGAGTCCAGCACGGACGGCGACGGCTCCGGCTTGGCGATCCGGGCGGGCCGCGTCTTGTACTGGGACGAAATCGCGGAGTCGGCCCGCGCATCCCTTTCGATGGCCTTGGAGGACTTGCCGACCAGCGCGGAGGATGTCGCTTCTACCGATGTCGTGTATATGCTTCAATACCGGGAACTGCTTTTCACGGTCAACGGCGAAGTGATCAGCAAGTGGTTCATCCCCTGCTACGGCCTCACGGAACGGAAACGGCTTTACATCAAGCCCCTGTACTACGGAGTCACCGAAGCGGAATATACGGCGGGGGTTGCCCTGACCGCGCCCGTGGATTTGTCCTTGCCGAACCCTCGGCTGGGCGGCGATTTTGTCTATGCGACCTCGTTCCCCGGCGGGACTCCCGTGCTGGAAAACCTGCCATCGCCCCGGCAGGCTTCCGTGCGGCAGGTCGGGTACGGCTATGCCGACATGATTAACAACGGGTCATGGGTGCCGACCTTCACGCAACAGGTCGCTTCGGTCGTCCCGCGCACCTATACCCGCTACACGCAGATCGGCTGGGAGTACGTCCCGGCCCGCGTCCGGGTGTGGGGCAAGCCCTCCACGGATGCCCTGATCACCGTGTACTGGAAGGAAAAAGACGCGGCGATTCAACTGTGCGCGGTCGGGGTGGACAAGGTCGAGCGCATCCTGATGGAGTATCCTTCGACATGAGCGTGTGGCAACACGTTTACAATCTCGTCGGCAAGCCTATCATTACGAAGGACAAGCCGGGGGCGCAGATCGAAAAGGTCTTGGACGAGATACAGGAAAAGGCCATCGTCGAAATCGAGGGGGACGAGGGCGAGGCAGGCAACACGCCCGTGCGGATCGCCGTGATCAAGGATGCCCCGAACTGCGTGAAGCTTTCCGGCTCGGTAAACCTGCCCGCGTCCGCATGGCAGGGGAGCGAGGAAATCACGTTCATCACCAAAGTCGCCGCCAGCCTCGTCACCGGGACGGCCACGCTGGGCATCCGCCTGACCTTCACCGGAAAGAAGCTGAATCTGCAAACCGGCGAAGTGACGGACGCTGAGATTCCAGCGTTCCATGACGAAATATCCGGGGTGGACTGCGGGAGCCTGTGACGATGGGCGACTTCCCATATTTCACCGGGGGCAAACTTCTTTTCTGCAACGGCGGGCTGGCGGCATCCTGCTGTGGCCTTGCCGACGATCCGACCATCATCCCCGGCTGGGACGATTACGGCTACATCCCCGATGGGTATGTATTCAAGGAGGACAAGCCCGCGATGATCGGCGCACTCTGCCCGGTGAAGGACTGCAACCTCGGAGGGACACCGAACCCCGGCGGCAAGTTTCAAGGCATCGGGGATATTCTGGCGTACCCCGCCGACCTCACAGAAGAACAAATGCGGCTTTTCGTTGACTACGGAAGTTTCTATATCGTCCCGCTGAAAGGGCCGTTCGCGGACATGGCCGACGCGATCGCGGTCATGCAAGCCCACGATGCCGCCCTGCGCGATTACGCTACGCATTGTGTCTGTATAACTTCTTACCGTACCATTTGCGATCCATTCGGGGGGCAGAACTGTTGGTATACCGATGATGATGACGGCGGATATTGGGAACAGATGACTTGCAGTTGGGGAGGAGGTTCAGGGCCGGGGCCGGGAGACGATGCAAGATATGTGGTTGCCGAATGGGAAACCTATCCGAATGAATATGGAGTATCGTTCGAGTTCATGCTGAAACGCAACGGCGGCTCATGGGAAAGATTTGGCAATTCGGGATCATGGGAAGGGATACTATTTCCGTGCGATCAAGTCAGATTCGGGGGAAGCGGAGGCTCATGGGACAATGCCCCGCCCGGAGTATCAGGTGACTCCCATGACTATGGTGGATTCAGCGGCGAAATGATGCACTACGGCTCGCGCCAAGAGGACTGCACGCCCGCGATCCAAGCCGCCTTCGATGCCGTGCCTGATTCAAGCGAATGACCTGTTGCGGACAGCATCGCGCAAAGAACGGGAAACTCCTGCCCCCCGTGGATGTCCCGTTCACCGTCGCGCCCTCCGAACCGTGCGTCATGTGCGCGGAGAAGCATCTGTCCACGGCCTACGCCCTGATGATGGAAAGCGGCTACGAAACCCCGAACCGCCAGCGCATCATCGGTGAACTCGTCGGCGCACAATGGCACCTGTACCGAACGCATTTCAATCTCGCCGCCAGCATCCGGGCCGCACGGCACCTGATCCAGATGCGGCAGGAATCGCAAGTCGAATGGAACAAACTGCTGACGGAAATGGATGCCCTCGCCCGAAAGGAAGCCCAGCAATATGAGCAAAGCCGATTGGATCAAGGCCGCGCAGGAACAGAAACAGCCTGAACTCATGCACATGATCATGACGGCCTGCAAGAAACCCGGCGACTTCGTGGCCGATCCCCGCCTGCTTTCCTACCTCGGCAACCGGAGGGAACTCCTGAAAGTCCTCGACTTCGGTTGCGGCCTTGGGCGCAACTGCATCGGCATCGCCCGGTTTTCCGACAAGTGGGAAGTCATGGGCTACGACCTCACGCCCATGATCGAGCGGGCGCACCGCTACATCCCGTCCACGACCACGGACAAGGACATCCTCGACCGCATCTACCTGACCGACTCCATGCAAACCGCCGTGGAGGAATACCGCCCCGATGTCGCGCTGGCCTGCTTCTGCCTGCAACACATTGACAAGTCCGAACTGCTTGACATCCTGCCGTGGATGGGCGATCACATCCCCAAGCTGATCGTTAGCGGCAGGACATGGATGGACGACGGGACGCTTGATGCGTTCGCCTTGGTCGAAGCCTGCGGCTGGCGGATCACCAAGACACATGAACGCGATGCCAGCAATCCCCTCGGTGAACACCGGGTCGTTGAATATGCTTCCCCAGCCAGCCATCGAATTTGAAGTCGCCCGCGCTGGCGGCTTGACCGTTTTCGATTGCCGGTGGAACACGCCCCGGCGCATGGGGATTGGCGACAAGATCGTGGTATGCGCGGCCATCCAGCAGATCGCGGCGGCTGGCATCCGGGTCGCCGCCCTCTGGAACCCCGCCGACGAGGAACTGTTCCGCCTGATGTCCATACCGGCCCCCGGCGGTGAAACCATCGGCTCGTTGATTCCGTGGACAGATCATGTCATGGCGATCCCGGTTGGAATGACCGGCCCGGAAGTGGATCGGGTTGACGCGGCTTGCCGCCATCCCATCGAGCGTGCCTTGTGGGGAATCGGCCTGCATTGTTTTTCCAAGCCGACTCCTGAATACGCATGGGATGTCCCGGCCAAGCGGAAACGCCCCGGCATCCTTGCGTGGTGTCCGGTGGAAATCTCCCGGCGATACTGCCCGATCACTACCGATGAATGGAAGCCCCTGATTGAGCGACTCATGGATGAACACGGCATCCAGCATATCGAACTGTGGTGCGGGATGCGTGAACAGCCTGCCGCCTTCGACTTCATTTCCCTGCTTCCGGCCCGCCTGCTCGCCCAGCGCATTACGATCCGTTCCGCGTTTACCCTGCGGGAATGGATCGAGCAGTTCTTGGGCGCGGCCTGCATCCTGACCGCGAACACGGCTGGCCTATGGATCGCGCTCGGCCTCCCCGTCCCGGCGGTCGTTGTCCAGCGCACGGCCACGATCCCGCACATGGCCCTCTGGCAAGCCCGCCCCGGCTGGAACGGCGGGCGATGCAGGGTCGTCGAACTGGAACACAAAAAAAGCCCCGGCCCCGGCCATTCCTGCGCCATCCTAGCCCCCCCGCGCCCCCTAGAACAGCCGCCCGACCTCCCCGGCGGGGGGCGGTATCTCCTGCGTGACCCGGAACACTCCCCGTTTGTTGCGCTTCGTCACCCGGAGCAGGCAAGGGCCGTAGTGTCTCCATAGGCGACAGATAATTTGGAAGCGTTCGGTTTCTACTCCCTTGAAATCCTCGGCCACCATCCGGCCCTTTTCGATATACACGAAATCCGCCCTGTAGCCGATGGCGGCGGCGGTCAGATGGAAGGTGACTTGGAACTGCAAATCCGAAATCTCACCGGCTCGTTGTAGCAGTCGGAGCGTGGCCCCCCGTTCCGCCTCGCCCTTGGAATCGAACGAGCGGGAAATATCCAGCGGATCGCGGGTGCGGACTGCGCCGTACTTATTCCAACCCCTCGGCCTGATTGCTGTGCGTCTTTTAAGTGCCGCCCGTTTCATGGTGACAGGATATGGGCAAAAAAAAAGCGGGTCAAGCCCTTTCGAGCCTGACCCGCCGTTTTGCCTACGATC
>ENA-UPTA01006073-UPTA01006073.1-activated-sludge-metagenome-genome-assembly--contig:-NODE-6073-length-10789-cov-6.861096_pt1 | contig 10789 bp, 5 predicted proteins | sample MGYA00238184_ERZ773361 | MGnify/ENA primary metagenome ERZ773361 (study PRJEB29100, sample SAMN05720205) | activated sludge metagenome | isolation source: anaerobic digester from wastewater...
CACTCGCCTGAAGGATCAATTCGCATGTCTAATTTACACTCCCTGGGGTCGTGTAAATTAAATGCTCATTGAATAAAATCGGCCCGCCAGGGCCCCGGGCCGGATTTTACCCCAAAAAAGTCTTTTAAACCGCAGCAACCTGTGCCAAGATAGCAGTACCATCCTGAAAATAAAAAATCTATGCGGTAAAAAAGGCCTGAGCGGAAACCGGCCAGCGCATCATCCATCTGCCAGAAGGACACATTATGAAAATCGGATTCGATTTAGGGTCAAGGAACATCCATTATGTTGTCCTTGAAAATAACAACATCATCGCCCAGGAAAGCGTCGAACACCAGGGCGACATTTTTGGAAAAATTCAGGGCTTAGTCCAGGCCACCCGGCAACGCTTCGGCGCCGCCGAAAGTTACGGGATCACCGGCAACATCGCCGCAAACACCTTCCGCCTTATTGATCCGGTTCTCGCCAGTATCCGCGCCAACCAGTTCTTAAAAACCGGCTGCCGTCACATTCTCTCGATCGGGTGTGAAACCTTCACCCTCATTTTCCTGGACGAAGAAGGGAATTACATCGAACATTCCCTCAGCTCCGACTGCGCCTCCGGCACCGGCAGTTTTCTGGACCAACAGGCCAAACGGCTTGGGTCTTCAATAAATGATTTCGCGGAAAAAGCGTTTCACTTCCAGGGGAAAACCCCGGCCATCGCAACCCGATGTTCCGTCTTCGCCAAATCCGACATTATTCATTCCCAGGCCGAAGGTTTTTCCAAAGAGGCGATCGCGGCCGGGATCTGCGAAGGAGTTGTCCGGAGCATTCTCGCCTACACCCTGGGCGGTCGCAAACCAGACGGGCCAATTCTTTTAATAGGCGGGGTCAGCCGCAACAAAAAAATCATAACGGAAATACAAAAAACGCTTGAAGTCCCGGTGACGGTTCCGGACGGGGCCTTGACATTCAACGCCCTGGGGGCCGCCCTGATGGGAGACGAAACGGATCAGCGCCTTTTAGCCGGGTTATCCCATATCCGCGTGAACCGGCAATGCCGGGAAAAGCTCGAAATCAAATTGACCCGGTATCCGGACTTTAACCAGGACAAGACCTTCATGAACGACGGCGTGGAGGTCACTCTGTACAACACCCTCGAGGGGGGAGCCCGGGACGCGTTTCTCGGTATCGACGTGGGCTCGACCAGCACAAAATGCATTCTCCTGAATGAACGCCAGGACGTGCTTTGCGGGCTCTACACCAGCACGTCCGGAGACCCGGTGGCGGCCGTCGCCAAACTGTTCAAAGAGCTCTCCCGGCTTTTCGTGGCGAAGGCCCTGCCTATCCGGGGGGCGGCGGTCACCGGGTCCGGCCGCCGGATCATCAAGGAAGTGATCGGAGCCGATCTCGCCGTAAACGAAATCACCGCCCATGCCCGGGGGGCGACATTTCTGGACCCGAACGTGGACACGATCATTGAGATCGGCGGGCAGGACTCCAAATTCACGCTTTTAAAAAACGGCTACGTCGCCGCCGCGGTCATGAATTATGTCTGCGCGGCGGGCACCGGCTCCTTCATCGAGGAGCAGGCCAAAAAACTGGATGTCCCGCTCGCCGCGGTTTCCGAAATGGCCCTGGGGCAGGAAGCGCCCTTGACGTCCAGCCGCTGCACAGTCTATATGGAACGCGACCTGAACACGTATATCGCCGAAGGATGGAGCAAACCGCAAATCCTGGCGTCCGTTCTCTTCAGTGTGCGGGACAATTATCTCTCCAAAGTGGCCGGGCGGACCCTCTTAGGGGACACCATTTACTTCCAGGGAGCCACGGCAAGGAACAAAGCGCTCGTCGCGGCGTTCGAAAACGAAATCGGCAAGCCGATTTTTGTTTCCAAATACTGCCATTTAACCGGCGCCCTGGGCGCGGCCATTATCCTGATGGACCAGGGAACGCCCGCCTCCCGCTTCCGGGGCCTCAACTTGAATTTCAGCACCAGCACCGAATTGTGCGGCCTGTGCGCGAACCACTGCTCCCTCACGATATTCGACGTCAACGGGACGCGCGTGGCCTGGGGCATGAAGTGCGGGCGGGACTATAACGAGCGCCGGCCGGGCCAGGTCCGCCCCCTCTCCCGCTTGGAACAGGATTATCAAAATATCTTCGAATCCCTGCCCTGCGCCCCGGCCAAAAACGCGAAAACAGTCGGGCTTCCTTTAAGCGTTTACATGAAAGAATACGCCGCGCTCTTTATTGATTTTTTTGAGAACCTTGGCCTCAATATTGTCCTGGAACGCAACGCGGCCGGGTGCCTTGAGCAGGGCCAAGCCATCGCCCGCGCGGATTTCTGCTCGCCCATGCTTGTCACGCACGGGCTGGTCAAAACCCTGGCGGGGCGAAAAATCGACCTTCTCTTTTTCCCGGCGTTCATCAACGCGCAAAGCCGTCTGGACGCCCTGCCGGCGGAAGAGCATTTCCTTCAAAAAAACCGGGACGGCTATTTTTGTTTCTATTCACAATACGCGCCGACGATCATGAACAATCTGGTGACTCTCGATATCAAGGATATCCTGGTTTCGCCTAAAATCAAAATAAATAACCGCCCGCAGAAAGATGTCGCGCGGGATATAGCCCGGTCGCTGGCGGGCCATATCCCGAATCCGGAAATGGACATAATCAACGCTTTCCTAAAAGCGTCTGAAAACGACGCAAAACGAAAAATCCAATGGCGGGAAGCCGGGAGCCGGATCCTGAATTCCGGCGGGGACCGCATCAAAATTCTGCTCCTAGGGCGGCCCTACGTTATCTTCGACCGCGCGCTGAACAGCGGGATTCCCGGCAAGCTGGAAGCGCTGGGCTGCGAACTGATCCACCAGTCTATGCTCGAGCTTTCCCGTGAGCCGGGCCCGTTCTCTTCCCGCTATCTTGACCGGATGCACTGGCATTACGGCCAGCAGATCCTGCTCGCCGCGGAAACAGCCCTGATAAAAGACAATATCTATCCCGTGTTCTTAACGAATTTCCACTGCAGTCCGGACGCCTACATCGTGACCTACTTCAAAGAGATGATGGAAACCGCCGGCAAACCCTATCTGATCATACAGCTCGACGAACATTGCAGCGACATCGGGTATCAGACCCGGATCGAAGCCGGGCTGGACGCCTTCCGCAACGACTTTCAGCGCCGTAAAATCCAGCCGCCGCCAGCGCCGCGCCGGGGAAGTCCGTCCGCCCTGTCCGCTCCCGTTTATGAACCCCGCATCACGAAGAATGACATCATCTATTTCCCTTACCTCAGCCCCCTTCTGGATGAAATACTCATCGCGTCCTTGGCCGCGAAAGGATACCGGGCCGAAATCCTGCCCTTTGACCCGGCCATGATTCAGCTCGGGTACAAATATGTTTCGGGGGGGGAATGCCTGCCGAACGTCGCGGTGGTGGGATCGATCGTCGATCTCTTTCAAAAAAACCGTCTCGACACCGCCAACGGTGTTTTATATCTGGGGGACTCGTGTGTGGCGTGTAATTTCCATCAATACACCTCCCTGATCTGGGCCGCCTGCCGGAAAGCAGGCATAAAAAACCTGCGGATCTATTCACCGAAAATGGGGGTCCCGGGCCAGGGGCTGCCCCAGGACTTATCCCTGGACATAACCGCGTCCAGCGTGTTGGGGTCGCTCCTGTATAAACTGTATTTCCGGGTACATCCCTACGAGCAGGAATCCGGAGCGGCTCAGCGCGCCCTGGACCAGGCCATGATGATTATCAAGGACCATCTCAACAAAAAACTCCCTCTGTGGGAAATCCCCGCCCAAAAATTCGGCGGGCCCATCAGCGAATTTTATATCCGGCATGTCCTAAAGGCCGGCCGGGCCGCAAACGGTGAAGGGCCAGCGCCGGAGGAAAATCCGGGGCAACAAGGGTCGTTCCTAAACAAAGCCAAAGAATTCCTGCACCCCAGTAAAAACCTGCTCAACGCGGCGAAAAAAATCCGGGCGCTCTTTGAGAACGTTCCTATCGCCGGGAAAAGAAGACCGAGGGTCGGCCTTCTGGGAGACCTTTATGTAAAATATAATCCCATCCTTAACCAGGATATTTACAGCCTAATTGAAGAACTCGGAGGAGAGATTCTGATCCCGTCCTACATGGAAACCGGGGCGCATTTCATGGACGCGGCCGCCCGGGAAAGCGGGGCGGACAGAATGCCGCTGGTCAAATTAACGCTGTATGAAAAAAGTTTTGAAGATGTTTTCCAGGGACTTCTGGACGAAGTGTTTGAACCGCCGGTCGAAGAATGTGTCGCGCTCATGCGCGCGTACGGAATACAGCATTTCATCCCCGGGGAAACCACGCTCAACGTCTGCCGGCTGCTCTATTACGTCAAGCACAAACTCGTTGACGCCGTCATCCACGTGAACCCCGTCCTCTGCTGCCCGGGCTCCGTGACCTCCTCAATCTACCGCAAGATGCAGAAAGATTTTGACATTCCGATCGTCGACATTTTTTACGACGGCACCAACCGGCCCAACCGGATGATCATCCCCGCTATGCACACGCTGAAACATCCGCGCTAAGCCAAAACACCTGCCACCACATATCCAATACCGAGATCCCGGTCATCCCCCATCCCCAAAAATATTCTTTTCCCGGGAACCTGACCCCCGAGACAATCATTTCCCTACCGAAAAGGCTGGCTCCTGCCCCTCCTCCAGCACGAGGCTCCTCACCAAATCTTCAAAAACCCGGCGGCCTTCCTCGAATTTCTCCACACTATTGGTGTACTGGAAAGAGAAGATCGCGCCGCTGATTAAAAACTGGTACCACGCGGTCTTTCGGGTGCGGGCCTTGTCCCCCATCTCGATATAAGACGCCTTCAGGCCGTTAATATCAACCGCTTTCGGCTCCGGGATGTCCATCTCCCCGCCGACCTCTTTTTCCATAATCTTGTTCACATACCGGGAAAAATCCAGGGCGGTCGTGATCCCATCCGGCAGATTATCCCGCGTCACCGCTATGGAAGGAAGCAGGCCGGCCGTATCCTGGGCGTAAAGAAAAATCACGTACGTGCCGTTGGGCATGCGGGCGTTCCTGGCCCGCTGCCAGTTCAGAGGCGGATGGATGGTCATGCGGACCGATTGGTAACGGATCTCATCCGGCTCGCCGTCGCGGCCCGGGATCCCCACCCCGAGGTTCGCGACCGCCTGGATCACATCATATAAAGTCCTGAACCCTTCAAAAGTAGCGTCTTCCGGCATGTCGCCGCCGTAATAATTATCCCGGGCGTATTCCAGGGTCTGTTTCAGGTCGAGCGCGGCCCGGTCATCCGGAGTCCTTTCCAGCGCCCGGCCAACCATCGCGTAACTCTTTTTAAGATTGCCGGAATAATAATACCCCATCGCCGCCACCAGGATCGCGTCCCGGTTGGCCGCGGCTTCCGGATTTGCGGCAAGAGCTTTTTCGGCGTACTCCACAGCCAAATCCCCCTTGCCTATCCCGACATACGCGGCGGCCAGATAAAGCAAAGCATCCAGGTTGCCCGGTTCTTTCTTCAAGACCTCCAAATTTTCCTGTTCCATGGGAACGAGTCCCCCATCCGCCTCTGCTTTCCCCGCCGGCGCGGAGCCTCCCTGGGCCTCTTTCTGACGGGCAATATATGCGGCCATCTTTTCGCCGATACCCGTATATTGCGCGTCCATTGTCTCGGCTGCCTTAAACTCGGCCGAGGCCTTATCCTTCTGGCCCATTTCAGCGTAAATCATCCCGCGGAAAAAACGGAGAGAAGCATCTTCCGGCGCAAGCTCAACGGCCTTGTTTATATCGGCCAGGGCCGGATCAAAAGCTTTCTGAAAAATATAAACCGCGGCCCGGGCGCCGTACCATTGCGCGTTCTGGGGGTCGAGTTGAATGACTTTCGTCCTGTCCTCCAGCGCCTCATCAAGGCGGCCGGTCTCGGCATACAGGGTCCCCCGGGTTAAATACGCATTAAGGTAAGCGGGATTCAATTCGACCGCCCGGCTGTAATCAGCCAAAGCCTCCGGGGACTTCCCCATCAACGAAAAGGTCAACCCGCGATTGTAATAAAGCGTCGCCTCCTCCGGCTTCAGGTCAATCGCCCGCTGATAATCTTGCAGGGCCTTTTCAAATTCCCTTTTCATCGCGTAACAGCCGCCGCGATGATGATACCCGCCAAAAAAATCCGGATGCTGTTCAATCACCTGACTGAACAGTTGAATGGCCTGATCATACTGCCCGGATTTTTCAGCGGACACGCCTTTCTCAAACAACGGCCCTCCCGCGGACGGCCCGGGAGGCGCACCCGCGGCAACCGGAGACGATACCGCCGTCCCCTGCTCCTGCTGTATCAAGGCCTGGAGATGCCGCGCGGAGTATTCCTGCACGATAATGGCCAAACCAACGGCAAACATGATAAAGGACAAAATTTTAACCAGCTTCATGACTCGGGTCAGGCACACCACGCCGAAAAGCAGCACCGCGGCGTGAAAAAGGATAAAAGAAATATCGTTCATGGTCTCTCCTTGCTTTTGCGATCCATTCATCCCGCTCTGGCTATGGTCCGGCCTGAAATCCCGGACAGGCCGATCAATGACTCCCGAACCGGAACGTCCCCCCAAAGCGGCCGGCCTTTATTTTAAATCTGAAATTGAGTTTCGTACAGTCGTTTATAAAGGCCGCAGGTCTTCAGGATCTCCGCGTGGGGCCCCAGTCCGACTATTTGTCCCTGGTCCAGGACCACGATTTTTTGAGCTTTCATAATGGTGGATAAACGGTGAGCGATGGCGATAACGGTGCGGCCCTGCATCAACTGGTCCAGGGCTTCCTGGACGAATTTCTCCGACTCGGAATCCAACTGGGACGTGGCTTCATCCAGGATTAAAATCGGAGGATTACGCAAGATGGCCCGTGCGATCGCGATCCGCTGCTTCTCCCCCCCGGAGAGCCGGAACCCCCTGTCTCCGACGATTGTTTCATAACCCTGCGGCATCTCAATAATAAACCGGTGGGCGTACGCTCTCTTCGCCGCGGTTTCAATATCGGCCTGGGTCGCGTTAGGCGTCCCGTAGGCGATGTTATTGCGCACCGTGTCATTGAATAAAAACGTTTCCTGCGCCACGATTCCGATTTGCTGACGAAGCGACAAAAAACTCACGTCCTTAAGATTCACCCCGTCCAGAGTGACCTCGCCTTCCACCGGGTCATAAAACCGGGGGATCAGGTTGGCCAGGGTCGATTTGCCGGTCCCCGTGGGCCCCACAATCGCGACCAGCTCCCCGACTTTGATGGACAGGTTGATATTTTTCAGCACTAGATCAGACTCGCTGTCATAACGGAAAGAAACATTGTTCAGGTCCACCCCCTTACGGATTGTCGCCAGATGAACCGCATCCGGCTTTTCCTGAACGGTGGGCTCTTTATCGAGGATGTCATAAATGCGCTCGTTGGCGGCCAGGGCCTGCTGCACCATGGTATGCACGTTGCCGAGTTTTTTCATAGGGCTGATAATGGACATGACGGACGCAAAAAAGAGAAAAAAAACCCCGGAGGAAAGCTTATCGTCCATGACCTGCCGTCCGAGCCAAAAAATAATTAAAACCCCGAAAATCACGGAAAAGACCTCCGTGATCGGCGCGATTAAAAGATTCCGGCGAACGGCTTTCATGCGCAATTTATAGAAATCATGATTTTTGGCGCGGAACCGCCCAATTTCAAAAGCCTCGGTGCAAAACGCCTTCACCACCCGGACCCCGGAGATTGTTTCCAGAAGAATCGTGTTGATGTCGGCCATGCGTTCCTGGGTGCTCCGGGACAGCTTACGGAGTTTCTTCCCGATCAGGGTAATCGGCCAGACAATAAAAGGAAAAACAAAAAAAATCAGGACCGCGGCCTTGAGGTGAATCGTGAACGCGATCGTGACATACATGATGATTGTAAAGGACTGAACAAACAGGTCGGTAACGCTGTAAGACACCGCATTTTCGACAACCTGAACGTCATGGGTCACGCGCGAGAGCAGTTCGCCGGTGCGTTTCTTGCTGAAATAATCCAGGGAAAAGCTTTGGATTTTGGCATAAAGCTGGAAGCGCACATCCCGCATGATGAGCTGGGAAATATCGTTCATCAAAAAAGAATAAACATAAATAATAGCGTTTTTGAGAATGATCACAACCAGCACAACCATAGGAAGCGCCATAAACATGGTTTCCGGTTCAATGCTATTGAGCCAGTTAATGATGTTTTCAACGGCCGGGGGCAGTTTATTGGGGAGGATGATCGGCTTTTTTGTGAAAATCCGGTCCATGACCGGCACGATTAAAGACATCTGAAAGCCTTCAAAAATTCTGGAAATAAACATCACCACAACGGCAAGGCCGAACTTCTTCTTATAGTGAGCCAGGAATTTCAGGAGTTTGAGGTAATTTTTCATATGCGTGCCTGCGGGGACAATCTCAGAAAAAACCAGGAATGGTTGCGATATTAGCATATCCATTGGCTTCTGTCGAGTCCTTTATTATATTCTTCCCCCCGCCCTGGCCCACGGTTCCGGGTGTTAATGCATTTCAACATTTATTTTATAACCCACAGGGGAAAAAACATGAAAAACGACAAAAAATCTTCAAAAAAAATTACTTAATCTGCGTTTGAATCAGCCCCCAAAAACGATATAATAAATAAAACTATACAATTTAATATCAGCCAGACGGCTTTCCCAATCTAAAAAACATTTCACGGGATACTCCCAAAAAGGAGAGGATGCTTATGGTTTTACAAAGCGTAAAAGTTCCGCCCCCCCTGGTTCCGATATTTGAACAGGCCGAGCAATACGTCAACAACTTTTTCGATTCCTTTTATTGCAACAAGCTGGAAGGCACGATCACGATCAGCGGTGAGCGCTATATTTTGGTTAACGCCAAATCGTTGCGGCTTGAATTTACGAAAAATTTGGGGGAAACCATGGGCTTAAACGAGGCTATGGCCGAAGAAGCCGCAGATCACTTTTTATATATTTTAGCCAAATCTATCGGCCGGGCAGACGCCAAAAAATTCGCGGCCCAGCAGGGGGTGACTGACCCGCTGGCCAAATTAGCGGCAGGCCCGATCAGTTTTAATTATTCGGGCTGGGCTTTTGTCGATGTGTTCCCGGAGAGCAGATTATCGCAGGATGATGATTTCATGCTAATTCATGACCACCCCTATTCTTTTGAATGTCATTCTTTTCTTTCCGCTAAAGGGGCTCATTCCAACAAGCCAGTCTGTATCATGAACGCCGGGTATTCCGCGGGATGGACATCGGGAAGCTTTAACATGGACCTTGACACCCGGGAGATTATGTGCCGGGCCAGAGGAGACAAGGCCTGCCGTTTTGTTATGGGGGTTAAAAACAAATTGGATCATCATGAGGAATGGGTTTTAAATAATATCAAACGCTAAGGTTCTGTCATGCTCTCTTTTTATGACAAGGTTTATAAAGAATGTGAAGTCTATTTCGGGGCAGACACAAAAAGGTTCTTGGATCGGCAGATAGAATGCCATATCAATAAAACAGCGCAAACCCTTGATTATTCCGACCGGGAGATGCTGGCGAAATGGATAAGGATTTCAGGGGGGCTTATCTTGTCAAAAGAAGAAGCCGAAGAGCTGTCCGCCAAAATACTCACATTAAAATAAAGGGCGATCGCACAAAAACTTTTTTATCAATTCATGCCTGAAACTCACCCCTATTTCATGATCGTGGCCGGAGAAGCCTCCGGAGACATGCATGCGGCCCATTTGGTCCGCGCCATAAAAGAACGCTGTCCCCAGGCCGCCTTTTCCGGCGTCGGCGGGCAGCAAATGGCGGAAGCCGGAGTTGAACTTCTGACCGATTTAACCCGCCTGGCCGTCGTGGGATTTGTGGAAGTCCTGAAACACTATCAGGAATTTAAAAAAAATTTTCACGCCCTGCTCGCGCACGTCCGGGACACCCGGCCCGACGCCGTGATCCTCGTGGACTATCCGGGCTTTAACCTGCGCCTCGCGCCTGAAATCAAAAAACTGGGTATCCGCGTCATTTATTACATCAGCCCCCAGGTCTGGGCCTGGAAAGAAAAACGCGTCGAAATCGTCCGGAAATACACCGACCGGATGCTTGTCTTATTCCCTTTTGAAAAAAGCTTTTACGCGCGGCATAATATTGATGTCACGCTGGTCGGACATCCCCTGGTTGACATCGTGAAAACAGGACAAGAACCGCGGGATTACCTTCGCGCCCACGGCATCCCGGAAGGGCACACTGTCATCGGGCTCCTCCCCGGGTCCCGCTGCAACGAGATCAATCATCTCCTCCCTATTATGCTTAAAGCCGGACAGGAAATCAAAGACCGGACCCTGGCCCCGGTTCAATTCCTGCTTTTTAAAGCGCCTACCATTTCCAGGGACCTGCTGGAACAGCACATCCGGCGGCAGGAACTTCCGGTCCGGATCATGGAAACCGGCATTTACGACGGGATACAGGCCAGCACCCTTTGCCTCGTGGCTTCAGGGACAGCGACACTGGAAACCGCCCTTCTCAACGCGCCGATGATCGTTATCTACAAAACCGCGTTTCTCACCTGGCTGCTGGCTAAAATGTTTATCAAAATTCCGTGGATAGGGCTGGTGAACATCGTGGCAGGCAAAAAAATAGTTCCGGAATGTGTTCAGCAGGAGGCTACGGCGAACATGATCGCGCAGGAAGCCATAAAAATATTAGGCAATCCGGAAAAACGCATACAGATAAAAAAAGAATTAACCCGGGTTAAAGAGTTGCTGG
>ENA-UPTA01006077-UPTA01006077.1-activated-sludge-metagenome-genome-assembly--contig:-NODE-6077-length-10783-cov-8.988441_pt1 | contig 10783 bp, 2 predicted proteins | sample MGYA00238184_ERZ773361 | MGnify/ENA primary metagenome ERZ773361 (study PRJEB29100, sample SAMN05720205) | activated sludge metagenome | isolation source: anaerobic digester from wastewater...
AATGGCTTATGACAGCCATAGAAAAGTAGTTGTCCTTTTCGGAGGAACAGAAACAGCCGGTTATTCAACAGATGGAACATGGGAGTGGGATGGAAGCGAATGGACAAATGTTGTCACAGTAAGCCCGGAGCCCGGAACTGGTCAGATGGTTTATGATACGGCTGCAGAAAAAATGATATACTACGATTCGGTTTCCAGAAAAACATTCAGCTACGACGGTCAGACATGGGAACTTCTGGCAGAAAACGGTCCTCAAAGAAACGGGTTCAGAATGGTTTATAACTCAATTGAAGGAAGTGTTCTGATTTCCGGTGGAATAAATACATCGACTTATACATTCAGTAATGATCTTTTGAAGTTCAACGGCTCCTCGTGGAGTGTTGCATCCAACAGTCCTGTAGCATTTAAAGATCATGTGATATGGCACAACCCTTCTTCCGACACACTGTTTCTTGCTTTCGGCTCCTATGAATATGAAGGCGCGTTCAATACAAAATTGGCATCATTTTCTAACAACTCATGGAAAACAGCATCGTTTTCAACGGTTTCTTCATACAACATTGCTCTTGCTTATGACAAAAACGGAGGGAAAACCTACCAGTTCGGAGGGACATGCAACGAAGCTCAATGTCCTATGATGATGTTTGACGGATATGAGTGGACAACTTTGTCTCCTTCAACAAAGCCATCTGTCACTAAGGATCATGACATGATATATTATCCTCCTGATAAAGTTGTTCTGCTTTATGACCACACAACTTCAAGAATGTGGCAGTTTAACGGTTCTGTCTGGTCTTTAAGGGCACCTGCAACCGGCAATCCGAATATAGGAAGATACAGAATGGCTTATGATGAAAAGAACAGTCTGGTGGTCTTTGCTGCTATGACCGGAGGAGCAGGACAGATCGAGACATGGACCTATAACGGAAGTGTCTGGTCACAGAAATGTACATCATCAGCATGCAATATTCCTGCTTTCTTCAATATAGACAACATAACAGTTGAATATATGGGTTTAACTCAGAAAATCTATGCTTACTATGATAATGAAACCTATGAATGGACGGGTGTGACATGGAGCAAAAAAACAATATCCGACCCGGAAAACGACGGTACTCCTATGATCGTTTCACCCAGATTCGCTGCCGCAGGCGGCACAGGAAAGCTCATATTAACCGGAGATACAAATGGAGGAGGATTCCAGACATGGCTGTTTAACGGAGCAAGCTACAAAGACATTTCAGATTATTCAATTGAAGGAAGAAAACTCTTTGATGCAGTGTGGATGGATAACATCAACGCGGCTCTAATAAAAGGCGGTCGTATCGGATACGATCTTAACGACATCGATCTGGAAACATACTCCATCTTAAAAACACCTCTGCATAATGAACCTTCACAGCAATACAGCATACCTCTTGTGTATGCCGGAATCCCTGATGGAGCAGGAATACAGAAAATATCCTTAACATGGATCGGAGGGGGGACAACTTCGTTTCAATCTTCCTTTTATGATGCTTTTGTTGTTGATTCCTGGATCAACGGGGGCTGGCAACCCGTTTATTACGGCACAGGAAGCTCCATATCACACTCTGTTACAAAGGAGGAGTTTACAGATCCCGGCATGACAGATATGATGATCAGCGGTGTTGAGCAGACGGTTTCGTTCAGAGCATCTCCTGTAATTCAGGAAGGTTTTTCTGAAATTACTCCTGTCGTATCAACCTCGGCAGTTGAAGTGGATGTGTACTACAATGTTGAAGGGAAACGGGACATTCCCCGCTATCTTGACAGTCAGTATTACATACCTTCAAAACAATTCGATTATGAATCAGCAAGACGGACATGCCTTGAATGGGGCGGAGATCTTCTAATTATTAACAATGAAGACGAAGAGAATATAGTCAGGGATCTTGTCGGATTTGATGATTTGATACAATACTGGATAGGAGTTAACGACATTCACAGGGATCTTGATTTCAGAACTGTGAGCGGAAGACTGATATATAGCAATGGAGTTATTGATGGTAATTATGTGAAATGGGCGAAATACCATCCTTACACATCAACCACCGACAACTGTGTCTACCTTCTGAACGGAAGATGGTCTCTTGGGAACTGTGCTGTTGCAGGAAACTTCATTTGTGAAAAAACAAGGGAGAACAGCTATGTCATTTCAACAAAAACAGAAAACTGGGCAAATGCCAAAGCAGTTTGTGAATCTCTTAACATGGACCTTGTGATAATGAACGGACATTTTGAGCAGTCAAAAATTGAAAAAATGACCGGAGGAACAACTGATTTCTGGATCGGCTATACCGATGCCGATGTTGAAGGAACCTGGCGCTGGGTAAACGGACTTACGGGCTGGATAGGCAATTCAGAGGGAACGCCTTATTATTACAACAACTGGGGAACAGGATATCCGTCCACGGCATCCGGAACTTATGACTTTGCTTTCATTTCAATGGCAGGAAATAAGAAATGGAGAAATAATGCCGCAGGAACACTGCTGAAACACTATATCTGCGAAGAAAACAGTGAAGAGATGTTCTGTTCGCTCAACAATCAGGACTGCACGCTGAGTGATGAATGCTGCAGCGGAATCTGTTCAGATAACTATGGCGAATGTGTGGCATGCCTTAAGAACGGCGATTCATCATGTGCTGCAGGAAGCAACTGCTGCAGTGGAATATGTAACACATCGTCAAAAGAATGTGCGGAATGCCTTAACCTTAATCAGCCGACTTGTACAAGTGCAACAGACTGCTGTGATAAATCTGCGACATGTGCTTCAGGGAAATGCTGTTATTCGCTCGGACTTGACTGTTCCTTAAATTCAGAATGCTGCACAGGAATGAGTTGCGGTGATGAATCAAAATGCTGCAAATCCTTAACAACAAGCTGTCTGCTGAATAGTGAATGTTGTACAGGAGTCTGTACCGGAGTTACTAAAAAATTCTGCTCATGCAGGACAACTGACCAGTCTTGTATTATTAATTCCAACTGCTGCACAGGAATATGCAGTAAAGGAATATGTCAGTGTTCTGAACCTGGAGATCAATGCTTAACGACGACTGACTGTTGTAAAGGGATTTGCTCTAAAGGAAAATGTCAGTAAAATAATTTGTTTTGAGCGGGGAATGAACATAGGTAGGTGGATAATGAAAAAAACATTTCTTTTTTTACTGGTAATCATTTTGTTTGCAGGGTGCAGTGAAAATAAAACTTCTTTAAAAGGAACCGATACCGATTTTCAATACAGCGATACGAACAGTTCAGTGAACGACACACCTCTTCCCAATAACGATGATAACTCTATTCCTGATGAGAAACAGACAGATGATGTACAAAACGATATTGAAAATGATGATCCTGACAATTTAACGCATACCGATGAAGAAACTGTTGACTATGACAATGGTGATATTCCTGCAAAGATCTGTGAACCCGGCGAAAAACAGTGCAGTGATGATGAAAAAAGAGTGTACACCTGCAAAGATGACGGTCTTGAATGGCTTATTGAGGAATGTGAAAAGAACTATTACTGTGACAGCGGATCTTTAAAGTGTGAGGAACTTTATGTGATAAGCATTGATGATGGAGCAGAATTCACACGGCTTTTAAAAATAAGCGTCGTTACAGGAGAAGGAATTGAAATTTGTAAAACTGAAAGAATTAACGGATACAACTCTTCCACTTTCACAAGGGAAAGCATTCTTTATCTTTCAAGAACCGGATATATTGACAGAATGGATCCTAACACCTGTGAAATTACTGAAGTGGGTGCGACCGGATTCAAAGCGGTTCCCGGCATTACGAGCAACTATGAGAACGGTATTTACGGAGTTGCCAACAACAACAACGATGAAGGGAAAAAGAATAAGTTTCTTGATATCGATATTGACACAGCCGAAGCTACTGTAATTGGTGATCTAGGCAGTGACTTCGGTACAACAGGGGCAACATGGTGCGAGGAGTTAAAGATCGTTTATTCGATAAACGGATCTGATGATAAACTTTACGAGATTGACCGCACTACAGGCACTGCAACATACCTTGTAGATCTTGTTGATGATACAGGTGCCGCCTTTGATTTCGGATCTGTGGGAATAGAACTTCATCCGCTTAATGGTGAAATATACGCCTGCTCAGGAGTTGCAAAAGAACTTCTTCACATCGATCCATCAACAGGAGTTGTCACAAAAATCGGCACAGGAATGGGACACGAGAAAACAGACTGCGACAACCTCGGTGCTCCATGGAAAAATGTCATCAATAAGCAGTGATCCGTATATGTCTGAAAATATTTTCGGCTATAACTCTGTTGGCTGTGTGATTTACATGGACACTGTCAAGAAAGTATTCATCTCATCAGGGTTAAAATGCTGCCGTTAATTTTTCACACACCGTAGATATGCACCTTTATCTTTTGCCATTGTGCCACCTGATGCCATGTCACTTGAAGCATAGACCATTCTGCGGTACGCATTTGCAGGATCATATTGGGTAGAAGTCCAGAACTGAGTTTCATAATTTTCATTTGAATAGGGGTTATAGTTCGAAGGGATGAAGTCTCCGCCGATTTTTGCCGCAAAAAGCGAAGTGTTTCTAAGATCATCACCTGCTGTTGATGAGCTTGCATCGTCGGCAGAAACATCATAAAGTTTTACCAGAGCAGTAAACTCGGCAACACTCGGAATATGCCAGCCGGCAGGACAAATACCCTGAACACCTTCAAACTCAACCCAGTTCATAGCTTCATTCCATGTGTAAAAAGCACCGTATTCAGTACATTTCGCTTCATCATTGTTATAGCAGTATTTTTCAATTTCTGAATTATTTTCAGCTGTTTCCACAATTGTATTATCCCTGTCAATAGTAAGTTTTGTACCAATATTGAGACTTTCTTTCATCCAGCACTTTCCACCAAGCAGAATAGTATTGTAAGTTTTTGAATCTCTTCCGTCAGTCAATACATCTCCACATGTAAAACTACCGCCAGCAGAAAAACTGATGTTCACAGTATCAGTAATAAATTCTTCACATGCAGGATTTTCAGGAGCTGACACTATCCACTGCAGGACGAAGCTTGTTCCGGCAGTCCCAGTAAAAACGGTATTATGCTTTGTGCTGTCAGCAAAACTGCCACCGTCACCGCTTATTATCTGCCATTCACCGTTTCCTTCAAGTGGCTCATTTGCAGCAAGAGTGGTGGAAGTTCCTGCAACTTCAAGCTGATCCGGACCTGCATCAGAAATTGCAATACAGCCGCTTGAACCTGTATCAAGAATGCATCTGGCGCTTTTCAGATTTGTTTTTTTCTCTTCATCGTCACCGATTTCAGCACTTTTATAAAAGGTGAAAGGGAAGGCTTCAGATGAACTGCCATAAGAAGTTGAAGACCAGTAACTTGCTCCGGTATATTTTGTACCGGCGGAATTCGTGTTATTGAAGAGCCTTACTTCAAGACCTGATTTTCCACCCTGAGCAAGAGCGGTTCCAGCATTCAGCAACCCTCCGTATTTGTTAATAAGAACAAGCCATTCGTTTGAAGTTGGAACATGCCACCCGTCAGGACAGATTCCCTGAGGATCATCGAGATTTCCGCCACTTCCTGCAATATTGTAATTTACAAGTTCATAATACTCATAAAGTCCACCGTATTTCTCACATCCGTCTTCCGGACACTTTTTCTCAACGATGCCGTTATCTGTCTGAGTTAACTGAAGAATTCCAACATCAAGATTTTCTCTGAACCAGCACTGGTTTCCGATCTTGACAGTGTTATATGTTTTTCCGGAATGTATTACTGTTTCATTTCCTTCACATGGCTCCCCATTTGCAATTGAAACCGATATTTCGTCAGACTGATCACCGCAGACAGGGTCGGATACAATCCATTTAAGGGTATAAATTTCACCGCGTGTTCCTGAAAATTCAGATTCCGGATCAAATTTGTCAGAAACTGTTCCGCCTTTGCCTGAAATAATTTCCCATTTGCCGGTAAGTCCGGCAGGAAGAACCGCATTGAGAGTCACTGAAGTTGTCAGACTCCATTCAATGTCATTTCCGGCATCAGCAGGTTCACAGCTTTCATCACCGAAAAGATCGATCAGAACGAGTTTATTGTCCAGAGTAACAGCAGCAGAAAATCTAGGATTGTCAGAAATATATCTGAAAGAATTTATATAATTTTCACCTTCGATCTTTACAGCTTCTGTTCCAAGCCAGCAGAAGAAATCATTGTTCCAGAATCCGGAAGATTTGTAAAACTGGTTCATATATTCTATCGTGCAGTAAAACGGAAGTTCTGGGTGTCTGATCCCTTTTGCAATATTGGGAGTTGTTTCAGGGTCTTGCAGAAAATAGGTGCTGTCCCATTCTATTGCACCGCTTCCGATTACGAATTTATTTTTGTGAGCACGGTAGGGATATGGCGCACTGTGGCGGAAAGACATTCCTGAAAAACGGAGAGTAGAGACAACTTTCAGGGAATTATTTTCTTTTTTGAAAATTGTGAAATGAATGTCATCACTGCCGTTTTTCCTGGATAATACAAGAGAATATCCTTCTTCAAGCGGCTCAATGTGAATAACAGTGAAAGGAACTCCGCTTTCATCAAACTGTGCCGAGAATGTTCCGGAATCACTTAGTGAAAGAACAATGATATCGCGTTCTGCATCATCAGTTCCGGCATAAACAGTTGAACCGTCTGCATCGACTGCAAGCTTAACAGGATTTGCAGTTGCAATAGCTTTAAATGTTGAAACAAGTTCAGCTTCTAAAGTTGTTATGTCAAAAGAGAACAGTCTGCCGGTATCTGCTTTCTGCTGATATTTTTCAAGCATGACGATCATTTCACCTTCTTTTGCAAATTTTGCGCCGAGGAAATTCTTATTTTTAAATGCTTCGGCAAGTGCTGGGAACAAGACTTTCGAAATTTCATGAGTTTGAGTAAGTGTCATGGAATTATCATCAAATTCAAATACAAACAATCTGGTTGTCGATGGATCGGTTGCAAAGCTTGACCTTTTTTCTGCAACAAGCACTTTATTGTTTATCTGATCAAGGATGAGAAGTTCCTCTTCAAAAGCTTCCGCCGTCTGAATGACCTGAGGATGAAGCATGGAAACATCAAAAGAAGTGTCTTCTTCAAGCCCCGGAAGCGGGAAGGAAAAATCAGGATGTGCCGTGATGGAGCCTATCTCAATATCAATCGTAAACGAAATCTCTGCATTCTTTTTCTCAAGTCTTGTGGTATTGTGTTCAATCTGCTTTTCTTTATTATTTCCAGTCAATTCAACAGTTGTTGCAAGCTGATGAGCGCCGTACAGATAGGCTCCGCTAACTTCAAGTCTGTATTTATTTCCGCCAAGAGAAGTCCATTTGTGCTCAGTGTCATTTGAGAAAAAGTCCTCAAGCAGGAAAGTTCTGGAATAAACACCGACCATATCATCATCAATATTATCGCCGTCATTTTCATAAACACCGATTTCAACATAAATAGCAGCCATGTTGCTGTCATTATTGAAAGACGCATCAAAAAGTGTTGTGTCATCAGGTGCACTCAGTTCAAAACTTTCAGAATCAGTGTCGCCGATAGTTGTGTTATTGCTGATCTTGCGTTTTGTATAAGCTCTGAAAGGTGTTCCTTTTATCGTCGGATTTGTGCTTCCGTTTGTGTAAAGATGTCCTGATCCGGTATTATAACTCTGTGCATTTTTTATAGAAATACCGCGATATTGCGGGGTTCCGTCGCCGACAGTACCGATACGGCTGTTGATCCTGAATTCTGCACGGGAAGGAAGTCCTGCAATGGTTTCTTCCATCGGATTGTGAATGATCGTTTTCATCAGATTCACTTTAAGATCTGTGACAGGAAGTGAACGGACAACGCCCACAGCCGCCGCTCCGAGAGTTTTGCGGTGACTGTAACCGTTAAAATAATAGTAAGCCTGAGAAGCCATGAGGTTTTTGCCCATACTGCCCAGTCCGCCGATATTTTTCAGGCCTTCATTAAGTGAATTGATATCGCTGAATACATCCTGCGAGCCTTCAGGGAACATTCCGAGAATGTCTTTTGCTAGAAGCTGAGCTTCATAATTATCCGGCAGATTTCCTGCTTTTATCATTTCAAAAAGCGCTGTGATAGCATTTTTCTGAGTTTGGGAAAGAGTCGGATTTTCAAGCATTGAATCAAGGATCGCCTGATAGTCATTCGTTTCAACTTCTATTATTTTTCTCACATCTTCGTAAACATAATAAGCATCAAGCACATTGTCAGCCTGTTGAATGTCACAGGCAAGATCGGCATACATCACACCTTTATCAAAAGAACTGTACTGTGCCGGAGCATCAGCCGGACCTGAAAATGAAAAGTGTTCAAATCCGTCTTCAAGACCGTAAAAAAGATGTTTTTTAGATGCACGGTTAAGTCTGAAATTGGCATTGCCGATACTGTCATCAGCCGCCGCTCTTTCAAGCGATCTTGCATCGTTGAGAAATCCTACAGAACCGCACACAAGACGGTACAGGTCTCCGGTTGCAATAGCGACAGCCGTATTGACGATCCATTCAGCAGCGGAAAAGAGCATTGCGTCTTCATCAAGTTTGTCCCGCTCGATTGCAGAATAATCAAAAGAAAGCGGAGCCGTTTCATCGATTAATCGATCTTTTTCAACTCCGAAGACCGGCATATCCACAGGAATTACCGGATGCATGTCAAATCCTTCAGAATCAGAAATATTGTAGAGATTTCCGTATGGGTAAGCCATCGAATTGATCTGGACGATCTTATTTTTCCAGTTTTGATAGGCTTCTTCATAATTTTCGGCAATTTCCTGATAAACTGCATCTTCGTAATATTTTTTAACTTCAAGTCCGAACCACGGCAGACAAAGCGGAGGCGTTAAGAAAAGCTGAGCGGCACATTTATCAAGGATCGCTTCATATCCTGATTCATGCTCAGCACATGCACCTGATGCATCGGTAAATATTGCTTCAATTTCTGCCGTAGAAACCGGTTTGCCGTTATCAACCCAACATTTCCACGCATAATATGTTCCGCCTGAGCTACCGAAATATTCATCAAGTTTTTTAGTGCCCAGAGTCATTCTCGGTGCCATGTTTGTGTGGAGATTAATTTTCATTTCAGCCCGTTTTTCGCTATCAGGCTCGCCATCACGGGAAAATGCCGCAGTTTTAAGGATTCCAAGAACAAATTTCTTGGTCTGATAAGGTGTCATGTCAATTTTGATCGAAATTGAAACTTCCGCCGGATCAGTAAGCTCAGCAACCGGTTCTACTTTTGTAATTTTACGGCTGTTTTTATCAAGGATCACTGTTCCCTTTGGCACAACAATGATCTCATGAATTCCGTTTTCAGATAAAATGGTTTCTGCAACACCCGATTCAACAGCTGTATTTTTTCCTTCCGGTGAAATAATAAGCATGGTGTAAGGAGAATTTGAACTATCTGCTGAAAAATATGTGTTCTGTGTTGCACCAATTTCATCTGCCGCATGGAAAAATGAGAAGTATGCAACTGGTGGAACTTCTCCGTATGAAGAACTTTCCGCAAGCATCAGATTGTTTATCTCAAGACCGTTTTCAGTGATGTAACTATCGATATTTACAAGCGTTGTAAGCGATGTAATATCTACTGAAATATGAGTGTTGAGTTTGAAAGAAAAAGGGGCACAGACTTCGTTGCGGAAAACAGGAAGAACGAAGAATTTTTTTTCATTGGCAGTCAATTCAGCAGAGTTTATTTTTTCTCCAGCAGGATTGTTAAGAATAAATTCTCCGCCTGTGGAATCGGCTGTAACCGTCAACAATGCAAGTCCGTTTTTATTAATTGAAAATATTCTTTTTGTTTTGTCAGTTGAGTCGTTTACTGCAAAAGGAGCCGACTCGCTGCCTGATATAATCATGGGGAACTGCTGATTTGTAACCATACAGCTGTTGAATTTGTTGCCTGCCCATTGCATTGCATCGGTGCTCGGCGAATCTTCTGTCGGCAGATCTTCCCGTTCGTATGGAAGAGGCATATCAGGATTAGTACGACCTTCAGCGGATTTCTGATTGGAACCTTCAAGGACTTGTGATGGAATCCTTTCACTTACAGAATTAAGGGTTCCACGGATAGAATCAAAATCTTCAAGAGTGAGCCTGTCAAGTGAAAATTCAGAAAACAGGTTGTTCAAAGTCTCAAACTGGTCTGCTTTTTTCAGTTCATCAGCAGTTTTTGTTGTTTTTGAAAGATATATATTCCGACTGAAAATTTCGATGGAATCGGTTGCAACAGGCACCGTTTGTGCCTTAAAACGACCAAGAGAAAGACCGGTTATGACCATATTGTCAATAAGTTCTGATTTCACTTTTTCTTTCCCGAGAATATCACGGATCTCTATTTCTTTTAAGAAGTGAACAAGAAGCCCTGAATCTATTGTTGGATCTTCTTTTTGCAGAAGTTCGAGCAGCCTGTTAAATTCCTTAATTGAAATAAATGATTCGTAAACCTCTTCAGGTGAATTGATACCGATCTTTTCGAGTGCATCTGCAACCGTTTTTGCGTCTTCAGACATAGAGTCCATAGGAAAACCAGAGGTATTCCTTTTGTCATGTGAACATGAAAAGACGAAAAGTGATAAGAACAAAAGAACCATCAAGCGCATTGTGACCCCCCCATGATTATTTTTTAAAATCTTAATTTAAATCACTTCCTCATCCAGCGGTTTTGATCCCATTGGATGTCAGTTGATTCTTTGACAATAAGTCC
>ENA-UPTA01006079-UPTA01006079.1-activated-sludge-metagenome-genome-assembly--contig:-NODE-6079-length-10781-cov-57.196159_pt1 | contig 10781 bp, 5 predicted proteins | sample MGYA00238184_ERZ773361 | MGnify/ENA primary metagenome ERZ773361 (study PRJEB29100, sample SAMN05720205) | activated sludge metagenome | isolation source: anaerobic digester from wastewater...
GTATTTCTGGAGACTTGTGCCCATAGCACCGTCAAAAATTATTACCTTCTCCTTAACTCTTTTCTCAATATTATTTTCTTTTTTCCTGCTCATGTTCTCACCTGTTGGCTTCACCTTTTAAACAAAATCTTCAGCAAATCTATGACCGGGTCCTTCTGGCTCATGGTAAAAATATGAATTCCCGGGGCACCTACCTCGAGCAGTTTTTCAGCCAGTTCTAAGCCAAACTTCAAGCCCGTCTTTTTTTCTTCTTCGGCCGTCCGGCAGGCCTGAAACTCCTCAACCATGGCCGGTGGCAGGGTGACCCCAAAAGTGGCCGGTATTTTAGCCAGCTGTTTTTGATTATAGAGCAGTTTAAAGCCAGGCAAAACCGGCACACTTATTCCTGCCTGTTTTAACCGCTTCAAATAACTTTGATAAATTTCTGCTGAAAAAAACATCTGAGTAATAACAAATCGGGCACCGGCTTCAATCTTCTCTTCGAGATGGAAAAGGTCAAACTCCAGGCTGGGAGACTCAGGATGCTTTTCCGGGTAGCCAGCCACGCCGCAGCAAAAATCAGTTGCCGCAGCTGGTTTGACTCCTTCCAGGTAATAACCGTGATTTAAATTGTCGATCTGCTTAACCAGCTCACAGGCATAAGTGGGGCCGCCAGGCTCCGGCCTGAATTCTTTTTCTGCTGGTTGCGGGTCACCACGGATAACAAATATGTTCTCCAGCCCGAGGTAATGAAGTTCAAGCAGAGCATCTTCCAGTTCATAGCGGTTATAGCCGGCACAGATTAGATGTGGCACCGTTTCTACACCGAACTTGTGCTTCAAGCTGGCTGATATGGCTACCGTTCCCGGCCTTTTCTGCCGGCGAATTTTAATTTTCTGACCATTTTCGACTGAAATTCCATTTTGGGGCTGGTGAAAGGTAACACTGATAAACAGAGGATCAAACTGAAGAAAAGGATCAATCAGCCGGTACAGGTCCTCAACATTTGAACCTTTATCGGGCGGCAGAATTTCCAGAGAAAGCACTGGCTTTTTTCTACCGGTCAGAGCTTCGCTTACTTTCATCTTTCCTCCTGCGCTGAGATTTTTAGCAGAGATAGATGGGGTCTAAAAACTTTTTGAGAGACTCCCGAACACAGGAATGGCCATTACAGAAAGCCTGCTGACGAAAGAAGCAAGCAGATCTTCTGGCCGATTAAGGCCTGGTGAAGGGACCCGGCACAGGCTCTATCTTCAAGCCATTCCCGTGCCCGGGTTAGACATTATCATTGAGGAGCAAAATTCTTTGATTTTATAAGAATAAAAACGCTCTTTAGAAGGATAGCAGACCACACCGGCTAAACTTTTTTCAGCCAGATGCTTGGTGCTCATGTTGCCTTTTAACTAACACAAATAAGATAACCTGTCAAGAGAGCTTTCCCGAAATTTATAGAATTGACGGAATCTATTTAAAATGTTAGATTATTTCCTCAATAAAAAATAATAATTCAAAGAGCCAAATTAAGATAAATTGAAAAAGCAGGCCTATAATTATTCCAAGCTTCAGGCCGAGCGAGACAACGAGAGTAAGCAGTATTCAGAGGAGCTTACCGGGCTGTTTCCGTCCGAGTCTGAGGTTCCAGAAAAGTTCCGCCTGAATTCTAATCTCGATCAGTACAGAATCCTTATCAACGGGCAGATTACTCCCTGGAAAGGAGCTCTAACCGAGGTATTTTCTCCTATTTATATAAGAAAGGAGAATTCCCTGGTCAGGAAAAGAATTGGCTCGTACCCTGAGATGACCCACCTGGCAGCATCCAGGGCTCTGGATTCTGCCAGCCGAGCTTTTTCCTCTGGAAAGGGAAAGTGGCCTTTACTTCCTGTATCTAAGCGTATCGAATCTATTGAAACGTTTCTGGAAAGATTAGAAAACCAAAAAGAAAACATTCTCAGAACTCTCATCTGGGAAATCGCCAAGCCCTACCATGAGCTTGAAGATGAATTGGAAAGGACCAGGCAATATATTGAACAGGTTATCAAGGTTGCCTGCCAGAAAGAAAAAGATTCTCTCCGGCCGCGAAGAGAAAAGGGAATCATAGGCCTTATCCATGATGAGCCTTATGGAATTGCTCTATGTCTGGGACCATATAACTATCCTCTTTTTGAAACTTTCAGCCTGGTTTTACCTGCTCTCTTAGCAGGCAACGTGGTGATAATCAAACCTCCAAAATTTGGGGTTTTATTTTTCGACTTTTTGCTAGAAGCTTTTCAGGACTGCTTCCCGCCTGGTGTGGTGAATATCATTTCCGGCGATGGCAAAAAGATTATTGAACCGCTGATGAAAAGTGGAAAAGTAGATATTCTGGCTTTCATCGGTTCACCACAGACTGCTAACCGCCTGATCAGCCTGCACCCCAGAAAAAACAGACTACACTGCCTGTTAGGTCTCGGTGCTAAAAACGCGGCTATAGTTTTACCTGATGCCGACCTTGACGTAGTTGTACCGGAATCAGTTTTAGGAGCACTGGCCTTCAATGGCCAGCGCTGTGCAGCTTTGAAAATATTTTTCGTTCACCAAGAAATTGAGCAGGCATTTCGAGAACGGCTGCTTGAAGCCGTGAGCAAAACCCCCCTGGGGATGCCATGGATGGAGAAAGTAAGAATCACACCAATGGCCGACCCCGAGCGGATTCCCTATTTACATGAGCTGGTCAGGGATGCTCTTAATAAAGGGGCCAGGATAGGTAACAAAAATGGTGGAAAATCATTTGAATCAATTTTTGTTCCTACTGTTTTGTATCAGCTCAATTCAAAAATGAGGATCTACTGGGAAGAACAATTCGGACCCGTTATACCGGTCGTCTCTTACCATGACCTAAAAGAGCCAGTAGCTTATCTCAGCAGTTCTCCTTTCGGGCAGCAGTTGAGCATTTTTGGCACAAAAACCCAAAAGCTGATGGAGCTGATTAATCTGGTCAAAAACCAGGTGTCCCGGGTTAACATCAACACCAAATGCCAGCGCGGCCCTGACCTTTTCCCTTTTACCGGAAAAAAGGACTCAGCCCATGGTGATTTTTCGACACTGAACATCCTGGACCACTTTTCCTCCAGAGCCGTGGTGGCGGCCAGGGAAAATGAATTGAGCGAACTTCTCTTCCGGAGGCTCCGGAAACCGAAAAATCAGGAATAAAACAAGAACCATGAGTAAAGAAAAAACAACAGGAAATCCAGCTGGCAGGAATGACATCCCGCTTGAGACAGCTGGTGATATTACTGTCCCGGATAGACACCTCAGGCTTCTTGAACTGTTTACGGACTTTTATGGAACTCATAAGCGGCTAAAGGAATTTCTGGAAAGGTTCCATCAACCAGGTGCTCAGGGCGACCACCTGGCGGAAGAACTCAGAGGAATCAGCCTGGGAGATTTCTACCGATATAACTTTAACGACCAGGGGCAGCTGGCTCTGCAAATTCTGGCTGAAATTTATGCCGAACTAATTGACCGGGAAAAAAGCAGTCCGGTTAAAGAAAAAATTATTGGCTATTTCTTTGAATATCTGAGGAAGATATTGGAGGACAGTAGAGAGCACCTCTCCCGAAATATCCCCGTTGTTCTCCAGGCTCTGGATTTTCTGCGGCAGAGACCTGAAGAAGAAACTGGATTGATGAAAAAAATCACCCGGGACCTGAAAGCCATTCTGAAATTTTTTATCGAGGCCGGTCTTGAGGTTCCGGTCTATAATCTGGCCGAGCTAAGTTACCGCGCCTTTCAGGCATCCTTCAACTTCTGGCTGGAGCAGCCTGATCCGCTTCAGGATTTCATTGACTTCAATGGTCAGACCGAAGCCCAGACCCGATATCAGTCACTGGTAGCCCCAATCAGCCATGATCATTTACGGTTACTGTTGAGGCAGTTAGAAGAGGCTTTTCCCCCCAAGGACTTGGAAACCTATGAAGCATTGAAAATTTATTTGAGGCTTCCCGATTACTATCAAATCGCTGACGGCTATCTAAGAATCGCTCATGAGCTGGAAGTCTCGCCTTTAGATGACCAGCGGGGAGAATCTTTCCATCTTGATTTTCTGTTAAAAATAATCAGCGTACCTGCTCTCCAGGACATTCATCGCGAAGCACTGATAGAAATCAACCGTTCATTCGGCCGTGCCCTGGCGGAGAAATCCGGGCCAGAATCGGAAGAATTTATCAGAAAGATTTTCCGGGTCCTCCGGGAAAGCACTGCCTCCAGCCATCATACAGAGACTATCTTTAGTTTCATTAATGCTGCTGCCCGGGAAGTCTTTAAGCTCAACCAGCATTCTCTGGTCAATACTCTTATTGAGGAGATTATTCTTTTCGGATTTCAATCACCCGATATTAAAGGTACGACCACCGATTGGGAAATAAAATTCAACCCCTTACATATCAAGAATATTCGTTCCTGGCTCGAGATCATAGCCTTGAAGCCACGCTGGACCAAACAACTCCTGTCGGCCTTGATTATCAATCTAAAAATCGGTGGTGTCTTTGTCCGGGATACTGATCTTTTGCAGAAAGATATTTCTGCTCTATTGAATTCTGATATCACTCCCGCTTTTAACCTGGTTATGCAACTGGCCAGGTTGCTCCCGATTTTTTTCAATGAAATCAATGCTGAGGGCGAACTGCGGGAGGTCTCAATCCGCATGGATGACATCACCGGCCGCCGCGATCCTCTGATTCATTTCGTCAGAAAACAATCTCATGTGGAAAGCAACAGTACGCTTATTCCTTTTGTTGAGGCTGTTTTTCGCTACTGGTATTCTGGAAATAAAGAAGACATCTGCCCCTTCATGCCCGAGGAGGTTTATGAACAAATTGAAGACTCCTCAGAGATCTACGAAGGGATGCATAAAATCTTTCGGGTGCTCTACAAGGAGGCTCAGCAGAATCCGCGTCTTTTTCTGCAATGGGAACCAGCTAAAATCCAGAGGACTGTCCAGAGAATCCCCAGGGCAACGGACGCCGATAAGGAAAAAGCCATTCTGGTGCTGCGTTTTTATCAATTACTCTATAAAAAATATAATATTCATTATCAGGATGTGATCAAAAGCCTGCAGTCCTCATATATTTTTGACCAGCAGAAAGTTGCCTCTTTGCAGAAAGCTCTTTTACGGAAGGATTATTACCGGAGTCTGGTTATACTTATGGATTTTCTTAGCCTCTTAAAAGAGCGCATTATTTCTTCGGAAAAAACAGAGGCCTTTGAAGATATTTATCATAAAAGACACATTGCGGCCGGTATCCCGTCTATGTATGGTGTCTATCGTGAGCCCAAATTTGATGCTCTTGGCCTTTATCTCAGGCTACAATGCCTGGCCAACGTCCTTCTGGAACAGCTCATCAATTCCCTCAATATTCAGTTCATCACCAAAACTACTCTGGTAAAAATTGATAAATATCTGCGTCTGTTTATCAAAGCCCTTCAACTGGAAGGAATTTCCACAGAAGGACTTGAAGCAAAAATGAAGTATCTCCAGGGAGCCCTCCAAATCAAACGCTTTAGCCTCGATCAATACATCGATATCTTTCGTTTCATTTCCAGGGGCATACAGGATATCATTCGCCTCTACTACATAGACCCTCATCAGGCCAATCTCCGGGTAGTAATTCGGCAAATTCTGGCCAGGCAGCGTGGTGATAAAATGACCGGCCTGTCCAGAGAGGAAGAGGAGGCAGCGGTCTATATACAGACCGAGACTTTTCTCCGCTCAATTATTGCCCAGAGTTTTGGGCTTCAGACGCTTGATAACTTTATCAGCAATATCCTCAAAACACTTTGCGCTGAACAAGAGAAATTCAAAACTCACAGCCACATGTTGAATATCCTGATGAGTTATAATCCAGAGATCATTATGACCTCCCTTTATAAAAAGCCCCAAAAAATAGATGATCAAATTCTCCTTGGTAATAAGGGTTATTTTCTCAAACAACTTTATTCTTTCAAATTCCCTGTTCCTCCAGGCTTTGTGCTGACCACAGAAATTTTTAGATGTCTGGAAGCTATTCTTGGTTACCAGGAAATTTACCGGGATATGAACATGAGACTGGGACGAGAACTCAAAAAGCTGGAAAAAATAACCCGCCGGCGCTATGGCCACCCTCAAAATCCTTTACTGCTTTCGGTGAGAAGCGGTTCGGCCATCTCTCTGCCAGGAATGATGAGCTCGTTCTTGAATGTCGGTATCAATGAGGAAATCGCTGAATATTTGAGTCGGAAAAAGGGCTATGCCTGGGCAGCCTGGGACTGCTATCGCCGCTTTCTACAGTTTTGGGGCATGTCAGAGGGATTAGAACGAGATTTCTTTGATGAAATCATTGATGATTTCAAGGAAAAATATAAAGTTTCTAAAAAGTTGTATTTCACACCAGATCAAATGCGAGAGATTGCTTTTGCTTATAGGAAAGCGCTGGAAGATAGTGGAATTGCTGTTGAGGATGACCCCCATGAGCAATTGAGAAAGGCTATTTTCAAAGTGATTGCGTCCTGGCATTCCCCACGAGCTGAATTGTACCGGCAGGAAATGAACATTTCAGATAAGTGGGGAACGGCTGTTGTTGTTCAGTCTATGGTTTTCGGGAATCTGGACGAATGGTCTGGTTCAGGAGTTACCTTCACCCGTGATCCTAAGGGCCTGTCAAGTTCTGTTCTTCTTTCAGGCGATTTTATTTTCGGTGGCCAGGGGGATGATATAGTGGCCGGACTCGTGGAAACATATCCCATCTCAGAAGCTCAAAGAAAAAGTGAAAAAAGAGACAGCGAAATATCTTTAGAAAACAAGTTTCCAGCTGTCTATGCCGAACTGAAGCGACTGGCAGAAACGTTGATTTACGACCAGGGATTTGGGCATCAGGAAATTGAATTCACTTTTGAAAATAATTCCAGGGAGGGGCTTTATATCCTGCAGACTCGTGACATGCCGCCTCCAGAACGCTTTAAACTGAATTCTTTCATCAGAACTCCCAAATTGGAGAAATCCCTGATTGGATATGGCATAGGCATTGGTGGGGGTGCGCTTTGTGGAAGGGCAGTTTTTTCTGAGGAGGAAATCAAATATTTCAGCCAAAAAGAACCCGGGACTCCTTTGATATTGATTCGCCCCGACACTGTTCCTGACGATATTGGGCTTCTGCGGCAGGTTGACGGGTTACTGACCGCTAAAGGAGGAAGCACCTCCCATGCTGCGGTTATAATTCCTCAGCTAAAAAAGGTCGGGGTAGTTGGTCTCAGGAACCTGAAAGTCTACGAGAAAAATGGCTACGGCCTGATAAACGGATATAAAATCAACAGCGGCGATTTTATCGGCATCGACGGCTGGAGCGGTTCTGTCTACCTCGGTAAACACCAGATAGAAGAAAAAGTAATAACGCCCGTCCAGATATGAAACTTAGCCGATCTTATTTCATCATTTTGTGAACGTAGACAGCTAAATCGCCCATCCGGTTGGTATAGCTTCCGTATTCGTTGTCGTACCAGCCAAAAATCTTAGCGTGAACCACCGGAATCTTCAGGGTCTTAAGGGGAAAGGAATCCATGACCTCCGGGGAAAGCCCGGGAATATGGGCGAGATTAACATCGATAAAAGCTGTTCTGGTATGATTAAACTGTCCCTCAATAACGATCGAAGCATCAATACCAGCTACGTCTGCTGAAACATTTTGCTCTTCCGAGTAAACGAGCAGACGCTCCGGATCCTTAGTTTCAGCCTGTTTGTAAATATCATTAATAGTGGCAGTATCAATATGGCTGATTTCTCCATCTTCACCCATCCTGCTTTGAAAAGTCACGTTCAGAATAATCAGTGATTCTGTCTTGGTAGGTATTCTGATCGAATCGGCCATGAAGCCAATCTCTTTCACTTCCGGTATAGCCAGGGCCAGAGCCTCAGCCGCATTGGTGGAGGTTAGAATGATATTGTCCAGGATGCTCCTTGATTTTCTTAAATCCTTGGCTCCAGCCTTCGGAACACTGTCCAGAACACACTGAGAATTTGTCACCGCATGCACGGTGGACATGGAGGCTGTCAGCATACAGCGGGTCTTTTCATTTTCCAGCAGGGGCTTCATCATATGGGCCAGACCCGTAGTCGTACAGGAAGCAGCCGAGATCAGGGTATGCTGAGCGGGATTGAACGCCTGGTGATTTATTCCATAAATCAAGGTCACCGCATCTTCAGGCATTGGCAAAGCCTTATTTTTGATCTTGAAGGCAGCTGAGTTGATGACTACCTTGGCACCAGCCAGATGATGACCGCGGATAGCACCCTTTTCGCTGTCAGGACTGGCAGTGGGGTCGAGGAATTCACCCGTACATTCAGCCACCAGCTCGACTCCATAGTCCCGCCAGGAGATATCCTTAGGATTCCGGGCCTTCCTTAAGACTGTAACCGGGATTCCGTCTATAAGCAGTTTCCCCTGCTTCTCATCAGCGATTTTGACGATCGGCCGAGCATTAATCCCGTATAAAAATGTATGGATCAGCCCATAGGTTGAATCCTTCTCGATGGTCTGGGCCACCGCCTCCATGCCCGTCCCGATTTCCCGGCCCTGGTTGACAACGATTTCTTTAAAATATTTTCTCCCGACATGATGCCACAAAGTGAGCTTACCAATTCTTCCTAACCCGTTGATTCCCAGGATGGGTCTTTTCTCGGCAAAAAAATCCGTCCCGTTCATTAACCTCTCCTTAGAATATTTTTCCAGTCATAGCAGACTGGCTTTTTTGCTATTTATAATTAAAAAAGTCATATCGTCTGTGAGACGCAGACCCCAAAATTTTTTTAGCAATACCACTGCCTTGAAAGACTATTTTCTTCTGGTATTGCTGCTGTCATCATCCTAACGGAAGACAGTTATTATAACTGTATAAACATCCTGAAAACAAGCAAAATCTATCTAAACAATACCTGTTGAAATTTTTGATAAATATAATATTACAGGGATACAACCAGGCTTCGGCCAGAAAAAAATTTAAGCTCACTAAATAGCCTATCGTCTCAAGGATAGTATTATCAGGCGGTAAGCGGATCGGCCTTTCAAGCCAGGATAGTTAGATAGATTGAAAAAGTCTATTATAAGATTAAATAACAATGTTCAGCCTTAAAGACTATCTATCGAATCGCCAGATATCTAAGATAGCACTGATGGCGTCGCCAATTCAGGCCATCTACAGAGGTCGAAGTTGCCAGCCTGTCATTAATTAGTTCGACCTGGCAAAAATGAAAGATAAAAGCTGGCCCCACCTTACAGGGCTGGAAGCCAGAGGTAATAAAAGCCGGTTTTAAGCCCTGAGATGATTTTCTCCACCGGTTCGCTCATAAAATCGGTGCCAGCCAGCGAGGTAGCGTAGAGATTATTCTGCCTTTTGGGATAATAGGTATAGGCCACAACTCTGGCCTCTTTCAAACCGGCTCTGGATAAAACTTCATCGAGGGCGGTCTGGAAATAGCCTACTTTATCGACCAGCCCAAGCTCCAGAGCTTGCTCGGCAGTATAGACCCGGCCGTCAGCCAATTTTCTTATTTCTTCCAGTGAAGGGCCATTTTCCTTTCGCGCTGCCACCACCTTCAGGAATTTCTCATAATGCTCATCTATGATTTTCTGAAAGAGTTGCTTTTCTTCCTCACTCATCCCGCGAAACGGGCTGCCGGCATCTTTCATCTGACCAGATTTGACCACGGTGGTTTTTACACCGACTTTGTTCATCAAACCCTCCACATCCGGGAAAACTGAAATTACCCCGATGCTGCCGGTGAGAGTGGAAGGATGGGCGACAATCATATCGCAGGCGGAAGCCACATAATAACCACCCGAAGCTGCTACCCCCATCATCAGAGCCACCGCCGGGACTCTGGTCTTCTGGCGAAAGCGCATAATCTCGTGGTAGAGAATATCACTCGAAGTAACATCGCCACCTGGTGTGTCGAGCCTCAGAATGATTCCTTTGACCTGCGGGTCGGAGGAAGCTTTTTCCAGACGCTGATAAACTCTGGAAAGAGCATCCCCTTCCCTTGAAAAGAGTCCGCCCTGGTTGGAGCTAATTACCCCTTCCAGGTCGATGACAGTAATCTTGGCTTTGGCCCGGCTCTCAACCAAGATTACTTCCTGCATCTTTTCCTGGCCAAGAAAATCAAGGTTAATGCTGGGTGAACAGGCGGCTAAATAAAAAAGCAGGAGTGGTATAAGCCCTGACCAGTATTTTTTCTTCATCATTTTCCTCCTCCTGGCTATCTATTTTATCGCCTTTATCGCTATTTCATTTTACCCCATTTTACGATCAACGATTTATCCCAATTGATTTTTCTCCCGAGTAAAAATCGGGCAAATATCGCATCTAAAATCTCCAAGGGCTATCGGTAGATGGCAGCTTGCACCTGTCTTCTAATGGTAGGGATTTGAGAAGCTAAAATTTCTCTTCAGAATTCAAGTTTCAGGAAGGCAGAGCTCTTGATAAAATCCAGCTCACAATGCTGATCAAAACCGAGCCAAACACCGCTCCCCAAAAGCCATTGACATAAAACCCTTTGACTAAAGCTGAGACCAGCCAGAGCATCAATCCGTTGATAACCAGCAAGAAAAGCCCCAGAGTTAAGATGGTAATGGGAAAGGTCAAAAAGACCAGGATGGGTTTGATGATGGCATTGACGATCCCTAAGAGAAAAGCGGCCACCAGAGCAGCTAAAAAACCGTCAACATGGATCATCTTTGGAAAGAGATAAGAGATGATCAAAACCGCCACCATATTAATGATTAAACGCAGGATGAAAG
>ENA-UPTA01006081-UPTA01006081.1-activated-sludge-metagenome-genome-assembly--contig:-NODE-6081-length-10779-cov-7.871596_pt1 | contig 10779 bp, 7 predicted proteins | sample MGYA00238184_ERZ773361 | MGnify/ENA primary metagenome ERZ773361 (study PRJEB29100, sample SAMN05720205) | activated sludge metagenome | isolation source: anaerobic digester from wastewater...
GTGTTGTGCAGTGGAAATGATATAAAAGGAGTAAGCATGCGATGAAAAAAATTCTTCAGATGACAGCAATGGCAATATCACTGGTTCTGGCGATTCAGCCGGCCGGGAAAGCGCAGCCAGGCAGCGGAAATTCTGAAACGAGGGCCACCTTAAAGATAGAGCTCGCAGATAAGGCGGCTTTTTCCCTGTCGGGGAAAAAAGTGACCCTGGGTGATGCGATCAGGCTGGTCCTGGAGCAGAACCGGGACACCCTGAGCGGCGCATACGATGTCGCGATGACTGATTCGATGTACCGGAAGTTCCAGGCGAAGTATTCGCCTTATCTGAACCTGGAAAGCGCAGTGGCCCAAAATAAATATCCCGAATCAATGGGGACCCTCTATGGTTCGGAAAAGAAAACCTGGAACATGTCGGCATCTATCGCAAAGATGTTTTCCAGCGGTACAACCCTTGCGGCGGGACTCAAACATGATTACGCAAAGACGACCTATCAGGCGACGACAATTCCCACAAATAACGGGGATTCTATAACTCTCTCGGGATTCGGTGCCCCTGAATATCACCAGCCGGTTATGTTTGCCAGCATTAAGCAGGAGCTTCTGAAAAATGCCTTCGGGTACAATGACCGGCGGCAGGTTGAAATCCTCCGGAACCAGAGCACCATTCAGCGGGAGACCATTGTCAATTATCTCGCGGGCCTTGTGGTGCAGGTTGTCGTTGACTACTGGACGGTAGTGGTTAACAGCAGCGCCCTGGAGAATGCGGAGCTTCAGCTACGGGAAACGGTACGGGTGCGGAATATTATTGCACAGAATGTGCGGATTGGACTCGCGGAGAGCTTTGATCTGAATTATTATAATTCCCTTGTTGCATCGTCAGAGTCACGGAAATTTCAGGCGCAGCAGCAGTATAGGGACTCACTGCGAAATCTTCTGCAGACCCTTAACCTTGACAGCGGCATAAGGATCGACGGGACAGCAGTGCTTACCGCTGCTCTTCCGGCAGTGAACCAGGACCTTGCACTGAAGGCTGCCTACGCGAAGCGGGCTGATTACCTCAACGCACGCCTCGCGGCGAAGAATGCGCAGCTTTCCCTTGACATGTATGAAAATCAGGGGATGCCTTCCATGACTGCGGAATTAAATGTGTCCTCAATGGCACAGCAGCAAACCTACGGGGAAGCGTATTCTGACGCGTCTTCGGGGTCCTATCCATCCTGGGAGGGGAAAGTGACCTTCACCTATCCCCTTGACGACCAGGAGCAGAAGACCAATGTCCGTGATGCGCGGTTTAAGGTAAAGCAGGCGAAGCTGCAGCTTGACAAATATCAGCGTGTAGTGCGTGACGACATAACGACAAAAATAGAACATATTGAAACCTATTACCGCCTGTACAACAAAGCCAGGGAGACCACACAGCAGTCGGAAACATATTACCGGAGGATGTTGGGAAATCTACAGCGGGGCCGCTTTACTGCGGCGGTGGTCAAGAACGGACTGGACGCGATGGTGGAAAGCCGGCAGCGGGAACTGGAGGCCCTGGTGCAGTTCAATGTGTCGCTGCTGAAGTTTGATTTAGCGAAGAACGAGCTTTTTGACAGATATAATGTTGATGTGAATAAATATATTCCGCGGTCCAGGTGAACCGGGAACACGGATTAAAAAAGGAGGATTCCCCGCGATATGAGTAAAATTATTGAATATCTGATGCATCAGAAGCTGTTAATCGGGCTTGTGATTTTCCTGCTCTGTTTTGCCGGATATCAAATTGCAAAGGACCTGAACCGTGAAGCGTTCCCGGAGGTCAATTTTGATATGGTGTCGATCAAAACGGTATATCCCGGAGGGTCCCCTGACGAGCTCGAAGATCTGGTTACTGTTCCTATCGAAAAAAAGCTGCGCAGCGTAAGCGGACTCGATAAGGTCCGCAGCTATAATATCGAGAATGTTTCTGTGGTGGTGGCATACATCGATGATAAAGCTCCCAAAAAGGAGAAAGTGGTACAGGATATCCGGGACGCCGTGGACCTTGTGGACAATCTTCCTCCCACGGCCGCAGTGCCGGTGGTGGAGGAGATATCGCTCGAGACCATGACCGCAATTGATATCGCGGTATATGGAAAGAAGAAAGGCGTGCCCTATACTGAAATTCGAGAGGCCGCAAATGACCTGGAAGATTATCTCTATGAAATTGACGGGGTGGCGGAGGTCGAGTTTTTCGGATACGACGACAGGGAATATTTGATTGAAGTCAATCCCGATGCCCTCGGGCGGTACCGCATAGGCATGAACACAGTTATTAATACCCTGAAAAGCCGGAATGTTGATTTTCCCGGAGGCTCTCTGAAGGTGGGAGACACGGAATATATCCTCCGTACGAAGGGCCAGTACAAAAATGCTGATGAAATCAGGAACACCGTGATCATGTCAAATGACGCGGGGTTTGTCACGAGAATCAGGGACATTGCGGAGGTGACCCATACCTACACTGAACCGTCTGTGTACGAGCGGTTTAACGGGCAGCGCGCTGTTTTGCTCCGTGTGTGGCGGCAGCGGATTTTTGATGAAATACGCCTTGTCGATACGCTCCGCAGCCGGATGGCGGACTACAGGCCGTCAAACACGACAAATGTCAGCTTCGGCCTGTACAATGATGTCAGCAGATATTCAAGGGAAAGCATCGAGCGTGTCATGAGCAATGCCGTGGTGGGATTTATCCTTCTGGCGCTGATTCTTTTTCTCCTTCTCGGGTGGAGATTGTCAGTTATTGTTACGGTCAGCATCCCGGTTTCTTTCATGATTGCCTTTATCGGAATGAAAATTTTCGGTCTCACCTTCAATGTTATCAGCCTTTTCGGGATGGTGATGGTGCTGGGGATGATTGTGGATTCTGGTATTGTAGTAACGGAGAATTCTCACCGGTATATGGAAATGGGAGTAGCGAGAGCCAGGGCAATAGTGAAGGGGACCAGCGAAGTGTTCTGGCCGCTTACGGTGACCCTGCTCTGTATCTGCGCCGCCTTTTCTCCGCTCCTGTTTCTTTCAGGGCTAATGGGTAAGTTCATAATCGGCATACCCATTGTCCTTATAATCTGTCTTGTGGCATCGTGGCTTATCGCGATGTTTATTATGCCGACGCTCCTGAATATGTTTTCGAAAAACAACAACCATGATGCCGGACTCTCGCTGAAAGATGAGGACCCGAACTATGAGACAGGTCTGTTCGGCAGGTTCCAGCGGGGATATAAAAAACTGCTGGCGTGGTCCCTGGTGCACCGGTATATTACCACGGGCATACTGGTTCTCCTGTTCATCGGTTCAATGATGATAGCCGGACTGATCGGATTTCAGTTTATTCCGTCGGGGGGTGAAGAGCAGTTTACGATCCGTACCACCATGCCCCAGGAGACAAACCTTGAGGCAAATCTCCGTGAAATGCGGAAGATCGAGGGTGTTATTGCGATGCTGCCGAAAGAACATCTTGATAATTTCCATGTCAGTGTAGGGAACCGTGTAACCTCACCCCTTGATCCGGCGCCGGGAGAAGCTACCCATAAGTCAACGGTGGAGGTGTTCCTCACGTCCATAAAGAAACGGGACCGAAGCGCGGATGATATTCTTGAGGAGGTACGGGGGAAAATCCGGGCTCTTCAGAAAAAAGGCGTTCTCTCCCCGGAAATGATGATAGAATATGAAGTTGACCGGAATGGACCACCTGTCGGCAAACCGATCAATGTGGAATTACGCGGTAAGGATTTCGGAACGCTGAAAAAAATTGCCGCTGAATATATTTCATATTTAAAATCAATCAATGGTGTCCGCGATATTCGTCTTGATCTTGAGGATGGGAAAAAGGAATACCGTTTCGTTGTAGATGAAGTGATGGCGACACGTTCCGGTATTTCCGTCAATGATGTTGCGCAGGCGCTGAATGCCTCTTTCGAGGGTGCAATTGCTTCCAGCGTGAACCAGAATGAAGAGAGAGTGGGACTGCGTGTGCGGTTTCCCGAGTGGGCGCGTGAACGCAAGTCAAGCCTGAATGATGTCATGATCGCAAACAAGTCCGGGGGGCTTATTCCTCTGGGAATGGTGGCGCGGGTACAGCAGCAGCCGGGGTTTACCGAGATCAACAGGCTTGACTATAAGCGGGTCGTGCAGGTGCAGGCAAATGTTGATACTGATAAAATTAATTCAGTAAAAGCAAATAAAATGCTTATGGAAAAATTTAAAAACATCCAGCAGCGGTATCCCGGATATGAAGTGTCATACGGCGGCGAGCAGGAGGAAACTGAAAAGCGTATGGGGGAGATGGGGGTGCTCTTTATCTTTGCCCTGCTTGTTATCTTCATTATCCTCGCGGTATTTTTCAATTCGCTGATGATCCCGGTGGTGGTTATGATCGCGATCCCCTTCGCCCTCGTTGGAATGATCCTGGCACTCTGGACACACGGGCAGCCGCTGTCATTTATGAGTACCCTGGGTTTTTTCAGCCTCGCCGGTGTCATTGTAAGCAATACCCTTGTGCTGGTGCAGTTCATCAACAACATGCGGGATGAGGGACTTCCCCTTAAGGAAGCGCTCCTTGAGGCGGGGGTAATCCGTATCCGGCCGATCCTTCTTACTACCGGAACCACCGTGCTGGGACTCTTCCCGTCCATTTACGGTATCGGCGGGAAGGATTACATGATTGCGCCCCTTGCCCTGGCATTCGGATACGGGCTCATTTTTGCGACTGTTATCACCCTGGTTCTTGTCCCGAGCTTTTATCATATTGCCGAGGATATTAAGGGCGCAACTGCACGCCTTCTGGGGCTGTTCGGTATCGAGATGAAAACAACACTTTACACTCCCCGGAAAACTGCCGCGGAGGGAGATATTTAGTTCAACATGAAAACGATAATCATCCTGTCCCGGAGAAGTTTTTCGTGTCAGACAGGAGGGGTGTGTATTCAGGGAAGAGGGCCTGCTCCTGAAGGGAGGGTCCTTTTTCTGTTTTAAAAATGTTGCAGGGGCATTAAAAAAACTGTTGTAATTTAAGGTTGGCTGTTGTAGAAAAAGATTTCCGGGAAAAAGTTCCGGAAACAGCAGATGCGGGCTTCTGTTCCGCTATTTTACTGAAGGGATGCCGTTATGAAGAACGTGTATATATGGTACGTGACTGATAATGATGACGGGAAAAAGATTGCCGGCGCCATAAAGGACATGGGCCTGAAAGTAAACATCATAACGCAGAATGATTTTCCCGGATCGAATATTGTCCGGAGTGACACGAACGTCTTTATCATAGACCTGAAAAAAAAGAAACTTCCTGAAATTATCAGTATGATACGTGAGGAGGAGAGGATCGAGCTGTTCCTGAAATTTGTGATCCTTCCGAAAAAGGAGATCAGAAAAGCGGTCAATATATCTCTCAGCCTGATGCATATTGAATTCATTTCCCGTCCCGTGGAGCACCGGGAGTTTGTGCTCCTTCTCGAAAAATCGGTGGTGGTAGAAAGGTATAAGGAGATGCTGAAGATTGTGTCCAGTGATGCTGAATCCCGCATCGGTGCTTTCGAAAGCCTTATGGACATCAATCGCAAGGATATTTTCGAATCAGACAAGGAAAAGGAAGCCTTTGAGAAAATTCTTGAGTACGAAAAACATCTGATGGATGAACAGACCCGCCTTAACCGCGCGATCAAGGAGTTTACACTCATGCGCCAGCGGGAGTTGTTCGATATAAAAAACAGAATCAAGGCGGAGGAAATGCTTGCAGATCTCCGGCGCCTCGAGATGCTGGATGCCAGAAATATAATTAAGGCCCAGGAGGCGGTGATTGATTTTTCATCGCGGGAACTCAAAGAGGCGGGGAAGATAATTGACGCCACGGAGAAAGTGCAGGAACTCAGCAGGGTAGAAGCGATGGAGCTGCACAACCGGCTCAAAGATGAAATTGAAATGAAAATGAAACTTGAAAATCAGCTGCAGAAGCTTCAGGAGGAGATTGCATCCCTGAAGGGGTGATAGCCATGGTGGTACGAATACTGCGCACGGTGTCTGCGGTGATGGTTTTTACCGGTATACTGTGTTTCCCTTCATACGGCTGGTTTTTTGACAGGGGACTCGAAGAACGGATTGTTGAAATGCGGGGGGTCTTTCAGCGCAGGGACCTTCCGGCACTGTATAGAAAATATGTGAACAGTACGTTGCGGAATGAAATAGCGAATTCAATCAGGGAGATGAAGAAGGACAGGCGTGAAGGGCGTGAAATAGCGCGGCGTCTGCACTTCAGTTCGTACCGTTCGTATCTTGACGCTGATGCCGATACGGTTGTTGACAAGTTTTTTTTTGCTATGCTGAATCCGCCGGGCCGCCGGCAAAGCTCTCTGAATAATGTATACTATCTGAAACTGGCTTTTTTTCTATCACTTCTTTTCGCTCATTGTGATTCCGGCATGGAAATTGTCAGGAAGGACATTTCCGGGGTGTCGGCAAAGGTACATTATGTGGGAAATAATCTGCGGCTTGTGGTATATTATGTGTATAAAAATGGAATGTGGTATCTGACCCGTGAAGGGCTGATAAGGTAAAGGGAAAATGGAGTGGGAAAAACTATTAGTGGATTCAGTGAAGGACGGAAAAATCCGCGAGCTGTATCTCAGTAAGATTCCGCAGCTGAAAACATGCAACAACTGGCGCGATGTTGTGCCCATAGGCCTCGTGGACCATAAAATGAAACATTCACATTATAAGGGGGCCCTTGTGATGCTGAATGATAAGATTTATTTCGTGACTGACAAGACCCTGACGGCGCTGACCGAGTTCGTGAAATTTAACTTTCGTCAGCAGATACAGGTCCTTGAAGACAAGTGATGATGTTACTCCGGCTCTTCGAAGAGCCGGATGACCGCGTCCCGGTCCTGAGCTGTTTTAATCACTTCATCCAGATGTTCCCTGTCAATTATCGCGTAGTTCGGCGATATCCTTTCGATGATTGCATGACCCAGCTTCCCGTATGACAGTTCCTCAAGAAATGAAGGCTGATTGGAGTGCATAATGATCGCGTTCATGATGTTGACCCGGATAGTCTGCTGGGCCCACTCCTGCAGCATGAAGGTCAGGTTCTGGGGTATATCATTCCGGGAAAAACGCTTCAGTGACGCGAGAAAAGGTTCCTGTGCCATTCCCCGCTTGAAAGCACGCAGTATCGATGTCTTGCTTATCTTTGTGTTCAGAATTATATCATCCTTCGCGATTTCCGTGTGCGTGAGGATGTGATACAGGTCCTCCGAGGGAATTTCCTGTTTCGGGATCATAAGGGAAAAGTCGGGGTTGATATAAATGCATTTCTGCTCCATCTCCTGATCTTTGCTGTCCTGATCCACCAGCTTCAGAATTTTGGCCGCGATTTTTTTCCCCGTATCGGTGAGGCTGATAAGTCCCTTCTCAAGGGTCAGGACTCCCGCGAGTACCAGGAACCGGACCGCCTCATGGAAAGACTGTGAGAACTTTTCCTTCAGCTCCGCTGATTTAATGTACCGCGCGTTTTCCATTTCAGACATGGTCCTGATTGACAGCACTGTCTTGAGATATTCGAAGGAGCAGATGTGGATACGCGTCAGTGTCTCGATGATGAAGGTCAGGAAGTGATATGACGGAATCGAGAGACCGCTGTCGAAAAGCGTGTTTTCGACGGTTCCCTCATGGAGCTGAAACAGTATCCGCTGCAGCAGTATCTGCGGTTTCTGCAGTTCGTTTTTCACGGGGTTCAGTGTGGTAAGAACCGATGACCCGGAAATTTTAACAAGGTTCAGCAGGTTCATGATGTGCAGGCAGAGCTGCAGCATCTGCTCCCGCGGAATGGGGGTGCCGTCAATGTCGGAAATGTCATGAAGGGCGTCTTCAATTCTGGCCCTGTCCACCTTCCTGAATATTTTCTGTTTGGTGAGGAACAGGCCGTTTGTCGAAATGATGTCAAAGGTTTTGAGTATATTTAATAAAAGAAAATATCTGTTGTGCACATGGACTGCGGGAGCGCCGCTGTGAAGCCGTATCTGGTCGATAAGGCTGTGGAGAACTTCCGGACTCAGGATAACGCCGGTAAATGCGGGGTATTCCATATCCTGTATAACATTCGCGATACCCTTTTCTGTTATGGAGGATAACAGCTCATTGGCATTTTTCTCCGGAACAGTTTCCAGAATCTCTTCGATGGTGGCAATCCCCCCTTTCGAAAAGATTGTGTCTATAACTGATTTCTCTGCCGCACTGAGACGGAGCGGTTTTTTCTCACGGGGTTCCCTGTTCTTGAAAAGGGAGTCCAGGACGCCGCCGAAGGGCTGAAGGGCCGCACTCAGGTCTGCCGGTGAAAAAAATTCCCGCAATTCCGGGAAATGGTGCATCTTGTCGTTTTTGTTGTGAAGCCGCTGCCGGTTTTTCATTACATAGCAGAGCGCTTTTCTTGCAAGCGAAAGGGATATTTCCTCGATCCGCGGTACGGAGATCTTGAGGCGGGACTCCAGCTCGCCGTATGTGACGCCGCGAAGGTTCAGGTACACGCACACAAGGACCCGGTACTCGTCCGGCTCAAGGGCGGACAGCACTCTGTTCATTCCCGTATGGGACGCCAGTGCTCCTGCAATACGCCGGTGCATGTCTCCTCCGCCTGATATTTTCAGTATGCCGCCGAGGGAACCGGTGTCGTCAGGGCCCAGCCCGTGTATGGTTTCAAATAATTGTTTCATCGTAAAAAAGTTGTGGACATTCGAATTACGCTATTCTATGTAGTCTTTGTATTAATGCAATAAATTTATTTTTATTTTTATTGTCGGGACGCCATGGCGGTGATGATGCAGCGGTGTACAAGTGTTGCGGCGTCCGGCTTGATTGGTTTGCGGAACATTCAGAAGCGTATCCAGGCGGAATTACAGTGTCATTACGGGAAAGATGTGCCGGACCGGGTTGGGGTCATCCCCTCGCGATGATACAGGACTGTGGTGAGCATCCCGGTCCATTCCGGGAAAGTCCGCCCATGGGAATTTTTTCACATTACTGTTTGCAGCAAGTGCGCATGGTACTCATTCAGTGTTGCATCTCCGGCGGATTCCGGTGTTCTGTAAATTTCCCCTTTTCATGAAAAATGTGACGATATGCGGTATGCATGCTTCCGGGTTTCCCGTTGGCGGTCATATATATAGTTTTTTTACAGCATATATTTTAATTTCAGATGCAGCAGGAGCAGGAAATGTTACAGTTCCTCAGATTCAGCGGAATAGAGGCTGAAAAGGAAGTTTTCGAACTACTACAGGGTTATGATGTACTGAAATTTTTTGGAATAAGAATTCTCAAATTCGCTCTTCTCGTCTATGCGACGCTGTTTCTTGCGGTGGCAATTCCTTTTGTGTGGACCTATTTTATCGGCGGAATGATTTCGATGGTGTTTCTCATGCGCCTGCTGAACCATGGAGTGAAATATATCCAGTTCCGCGGCGGCAGAATTACCGTGCGGAAGGACGGCGTTGAAATTGTTTCAGGTAAAAAAACCTTTCTGGTGAAGGCTGACAATATTACCTATCTTGAAGTGAACGTGTTCGGCAATCTCATTATCCGGGAAAAGTACAGCAGCGCCTCGTTCCCGGTGCTTCTTCTGGGCGATGAAGAAAAGAGCAGGATTCTCGAACTGTTTCACGACATGTCGCCGCAGCGGACCAGGATGTTCAAAAAATCCTGGGAGGTGTTTGACGCGATCCTTGTGGCTTTTATCCTCGCCATGCATATACGGCAGTTCCTTGTTCAGGCATATTTTATCCCCACCGGATCCATGGAGGACACCCTGCAGATAGGGGACCATCTCCTTGTGGAAAAGATCACCTTCGGCCCCATTGTCCCGAGAATGATCGGAATGGACAGCGAAGTGCGGATCTGGGGACTTCGGACGATAAAGAAGGGCGATGTGGTAATCTTCAGGCCTCCCGGAGATGATGAGCGTGATTTTATCAAACGCTGTATTGCCGTTGCCGGTGACGTGCTGCATATCAATGATGACGATGGATATGTGTACGTGAACGGTCAGAGAACGGAGGAACAGTACGTCAAGTGCCCCCGCATTGTGGGCAGCAACTGCACGGATTACCGCAGCTTCGGAAAACGGATAATCGAAGGGAAGGTTCCGAAGGGACACATCGTGGTGCTGGGTGATAACAGGACCAATTCACAGGACAGCCGCTATTTCGGATATGTCCCCGTTGAACGGGTGAAAGGCCGTGCCTTTGTGCTGTACTGGAATACCGATCAGATACTTGACCGCGGCAGTGAGGGGAAAAGACGGGATTTTTTCTTTCTGAGGTTCGGTCTGATACGCTGAAAAGCTTTATATCATGCAAGCTGAAAAAAGTAAAAGAAGAATATATATAACAGGCTTCCTCGTTGCGGGGATAGCCTGTTTTTTTGTGTATAAGCTTTTTACGCTTCATTTTTCCAGCCGCATACAACTTCCGGACCATAACGCAGGTCATGCGCGGCGGGGCTATATTCTTGACAGAAACGGCTATATCATGGCGATGAGCGTCGAAAAGGAGTCGCTCTTCGCGAACCCGATGAAAATTGAAAAGCCGGAGGACGTCGCGGAACAGATTGCCCCGATACTCGGCATGTCTAAGGACCTCATTGTGGAGCGTCTGGGCAGGCGGAAGCGCTTCGTGTGGCTGAAGCGGAGGATGGACGAGGGGGAGGCGGCAAAAATCCGGGCCCTGAATATTCCGGGTCTGCAGTTCAGGAAGGAACTGCACCGGGTGTATCC
>ENA-UPTA01006083-UPTA01006083.1-activated-sludge-metagenome-genome-assembly--contig:-NODE-6083-length-10778-cov-6.978737_pt1 | contig 10778 bp, 6 predicted proteins | sample MGYA00238184_ERZ773361 | MGnify/ENA primary metagenome ERZ773361 (study PRJEB29100, sample SAMN05720205) | activated sludge metagenome | isolation source: anaerobic digester from wastewater...
GGCGCTTACCGTTATTTTCGCGCTGAGCGCCAGTCTTCTTGTGGCACTGTTCCTTATGCCCGTAGCCGCCCGGTACACACTTCGGGGCGCCGGGGGAGGCGGGAAGGAAGGGAGGTTTTTCAGGTATGCGGAATATGTGTACCGCCCCGTGCTGGAGTTTTCTCTTGAGCACAGGAAAACAATTATCACACCGACAATAGTGATTGCCTTCGTGACCTTCATAATGTTTGCGGCCCTTGGTTCAGACTTTATCCCGAAACTGGACGAAGGGGACATGGTGATCGGACTGGTCCGCGACACCAGTATCGGCATTGACCGCTCTGTTGAAGTGCAGAAACAATCTGACCGTGTAATAGCGGGATTTAAAGAAGTGGAGCATGTGTTCTCCCGGATGGGGACCCCGGAGTCCGCGACCGACCCTATGGGAGTAAATTTCGCGGATACCTTCGTGATTCTGAAAAAGGACAAAAGCCAGTGGCCCCCTGTGAATGGACGGCGGCGGACACGGGATGAACTGTTTACCGCGATCAGCAAGGCCCTGGACCGCGCAGTGCCCGGGCAGGAGATATCCATGACGCAGCCCATTGAAATGCGTTTCAATGAAATTCTTGAAGGGAGCCGTGCGGATATTACCATGCGGATTTTCGGTCCGGACCTGAATGTGCTGTATGATCTGGTGAACAAAGGGGTGCCAATTGTGGAAAAGATTCGCGGGGCGGAGACCGTTGAACTCGATCCCCTCACCGCGCTGAGGAAAAGCCCGGTACTGGATCTCCGGCTGGATTATTATACGATCAACCGGTACGGTATCAGCATACAGGACGTCAATAATTCCTTTGAAATCGCGATGAACGGTATGAATGTCGGGTTTCTGTATCAGGAGGACTGGCGGTATCCGATTGTGGTGCGCCTTGCTGATCAATACCGGCAAAGCAGGGATGATATCGGCAGAATACCGGTGGGTTTTCCTGAAGGGGGGACGGTGCCTCTCGCGCGTTTCGGGACCCTGCAGCTGAAGGATCAGGTGACAACTGTCGCGCGCAGCAAATCGAAGAGGTATGCCGCAATATCAATCAATCTTCGTGACCGTGATACCGTGGGTTTTGTCGAGGACGCGAAAAGAATCATATCTCAGAAGCTTGCTATGCCGCAGGGATACTTCATCGAGTGGGGCGGACAGTTTAAAAACCTCGAAGCCGCCCGGAACAGGCTACTCGTTATAATTCCCATTGTCCTTGCGGTGATTTTTATAATCCTCCACAGAGTTTTCAAGAGCATCAAACAGACACTTCTCGTGTTCAACAGTATTCCTTTCGCGGTAACGGGGGGGGTATTCTTTTTGTGGCTCCGCGACATACCGCTCAGTGTCTCTGCGGGTATCGGTTTTATCGCCCTCACGGGGATCGCCATCCTTGACGGAATGGTGCTGGTGAACTTTTTTAATCAGCTCCGGGAGAAGGGCGTGCCGATCAAGGAGGCCGTCATGCAGGGCGCTATGACAAGGCTGCGGCCGGTTATTATGACATCCCTTGTGGCGGGTCTGGGATTTGTGCCGATGGCGCTGAATACGGGGCTTGGCGCTGAAGTCCAGCGGCCCCTGGCAACTGTTGTTATCGGCGGGGTGATATCATCCACCATATTGACGCTTCTCCTGCTGCCCACATTATACCTGTGGCTTGAGAGGGATTTTATGCGGTGGGGCACGGGACCGGAAGCTGAGAATGAATAATATTTGAAGGGAGACTTATTTTCTGTTCATGGACTCGGTGTAAAAGCTGTAGCAGTTCCGCCCCTGTTCCTTGCACTGGTACAGCGCTTTATCAGCAAGTTTCAGCAGTGAATCGCTGTTCTGCCCGTCAATGGGATAAAACGCGATTCCGATACTCGATGTGACGGTGACTGAAGTTCCACGGATATCGAAGGGGCGGGAGAATGCGTTAAAAACACGGGTCACGATTCTGCGGGCATCATCAATGCTTTTTATTTCCGGAAGGATTATGATAAACTCGTCCCCTCCGAACCGCGATACCGTATCGATCACACGGACCTTTTCGATCAGCCTTCTCGCGACTTCAACAAGGAGAATGTCTCCCGCGTCATGCCCCATCTCGTCGTTGACATCCTTGAAGTTGTCAAGATCAAGAAACATTACCGCCACAAGAAAGAAATTACGTGTTGCCATCGCCAGCGCCTGTTCAAGGCGGTCCATGAAAAGCGTCCTGTTGGGGAGCCTGGTGAGGATATCATGGTGCGCGAGATATTTCAGCGAATTCTCCAGGGCCTTCCTTTCCGTGATATCACGGACAATCCCGCGGAATCCCACAGGGTTGCCTTCGATGTCCCGGATGAGGTTTATTGACGCTTCCACATATATTTTTGAACCGTCCTTCCTGGTGAGTTCCCATCCAACCGCCTTTGTGGGATTTCCTGAAGTATACACTTCGTTAAATGCCCTGAAAACAATCGCGGCATTGTCCCTGTCCATGTACGCATGATAGTTGAGTCCCATGAGTTCGCTGCTGTCGTAGCCGAATATTTTCATTATTGCAGCATTGAAGAAGGTCAGATTTCCGGATAAATCATTTTCAAAATATCCATCCTGGATACTTTCAAGAATAGTGCGGTACCGTTCGTTGATTTCCCACAGTGATTCTTCGACACGCTTTCGTTCGGCGATTTCGGTTCTGGCATTGGAATACAGCTGTGAGTTGTCCACGGCGATGGAGGCCAGCTCCGCGAACTGTACAAGAAGCGTGATGTCCTCGATGTTGAAAACAGTGTTGTTACGGTCACGGGCGAGGCCGATTACCCCGATGGGCGTCGTTCCTGCTTTCAGCGGTACGGCGATGAGGGGCCCCAGGGACTCAAGACCAATACCCCGGATCATCCCTGAAAAGCTGCCGTAATCTTCCACGGTAAAGGGCTCTCCGCTGCTCCACACGATTCCGGTTATGCCGTCTTCCCTGGAAAGATTGTCGCCAATACGGTTTCTGAATACCCCCACACCGAACCGCGTGGTAATGATGTCCCTGCCGTTTTCGACTATGCCGATGTAGCCATGGGGGGCGTGTACCAGAGCGGATGCATTTTCGATGATCGACTGGAGAAGGTCCATCAGGTCAAGTCTGTTCATTATTGAAAGCGTCGTCTCGTGAAGGGCCGCGAGATATCTGCTGTGGGTCCTGAGCCTGTGTTCAATGTCCCTGCGTTCATCAATTTCCCTGATCAGTTTCGAGTTGGTATGGACGAGTTCCTCTGTCCGTTCAATAACTTTCTTTTCAAGGTTCTCTCTGAGATACCGGAGTTCCTCTTCGAAAATTTTTCTCTCGGTTATGTCGTGGAGATTCGCTACAATTCCCTGCACGGAGGGCACAGCAAGCATATTGCGGAGAATTACATCGAACATTTTCCAAGAGCCGTCCCGGTGGCACATCCGGAATTTTCTCGATGCCGCCTGCCCGGGGTTCCGGAGGATTTCAGCGAATATCTTTTTATAGTTGTTGATATCGTCGGTATGAAGAAAAAGTTCGGTCCGGCCGCCTGTCAATTCATCGGGACCATACTCAAGGCAGTGTTTTGACGCGGGAGATACGAATCTGATAACTCCCGCAGCATCCATTACAATGAAAATGTCCGTGGAGTTGTGGATAAGAGATTTATACAATTCATCACTTTTGAAAGCGCTGTTCTCAATGGTGCCGCCGGATCGGGAGTCAGACTTCTGCTGTGGCAGGGATATAATTATATAAATATACACAAAAAATGCAATGAATGAGAGTGCTATTGATATGATCATGTTATTGAACTGTATCCTGCCTGTTGGTGACTACCTATAGTCTATATAATTTCAGGGAGACAGTCAATGAATCTTTCATGCGTCTGTTCAATGAAAGAATTATGATGTCACACCTGCAGTATCGTGAATCCGTACAAAAAGTCAAGTGCAAAACATCATATATGTGAATTAATGAAAGATGAATTAATGAGAACAGAATGGATAGTTAAAATTCACGGAGGGACTCATCAATCCCCTTCCGTATTTCATACCAGTAATCAAAGGCCGCATCAAATTTGTTTTTCTTGAAGCTGTCCAGCCAGTATACCAGCTCTTTGGAATTGTCGTTGTCCACGGTATGTTTCCGCATAAGGAACGCGTGGACAAAATCGATATTTCTTTCCGACTTCCAGTATATGGAGGAGTTGCGGCTGTTGATCCTGCTGGCGGTGACGGAGATTGTCCGTGAAAAATCCGTGCTTTTGTTGTACAGGGTGCCGATTATTTCAGGGATCATTTCCTCCGCCCAGTTCCGGTGAAACCTGCAGAAGCCGGTGTTGTCCATTACAAGTTCCTGTTTCAGGCGTTCGGCGTTTTTTCTGCCTAATTCACGGGGAGGGAGGAAGTCATCACCGTAATGCATGTAGTATTTACCCATGATCGCCATGGGAGAAAGGACCCCCGGCGTCCAGTACTGGTTGGGGACCATCCAGCCGTTACGGGCGTAGGAGTTGAACACAAAGGGATCAAGGATCTTTTTCCCCCTTTCCCGCGCCAGATGCCGTGCGAAGCGTCTCGCACCGTCCCTCATGTCCAGTATGCCCCGACGTTCAACGATTGCATCCAGAAGTTCTGTACCAATGTCTGCATTATGCATGGAGTCTGTTTCAACGCTGAAATTTTTATGATCAAAAACAGGGATGTCCTTCACGCCGAGTTCCTCCGGTTTCAGCATTCCCTCGGAGAGGCATTCCATGAGCCATGAGATGACACCACCCACGGAGATAGCGTCAAATCCCAGGGCGTCTGCCCGGTGGTTCAGCTTTTCCGCCGCCCGCTGGTCGAAAATCCCGCACAGTGGACCCATTGTCTGATACGGCTCATAATCCTTCTTGTATTCTCCCCTGAGCTTTTTGCATACCGCGGCGCAGGGTTCCCCGCAGGTTTTCATGTTTTTCGGCTTGATGGTCTCCTCGTTAAACTGCCGGAGGTAGTGGTCAAGGATGAAGTCCCGGTGTATTTTCAGGCGCTCCTCTTCGCTCATGTATATGCTGCGGTAGTTGAAGGCGATTATTTTTCCCGCCAGTTTGGCGAAGTTTACGCCGAAGGTCCCGCCGGTGTCGAAGTTCGGGTCAAAGCGGTATTTTGTGGTGGCCTCCATGTCCTTCATGGCAAGCTTTTTCTGGTATTTGTTGATAAACCACTCGTCGGCTACTTTTCTGTCGCGGAAGTCCTGGTCAATGAATGTCCCTCCGTATATGACCGCGGCAATGCCGTGCTGCTGGAGCATCTTGGTGCCGAACCCTCCGCGCCCCGCCCAGGTGTCGACAAAGGTGACCTCACCATTTTTAATAGGGGCCGAGGCAATGGCGCCGAAGTCCGTGGTCATGGAAGCGGGCCCTGTTGCGAGTATTCTGGGGTCAGTGCTGTATCGGTCCCCGAAACGCCGGAGGGCGTAGTCCATGAGGGAATACACCCCGGTCCTGCCGGATTTCCATATCTGCTGCAGATCCATAGGGACCAGTTCAATTTCAATCTCCTCACCGTGAACACGGTTCATGCTGAGGATTGAGGGGAGGTGGGCCCTGCCGGTAATCGACATCATGTTGATCCCGAGATTGTCAAACACGAGACCCGCGCCGCCCATGGATGATATGTAGAAACCTCCCCAGCAAGGTGAAAATCCGTTTACGAACAACCGGTTGGACCCCGGAAAGATTGATCCCGCCAGGACACCGGTGCCGATGTTCAGGCTGTTGTTTATCCCGGAAAGATACAGTCCCACGTCAACGGGGCCGAAGTACTCCCCGATGGGGAAGCGGGCATTCTTGTAATATCCCGTACCAGCGTCAATATGCAATACCCGTAAAAAAGGTTCCATGGGCCCTCCGCCGGAATGCGTGTAATGTAAGAAGCGAAAAAACGAGAATGCGGTAACAATATAACATGAAACAGGGGCAAATGGAAACAATTTCTTTTGCCGCAGGTGCAGAAATAATTACAGGAGCGTAATGACGGGTTCGCCGGTATCGGTGTCGCTGAGCGTGTATTCAACCTTCAGGGGTGCGAACTGCTGTGCGAGGTACCGCAGGTTTTCTTTTTTATGGCCGATATATTCACCATAGTCACGAAAGGGGACGGTGATGTGAATGCGCGAATACGCCGACGTCATGCTGTTCCGGGCATGATCAATGTGCTGCACAAGGATACCGCGTTTCAGCCGTGACTTGACAAGGAACCCGAATGCCGTGTGATACGGCCCCGCGATGACGCTTTCCGTGTCATTTTCGAGGGGGTGAAGGCCGGTCCGGATAACGGGAATCCCGGAGGCGGTAATTATCCTGTACATCTCCGCACACCGGTCAACGGCCTCTTCAAGTGAAAGAGGAGCGTAGTCGCCGCGGCGGTACATTTCCTCAAGTCCCGTGTCCCTGAGCACCACTGCGGGGAAAATTCGTATCCCTTCAGGTTTCAGCTCCGCCGCTAACCGGGCAGAGGTGCATGACGCCTCCCGCGTGTCCCCCGGGAGCCCCGTCATCAGCTGCAGCACAAACCCGATCCCCCTTTCCGATAAACGCCGCACCGCTCCGTATACGTCACTGACGCTGTGTCCCCTGCCGGCCGCGGTGAGGATGTCGTCAAAGAACGACTGGACGCCGAGCTCCACGGTGTCGACTGCGTACCGCTGCAGAAGATCCAGGTCCTTTTCGGTAATGTAATCCGGCCGCGTCGAAAGCCGAATGCCCTGGATGAGGCCCTGTTCTTTGAAGCAAAGAGCGGCGGCAAGAAGCTCCCGCTGCTGCGCGTCCGGAATGCCGGTGAAGTTCGCCCCGAAAAACGCGACTTCAATTCGTGTAACCGATTCCGGGATATGCCGCAGGTACTCCTCAATTTTTCTGCGTACGGAAGCGGCATCTGCCGTTTCACGGCAGCCGCTCGATTTCCACTGGTTGCAGAAGACGCATTTCTGCGGGCAGCCGCTGTGGGGAATGAAGATGGGAATGGTAACCTGTTTTTTTGACATATCGTATAGTCCCGGTCCGGGAACCTGACTTCAATCTGACTGGATGAAATGCAGGACAGATTCTTTTTACTTGACAAATAATTGTAAAGCTAATTTTTGGATTAATCAGTGAACCTGCGATACATGTATGATGACACCTGTAACCTGTATAGGAAAAATTGTACGTATATACGGGTGTATCGTGCATGATGAAAATAACAACGTGAATACAGTTTCCTTCTGTGCGGTGAAATAAACGGAGGTTTTTATGCCAACCTATGAATACGAATGCAGAGTATGCAAGCACCGGTTTGAGGTGTTTCAGTCGATGAGTGATGAACCGATAAAAGAATGCGTGAAATGCGGAGCCGAAGTGAGAAAGCTGATACAGGGCGGTGCGGGCATAATTTTCAAGGGATCGGGTTTCTACAAAAAAGACTATGCTTCCGGAGTATCGTCGCGGGGAGGGGCCAAAGAGACGGAAAGCGCCTCTGATACTGCTCCCGCCTGTCCAGGGTCATGTGCCTCCTGTCCCGTCGCGGAAAGCTGATCGGGGAGCCCTCAGAGCTCTTTTTTAAACTGTGCCGCCCGTTTCTGGCGGTAAATGGTAAGAAGATACTTTTCAATCGTCATGATCGCTTTTCCGGGCATTACTTCGTCCTTCAGCTTGTACCCCGCGAGGGAATCGGAGAAGGCCCGGATATCGTCCGGCGATTTGCAGACATCCGGTGAAATCAAAAGATACTCTATATCAGGGATGATGAGCTTCTGGCTCCTTTTGGGGTATAATACGCTCCTCGCGCTGTAGACCGGCACCACCACCTTGATGTTGTGTTCCCGCATATCGTTTATGACCGTGTCCACCCCGAAATCATTTTCAGGGCTCACGTCGATGAAGTCCGAAAGGGCCAGCACCGGCGCGTTGAGGTCCACCACCTTCTCGTACACCCGTCTGGTTTCCTTTGACATCTCCTTTCCGGGTTTTCCGGAGCCCCGGCTGCTTCCCTTCACCTCTTCCGCTGTTTTTTTCTGCATGCCGAACAGCGACTTGAAGAACCCGACTAACGCGGTGATAAACGAGGGTTTGGACTTTTTCTCCGAGGACTCAATTTTTTCCATGTCCTTTTTCAATGACTGCTGCTTTTTGAACTGCTCGTAGTCGTCAACAATTGTTTTCAGGGAATCCACTTTGTCTTTTGTGGCGTTTAAAATATCCTCCGCAGGCTCTGAGCTGCCGAGGATGTCTTTCGCCGTGAAATAGAGCAGCTCCATGTCGCTTTCTGTTTTCTGCTTTTCAGGATAAGAAAGGCTGTTCAGCAGTTCAGGATGATACATGATTTTACCGCTCACGTCAGTTATCATGTCGATAAACTTTGTCCCGTTGATGAAGCAGTCCGTGTCGTCACGGGAGACCCTGAGGATACGATGCTGTCTGAGGTTTTCGGGGATGTCCCATTTTTTCAGGAGTTCCGGGGTAAGTCCGGGAAGGGAGCCCGATACGCTGGCGGCGGTGCATATTCCGTTTTCCTGAATGAATCCGACAATGTCGGCGCTCAGGGTCTGGACCGGATCGAGAATTTTATCCACCTTCAGGAGGCACGCCCGGAGGGCGTTGTCATTCTTGACTTCCATGAGATCGCTTTCCGGGAGGGATGTCCCGAGATCGTCCTCAAGGACATGGAATATGTACTCGAGCTTGGAATCGCGGTAGTCTGAAAACTCGCTGTTGAGTATGCCGTACTTCTTCAATCGCCGCATTACCAGCTCGGAGTTCGATTTTACGATATTCTTTACCTTGTCCAGGGTGAAAGAATTTTTTACGTTGTTGTAATTGTCCGCGTGAAAGCAGTAGTCTTCCGCGTATTCAATTTTGTTTTTATCGACGCGGAAGTGCTTGAAGGTGAAAATGTTTTTCCCCAGCTCGCTTTTTATCAGCCGCGAGAGCTCGTTCTTCTGTATGGTCTTTTTCAGCAGCTTTGACAGGTTCACAATGCGGAACCTGCCGATGAAGGCGAGGATGTTCGTGATGGACACCGCGTCACGGGCCGACTGGATGGCGTTGAAATCCCTGTCGCTCAGCATGACGGTATATTCAACTTTTTCAATGACATCCAGCTTCTTCGTGGCGCTGTCAACATTGAAGTCAAAGGTGACGACGGGTTTTATATTGCCGGGATAGTTCTTCAGGAGATGTTCCATGAGATAGACGATCTGGTTATCCCGCGCGGTGGTATAGGGAATCCTGATGTTCCGTGATTTCTTCAGGTGCTCAAGGGTCGCCAGGGGTTCATTCCCGTCAGGGAGCGACCGGGACTGCATCAGGGCCATTTCTTTCAGCACATCCACAATGTTCGGCTCCCGCCGGGATGTTTCATTGAGAAAGGTGAACTCAAGGGTGCTTTCGTTCTTCTTTTCGGGACTCATAGTGTCGACCTGGTGTCAGTTCTGCATTATTGCTGTTTTGTCTCAATAAGATATTTCAGGAGCTCATTAATTGCAATACTTTTTTGCCCGCCGGTTTTCATATCTTTCACCGTGGCAAGGCCCCCGGCCATTTCATCGTCGCCGAAAATTATCACGGTATCGGCCTTTTCCCGGTCGGCCTTTTTGAACTGCGCCTTGAATCCCCTCGATTCGGGGTCCAGTTCCGCGGATATCCCCCGGGACCGGAGGAGGGCGGCGGTCTTCAGCGCTTCTTCGCGCGCGGCCTCCCCGCTGTAGACGATGAAGGTGTCCAGGGTGCGTCGGGGAATGTCATTGTTCTCCGTGAGGAGAAATATCCGTTCAATTCCCGCGGCAAATCCCACCGCGGGGGTCTCCTTTCCGCCGAACACCGCAACAAGGTTATCATATCGCCCCCCCGCCGCAAAGGCATTCTGGCCGGAGTCGGTTTCCGTGACAAATTCAAAGGTCGTTCTGGTGTAGTAGTCAAGGCCCCGCACGAGAAGGGGGTCCGATGTATACGCGATGTTCCCGCTGTCAAGGTGGCGCTTCACCGACGCGAAATGTTCCGCGCACCCGTCGCAGAGATAGCCTGTTATGACCGGGGCCTCCGCCTTCAGGGCACGGCAGCCGCTGTTCTTGCAGTCAAGGAGGCGGAGCGGGTTTTTGGTGAGGCGACGTTTGCAGTCCTCGCAGAGCTGTTCCTTTTTCCCCTGGTAGTACGCGGTGAGGTCGGCGATGAAGGTTTTCCGGCATCCGGGACAGCCGATGGAGTTCACCAAAAGGGTATATCCCGCGATGCCGAGCCTTGCGGCGATGGTGTCCATGACAGCGATTACTTCAAAGTCATAATAGGGGTCGCTGCTCCCGAAAAACTCCGCGCCGAACTGGTTGAACTGGCGGAGGCGTCCCTTCTGGGGCCTTTCCGCGCGGAACATGGGACCGCTGTAGCAGAATTTGCACGAGGAAAGGCGGTTGTATTCCCCGTTTTCCACGTAGGCGCGGACAACAGAGGCGGTGCCTTCGGGGCGGAGGGTGAGGCTGCGGTTTCCCCGGTCCTCGAAGGTGAACATTTCCTTTGATACGATATCGGTCTCGTCCCCCAGTCCACGGGAAAACACTTCAGTGAATTCCATGACGGGCACTATTATCTCCCGGTAATTGTACAGGTCAAAAACGGTTTTGGCGGTCGATATAATATGGTTCCACCGGTCAATTCTGTCCGGAAATATATCTTCCACGCCAGGGGGTTTCGCGATCATGGTGCGGCTCCTTGTTGTTCAGATAGTATTATTCTCTATGTTCCATAAGAAGGTTTCTTATTCAAGAAGAAATATG
>ENA-UPTA01006084-UPTA01006084.1-activated-sludge-metagenome-genome-assembly--contig:-NODE-6084-length-10777-cov-6.594852_pt1 | contig 10777 bp, 8 predicted proteins | sample MGYA00238184_ERZ773361 | MGnify/ENA primary metagenome ERZ773361 (study PRJEB29100, sample SAMN05720205) | activated sludge metagenome | isolation source: anaerobic digester from wastewater...
GTGTCATAATCCTGAAGGCCAGAGCTTTGAAAAGGATCTTATGTTTTATGCTTCTAGGTGCAAAATGTGTGGAAAATGTATAGAGGCATGTCCAAAAGAAGCTATATACTTCTACCAGGGAAGAATAACAACCGATCTTTCAAAATGCATAAAGTGCGGAAGATGTGTTATGGTATGTCCTAATCAGGCCAGAGAAGTTATTGGAACAGAAATGGATGCTGATGAGATAACCGACGTTGTGCTGAAGGATATGGATTTTTATGAGCAGAGCGGTGGCGGTGTGACAATTTCCGGTGGTGAGCCTCTGGCAAATACTCAATCGCTGGAGTTACTAAGAAGACTTAAACGTGAAAATATTCATACGGCTGTAGAAACAAGCGGCTACTGCCAGTGGGAGTATATGAAGGAAGCTGCTCGTCATACAGATTTATTTTTATACGATCTTAAAGCTGCTGATCATCAAAAGCATATAGAATATACAAGCTGTTCTGTCGAGCCTATCGTAGATAATCTTAAAAAGCTTAGTTCATTAGAAAGTGAGATCCTTGTAAGGATACCGCTTATCAATGGAGTGAACACACAGCTCAAAGAGCTGGAACAGATGGATAATATTCTAAAATATTGTGAAATAAAGAAAATCCAGCTTCTATCTTATCATGATTATGCTAAAAATAAGTATGATGCTTTAGCAAGAAATTATCAAGCAGATAACCAGAACAAACTTCCGCCGCGAACTTTTGCACAGGTGCAGGAGTTTTTCAGAAAGCGGAACTATGAGGTAGGTGGATGAAGTGACTGAAAGAGTTGAAAAGCTAAGGAAAGAAAGTCTTGAAGTCCAGGCGAGAATCTCTATGGAAAGAGCGGTTCTAATGACACAGGCTTATGAAAAATATGAGGGCAGGGTACCGGTTCCTGTGCTAAGGGCATTTGCATTTAAACATATTATGGAGAACAAACATATAGATATATATGACGGAGAGCTTATAGTGGGAGAAAGGGGGCCTTCACCCGCTCATACTCCTACCTTTCCTGAGCTGTGCTGTCATAGTTCTGAAGATTTTGAAATAATTGACAAGAGAGAGAAAATCTTTTTTAAAACCGATGAGCAGTCGAAAAAAATCCAAAGAGAGAAGATAATTCCTTTTTGGCAGGAAAGAGCTTTAAGAGGTCGTATACTTGCCATGATGTCACAGGAATGGAAGGATTGTTATAGTGCAGGAATGTTTACTGAGTTTATGGAGCAGCGTGGACCTGGTCATACAGTGGCTGATGATAAAATATACAGAAAAGGATTTTTAGATTTTAAAAACGAGATAAAAAAATCTATCGAACTTCTTGATTGGGAAAACGATTTTAATGCTCTGAACAAGTACGATGAGCTTACAGCTATGGATATCTGCTGCGATGCCATAATTACTTATGCCAGACGTTATTCGGCTCTTGCACAAAAAAAGAGTGAGGAAGAAAAGGATGAAAAAAGAAAAGAAGAACTTCAGGAAATAAGCCGTATCTGCCGGAAAGTACCTGAGTATAAGCCGGATACTGTTCATGAAGCTCTTCAGATGTACTGGTTTGTCCATATAGGAGTAATTTCAGAGATGAACAACTGGGATTCATTCAATCCCGGCAGGCTTGATCAGCACCTTTTCCCTTTTTACAGCAAACAGTTGATGGAAGGTACTATTGACAGGGAAAAAGCAAAAGAGCTTTTGGAATGCTTCTGGGTGAAGTTCAACAATCAGCCTGCTCCTCCAAAAGTAGGCGTTACACTCAAAGAAAGCAGTACTTATACTGATTTTGCAAATATAAATATCGGCGGACTCAAATCGGATGGTTCCGACGGTGTTAATGAGTTATCGTATCTGCTTCTTGAGGTTGTTGATGAGATGAGACTTTTGCAGCCCAGTTCAAATGTTCAGATAAGTAAAAAATCACCTGATGCTTTTTTACTTAAGGCTCTAGATGTAATAAAAAAAGGTTGGGGACAGCCGTCGGTCTTTAATGCCGATGCTGTTGTCCAGGAAATGATTCTGGCGGGAAAAAGCATAGAAGATGCAAGATGCGGTGGAACAAGCGGATGTGTCGAAACAGGGGCTTTTGGCAAAGAAGCATATATCCTTACAGGATACTTTAATCTTCCTAAAGTCCTTGAAATAACCTTAAATAACGGATACGATACCAATACTCACAAACAGATAGGGCTGAATATCAAAATTGAAGAAGCCGGAAGTTATACAGAGTTTTTTGAGATCTACAAAAAGCAGCTGAATCATTTTATAGATATAAAACTAAAAGGAAATATGATAATTGAAAAGATGTATTCCGAGTATATACCCGTTCCCTTTTTATCTGTGGTAATAGATGACTGCATAAAAAAAGGGAGTGACTATAACTCCGGAGGCGCAAGATATAACACAAGCTATATTCAGGGTGTAGGCATAGGAAGTATCACGGATAGCCTGAGTTCACTGAAGCAACACGTTTTTGAAGAAAAAAAATTTTCAGTTATGCAGGTTAAAGAGATACTTGCTAAAAATTTTTCCGGATATGACGATGCGTACAAGCTTTTTAAAAGCTATACTCATAAGTATGGAAACGATGATGATTATGCAGACAGTATAATGAAAGAAGTTTTTGAAGCTTTCTACTCTTGTGTTACCGATAGAAACAATGTAAAAGGAGGGAAATATAGGATTGACATGCTCCCAACCACTTGTCACATATATTTTGGAAGTGTCTGCGGAGCTTCTGCCGACGGAAGAAAAGCTTTTGAGCCTCTTTCAGAAGGAATTTCTCCGGCACGAGATGCTGACCAAAACGGTCCTACGGCGGTTATTAAATCAGCTTCTAAGATGGATCATATAAGAACTGGCGGCACTCTTTTGAATCAGAAATTTCTTCCAAGTGTCTTTGAAGACCAGGAAAACATAGTAAAGATAAAGGATCTTATAAGAGTGTATTTTAAGCGTGACGGACATCATATACAGTTTAACGTTGTCAGCCGTGATACCCTTCTAAAAGCACAGAAGAATCCTCAGCAATACAGCAATCTTATAGTAAGGGTTGCAGGATACAGTGATTATTTCAATAACCTTTCCCCGGAACTGCAAAATGAGATAATAAACCGAACCGAGCAACAAATATAAAAAAAAGCGTGCAAATTGATGCACGCCTTTTTTTTTATATTCTATAACGTTCTACTTTTTTAATATAATCGATGAACTCCTGTATATTGTATACGCTGCTCTCATCCTCATCAGCTTTTCTTACAGAAATGACAGAGTTTGAAACTTCTCTTTCCCCAAGCACAACTATATATGGTATTTTTAAAAGTACAGTCTGACGTATACGTTTTGAAAGACTTTCTTCGCTATCAATCAGGACTGCTCTGACAGCTTTTTCTTCCAGCATTCTGAAGATAGTACAGCCATACTCCGAATACTTTGAGCTTATAGGCATAACAGCAACCTGTACCGGCGAAAGCCATAAAGGCAGTTGACCCTTGGTATGTTCAAGCAATATTCCGATAAAACGTTCCAGTGATCCCAGCAGGGTTCTATGGAGCATGAAAGGTGTTTGTTTTTCTCCATGCGCATCTGTATATTCAAGTTCAAATCTCTGCGGAAGATTAAAATCGAGCTGCAATGTACTGCACTGCCATTTCCTTCCCAGACAGTCGTTGATCATAATGTCGATTGAGGGACCATAAAATTTTGCTTCTCCCTCAGAAATACAATAAGTATAATTCAATGCTTCAAGTGAAGATTTAAGAGCAGCTTCTGCTTTATCCCAATCTGCATCGTCTCCAAGATATTTGGCCATTTTTTCAGGACTTCTTACCGATACGGCAAACGAAAAATTCTTAAAACCAAACTCGCCTATCATATCAACGGACATTTTAATTACCTGCTGTATCTGCTCGGAAAGCTGGTTCGGACAGACAAAAATATGTGCATCGTCCTGAGTAAACTGTCTGACCCGCATTAAACCGTGCAAAGTACCTGAAAGTTCATTTCTGTGAACTAAACCCAGCTCCGCAACCTTAAGCGGAAGATCTCTGTAAGATCTGTTTTTTTCAAGGTAGTACAAAATACTTCCTGGGCAGCTCATAGGCTTTATGGCATACTCTTTTTCTTCAATTTGAGTTGTATACATACTCTCTTTGTAAAGCTCCCAGTGACCCGATTGTTTCCATAAGCTTGAATCTAAAAGTATAGGAGTGCTTATTTCCCTGAAACCGTTCTTTCTGTGTACTTTTCTCCAGTAGCTTACAATAAGATTTCGCAGGATAAGGCCATTTTCATGCCAGAAAACACTTCCGGGAGCCTGTGGATGAAATGAAAAAAGCTCAAGCTGTTTTCCTATTACCCTGTGATCATGCTTTTTAAGCAGTTCTGAATAGGCTATGAACTCTTCTAATGCTTCTTGATTTTCAAACGCTATGCCTGAAATTCTTGTGAGCATCTGGTTTTTTGGATTTCCCATCCAGTAAGCTCCTCCGATGCTTAAAAGCTTTACGGCTATAAGATTGCTGCACTTATCACTATGATTTTGGGAACATATATCATAAAAATCTCCGATGCTGCATAGGGAGATCTTTTCAGTTTTTTCTATTCTTTCAAGAATCTGAAGTTTGTAAGGTTCGTTGCAGAAAAAATCTAAAGCCTGTTGTACCGGAAGAAGTATATTTTCACAATTGATTCCTTCATCTATAAGCTTTTTCATCTCGTCCTGTATAAGTGTCAGATCAGAAGTTTTGATTGTCAAATTGTCAAAATCATAAAAAAAGCCTTCATCTGTTACCTGACCGTTGCCAAGCTTAGCTTGAGGATAAAGTTTTTTTACAGCGATTGCTAGAAGGTGCAAAGATAAATGCCAAAGCGTTTTTCTCTTTTCCTGCGTAATTATCATAAAATTCATCTCCTTTGATTTTTTTTCCAAGACATGCTTTGTAAAAATCAAAGGTCATCTGAAAGAGCGGTCTCTTCATAATATCTCCTCCTAAAAAAAATCAGTGCCGGCTTTTTGCCGGCACTGACCATTGTTTGTTTTGATATGTCAAAACTTACAACGTCTTTTACCGGCGCTGTTGGTGGTAGTTGTTATAGAAAGCTTATACTTTAACATATCCACACCTCTTGTCTGACATTTAAAATATAGTATAGCATAATAATATTTTTCTGTCAACAATAACAAATGGCGGGGCTTTACCCCCGCCACTCCCTCTTTGGATGACAACATTTTATTTTCTTTACTTAAGGAACCTTTAATGCTACAAAAAACAGAAGCATGATACACTTTCTTTTTTCAGAATGCAAGTTACTTCAGAACAAAAAATAAAAACGACGTTAAAGGAACAGTATACCTCAACGGAAATATAAACCACTTACTGTACTTAAAAAATTAGTACCAGTGAACATATACATAATACTAATCAGTTACAGTAACACCGTTCAAATCCAAAGAGGAAAAAATTGATTTTAGCTCGTCGTCAATATAAGTATACCGTATATTGAACAGTTTGTCAACTTAAAACTTAAACTGTTACAAAGCTTTGCTGTCTGAAAGTACGAGAAAGATTTTTATATAAAGACTCTGCTGATGTATAATAAATTATCGGAAAGTATTTTGTAAGTTACTAATTTTGAAGTTCAAATATGCTGTCTAATTTGGTGATGATGAAAAGCTCTTTTATATTATCTTTAGCACCTTTAATTATTATCTTTCCGTTAGTTTTAGAGGCTTTGCGGTGTAATGCCAGGAGTACCCCAAGACCAGCGCTGTCAAGATATGTAAGATTTGAAAAATCAAAGAAATACTCTTTTACACATTTTTCTGGTATATCCTGAATGCTGCTCAAAAGATCCTTAGCCACGCAAACATCGATTGAGGGTAGATCAGAAATAAAGATCCTTGTGCTGTCATATGTAATTTTAAATGCCATATTGCCTCCTGAAAAAACTCATCGGTATATTTTACCAGAAAATAGTTAACAAGGCTTTGAAACAACTATAATTTTTGATATTTATATTTACAATACTTTATACCACGGTACTGTGGAAGGGGGAGTGCGTCTGAAAGAAGAAAAATTTCTCGAAGAGTTGAAGAATAAAGATTCAAAAGCATTTGAAAAGCTATATTCTGAATATACTGCTATGGTTTTCAGCATATTGCGGAACTTTGTAAGACCAGGAGAAATTGATGATGCAATGCAGGAGGTTTTTCTGAGAGTTTTCAGAGGAATAAATAAGTTTAGGGGAAGTTCAAAACTTTCAACATGGATATACCGCATAGCTGTCAATGTCGGGAAAGATTATGTGAAAAAATATTCTGATGATAAGGTTCAGACTATCGATCTTCAGAACGATGTTAATGAAAAATATGTAAAAAGCTCTGTCAGTGACAGTGACTCTCAGGATGATGTTTTGCAGGGGGTTAACTATAGTTCCATCATAAAGGTAATGGAGAAATTATCGCCTGGAGACAGGCTCCTTATACAAATGCGTGATGTGGACAGACTTAGTTATAAAGAAATTTCCAAGTTGCTTGAAAAGCCATTAGGGAGTGTTAAAAGCGGTTTGTATTATGCCCGAAAAAGACTTGCAAAGCTTATTGAACAAGAAAAAATAATATAAATGTCAGTAAATAGTTCCCGATTAAAAGATAAAGTTGTAACCATGTATTTCAAAGTTGATGATATTTATGGTTTATAATTAAAAATAAAGCAGAGTAGTTTTATCGCATATAAAAATATTAGGAGTGGTTTGATGAGAGAACTGATGAACGTAAAAGAAGTAAAAGATGGATACGTCTACATGCTGACACAAAGAAAAGTAACTTGCGAAAGCTGTGCAATGAGTGGTGCGTGCAGCATTATGGGGAGCCCAGATACAAAAGTGAAAGCTAAAAATATGGATAAACTTGGTCTGAAAGAAGGGGATTATGTGGTTGTTGAACTGCCTAATGTCTCAGTTACTAAGCTTTCTTTTCTTGTTTATGGAATACCTCTGATTGCTTTTATTGTATTTACAGTTTTATTTTACTACCTTAATTTCGGGGATTATGTATCGTTTTTGATGGGGTTGGCAGCAACTGCGCTTTCCTTTGTATTTATGGGTTATTTGGACAAACATAAATTTCAGGACAAATATCTGCCTGTAATATTAGAAAAGTATGAACTTCCTGTTGCAGTATCGGCCCAAAAAACTGTTGGTGACGGATTAAAACAGTAATGAAAGGGATTTCGTGAAAAAATTTTCATAGTTCTGCTTAAAATCAATTTAAAGTTGATTATTTTAGCTTATTTACCGTTAAATCATACATATATTAGATTTTAGGACTTTATTTTTAACGAATAAAGTTCTAAAATTATTGTAGACCGAGATAAATTTTATGGTTAAACAGAATTTTGAGAGGGAGGCTTAAAGCATGAGCAGTTTGTATGAAAGCGCAGTTAGACAGTTTAACAAAGCCGCTAAGATCATGGAACTTCCAGATGATTACAAAGAAGTTTTAACTAAGCCTAAAAGAGAGCTTACAGTAAACTTTCCTGTAAAGATGGACAATGGTAAGATTCAGGTATTCACAGGTCACAGGGTACAACACAACATTGCCAGAGGTCCGGCAAAGGGTGGAGTTAGGTATTCTCTTGACGTAAACCTTGACGAAGTAAAAGCACTTGCATTCTGGATGACATGGAAATGTGCAGTTGCAGATATTCCATACGGCGGAGGCAAAGGCGGAGTATGTGTTGATCCTAAGAAATTATCAGAAGGCGAATTGGAAAGACTTTCAAGAAGATATTTTTCTGAAATACAGGTAATTGTTGGCGACGAGAAAGATATTCCTGCTCCTGATATGGGAACAGACGGAAGAGTAATGGCATGGTATATGGATACATACTCAATGAATATCGGGCAGCCTGATCTTGCAGTTGTAACAGGTAAACCCCTTGAAATAGGCGGATCACAGGGAAGAACCGAGGCAACAGGCAGAGGCGTTATGATCAGTGTCGGTGAAGCAGTAGAGTACTTAAGATCAAAAGGTAAGATCACTAAGAAGAATAATGAGCTTACAATTGCTGTTCAGGGATTCGGAAACGTAGGGTCATATGCAGCCATTCTGATAGCCGAAGAGCTTGGCTTAAAAGTTGTCGGTATATCCGATGCTTCCACAGGTCTTTACAAGGAAGATGGATTTACTGGAAAAGAAATGCGAGAAATGATGGAAAAGATATTGGCAAGAAGAGTTCTCCTTGCTGATGTAAATCCTGGCTACAAAAAGATTACCAACGAAGATTTACTTACTCTTGACGTTGATATTCTTTGTCCATGTGCTCTTCAGGAAGTTATTACCGAAAGGAACGCAGCAAGCGTTAAGGCAAAGCTTATTGTTGAAGGCGCTAACGGACCTATCACTCCCGACGGAGACGAAATACTTCTTAGCAAAGGTATATTTATAGTTCCTGACTTCCTTGCAAACTCAGGCGGAGTTACAGTTTCATACTTTGAATGGGTACAGGGTATGCAGTGGCACTTCTGGGGAATTGACGAAGTAAGAAAGGCACTCAAGCAGAAAATGACTTCCGCTTTTGCAGATACAATAAAGCAGATGGAGAAGTACGATACTGATATGAGAACAGCCGCTTACATAGTTGCAGTCAGCAGAGTTTACAATACCACAAAATTAAGAGGCATCTATCCGTGATTCTAGGAAACAAAAATTGACTGTTTTGGGGAAACCCAAAACAGTTTTTTTATAGGTAATACTCGACAGGAAGTTGGGAAGTTATATTCTTTAAGAATTTAATGTACTTGTCATTCTGATCACTGCGTTTTACAGTTTTTAAAAAAAGCTTCAGTCTAAATTTTTTTGAATATCCTGACTCTTTAGGAATGAAAGAAATAAGATCCACATCATTTGAATGATAGTTGCCCTTTGTTATAGAAAGAGCATCAAGTGAGAAAAAATCAGCTGCGGAAACAGTGAAATCCATAAAATCAGATCCTATAAGAGCATAGTCTTTTCCGAAGGAGTTGACACACGCCAGCTTGAAACCTAAAGTATTACGGTACCTTTGAGCAATTGAGAGCCTTTGAAAGGAATCATTGAAAGACTGAAACTCTGTTATTTCTCCATTGGCAAAGAAGAAAAGCGACTCAAGCAGATAGTGGTCATTCTTTATAAAAAGCTCTGGGGAGTCATCAAAAAGATCTTCCGGATTCCAGCAGTTTGCAAAAACATTGAGGGAAAGATTGCGTACAATATTCAAAATATCGATTTTCCTGCTTTTAAAGTTATTGAAGTCATATCCAAGCTCATCAAGGAAAATTCCTTTTACGCCCATGTTTTTCCATCTTATGCAAAGCTCTTTTATTTCGGAGTTTGTCCAGCACGAATCTACCCCATCACGGTTTCCGCAGGCAACATAACCGAAGGTATTATTTTTAAGATTTTTTATTATGGCTTCACTATTTTTATGATCTATATGTTCTGCAAACTCTATGCTTTTGAAATTTTTTCTTGAGCCTGCAAAGACTACTGTATCGTATACCGAAAAGTACTCTGTTGCCCGAAGGATACTATCGGCATGATTTACGGAAGAAGGAAATCCATAATAAATAAGAAGCCTGTCCATAAAATCACCTCCCGTAAAATTTTATCATAATCTAACTAGGTATTTAAAATAATTATCTGGAAAACTTAGTATTTTTTTGCTTTGCTGGGGTATAATAAATGTAAAACCAAGGAAAGGTGGATAATGGAAAAATTAAAAATAATAAGCAGTAATGCACGTAAGTACTTTTTGGTTAAGTTTAAGTTTGTAATAGCCAGAATAATCCTTATAGGCGTATTCATATTAAGTATAATATTTAATGGTATAATATTAATCTATAGTTTTATAACATTGGTAGTTCTTTTTATAATAAAAGTACTAACCAGTCGTCTTCCGTTGCAGACTGACGAGTATGACGGACCATATACTTATGTTTATAAACAGGAAAAGAAAGATAAACTCAAATTAGATATATGGTATCCTCTTGAAACAAGAAAAAAATATCCTGTGGTATTCTTTGCACATGGCGGAGGATGGATTGCCGGGTTCAGGAATCAGCCCAACAATGTTTCATGGTGCCGGTACCTTGCAAGCAGAGGTTTTGCCGCAGTTTCGATAGATTACAGATATGGAATAAAAAGTACGATGTTTGATATACTCTCGGATTATGATGATGCTTTAAAGTATATAAGGGAACATTCACAAAGACTTGGATTTGATGATAAAAACATTTTCCTTATGGGACTGTCGGCAGGCGGTCATATGTCTTTGCTGTATGGTGCATATAATACTTTTGTAAGAGATTTCAATGCCATGAAAGGTGTAAGGGCAGTTGTCGCATATTATGCTCCTTCTGATCTTCAGGAGGTGTTTAGTGTGACGGATTCTGTTTTTGCAAAAATTGCTACCAGAACGACACTGAAAGGCAGTCCGAAAAAACTGCCAAACGAGTATGCCATGTACTCTCCAATAAAATGGATAAGTGAGCGTATGGTTCCGGTTTTGTTGGTGCACGGAAAAGAAGATAAAACTGTTCCTGTAAAATCATCATATGATATGTATGAAAGCCTTTTGAACTATAAAGTTGACAGCGAACTGATTATTCACCGGCACGGCGGACATACCTTCGAATTTGAACTCAAGGATATAGATACTCTTAAAATTATAAGAGACACGGTTAACTTTATGAAGGAGCATATTAAAAATGAAGATTGATTTTTC
>ENA-UPTA01006090-UPTA01006090.1-activated-sludge-metagenome-genome-assembly--contig:-NODE-6090-length-10769-cov-10.691338_pt1 | contig 10769 bp, 9 predicted proteins | sample MGYA00238184_ERZ773361 | MGnify/ENA primary metagenome ERZ773361 (study PRJEB29100, sample SAMN05720205) | activated sludge metagenome | isolation source: anaerobic digester from wastewater...
AAGCGCGCGGCCCACAGCCACTTGTCCAGGCGCATGCCTTCCGGTGCGGGCGTCGTGGCGCGTTCGGTGCGGGAACTCATTCGATGGGCAGGGTGACAACGGCGTCGAGGCCGGCGATGCGCCCATTTTCTACGCGATTGCGCAGCTGGATATGGCCCCCGAGCGCCAGCACGATTTCGTGGCAGATCGCCAGCCCCAGGCCCGACCCGGTGCCGCCCGCGCCGGCGCTGAAGGGCTGGAACAGCCGCGCGGCCAGGTCGGGTTCGACGCCCGGCCCGCTGTCGGCCACGGTGAAGCGCGCGTGGCCGCCTTCGCGCTGCAGCGTGATGGCCAGCAGGCCGCCGCGTGGCGTGTGGCGGATGGCGTTGTGCAGCAGGTTGCGCGTCAGCTCGCGCAGCATCCAGTCGTGCGCGCGCAGCGTGACCGGCTCGGCGCGCAGGTCGAAGTCGAGCGCCTGCCCGGCGATCAGCGGCGCCAGATCCAGCGCCACGGCGCGCACCACGTCGTCGAACGCGGTGGCGGGCGCGTCGGCCTGCTGGCGCAGTTGCGCCACCTTGGCCAGCGCCAGCATCTGGTTGGCCAGCAGGGTGGCGCGGTCCACGGTGTCTTCGATCTCGGCCAGCGCCTGCGCGGGCGGCACGTCGCCACGCCGGGCCGACTGCACCTGCGCCTTCAGCACCGCCAGCGGCGTGCGCAGCTGGTGCGAGGCGTCGCGCACGAAGCGCTGCTGCTGCGCCAGCAGATCGCCCTGGCGGCGCATGTGCTCGTTGGTGGCGGCGATCAGCGGCTGCAATTCGCGCGGCGCGTCGGGCGCGGCAATGGGGCGCAGGTCGTCGTCGGGCCGCGCCTGCAGGTCGTGGCTGAGGCGGCGCACCGGGCGCGTGGCCAGCTGCACCACGGCAATCACGGTGGCGGCGATCAGCGCCACCAGCGCTGCCTGGCGCGCCAGCGTGTCCCACAGAATCTGCCGGGCCAGCGCGTGGCGGATTTCCAGCGTCTCGGCCACCTGCACCACCGCCACGTCGCGCCCGGCGCCGCGCGCCACCGGCTGCAGCAGCACGGCCATGCGCACCGGCTCGCCGCGGAACTGGCCGTCGTAGAAGTCGGCCAGCGCGGCGTACGGCGGCTGCACCGGAATTTCGCCGCGCCACATCGGCAGGTCTTCGTAGCCCGACAGCAGCACGCCCTGCCGGGTGGAGATGCGGTACGCCATGCGGCTTTGCAGGTCGGCCTCGAAGGCCTCCAGCGCGGCCGAGGGCACGTTGGCCTGCAGGCGCGCGGCGTCGCCCTCGCCGCTGATCTGCAGCGATTCGCCCAGGCTCTTGGCCGACGCCAGCAGCGTGCGGTCGTAGGCCGTATGGAGCGCACCCAGCGCCTGGTGGTACAGGCTCCAGGTGTTGAAGGCCACGATCAGCAGCACCGGGATCAGGATGCCCGCCAGCAACTGGCGCCGCAGCGAGCGCGTGCGCGGGCGGCTCACGACACCGCCCGCAGCAGATAGCCCAGGCCGCGCAGCGTGACCAGCTCGACGCCCGTATCGGCCAGCTTGCGGCGCAGGCGGTAGGCGACCACCTCGATGGCTTCGTAGCGCACCTCGGCCTCGCCCGGAAAGACCTGCTCGAACAGGCGCTCCTTGGCGACGGCGTGGCCGGGGCGCGCCAGCAGCGCGTGCATCAGCGCCAGTTCGCGCGGGGTCAGCTCCATCGGAACGCCATCGCGGTAGATGGCACCGCCGCCGCGGTCGTGGCGCAGGCTGCCGATCTGCACGGCGGCGGGCGGCGGCGCGGCGCCTGGCATGGGGGCGCTGCGGCGCACCAGGGCGCGCAGGCGCGCTTCCAATTCATCCAGATCAAAGGGCTTGGGCAGGTAATCGTCGGCGCCGGCGTTCAGGCCCAGCACGCGGTCGCCCACGGTGCCGCGCGCGGTCAGGATCAGCACCGGCGTGCGCAGGCCCTGCGCGCGCGCCTGCGCCAGCACCTGCAGACCGTCCAGGCCGGGCAGGGTCAGGTCGAGCACCACAGCATCGGGCGCGCCGGCGGCCCAGCGCGCCAGCGCCGCGGGCCCATCGCCCACGGCGGTGACGGCAAAACCGCGCCGCGACAGCGTGCGCACCAGCGTCGCCTGCAGTGCGGCATCGTCTTCGACCACCAGCAATTTCATGGCTTGTGGTTCCGAACGACTGGCCTCAATGCCGTCATTCCCGCGAAGGCGGAAATCCAGGTCTCCATCCACCGCTGCGCCCGATGCGGTAGGGATTCCCGCCTTCGCGGGAATGACGGTAGGTGCGAGCGCGTCACAGTGGAAGTCCGTTGGTTTTGGTTGGTCGCAACATACCGCAGCCGTTGGCAGCTAGGGTAAGCCCTAGGTCGCAGGACAGCCAATTGACAGCCGTTGGGGCCAATATCGATGGGTTCCTATCACGCAGTGGAGACAACCGATATGCGACGCGATACCTTCCTCAAGTCCCTGGCCGCGCTGGCCGCCATGGGTGCCCTGCCCGCCGCCTGGGCGCAGGCCGGCGCCAACCTGAAGATCCTGATCCCCGCCAACCCCGGCGGCGGCTGGGACACCACCGGCCGCGCCCTGGGCAAGGCCATGCTGGACGCCAAGCAGGCCGCCACCGTCACCTACGACAACAAGGGCGGCGCCGCGGGCGCGCTGGGCCTGGCGCCCTTCCTGGCCGGTGCCAAGGGCGACGGCAACCAGATGATGGTGATGGGGGCGGTGATGCTGGGCGGGCTGATCACGTCCAAGTCGCCGCTCAACCTGATGCAGGCCACGCCGCTGGCGCGCCTGACGACCGAATACAACGTGTTCGTGCTGCCCGCCAATTCGCCCCACAAGACGATGGCCGACGTGATCGCGCAGCTGAAGAAAGACCCCGGCAGCGTGAAGTGGGGCGGCGGCTCGCGCGGCTCCACCGAACACATTGCCGCGGCCATGATCGCGCGCGAAGCCGGCGTTGACCCGGCCAAGATCAACTACGTCGCCTTCCGCGGCGGCGGCGAGGCCACGGCGGCCATCCTGGGCGGCAACGTCACGGTGGGCGGCAGCGGCCTGTCGGAATTCTCCGAATACATCAGCACCGGCAAGATGAAGCCGATTGCCGTCACCTCGGCGCAGCGCCTGCCGGCGCTGAAGGACACGCCCACGCTGAAGGAGCTGGGCCTGAACGTCGAGATCGGCAACTGGCGCGGCGTGTTTGGCGGCCCCGGCATCACGCCGGCGCAGCGCAAGGCGCTGATCGACGCCCTCGTGGCCACCACCAAGTCGCCGTCGTGGCAGGAAGCGCTGAAGAAGAACGACTGGAACCCGGCGCTGCTGACGGGCGACGAGTTCACCAAGTTCGTCGACAACGAATTCGCTGCCCTGCGGGCGATCATGGCCAAGTCCGGGATGATCACTTGACCCCCCTATGCCGCTGCGCGGCTTCCCCCCAGGGGGACGCCGCGGGTCGCCGGGGGAACCCCGGCTCGGGCGGCCTGGAATGGCCTGCTCCGCGGCCATCGGACGATGAGGATCGCCGCTGTTTTTGACCTGCTGCAGCGGGTCGTATATTTGTAAGAGTTGGGCTGAGGCCGTTGCTGTACAAGGGCCTGCAGCTATGAATAAGGTAGCTCGCTGACCGTCGACCTGATCGGCCCCGCGAGCGGAGGAGGCAAGCATGAGCAGTCCGCAACCCAACATCCCGCTCGACCTGCGGCCAGACCACCCAGCGCCCGCGCAGCCCTCGCGCAAGACGCTGCTGTGGGAAACGCTGGTCAGCGTGGCCATCTTCGCGGTGGGCGCGGCCATGGCGCTGGGCGCCATCGGCATCCCGTCCGAAGCCGGTTACGGCGGCGTGGGCGCCAACTTCCTGCCGTGGGTGGTGTCGCTGGCGCTCATGCTGTGCGGCGGCGTGCTGCTGTGGCATTCGCGCACCGGCGGCTACCGCGACATGGAAGACGTGGCCGGCGACGAGCATCCGGACTGGATTCACTTTGTGTGGGTGTCGGCCGGCCTGCTGCTGAACGCGGCGCTGATCGAGCACATGGGCTTCATCCTGAGCTGCGCGCTGGCCTACGTGCTGGCGGTGCAGGGCCTCAAGCGCGCCTACGGCAAGCCGCACGACACCTGGATCACCGACGTGCTGACCGGCGTGGCGATTGCGGCGCCGGTGTACTGGCTGTTCACGCAATTCCTGGCGATCAATCTGCCGGGCCTCACCACCACCGGCTGGCTCTGATCGGAGGCTCGACATGGATACCGTCAACCTTCTGATGCAGGGCTTTGGCACGGCGATGACCGTGACCAACCTGCTGTGGGCGCTGTTCGGCTGCGCCCTGGGCACCGCCGTGGGCGTGCTGCCCGGCATCGGCCCGGCCACCACGGTGGCCATGCTGCTGCCCATCACCGCCAAGGTGGACATCACCGCCTCGATGATCTTCTTTGCCGGCATCTACTACGGTGCGATGTACGGTGGCTCGACCACCTCCATCCTGCTCAACACGCCGGGCGAAACCGCCAGCATGGTGACGGCGATGGAAGGCAACAAGATGGCCAAGAGCGGGCGCGCCGGCGCGGCGCTGGCCACGGCGGCCATCGGCTCTTTCGTGGCCGGCAGCATCGCCACCGTGGTGGTCACGCTGTTCGCGCCGGTGGTGGCCGACTATGCGGTCAAGCTCGGCCCGCCCGAATACTTCCTGCTGATGGTGCTGGCCTTTACCACCGTCAGCGCGGTGCTGGGCAAGAGCACGGTGCGCGGCCTGACGGCGCTGTTCATCGGCCTGGCGGTGGGCCTGATCGGCATGGACCAGATCAGCGGCCAGCCGCGCTACACCGGCGGCAAGGCCGAGTTCCTGGACGGCATCGAGATCGTCCTGGTGGCCGTGGGCCTGTTTGCCGTGGCCGAAGTGCTGCATGCCGTGCTGTTCGAGGGCCGCGTGGTCGAGACGCAGAACAAGCTGACGCGCGTGCACATGAGCGCGCGCGACTGGCGCCGCAGCGTGCCGGCCTGGCTGCGCGGCTCGGCCATTGGCGCGCCGTTTGGCTGCATTCCGGCGGGGGGCACCGAGATCCCGACCTTCCTGTCGTACGCCACCGAGAAGAAGCTGGCCAAGGGCGAAGACAAGGCCGAATTCGGCACCGCGGGCGCGATTGAAGGCGTGGCCGGCCCCGAGGCGGCCAACAACGCCACGGTGACGACGGCGCTGATCCCGCTGCTGACGCTGGGCATCCCCACCAGCAACACCACCGCCATTCTGCTGGGCGCATTCCAGAACTACGGCATCCAGCCCGGGCCGCAGCTGTTTGCGACGTCGGCCGCGCTGGTGTGGGCGCTGATCGCGTCGCTGTACATCGGCAACGTGATGCTGCTGATCCTGAACCTGCCGATGGTGGGCCTGTGGGTCAAGCTGCTGAAGATTCCGAAGCCGCAGCTGTACGCCGGCATCCTGATCTTCGCCACCGTGGGCGCCTACGGCATGCGGCAGAGCAGCTTCGACCTGTTCCTGCTGTACGTGATCGGCGCGGTGGGGGTGGTGATGCGCCGCTTCGACTTCCCGACCGCGCCGGTCGTGGTGGGCATGATCCTGGGCCCCCTGGCCGAGGCGCAGCTGCGCAACGCCATGTCGATCGGCGAAGGCAAGTGGACGGTGTTCATCGACCGCCCGGTGTCGGTGTTCCTGATCGTGGTGATCGCCACCGTGCTGCTGCTGCCGCGCCTGATGCGCTGGTATTCGTCGCGGCGCGCTGTCTGATTTCGGGCGGGCTGCAAACCGCCGGACGCGAAGGACGCCGAGGGGTTCGCGAAGGACGCAAAAGAAAGACCAAAGCCTGGCTTTGAATTTTTTGGCGTCCTCTGCGAAATCTCTGCGTCCTCTGCGTCCGGTTTTTGTTTGAAATAAGCCGCCAGCGCTTATCCATACAGCGCAAGCAGCTACATTTTTAATAGCTTTCGCCCTGCGTCACACCAGCCGCTCGATCTTCTTGTGGCGCCACACCAGCCAGTAGAAGGCGCTCTGCAGCAGCAGCATGGTGCAGAACACCACCGGGTAGCCCATCCACACGCCGTCCAGGCCGTAGCGCGCGCTCAGCCAATGCGCCGCTGGCAACTGCACCAGCAGGATGCAGCCGACCGCAATGGCGACCGGCACCATCACCGTACCGCTGGCGCGCATCACGCCGGCAATCACGGCCTGCATGCCGAACACCACCGAGCTCCACAGCATCAGGTACAGCAGCCCCTCGGCCATGCGGCGCACGGGCTCGTCGGTCAGGAAGAAACCCAGCAGCCACGGCGCCAGCAGATAGCCCGCCAGCACCAGCGCGCCCGTCAGCAGCACGTTGAGCAGCAGCCCCGTGCGTACGATGGCGCCCAGCCGCTCGGCCTGCCCGGCGCCGATGAACTGCGCGCCCAGGATGGACGCCGTGATGGCGATCGACAGCGCCGGAAACTGCACGTAGTTGACGATCTGGTTCACCGCGCCGTAGGCGGCCGTGGCGTCGGCGCCGTAGCGGTTGACCAGGCCCAGAATGGCCAGCTCGGCCAGCGAGATGGTGACCATCTGCACGCCCGTGGGCACGCCGATGCGCAGCACGCTTTTCAGCAGCGCGGGGTCGATCCACAGCGCGCGCTGCAGCGCCGCGTCGGGCGCCAGCGGGTGGCGCTTGCGCCGCAGATACAGCACCAGGAAGCCCAGCGCCACGCCCGTGGACACGAAGCCCGCCACCGCCGCGCTCACCACGCCCAGCTGCGGCAGCCCGCCCCAGCCGCGGATGAGCGCCGGCGTCAACGCCAGCCCGACGCCGGTGGAAATCAGCAGCGCGTACAGCGGCGTCAACGTGTCGCCCACCCCGCGCAACAACTGCGTGTACAGGATGAACACCAGCAGCAGCGGCATGGTCAGCATCATCACGCGGGCGTAGGCCACGGCATCGCCCAGCACTTCGGGCGCGGTGCCCAGCGCCTGCAGCGCCGGCCGCGCGAACAGTTCGCCCAGCACGGCGGCGCTCACGCCGATCAGGCCGCCCAGCGCCAGCGCCGTGCCGGCAATGGCCTTGACCTTGCCCGGCTCGCGCGCGCCCCAGGCCTGCCCGATCAGCACCGAGGCGCCCGCCCCCACGCCGATGATCAGCGCGATGAAGAAGAACACGATGGGAAACATGCCCGCCACCGCCGCCAGCGCGTGCGTGCCCAGCATCTGGCCGATGTAGACGGCGTTGATGCTGCCCGACAGCGACTGCAGGATGTTGGCCAGCACCATCGGCCCCAGAAAGACCAGGTAGATGCGCCACAGGGGGCGGCGGGCGGCGGCGCCAGGCAAAGCTTTGTTCATGGTGAAGGGGGATTGTCAGGGCGGCGGCGCATCGGGCGTCGCGCGTCACCGCGCCGCGGGGGTGCGCACGGCGCAGCCGCGGGGTGAAGCGCCCGCGCGGGCGGCTTTCATGGGGTGACGGAAATGCCGGTTTGGCCGATCAGGCCGGGGCGGCTTCAAACGCGTCGCGCGCCAGCCAGCGCAGGTGGGCGCGCACGTCGGGCGGCCAGGCGTCGATGCGGGCGTCGAAGGCGCCGGGGTCTGCCGCAAACAGCGCGCGCGCCGCTTCCTCGAACTCGGGCAAATGGCTGGCGATGCCGCTCATGAAGCGGTAGGCGCGCTCGCGTGCCAGCCGGCGGGTGTCGCGCTCGGCGCCCTGCTGGCGCGCCGCATCGACCAGCCGGCGCAGCGCGGCCGACGCACCGCCGGGCTGCGCGGCCAGCCAGTCCCAGTGGCGCGGCAGCAGCGTCACCTCGCGCGCCACCACGCCCAGGCGCGGCCGCCCCACGCCCCGGCGTGCGGGCGCTTCGTCGGTCGATGGCGCTTGATCCTGCACCGCATCGGGCTGCAGCGCCTGCAGCCATTGCCCCAGCGCGGCGGCATTGCCGGGCGGTGGCGGGACATCGACCGGCGCCCCGCTGCGGTCGTCGAACAACAGCAGCGTGTCAGGCCGGCCATGCCACGGCGCCAAGGCCTGCGCGACCGCCTGCAGGCTGCCGCTGGCGACGCGCTGCATGCCGGCGAACGCGGTGAAGGATGGCGCCGGTGCGCCGGCGGAGGAGACTGCCGGGATCATGCTGTTCGTTGCGATCTGAAAGCGCTAATATTACCATGTATAAATTAAATTACCAAGATAATATTTAATTGGCCTTCGACAACCGACCTGCCCAAAAATCCATCGATTCTGGCCTCCTGCGCTCACCCCTATTGCGCTGACAGCTATGAAATCAGAAGCATTCCGCGGCTTTGCCACGACGCTTCATGCCGGCGCGGCGGCGGCTCACCGTGTCCACAAGCGACAGCCAAACCAGCCCCGTGTTCCTGCCGGCCGGCGACCATACCAGCGGCGTGGGTTGACGCGCGCCGCCCAGGCGGACGTTGCCTCAGGCCCCGGCTGCGGGCGCGACGGACGCGCCCTGGATGCCGTGGCGCTGCAGGGCATCGGCAACGAAGCCGCTGGCTTTCTGCCGCTCGACATACGCCGCCAGATACGCCGCCGCGTCGGCCCCGCGCGCCTTGCCCACGCCCATGGCCTGCTGGATCACCATGAAGCGGCCCGGCAGCAGGCGGTGGCCGGGAAAGCGCGCCAGGTCCGATTCCAGCTGCTGGCGCACGCCGGCGGCGACTTCGGCCTGCTGCTCGACAAACACGTCGACCACGGCGGGCGAGGTCGGCGCGCGCACGATGTCGGCTGCCTTCAGTTCGCGGGTCAAAAACAGGTCGTACGCGCTGCCCTTGCCCACCACCACGCGCGTGCCGGCGCGGTCGACCTCGTCGTTGGCTTGCAACGGCGATGCCTCGGGGACCATGTAGCTGCCTTCGATCAGCACATAGGGTGCGGTAAAGGCAATGTGCTCGCCGCGCTTGGGGTCGATGGCGAAGAAGCCGATGTCGGCGCGCTCCTGCTCGACGGCTTCGACCGACTTGCCGGCGGCGTCGAAAACCACCAGCTCGATCGGCACGCCCAGCGCCTGCGCCAGCCCGTTGGCCAGATCGATCGACACGCCGAACGGCTGGCCGCTGGCCGCATCGCGGTTGGCCAGGATGGGGTTGCCGAGGTTGATGGACGCACGCAGCGTGCCGGTGGGCGCAAAGGCCTGGACGATGGCGGGAGTGGTGTTCATGGTGCGAGAAGTGGACTGAGAAGCTCGTGGTGGGACAGCGTGCGCCCGAGAGGCTGGCGCCGCCGGTCAGACGCGATTCTGCCGTGCCGTCGCATGTCGACGCCGCAAAAATCTCGACGCCATGACGCACCACGTGCCGCATGGGCATGCCGCACCACGCTCTTCATGACCGTCAATGCGCGCTCGCCAAGTCCTACAAGCGTGAGCGGATGAGGACGACGACGGGCACGCACCGCTCGTCCAACAATCTCTTCACGACGGCACACGGCGTCGCGGCTGGCAGGTCCATCACTTGCCGATATTCATATTTTGAGTGGTCATAGGAGCATCGACATGAATTTCATTATTTGGTTGGTGGTGGGCGGCGTTCTGGGTTGGTTGGCCAGCCTGATGATGCGCACCGACGGGCAACAGGGCGTCGTCCTGAACGTCGTGGTCGGCATCGTCGGGGCCTTCCTGGGCGGCCTGCTGATTTCGCCGCTCGTCGGCGCGGGCAACATCAACGACGGCAACTTCTCGCTGCCTTCGCTGCTGGTGTCTCTGGTCGGCGCAGTGATCCTGCTGGCGATCGTCAACCTGTTCCGTCGCGGCCGCGTGCGCTAAGCGCCATCGGCCTGACGAAAAGCCACCGCCAGCGCGGTGGCTTTTTTGTGCGCGCGTGGTCGCCGCCCGGCGATGGCGTGGCATCGCGGCAGGCCATTAACATGCGGCATGGCTTCGCCCAACCCTGCACCGTCCATGGCATCGTCCAGCTTGCCGCGCGATGCGGCCAGCGTGCTTGAACTGGCCGCGCGCTCGATGTTCGACCTGTTTGCCAGCGCCAGCGAAGGCATGCTGCTGGTCGACCGCGAAGCGCGCGTGGTGTGGATCAACGACCAGTACCGGCGCTACCTGCCCGCCCTGGGCTTCCCGCGCGAGGCGGACTTCGTCGGTCACCCGGTGTCCAGCGTGATCGAGAACACGCAGATGCACCAGGTGCTCAAGACGGGCAAGCCGATCCTGATCGATCTGCTGACCAACCGTGCGGGCACCTTCGTCGTCAGCCGCATTCCGCTGCGCGACGACCAGGGCGATGTCATCGGCGCCTTGGGCATCGTGCTGTTCGACCAGACCGGCACCAGCATGCAACCGCTGGTGGGCAAGTTCGCGCAGCTGCAGCAGCAGTTGCACGACGCGCAGCAGCAATTGGCGGCCAAACGCACCGGCAGCGCGCATGGTGCAAGGCAATCTCGCTATACTTTTGCGAGCTTTGTGGGCAGCAGCCCAGCCGCCAGCGAGGTCAAGCGCCAGGCGCGCCGGGCCGCGCAGTCGGGCAGCCCGGTGCTGCTGCTGGGCGAAACCGGCACCGGCAAGGAGCTGTTGGCGCACGCCATCCATGCCGCGTCGCCACGCGCCGAAGGGCCGTTTGTCAGCGTCAACATCGCCGCCGTGCCCGACACGCTGCTGGAGGCCGAATTCTTCGGCACCGCGCCCGGCGCGTACACCGGCGCCGACCGCAAGGGCCGCGTGGGCAAGTTCAAGCTGGCCGACGGCGGCACGCTGTTCCTCGACGAAATCGGCGACATGCCGCCCGGGCTGCAGGCCAAGCTGCTGCGCGCGCTGCAGGAGGGCGAGATCGAGCCGCTGGGCA
>ENA-UPTA01006091-UPTA01006091.1-activated-sludge-metagenome-genome-assembly--contig:-NODE-6091-length-10769-cov-6.745660_pt1 | contig 10769 bp, 10 predicted proteins | sample MGYA00238184_ERZ773361 | MGnify/ENA primary metagenome ERZ773361 (study PRJEB29100, sample SAMN05720205) | activated sludge metagenome | isolation source: anaerobic digester from wastewater...
CCGACGCCGACACGACGCTTCAGCTTGAGCGGACCCAGAAAGGGAGCGACTATCCATTCCTTGTGACGCAGCTTTCGGATGGTACGCTCCGCTTTATTGCCCTGACGACCGCCCTGCTGCAACCAAATCCTCCGAGCACCATTCTCCTGGATGAGCCGGAACTGGGTTTGCATCCGTACGCCCTGAATCTGCTTGCGGGGTTATTGAAGAAGGCCACCACAAAGACGCAGGTAATCGTGTCTACACAATCAGCGCTGCTGCTCGACAACTTTCAAGCGGAGGACGTCATTGTTGTAGAACGGGAGGACGGAGCCTCCACATTCAAACGTCTATCCTCTGCCGATCTGGAGGAATGGCTGAAGGATTATTCACTCGGTGAATTGTGGGAGAAGAACATATTCGGTGGGAATCCCTCCGATGGTTAGAGTCCATGTTTTCGCCGAGGGCCAAACGGAGAAGATGTTTGTACAGAGCATTCTGCTCCCTTATTTCGCTCCGTGTGGCGTCTATCTGTTTCCACGGCAACTCGGGAAGCCGCAACATAAACGCGGCGTCTGTGAGTACTCACGAGCCAAACGCGACATGCTTGGCATGCTGAAGCAGGAACCCGCCTCCTTCTGCACCACCATGTTCGACTACTACGCCATGCCTGATAGCTGGCCGCGGCGTGAGACCGCGAGGCGAAGTCCGTTTTCCCAGAAGTCCGTCATGGTCGAGCTGGCGATCCTGGCGGACATCGCAGGTGAATTGGGCAGCGGGTTCGACGCGGCCCGGCTCATTCCGTATGTTCAGATGCATGAGTTCGAAGCCCTTCTGTTCAGCGACCCCAAGTTGCTGGCCCAGCGCCTGTATTTGACCGACGATACCGCAACCCAGGCTATCCGAGGCCAATTCGGGACTCCCGAGGAGATCGACGACAGTCCGCAGTCCGCTCCGTCCAAAAGAATCATTGGACTGTATGCAGGTTACGACAAGAGGTTGGACGGATTCCTGATCAGCCAGAACATCGGCCTGAATGCGATGCGGACCCAATGCCCGCACTTCAACGACTGGCTTCAGAGACTCGAGGCTTTGGCGGGCCATGGATTGTGATTACAGGTGCTCTCGTGTTCTCGGGTCACCGGCCGGCTGGATTCGGACGGCGTCGCTTCGCCTGTAACGGCGGATACGGGAAGTGGCCTTCTATGGAACTTGCCAGGCAGGTCGCACGTATACCCATGGGGCGCTCTACTGCGTGTATAGAGTGCGAGATGACACGGAGAGGCGATTTCGCCTGCGCAGATCGCAAGGCCGAGGGCGATTTCGAGGGCAACGACGTGGCCGGCGACTGCCAAACCGGCCGCACGATGGCCGACATCGATCATAGGTGGTGAACAAGGAGCACATGACGCCGACAAAACAAGGCTCGATTCATCTGTTCCGCGTCGCGGGTATCGATTTGTACCTGCACTGGACGTGGTTCCTCGTGGCGTACTACGCGATCAATCAGCGGGTGGGGCGGTATACGTCGCCGGTCTGGAACGTGCTGGAGTACCTGGCCCTGTTCGCGATCGTTCTGATGCACGAGTTCGGCCATTCGCTCGCCTGCCGACAGGTGGGTGGACGGGCGGACCAGATCGTTTTGTGGCCGTTGGGCGGCGTCGCCTATGTCGATCCGCCGGACCGACCGGGAGCCATGCTCTGGAGCCTCGCGGCCGGTCCGCTGGTGAACGTGGCCCTGCTGCCCGTGCTGTACTTGGTCAACGTATTGGCGCGAACCACCGGCGTCTTTGACGCCGTGCCCGATGCGTATCCGCTTCTGAACTCGATCACCGCCATCAACCTCGTCTTGTTGATCTTCAACCTCCTGCCGATCTATCCGCTGGACGGCGGCCAGATCCTCCGCTCGCTGCTGTGGTTCGTGGTCGGACGCGCCTGGAGTATGACTATCGCGACGGGACTCGGTCTTGTCGGTGTCGTGGGTCTGGTGGTGCTGGCGGTCCTGGCGAGGTCGGTTTGGATCGTCGTCCTGTCCGGGTTCATTCTCCTGAACTGCTGGAACGGGCTGAGATATGGACTACAACTCGTCCGCATGACCAGGGCGCCGCGGCGGAAGGGATTCGCGTGCCCCGTCTGCGGGGCGGCACCGCCCGTCGGCAATCACTGGACCTGCCCGGACTGTCGCAAGACCTTCGATATCTTCGAGGCCCAACCCGTCTGTCCCCAGTGCGGCACGGCTGCCGTTGCGACGCGGTGCCTGGAATGCGGAAACAGGAGTCCCATCCTTGCCTGGCGTCCGCCGGCCGAAACCGCTGTGAGTCCCGTGCAGTGGCCGTTCGACAGCAGTTCGGCAGGACATTCTCCGTCCTTGAATTAGGATGCGGCGTATCTCTATCAGTCACCCCTGTGCACGGCCGAGCGATTCATCCTCATCCTGAACGCCTACACGCCGACCGGGACGTTCCGTGAGCAGCACAGCTACCGATGGACGAAGGAGCTGCCGAAATCCCTTGAGTCGGACCTGCACCGCCAGATCAGCCGGGCGAACTTCCAGGGCGTGCGGTCGGGCAAGCCGGATATGTCCGCCGCCGTCCAGGCGAAGCCGGCCGAGACGGCGGCCCCCGTCCAGACCGTCGCCGGGTCACAGACGCGAATCACCCAGCTTCGATACGTGCCCGAGCGGCTTGTCGTGCAGAAGGAGGCCGCGTTCGAGGTGACGGTGGAGAACGGCCCGCGCGTGCCCAGCTTCGAGTGGTCGTTCGGCGAGTCGTCGCCGGCCCGCACCGACAGTTGGACCGCCGTCGCCCAGTGCAAGTACACCTACTTCAAGACGGGGACCTTCACGGTGACCGTGAAGCTCCGGGATAAGAACAACTACGCCAAGGGATACCTGGCGACAGCCAGTTGGCAGGTTACCGTCGTGCCTGAGGAACAAAAGACCTCGCCTGATGCGTCCTCGTCCACGGTTCAGTAGCGGCCGCCCGGTCGCCGTCATCTCCACAGGGTCACGGCGTCGAAGACCTCGCCGGCCGTGTCGATTGCCCGGATCGCGAGCGTTCCGCTCGGGGGATCGACGTCCACGATGCAGTAATGGTGGATGCTGCGGCCGAACTGCCGGATGGGCGGCGTCTTGTCCGGCAGCAAGGTGTACAGGTAGCCCCCGGCCCCGCCGGTCACGATGTAATAGATCCCGTTGTTGAAGTACCGTTCGTAGGCGTGGCTGTGTCCGCTGAAAACGACATCCACGCCGTACTGCTCGAACAGGGGGACGAGGTGTTCCTGGGCGGCGATGTTGTCCTGGTGCCCGCTCGTGCAGGTGAACGCCGGCTCGTGGAAGATCACCACGCGCCACGTTGCATCCCGGCACGCGGCCGACGCGAGTTCCTGGACGAGCCACTCATGCTGCGGACTGCCTGGGGAGAATGACACGCCCGTATCCAGTCCGATAACGTACGCATTGCCGTATTCAAGAGAGAGCCATCCCCTGTAGACCGGCCGATCGAAGAAGTAGAAGAACCACGGGGGACCCGATCCGAAGTACTCGTGGTTGCCGGGGACCGGCACCAGAGGCACATTGGCGAGCAAGTCTGCCGAAGGTCCGAAAAAATCTGTGTCCCAGATATCAAGATCGCGTCCAAGGCTGACCAGGTCGCCGCAGTGCAGGACGATCCCTGGCCGGCTCTCCAGAATGCCCTCCGCCACCTGCCTGTGCGTGTCCCGGTCCCACTGGGTATCGCTGCACACGGCGATGCGGAAGGGCTGTCCCGCCTGCGGAGCGGCGGTGAACGTGCCGGTCCGGGAGGCAGTGCCCGAGGAGACTGTGTAGTTATAGAGTCTGTCCGGGATCAGGCCGGAGAGGACGACCTTGTGCAGGGTGACCCAGGCACGGTCCGAAACCTCGTATCTGCCGGCCGGGCCGGCCCCGTAGCGGACGTTCGTGCCGGCGGGAGCATCGGTCTCCCACAGGATGGTGATCGACTGGGGCGTGACCCACTCCAGGGCCGGGCCCTTCACGATTTCGACAGCCGACAGGCTGTCCGCGGGATAGGCGTACCAGGCGATGCCCTCGTATTGCCACACGGCGGCGTCCTCGCAGCTCAGCGCGAAGCGTTCCCGGTCGCTTGTGGTGTAGCGGTGGGTACGGAACAAGCCCGACCAGAAGCGATGCACGGGAATCGTGCCCACGGGTTGTTTGCCCGCCGGATAGGCGAAGAATCCGACGCCCTCGTAGGTCCATACCTCGGACCAGTCGATGAGAATCCTGTCCGCCTCCTCGTCGCTCATCGTGTAGAAGTGCGAATTGAGCGATCCGGACCAGAAGCGGTGGACGGGCCCCAGGCCGTCGTCGCTGGGCGAAGGGAAGGCACGGAATGCGATCCGTTCGTACGTCCAAACGTCGGACCACTGCGTCAACAGCGCATCCCGCTCGACTGCATTGAGCGTGTAGAAGCCCCGGTCCTGCGTGGCCGAGTGGAATTGGTAGACGGGCGCCGTGCCGGGCGGAACGTGTGCGGGCTCCGTGCCGGCCGGACAGACCACCCCCAGTAACACCAGGGGGAGCATCCATGCCGCACGAATGCAGAATGGCGACCTCATAGGCGACACCACCAGACCCGTCTTGCGAGACGGGCGGCAGTCCGATCAGCTCAGGCCGTAAGGCTCGATGAGCTTCTCGTGTGGTTTGAACTTGTACCGGCAATCCTCGACGGGCGTGCCCAGGACCTGGACTTTCGCCAGGTCGCCCTGCCCCATGCCCGCTTCGGCCATGGAGGTCAGGTACAGGATCTTGCTCGGGTCGAAGCCCATCAGCTTCGTCGTGAGCGTGTCCATCGCCAGCGGGTCCAGACTGGCCAAGGCCACGCGGGCGTCGACGGGCGTGCCGCCGACCGGGCCGTTGCCCTCCATGGCGACGAATCCGTCGATCACTCCGAGGTCCGGCCAGATCTCCTGCGCCAGATGGAACATGTTGAAGTGCAGGACCGCCGTCGGCGAGAAGTTGTCCTCCGTGTGCATCAGCGGCTTGTCGCTCTTGCGCCCGTCGTTCAGCGGGGCGCCCAGCAGGACGTTCTTGAGCGACAGGGTCGTCACCGCGCGGTCGTGCGTCTTCATCTTGGCCGCCGAGATGATGTAGGTCTCCGGGTCGAGGAACGTCGAGATGATCCGGACCGGAAGGGGTTTGTGCCCGCTGCCGAAGACGTAGCGATAGACGAAGGGCTGGTCGTTCAGGTCCGCCAGCTTGACGCCGTATTCGTTCTCCAAAGGCATGTATCCGAAGTTCCGGAAGCCCTCGAAGCTGCCGCCTCTGCCGGCGGGCGATTCCCCCACGACGATTTCGTGCTTGTAGTGCGGCCGGAGGAAGTCCAGAATGCCGCGCACGGCATCCACGTGCGTCGCGGCCAGATCGCGGGTGGTCGAGACGAAATTGGGCTTGATGAGGATTCTCTTCTTGTCGCCGATGGAGGCCAGGACCTCGTCCTCGATGTTCTTCAGCGCCTGGAAGACGATCTCCCGCCGATCGTTGCCTTTGACCAAGCTGACCTTCGCAGGCTCCGTGCGCGGCACGAAGAGCTGCTTGCCCGTCTGCAGCAGCTCGCTCTCGGCTTGGACTCGGCCGGGCCATGACAGGACCGGCCCGAACGCTGCAACGGCCGCAGCGCTGCCCAGACCCCTGAGAATCTCCCGACGGCTGAAACGATGGACGTGGTTCGACATAAACCCTTCCCGATAGGTTCCGGCTGGCCGGCATGGACTCGCATGCCACACCCATATTCTACCAGATTCATCTGCCCGGCACAACTACCGTGTCGCCGTCGTCCTGTCTTTGTTCGCGTGCCTCACCGCCGCCGGGAATTTGCCGGTGGTCCTGGGATCGTGCGCAATTCGTCGTTCGCGAACTTGTGTTCGCCCTTGATGATCCGAACGCGATGGTTTAAGATGCCCTGTTCGAGAATGGCAAACAGGATCGAACCGGCAGTCGATGACGGGCTGCAAATCGTGCATCGCAAGAGGGAGTGTGGAAATGAACGCGAGGACTTTGGTGGGTCTTGTTGGCGTCGGGGCGGCGATCTGTGCTGCCGGACTTGCCCGGAACGCAGCGGGCTCCGTAGACGCCGGGACCGGATTGACGACGAAGGAGAGTAGATCGATGAACATCCATACCGAACCGTTCGGACGCACGCCCGAGGGCGAAGAAGTCTTCTTGTATACGCTGACCAGCGCCAAGGGCCTGAGGGCCCGGATCATGAACTACGGGGCGATCGTCGTCTCGATGAGCGTGCCGGACCGCCACGGGGCACTCGGTGACGTGCTCCTGGGCCACGATAGCCTGGACCACTACATCGGGCGGGGTGGCTGTGCCGCGGCCGTCATCGGCCGGTACGCCAATCGCATCGGCAACGCACGGTTCGTCCTGGACGGCGTCGAGTACAAGCTGGCGGCGAACAACGGGCCCAACCACCTCCACGGCGGTCTGAAGGGTTTCGACAGGATGGTCTGGAAGCAGGAAGAGGCGACCGCTTCCGAGGACCGGGCCTGGGTGAAACTGAGTTACCTGAGCCAAGACGGCGAGGAGGGCTATCCCGGAAACCTGCGTTGCACCGTCACCTACACGCTCACGAACGACGACGAACTGCGGATCGACTACGAGGCCCAGACGGACAAAAAGACCGTCGTCAATCTGACGAACCACGCCTACTGGAACCTCGCCGGGGCCGGCAGCGGCAATGTCCTCGGCCAGGAGCTGACGATCCACGCCAACCGGTTCACCGTAGTCGATAAGGGCCTGATTCCGACCGGCGCGACGGCCAGCGTGGTCGATACGCCGCTCGATTTCCTCGCCCCGAAGAAAATCGGCGCCCGCATTCGCCAGCTCAGCAACGGCTACGACCACAATTACGTCGTCAACGGCAAGCCGGGCGAGTTGAAGCTCTGCGCCCAGGCCCGCGACCCGGGCACGGGGCGGGTCATGGAGGTCTGGACCACCGAGCCGGGCGTGCAGCTCTACACGGCCAACCACATGAACGGGTCGCTCCTCGGCAAGGGCGACAAACCATACGTCAAGTACGCGGCCTTCTGCCTCGAGACGCAGCACTATCCGGATTCGCCGAACAAGCCGGACTTCCCGTCCACGGTCCTCGAACCCGGCAAGAAGTTCACCAGCCGGACAGTCTTCAAGTTCTCGGCGAAGTGATAACTGAGGCTCGTGACTCAGGACGTGAACCGATCGGAAGAAGGGAGATCGGGTCTGTATTCTTCAACATAATCCCTCAGTTAGATTTCGCTGAAGAACGGACAATCCGAATCTCTCGACGCGCGACCAGGGTTTGGGAGAGAAGAATCGAAGACAGCGATTCTTCTCTCCCCCAGTAGACCCAGTCTGCCTTTTTCCGATCCAGCACCACGGGCCACGAGTCACGGGCCACAGGTCACGGTCTTCACCCCTTGACCTTGCTGATCTCGTAGACGACGGTGCCGCCGTCGGTGTACTGGCAGACGTCCGGACACTGGACGTAGGCCTTGGTCTTGTCCTTCTTGCCGTCGAGGCCCCAATCGGTGGGCTCGGAGACCCGCAGCGCATTGTACCAGGGCATCAGGGACGCCAGGCCGTGCATGCAGACGGGGATTTCGCTCACGAGCTGGTAACAGGCCTTGAGGGTGAATGAATCGCCGACCTTGTGAACGGGACAGTGACCTTTGACCTCTTTGACGGTAACGACCAAATCCATACGCTTGGGCTCCTGACAATCGGTTTCGCGTTCTACGGTATTCGACAAAGGGACAATTCGTGGGCGGGGGAGACCCTGTCATTCTGAGACAGAACCAGAGAGCCTGGCCTGAGCGGCGCGAAGGAATGCGGGCGCCGCATGGGAGGCATCCTCCGGGCACGGGCCAGATCCTTCACTTCGTTCAGGATGACACGATCGGCGCACGAATCAATCATAGCCCGTATTATGCGGCCGACGGCCATCTGTTCAAGGTGGAGCTCTGCAAAATGGGGAATTGGGCCTATATTCTTCCAGGAAATCTCATTCCTTGATTTCCTTGCAGAATCGGCGTGTCTGAATCTCCGTTGAACGGGGATGGTTTGAGGAGGAAGAACCGAGGAGAGAGGTTCTTCCTCCTCAAAGCAGGCCCAATTCCCCATTTTGCAGAGCCTCCGTCCCGACGGGACATGGTTTCAACGCGATTCGCGGAATCTCGACATCGGCCGACCGAGCCGCTATGATGGCCCGCCAGAAAGGAGATGTTCATGACAGGTGAGCTGGTCGGTATCATCGGCGGCACGGGGCTGGGCGATGCACTCGCCGGACAGTTGGCCGGGGTCGAGTATCGCGAGATGGAGACCCCGTTCGGCAGGCCGAGCGGGCCCATCCTGTTGGGTACGCTCGGCCGCAGGCGGATCGCATTCGTCAACCGTCACGGCGAGGGACATGTGCTCTCGCCGAGCGAGGTCCCGTACGCCGCCAATATCCTCGCGTTGAAGTCGCTGGGCGTCCACACGGTGATCGCCAGCGGGGCGGTTGGTTCGTTGCAGGAGAAGGTTGCGCCGGGCCATCTCGTCCTGGTCGATCAGTTCATCGACAAGACGTTCAAGCGCCGCAACACGTTCTTTGACGGCTTCGCGGCGGTGCACTGCGAGATGGCTCAGCCCGTCTGCCCCCGGCTGAAAGAGACCTTGTTGCACGTGGCCCCGCCGCTGAATGTCACGACCCACCTCGACGGCACGTACGTCTGCATGGAAGGTCCGCAGTTCTCGACGCGGGCCGAGTCGCGGATGCACCGCGCCTGGGGCGGCGACCTGATCGGCATGACCGCCATGCCGGAGGCCAAGCTCGCTCGCGAGGCGCAGATGTGCTACTCCCTGATCGCGCTGGCCAGCGACTACGACTGCTGGCGGCCGCACGACAAATCCAAGGGCAAGCAGCGACTGCTGGAGGAAATCCTCTCGAATCTCAAGACCGCCACGAACAACTGCCTGGCCCTGATCCAGGCGGTGCTGGCCAGTGACCAGGTGCTCGTGCACGAGGATTGTCCCTGCCGCAAGAGCCTGGAGCTGGCGGTCTGGACCAGTCCGAGCAGCCTCGACCCGGCCCGCAGGGAGCAATTGGCGGCCCTGTTCGAGTGACACCGCCGCTTTGATGAAGGAAACGGACATAAGGACAGGCGTCAGCGGCAGGGTGTGCCGTGCACACCGTCTTCCTCGAAAGGATAGTGACGTGAGAAATGAGGTTTGGCCGATCATCGCGGTGATAGCTACCGTAATTTGCCTCGCAGGATGCCGGCAGGCCCAGCGGCAGACCCCGGCGCCAAACGAGAAGCAAGCCAGACTCCTGGCGGCTCAAAGCGCCGACTTGCAGCAGCAATTGGGCGCCTGCAAGGCCGAGATCGAGACCCTCCGGCTCAAATACGCCCGGGAGCTTCAACAGCGGGACGAGGAACTGGCCAGGTGCAAAGCCCGCATCGAAGCCCTGCAGCAGGATCTCAAGAAAGGAATCTCCGAACGGGTCGCCGGCGTGACAACCAAGCTCCTCGAAGAGAACGCCAAGCTGCGACAGGAGGTTGAGCAGCTCAAAGCCCAGCTTGCAGACTCGCCATCGGCCGGTGTCCCATAGGCCCTATGAGTCCGATCTGTCTTATGAGACGAATAGGACCTATAGGACAGATCGGACAAGCAGTACCTACGCTTCCGCTGCGGCACAGACTTTCTTCACCGCCTCGACGCAGTTGGGCAGGTCGGCGTCCAGGTGCTGCCTTTTCATGGCGGCCGCCACCAGGCCGACGAACATCGGCTGCGGCCGCAGCGGCCGCGAGGTCAGGCAGGGGTGCGCCTGGGTTCCCATGAAGAAGGGATGGTTCGGCAGCTCCAGAATCTGCATGATCGGCTGATCCGGGGCCTTGCCTGAGAAGACCAGGCCGTTTTCCTCCAGCAGGTCGATGTACTTCGGGTCCACCTCGTACCGATGGCGGAACCGCAGGTGGATGGTGTCCTTGCGTCCGAAGAGGTTCCAGGCCAGTGTCTCCGGCTTGATCTCGATATCCCGGCCGCCGAGCCGCATGTTGCCGCCGAGCCCCTCGATCTTCTTCTGCTCGGGCAAAATGTCGATCACCGGTTCGCCGCACTTGGCGTCAAGTTCCGTGCTGCCGGCGTCCTTGAGCCCGCAGACGTTCCGGGCGAAGTCGATCACCGCCATCTGGAACCCAAGACACAGACCCAGGTACGGCAGGTTGTTCTCGCGGGCGTACTTGATGCAGGCGATCTTGCCCTCCGAGCCGCGGGCCCCGAACCCGCCCGGGACGATGACGCCGTCCACGTCGGCTAAGTGCTTGCCGGCGTTGGCGTCCGTGATGCCGGTCGTCTCGATCCACCTGATCTTGACGTCCGTGCCCAGCGCGATGCCCGCGTGTTCGAGCGCGTTGATGATCGATGCGTAGCTGTCGCGGACGGAGGTGTACTTGCCCGTGATGCCGATTGTTGTCTCGTGCTTGGCGGTCCCGATCTTGTCCGTGAAATCGCACCACCTGGCCCAGGCCTTTCGCTCGTGGCGCAGGTTGATGCGATCCTCGATCTTGAGCAGCCGCAGCACCTCGAAGTCCAGCCCGTGGTCGCGGAGCATGGCCGGGATCATGTAGATGCTGGCGGAGTCGTGCAGGCTGATGACCCGTTCCAGCGGCACGTTGCTGTAGACGCTGATCTTCTGGCGGGCCTTTTCGTTGACCGGGTTCGTCGCCCGGCAGACGATGATGTCCGGCTGAATCCCGAGCTGCATCACCTGCTTGATGCCGAGCTGGGC